>Ga0213875_10000377_pt1 | contig 40753 bp, 35 predicted proteins | sample BarmaccomBMRX_R8_FD_160105 | JGI IMG/M metagenome (GOLD analysis project Ga0213875, IMG submission 160105) | Root-associated microbial communities from Barbacenia macrantha in rupestrian grasslands, the National Park of Serra do Cipo, Brazil - RX_R8 | ecosystem: Host-associated > Plants > Roots...
CAGTTGGTTCACCACACACGATCAAAACGAGACTTGGTCATGGATGACTCGAGACGGCCCGTCTGGTTGGAGGCCACCGAGTCGTTTTACAGGAAACTAAATCGGATTGCAAAGCAATGCGAATTGTCGCGCTATGAAGCACTCAGTCGCGGTCTCGATGCTTTGCGGCGGGAGTCGGAAGTACGTAATTCAGCCTTAAACCGCAACATCAAGAGCCCGGCGCAATCAGAAGTGTTCCGCCGGACCATGGGGCAAGTGTCACGAAATTATTGGGCAACCGTCAGTAAAGAGGAAAAGCGAGCGCGCGCAAGGAGAAGTGCCCAGGCGCGCTGGAGCCACCAACGCAGTTAAACAAATCAGTCCTCCTCAGACGTGGACGTCGCTAATGGTGAGCTGTTCGGCGGGATGGCCCAGTCGAGCAGAGTTTCATCTTTTTCTTGGTGCTTAGCGAGCAAATGCAAACGGGGAGCGCTACCCGTGCCTTCTGGCAGGCTGAGAGATCCTTCTCGTATTTGGGCGCTTGTCCAGCCAAATTGGCTTAATTGATTACGACCGCTCACGCTGCTTAGCGAGAAGCTTGCGGGCAGGGTTAGAATCCATCCGGCTGCTGTGGCAGAGTGCCCGGGAGTTAAGTAAGTTAGTCGGACATGGCGACCAATCCCGATCTGCGGCGGTCGGCAGAAGCCGGAGTTCTGTTCGCGAAGGAACCCAGCTACTCGCTGAACCACTTGATCCCGATTTTCCTCTCTCTTAGGAGATCGGCGACGGCTATCTGCGGTGGATGCTAACTACTTCTGGTCGTAGAGCGCGTATGATCCTGCTCCTGGCGTGAAATGAAGCCCCTCTGATTAAGCACATTTAGGAAGAGGCGCCCTATTCGGGCGCTCCTTCGGACACGTCTTCTTCCCCCGAGTTCGCGGAAGAGCCGTTGCGATCCAGCTTGCGGATCGCGCTGGCGTGAATCTCGGCAACACTCACGTCGACGGCGACGGTCTTTTTTCCAGCCTGGATCTGCTTCTGGTAGGTGCGATGGCGCAGCTGCCCCTCGATTTCGACGTGAGCGCCCTTCGAAAGAGTGGACGCAAATTGAGCGAGTTTGCCCCAAACGACGATCCGGTGCCAGTCGGTACGGCTGTCGTATGTGCCAGCATCATTCTTCCAGCTCGCCTTCGTGGCGAGAGAAAGGGAAGTTACTTGAGTGCCGTTTTCCAGTTGACGGGTGTCTGGGTCAGACCCTATGTACCCGATGAGATCGCAGTGATTTTTGAACATAAAGTTTTATCTCCTTTTCGTTAGCCCGGCTCTGCCGGGGCACCCTGAAGAGCGAGGGTGCCGCTCCTAAGCCGAGAAAAAAAGTTTTCGGAAGGGGACCCGAACTCGTTTTGGGGAAGGAGTCCGAACCCGGAGGGTGCGCAGCAGAAGTTTTCGACGAGAGCGCAAGGCGCGGGAATTGCCCGTAGCGAGTGCCCGGTAGAGATGGGATACGAAGGAGATGACGGGCAAAAAGCACAGATCATCAGCGGCAAGGCTCTGACCCAAACGACGCGGCTCATTGGAAAGGCACAGCGCGTAACTCTGATCGAAAAGCCTGCCGTAGGACGACTGGCTGATCGCTGCCTCAAATACATCGAGTGCCGGTCGGACACCGGATCTCTATGCAATGGCATACTCCGACCTGTACTTTCGAATCTGCGCCTCACTTAGAGCTGTCTCCTTCACGTTTTCCCGAGCCAGCGCACGACTAAGTTGGCTGGCATTATCTGTGAAGACCTGGGCGTCATAACGAGCGCGAGATGTAGCGACGTAAGAAAGAGTTTTGTCAACGAGTCCCCGAACTCGCGAATCGGTTGTGTCCACGTGAATTAATACGCGGTCTACCGTCACGCCTTGTGACGAGTGGCTTGTCATCGCATATGCGTGATCGAGATAGTTGTACTCGTTCAGATTCCAGGCGACTCGCCGTCCTGTTTCGAGGCGTACTGCGATGTTGCCGTTCTTTTCAATGTGCTCGATCCGGCCAGTTTCACGCGACGCAATGCCCTTCTCCCGCCATGGCGTTGTGAACTGGATGCGGTCGCCAATCGCGAATGCGCGGTCCCGAGATTCGAATACACTCAAGTTCGAGCGGCTCGCGGGATTAAAAGCCAGAAAGCGCGGAGCCAAACCGTTTTCGACCTTCACAGACAAAATATTTTGCTCCGGGTTGACCTCTACGATGGTGCCGACCTGTCCGGATTTGATCTTCAAGGTAGGGAGATTCGTGTGGAAACGAATCGCGTCGCCTGGCCTATACGAACGTGCATACCGGCGATCTTCAGAATGAACATCCTTTCGTACGAGCACTTGAAACAGTTGCTCGCCGGTAAGTTGGCCGTCCCTCTTAAGTTCGTCTCGAATTGCGGAATTGATTTCTCCACGGCTCTTGTTGTCGGGGGAAACGACCAGGGTGTTTTCCGGACTGTCAGCATAGGCTCTTGCAATCGCCGTGAAGCGCTCGGCTCGATGTGTCACTTCGTGAACGCGTCCTTGGCGGTGAAGTGCCTCGACGCCTTCTGAAATTTTGCCGTTTGCCATCAGAATGACTGCCCTCTTTAAGCTTTCATCTTTTTGGCGAACCACCTTGTTCAACTGCGCCGTTTTCATTCCAGCTTTCTGCAATTCTTCAAAAATCCGCCCGGCCTCTACCGACTGATGCTGCCGCATATCTCCGACAAGAATCACTCGGTCCGCATTCCCTAGGCCGCTCAGAAATTTGTACATCTGAGCTGTCGAGGTCAGGCTGGATTCATCTACGAAGTAGAGCCTGCGTTTACTTCCGTCCCGGTCTGCCGCAGAACGAAGCAAATGTCTTTGTAGGGTCTCCGACTCGACGCCAGATTCGTTCAGAGCATTTCGCGCACGAGATGTGGGCGTTAATCCTCTCACCTGATATCCCTGCTGCTCGGCGATTTCCCGAATGATTCCAAGGACAGTCGTTTTGCCAGTACCCGCGCCGCCTTGAACAGCGACGATCTGATCATTTGTGCTCAAGAGACCTCGGACAACGGCCTGCCGGCGTTCGTTGTTTCGCAGGATTTGGAAGCGACTTAGATCCGCGTTCTCGACAACGGGCGCCAGCTTGTCTCGGCGAGAAAGAACACGCGTGATCACTTCGCGCTCCATGTGAATCATTGCGGGCGTGGTGTAGCGGTGGCCAGGCGCGTGCGGTCGCACGTGGGTGACCGCGATGAGCTTCCGTTCGGATCTTTGGCTCGCGAGCTCTTCCTCGACATCGCCGACTAGGACGCGGCCATGCGCGTACTTGAGGGCCTGCTCAATGACGCGATGCTCCTCAATTACTGCGTTTCTCTCCGTTAGCTTCCGCGTCGCAGATGAAACTGCTTCCGATGTAACCCTGGCTCGCTCTTCCGCGGATACAGTTTCGCCTACTTTGTTTGCGGCCGCTCCAACGACTACGTCGGGCTGATTTCCGAACGCCTCCGCGTGCCCCTGGTGCAGTGCCCGTAACTCACCCGGCGTAATCTTCAGCTTTTCTTCACGGTTCTGGTGGTTGATGATGTCCTCGGCGCGTCGACCCGTTAAGCCAAGCTCCTCAAGGCGCTGCTTCAGTTGCGCGTTTCTCAAGCTCTCCGCTGTCAGATACTCAGCGCTGTAACCCGCGATATCGGGTGCGTCATTCGTACCGCGAGTGACTTCATATCCGAGCTTTCGGAGATTGTTGCCCAACTCCGCTTGATAGATAGCAGTCGCCATCGCCTGAGCGCGAAAGAACTCATACGGCTGGAGGGACCGATGCTGCCCTTCGGCATCTGCCGTCATGTTGAAGATGATTGCGTGAGTATGTAAATGCGGCGCTGGGTATCCATCAACGGGGCGGGCGGTGTCATGCTCGAACGTTGCCGTAATCCATTTACCTGTCGTCGCAGGAGGCGCATTGCCGCCGATTCTGGCTTGCGTGTAGCGCTCCAGATAATCCAACGTGCGCTCGACTGCCTCCCGGTGAGCTTCCCGAACTCGCTCATCATTTCCAACAAGCGCTGTCAATGAGACGGTTTTTGGTGCGTTGAACGTAAGATCCCAGCCGGCGCGGTGCGGCACCTCTTTGCCGTCTCGGGTCAGGTGTGTATCGCGATGAGCAATGAGTTGAACACCAGAACCGGGATGCTGCCCTTCGGCTAGACGGTCGAAGGCTTCGGCGTCAACTGTCCCAGTCAAGCCGAATTCTGACGCGAGCTGACCGTGCCAGTGTCCCTGCAGACTGCCCGTTTGCGAAAAATATGAATTCGAGGCAGCTGAATACTCCGTCTTGTAATACTCTTTCACCTTCGCAGGCGTGAGCGGCTTGGATGGATCTACCATGCGAAAACTCCAGCGACACTAATCGAACGCTGCCGCCGTGGTAAGCGCGCTTGATTTGTCTGTAGCCGGCTTCGGGACGTCTGGCTTGCCTGGAACGGCTACCTCGGGGTCCAGCGGACGGGTCTGCACGTTTGGAATCATCCGTTCGATCAGCCCCGGAGCTAAAAGGCGTTTCGGCGGGACATCGAACGCGATCTTTACTACCTTTCCGCTCGCGACGAAGTATCCGGTGAGATCTTCGAGTTCCTGAATTTCGGACGGCAACACGAGCGGCTCTATCACGCGCTCAGTGCTGTAGCTTCGGTAGCGCCGGTGAAGAAATGAGACCGGCTTTGATTCCTTAACACGCTCTAGTTGAACACTGCCGATTCGGTCGCTCAGGTGCTTGGAAGCACGCGACTCCTGTGACCTAAGGATGAAGTTGTAAAACGGCTGGCTTAGCATTGTCTCGGCCTGCTTGCCGTAGTTGGCATCAATTTGTGCCATCCCCTGGAACCCAACTACGATCGGGTTGTCTGATTTGCGTTGTCGGGTCAGAGCTTTCGGCAGCTGCGGTAAGCGTTGTAGCTCCTGCACCTCGTCTAGCACTAACCAGCACCGATTTGCGTCATCATCAACGTCATCGGCTTGGAGTTTCAAGATGAGCATGTCGAGCCACAGGCCTTGCAATGGTCGCAGCGCGTCGATGGTTTCGGAAGTTGAAGTTACGAAGATCCAACCTTTCCGCTTGCGCGCCCACTCCCGAATTGTGAATTTCTTGCGCCCTTCTTGGTGGGTGGGCATCATGCGAAGCGGCTTGCCGGCTTCGTTGAGCGTCCCCAGAATTCCGGCGCGCTGTGGCGCCGCGTTCTCAGTCATGGTGTGCGCGTGCTCAGTTCCCTTGACACGTTTGTCGATTTCCTCTGGGTGCGCCATCCAGTGTCCGAGTTCATTGACGGTTGGCTTGTAATAAGCGAGCAGATAGGCGAAGATCGCACGCGTGTGATTGAGGAAGAACTTCTGCTGTGTCGGCTCCTCCGGGAACAGCCCATTGGCAATTGGCGTCGCCTGGGGTTCATCATCGGCTTCCTCGCCGATAGCCCAGTAGGGGCATCGTTTATCTTTCGGGTTCAAAACTATATCGCCGCGCGACTCTCGATAGAACTCTTTCAAATATTCGCGTTCAGGATCGAATACAATGGCCGTCTCGCCACGCGCTTCAACCTGATAGAGGACCGTGCGGATAATTGTCGATTTCCCTGCGCCGGTGTCTCCCGACACTTGTATGTGTTGAGCTTCTTTCGACCGGCGTAGCACCAAATCAGAGCCTGCTTTACCTCGCAGGCGTTCCCAGAGGTTCGGCTCACTCGTAAGCGGAAACCGAAGGCCATCGCCCATGCTTTCGAGGTTGAATCTCCAGCGGCTCACGATCCGTGGCCCGCGTATTCGCCTGCCATTGCGAGATTCGGCTTCATGGGTCCTATCGAGAACCAGGCCGACGCTCAGCAGAACCAAAACTGTCAATCCGAACAGGTAGAATGCTTGCCTGAAAAGCTCAGTGACCGATCTCCCACCGAAGATCACAGTCCGTAGATTCGAGTACAGAACCTTGGGCGGGACCTCGATAGCGGAACCGTCCGCCATGACAAACCTGTGTGTCGGAACGGGTGCGTGCTTCCTAAAGGAGGGCATCTGGGGCACTAAGCTCCATGCCGCACTTTTAGCGTAAATGGGCAAGAGCCGGCCTTGGTTTCCGGGCATGAGCTTGACTGCAGCCCAGCAATAAAGAACGCCCAACACCATCGAGAGAAAAAGAGCCGCGCTGCACCAAAGTGGCGGTCGGCGGGGCCATTCTGGAGTTGCACTTAAAAGTTTCATACCTGTCGTTGTGTTCCTTTCTGATCCGCTGCGAGTTTGGGGTCAACTTCTTGCGGGATGTTCAACGTTTCACGGATGCGTTTATCAGCCATGGCGTATTTCCGGTAATCTGTATCAGACACAAGACTGTCAATTGCCGCTTGGGACAATTCTTTTCCGCCTCGCCGGAGCTCGGTGCAGAGCGCCAAAACTATGCGCCGCATAGCCAGAAACTCGGCCATCATGGTTCGGACAACCGGGTCGACGTGAAGCGCGGCGAGAAGCTTCAACCGGCCCCATTCGCTGACTGTCAAGCCTTCGGACAAAGCGCGAGCGCGAATCGCTTTGAGCTCATCCGCAGTGACCTTGACGTTCGCGCACGCGGTGAGCGAGCGCGGATTACGGTGCTTAGGCATGCGCCGAATCCGTCAGAAAACGTTCATTTGCGCAAAGGTCACCAATGTGACCCTGCATGGCGCAAACGAAAGAAATGAAACGGCCGCATTCGAGGCCCACCCTGTAAGGGGTGGGCTGTCATGAAAAACGATGTCGGCGCAGCCGACAGAACCACCCGCTACCGGAATGCCACTTGTGAAAACACCGGAAACTCCCGAGCTCTCCACTAATGTTGCTGCATTTGAATTGATGTGCGTTCTCATTTACTCCACTGCTCACTTCCGAAATTCACTCGTTTTCAACTCCAACCGAATTTCGCTAATGGCTGCGGAACAGAACCCCCGCATCCTGCTCCGCGTGTGCTGTTACCAAACGCTCATCGACATTCCAGTGGTCTGCTGTTTCCGGATCTGGTCGTCATGCGCTTCGTGCTGCATCTGAACTCCCGGATCTGGGGCGGATACCTGTTGGGCTGACTGCGCCTGCTGCTGAACGGATTTTGTATTTTGCTGTTCCGCTGCAACCCGTGCAGACTGCTCGTTTGCATTCCCATCGGTTTGCGTTACGTTCTCATATTGGTTAACGGGCATAATCGCTCACCTCCATTCCCGGCCGGATGCCGCATATCGAATCCGAAAACCTCATGCGGCGCGCGGCTGCGATTTCGGTTTGCGACCACGTCTCGCCGGTGTAGCGTTCGCTGCCGCCATCTGAAACTTCTGAACGTTCTTGTCCCAAAACGCTTTCCAGTCCGGATCGCCTTTCACCGCGGTATTAAATGCCTCGGTAATTACGTGGCCGATGGTGGACGGGTTTGTTTCATTCAGGTATGAACCATAAGCAACAATCTGCGCGTAAACGTCCGTGCGCAGCTTAATTGAGTAGGTCCCAACCGGGGTCTTATCTTCTGCTGCTAACTTGGGCAAAGCAGTCTCCTTTCATACAAATTCGTTCGCCGATGGCGGCTGATATCGGTACAGGTGCTCAATCTCGAAAACATGCCGGATGGTGTCATAGGTGTGCACCTTCACGAACTCCGTCATACGCCGCATACCATCGGTTTGCCGGCTCACCTGCACAACGAAGTGCAGAGCCTCTGCTGTTTGTGATCGCACAAATTCATGATCGAGATTGGAATGTGCTGACAGCGCTAAGTCTGCAATTCGATTTAAGGCCAATCCCGCAGAGTCCGCGTGAGTTGTTGTCATTGACCCGCTGTGGCCGGTATTCATCGCTTGCAGCATGTCGAAAGCGGAGTGATCCCGTACCTCACCAACGATGATGCGGTCGGGCCGGTGCCGCAGCGCCGCTGTTACTAATTGCGCGACCGTTACAGCCGGTCGCCCAGGCAATTCGTCAATGGCTTCCCAACGCACAGCATTTCTGTGCGCGATCTGTAATTCGATCGGTTTTTCGATGACAATTAGCCGATCGGAAACAGGAACATGAGCGACGAACGCATTCAGCAGCGTGGACTTACCCGACCCGGTACCGCCGCTAATTAACACGTTGCGCCGCTGAAGAATAGCCTCGATCAGGACGTTTTTCACCGCCGCCGGCAGAGTTCCCTTTTCCACCAGGTCATTTGTTGTGAACCATCGATTAAATTTGCGAATTGTGACGGTCGCACCGTTTGGACTGCAGGGGTGATAAACGGCGGCAACCCGAGAGCCGTTCGGGAGCCGCAAATCCTGCAGTGGATCGCGTTCTGTAATGTCACGTCCCAAGACTCGGGCTATTTGCTCAATTGCAGCGTTCAGATTGTCGGCATGCATCGTCACCCCTTCTACCGGCTGCATGGCCCCATCCCGTTCAACAAACACGCCGTGGTCGCCGTTGATACACAAATCCGAGACACTTGCATCCATCAGCAGCGCTTGTATGGAAGCCGGAAAAAACGGAAGAATCAGTTCGAAGCTCAAGAGACAAACCCCTATTGCGCTGCTCGCGCTTCATGCAAATCTGTGATGACCAGGCCCAGGGGATTGAAGGTCGCAAACTGCGGGAATGTGACGGAGCGTTTTGCTACTTCATCCGGATTGAGATAGAACGTGACCGTTATTTGCCAGTGTTCCTTTCGAGGAATCGCGGTCGCGAAAATTTCGAAACAATCGATGATCGCGGTGCCCGAATAAACCGGCGTATTCCCGATGCGTTCCTTACCCAGGGACATGAACGCTACGCTATTCACCGTCAAATCGTTCTCTTCCGTTTGCCCGGCGATGATCTTCGCGATAGTTCGGTTCCGAACGTCATCAGTCATCAAACGATTGGCGAGCTCATCACTAAGGAAATAGAAATTCCTCGGATACGTTTTGGCGACAGTGTCACGTTGGCGTGCGTATCGGTCGGTAGCCCATTCAGTTAAGAAGGTGCGGATCTCGCCTTCTCTCGGCGAATAGTCAAGATCGTTGTAGGAGATTGGAGCCGCCTGCCCCATCTGATTAATGCGGATGTAACGGTAAACGATGTGCTTGTCCGCTAGGTGCAGCAAGCCGACAGTTTGAACCAGTACCACCGCCGCGAGCGCGTATATGATCGCGCGCATGATCCGGCGCTCGTTGTAATGCGACGTATAAACCTCTGTCGCCACAATGTCCGCGTCTGCAATTTTGTTTTTCATTTGTTTGAGACCTCCTAAGCCAGCAGGGCCGCTTCCGCCGCGGCCGTGATCGTACCTGTTACGGCCGAAGTGAATCCTTGCGCAGCTGATCCAACGCCGCCAAAGAGCATGCTCGTAATCATTGGGATTTTGAACATTCCCCAGAAGAACGCGCCGGTGAGCATGATCAGCGTTCCCAGAATCCCTAGCCAATGGCCGAGACTGTAATCGCCGGCAACGGTGTTGTCGAAAAAGCCAACGAGTACGTTCAGCCAAATGAAAGAGAAGCCTGCCGACACGGCTCTGTAAAAGGAAAAAACGATCAGGCCGTCAAGCCAGCCCCAAAATTTCGACGAGAAATTCTTTGTCATATACAGCGGGATCGCCAGCGGCCCGAAAAGGGAGAAGATGCCATAAGCTACCCACCCAAACGCGTCCACCGCGAACATAGCCAAATCGATCAAAGCCATATTGACCATGACGGCGAAATAGACAATTACTCCCACAACATCCAGACCTGCAGGTCTTTGACTGCTGTCGCCTACATTGCGCACCCGCGTTAGGAAGTCATTCATCACGTCCTGGTCCAATGTCGAGGCGATGGCTTGCGCTAGGCCTGCGAATAAGTTGTGCAAACTGAGGGCTGTCCCAGGGAACGGATTGAAATAGTAGTGCAGCATCAAAGAGCAAGCAAACAGTTTGAAAAAGAAAACGAAAAGGTCTCCAATCGTGAAATTCACCGGGTGGTAGCCGATAACCATATGGGCGAGATTCCAGCGGACGACGATGGCGATTAAACTCATGAGCGCTATGAAATTCAACTCGGTGACTCCCATGTCTATAAGCGCATCGCCGTGAGTGGTTGTAAGCGTGTCGACTTCGGATGTCACCTGTTGCAGCCAGTTTGTTCCCGTTGCAGGCGGCGCAGCGGCCTGAGTTATGGCCGGTAAGAGCGCACACACGAAGAGCGTTAAAGCAATCTTTCTGAGCATTTTGGTCGATTCCTAATTACTGCGGTATGTACCCGTAGTAGGTTGATTGAATATTGCCGTATTCGGTCGAATTTGTTTGCCTGGATAACATGGCCGCTCCGTACGAGTTCATCGTTTCTGTCGCGGCATTTCTCTGCCAAGTGTTCGCCAGAATCTGCTGCTCTACGAGACAGGCGTGAAGGGCGCCCTGGCTTTGCTGTTCATGCAGCGTGGCCGCTTGAGCGGCGTTTACCAAATTGAGCTGCTCGATTTCGGAGTTTGCGTCATCGCCGTCGTCATTATCCGCGGTCTGAAGTTGGTTAATAGCCAAGGTATTGCTCTGTGCAGCAGTGCGATATTCCGCGATTTCAGAAAGGCACTTTGTGGACGAGCCATCCAGCGCTTCGACGCTTGCTAAGTTCGTCAAGTTTGCACTTGACCCCAAAGTCTCATGCGACAGGAACGAACTAGCGTCGTCCGTCGCCCGCAGAGTGGCGCTTTTCCAAGCTGAGGCGGCAAGCGCCGGATTTCCATTCATCAGTGCTGCCCAATTTGCGGTTTCACCGTATTTGTTGTTGGTGGCATCGGCAACGGCAGTGATCCCGACCGTTAGCCAATTCATTCTGCTCGCATGGCTGAAGCTCCGCGCCATTGCCATCGCGTGGTTATACGTCTGAACAGCGTTGGTATAAAGCTTTTGGAGCTGCGTCACTTCCTCTGTGACTTTCGTGAGCGTGTTTGCGTCGGAAGCCCAAATCTTGCCCAATGTGGCGTATGATGTCGGGTCAAACACGATGTCGCCGATACCGAAGATAGCCGCTGCAGGTGAAGGCATCAGCAGCAGAGCGGCTGCGCCGCTAAGCACAAGCAACCACTTCTTCGATAGTTTTAATCCGCTTGTATTGCTGAATAATTTCATTTGGAACTTCCTCGTGGATGCATTTCCCTCAGCCGATCTTTTTCAACAACAAACCGACAACCGCTGCGAAGGCAATCAGAATCAGAAGCACTAACGGACAACCAAGCAGCAGCCAAGGTGTCTTTCCTCCCGACACTCGACGGCCACAGTTCTGACAGAAACTCGAGCTGTCGTCACATTGGGTACTGCAACTGGGGCAAATCATCTTTCCCCTGCTAGCTAGAGCGTCGGGTCAACCTGGTGGGCGCCATACGCAGGCACCTCAAGATCGGCAGACAGATAGATTCGAACGCGAGAGCGTTCCCTTACGATGAACGTCGGAAGCTGATTTAGAAATCTATCGAGTATTTGCATGGATTCCTGCCCCATCTGTTGCGAGATGCCATTTCGAATCGCAACCGAAGGATCATAGCCGAACGTGGAATACCCGTTGCCGATTTGGGCGAGCCCTCCAACGGCTCCTATTGCCAACGATGCGCCAAAAATTTGGAAGTAATGATGATTCACGATGTCGCGTAGACCTGCCTCGCCGATTTGATTCAAACCTACAAATTTGTCGAGATCCAACGAATAACCATCCGGCATGATGCAGCGGTGAAACGCAACAAACAGCCGCTGTTGCCCCGCACTGTTCACGGCGCTCACTGTTCCGAGACAGCGCGTTCCTTGTGGGATCAAGAGTTGCTGGTGATCATGGGACCAAATATCGGTCGTGAGCATTGTGTTTATGGGGCCTGCGAACGCGCCATTAATCCTGTTGGTGAGAACCGTTTCCAATACCGTCCCTTCAAACACTCGATAGAGCTTGCCGTCGTAGTGATCCCACTGGTAATTCGGCTTTCTGCTGTCCCCCTGATCTGCAGCATTCTTAAGATCGACGGCGTGCTTAGTGCCGGGTTCAACATCCCTGGAAATGATGTCCGAGGGCGCTGATGGTTGCGATTCGCTGGATTCGATTTCTTTCGTTCCATGCGCTGGTGTACCTGTACTAGTAAAGTCAATCGCGACGCTGCTCGAATTCAACGCTTCGAGGCGATGTTGCTTGGCTTTTTGAGCGGCATCGTCTCGAGTGCTTCCGCCCGCATTTTGACCATAAAGTGCCCGTCGCTGTGCCGCAGTCATAGCAGGGATTCCATTCGCTTCTGTCGATGGATGCCACTGTCCGTCAGCGCCACAAACAATTGGCGCGCCGGCTGAACTTGTTCCCTGCGTGCCTATAAGAGCTGGCGTGCATGGCATCATGCTCGCTCCCGCCAGATTGCTGACACCCTTTGCGGCTTCCGCAGCGCGCTGCGAGGCTTGTTGTGCTTCCGCGTTTTCTTGTTCCAGCTTCTTGATCTGCTCTTGTTGCTGCTGCTCAAAGCTTGTGATAGCGTCGGGCGCCACTGTGGACGGCTTTGTCGAATGTGCGCTTTTCGGCAGCCGGGCTGTGAAACGCGAACGGAGCCGGGCAAAATTTGAAATCAGGCCAAGAGCTGCCAACGCGACCATAACGTACGCTGCGATCCGTATGGTTTTGATCGGTTTTTCTGGGCGGCGCTGGGCTGGTACAGTTGGGCTCGGAGCGGTTTGGCCACGTTCCTGAGATCCAGCCGGTTGACCTGAAGAGATGTTATGTTCGACGGGCATATTCTCCTCGAAAGCAGCTACTACGGGCGCTGCGCGGATTCCCAGAAGTCCATCCGCTGCTTGCCAATCGCAAGATATCCGCGCTCGACGTGCTTCGGGATGGTATACAGCCCGTTCGCGAAATCGAAATTGATCAGGCTGGGCTTACCGTCTTTCACCTCATAGAGAGTTGGCGTTTCCTGCGGCTGTGCAGCAATATAAGTGAACTTGTCATCACGAAAGATCTGAATGACGCCAAGTTTGTCGCCCACCTTCTGATCCCAGTGGTAGTCGAATCGGAGCGTGCCCGGATACTTTGACCGAAACGACTCAATTTCGGTCTGGGCCTTTCCTTGTTCTCGTTGCACGGCTTGTGCTGCCTCGGTTTTTGCAACAGCGGCTTCCTTTTTCGCCGTTTCGAACTCGGTGACAGACACGAATACCGGCGGTTTGGCTAAATCCAGCGACAACTGAGAGTCCGGATCAATAAACACCTTCGAATCGCAGTGGTCTGTGGACAAAATCAGCCGGAACGTGTATGACTTATCGTGGTCTGACAATACATTGACGGTCGTCTGCTTCACAATTGGTTCTTTGACCTTGATGGAGATGTATCTCGTCGGTTCATCCGACTTGCCTGTTGTCAAAGCCCAATTGGCCGAATCGCCAACAAATGTCTGCCGGACTTTTTCCGACGGTGGCAGCACGATCAATGTGTCCTGGAACTGCGACACATAGATGTCCACCACTGACCGTTCGCCAACGACCACCGTTCGTGGATTGTCAACTTTGGCCGGCGCTGGCTCCGCTTGGATAACAATCACAGAACTTGCAGCGAGAAGGGAGAGAATAAAGAATTTATACTTTCGCATGTAATGTCTCCTGGGTAGCTGTTTTTTCCAAAACTTCAAACGCCCGCTCGTACCCGAGATCTCCAATCATCTGTTCGCGTAACACCCGATCTTTCGGGCGCGTTGTAAACAGCCAATAGCTCTTGGGATCGAGATTCAACCTCAACACCTTGGAGTGGCGCGAGCGCTTCAATAGGAACTCGCGTGGGCCTAGCGAAGCCAAATTCGACAGATCCTGTTCGTTGAGATTGAACAGCCGCCGATAAAGCTCTCGGTTGAAGGTCGGATCAGGCAGGAAGAACTGAGTTGTACAGGCGTTCACGATAATATCTGCGCTATCCCCGAGGTCCTGCGCCGTATGCGTCAAGAGCGTGACACCGGCCAAGTGCTTGCCGCCCGTTTTTAATGACGAAATTGCCGCATCCAGAAGGCGACGAGTTTTAAGATGTTTCCAGAGTTCGTCGAACAGAATGTGTTTTGGTACGCCTAAATTCTTGGGGTCATAAATGACCCGATCGATTTGACGGAGAATCCAAAACAGCATCGGCTCAATGAGGTCCTGCTGATCCTCCGTGACGTCCTGGAAATCGAAGCACTGCACTCGCGCCAGGCGTAGAGAGTCTTCGACATTGTCGAAAAGGTTTCCGTAGGCTCCCCCTTCGATCCACTTCGTCAAATAACGTTGCAGATTTGGAGGCAAAAGCATGTACTTCAACCGCCTCACGCTAGGGTTCACCAGATACATGCGCCGGACGCTCTTCTCAATGGCGTCTTCGCCTTCGGGCGATAAATTTGCCCCGCCTTTAATTACCAGCAATCGAACGAATTGGAAAAGGAAGCCGAGATTAGCCTCCGTCGGCTCCAGCGAAAATGGATTGATTCTCGGCCCAGATACCCCGACACGCTCCACTCTTCCGCCGAGCAGCCGGACGGTCGATTCGTACGAGCCGCCTACGTCGATGACGAAGGTATAGCCTCCATACTTTTGTTCACTCAAGATGATGTGATTGCCATTGACGGATTTGCCCGAGCGCGGTGCGCCAAGTATCAGAGTTGTGCGCAATCCATCGACATACGGGTCCAGAAAGTAAGGAGTCTTCGTGCGTGTCTCGTAAACGCTCAAATACTCGCGGTCAAGATCATCCGAATGCATCGACCCCATCGAAGGTGCGAACACAAGCGCCAGGCGTGCATTGTGATCGGTCCTGAGCCAGAACTGGCGCACGTTGAAGTTGCTCGCTGAATCCCCGTTCGAATTTCCAGGGAAGAGCGCATAATATGCTGACAGGTTTCCGTGTGTTTCTTCTGTCGCGGGAGCCTGGGCATCCACGAATGCTCTATTGATGACCGGGATTGCATCGATCACTTCCTGGCGGTCGCGCGAGTGAATTAATGCGAGGAATGAGTAAAAGCCGAAATCGTGGCCGTCATTATCGATGGAACTCAAAATATCCGCCAATTTGTCCGTTCCCTTCTCAGCGGCCTTCGCGCCCACGGACTTTTCAAGGTTTTCTGGATGTCTCAAATTTGCGGCAAGTGCGAGCGCCTTATGTCTGAAAATTCCGGAGAACCCTTCAATCTGCCCAATGCGTTTGCGAACATCTGCCCGTGACCGGGGGATCCACATCGAGCAATAAATCGCATTGCTATCAATACTCAGCAAGGTGCCAAGCAAATTTGCACGCGATCCAGCCGGGCTGTCAATCAAGCTAAAGAGCTGAACGTGTTGTTTCCCAACTCGCAGATGGTCGTGATGCCACTCAATGGACGAGCGGACGATCTGCTCATCCACTCGCTCATCGGAGGTGAGCTTGAGATCGAGCGCCCACGATTCCAGATTCAGCAGGTACGCAAAAAACGAAACAACTTTATCCTTGTTGAGGAGCCGTGCCCCGAGAATCTCGCCCACCTGAGTGGTGAACGTTTCCGCTGTCCTTTCCACTTGCGAAATGAGTCTTGCCGTTTGACGGGCGTACTGCTCCGGTGAAAGCGCTTTGGAACCGAACGATTGTTTCCTCGTTGGCTCGACGGTGACAGTCCAAAACAATTCGATGCCCCGAAACTCAGCGTTCCTTTTGAGGAAGGCTATGCGGTCTGCAATCGCATCATCGACTTGCGGATTGCCAGTGTTTCTCTGATGCGGGATATCGAATCCCTTGCGAATGCGTGCATATTGATAAACCCTGCCATTTTCCGGCAAGCTTTTGAATGCTCCCTCAACGCGCGTGAGGACATGTGCAACCGCTTCGTCCGTGAGACCCTCATCGTCGATGCCTCGAAGGGCCAACATGCAGCCGTACCCGCCGGACTTCAACGCAAAAACGTGGTCATTCACAAATCTGCGAATGGGAACTACGCTGCAGGTAGGCTTCGCCTTTTCGAACCACTTTGGATTCGTCATTGCTTTAGCGTTTCCCCGGATCATAAAAACAAGATTGGCGGAAGCTCAGCAGCCATAGCCGAAACATTTTCGGTTCTTTTCGCGTGAGCAAATTTCCGCAGAGGATCAACATCGGAAGTAACAAACACGCGAGGATTTTGGAAGCGAAGAGAAACACCACGATAGATACAAACATGCAAATTCCAAGAAGGCGGTAATCAACACCGAACCTGGTTGTTGGCTTATTTAAAGCCGGATTGATCTCGTACAGCGTTCCTCTTCGCCTTGTCATGGTGTAATACCTCCGTCTAGCCGACCGCCTGGCCAGTAAGGGACGCGATCCATGTTGGACCGAGGCCGATTACTAACGCGCCGAACAGAACGCCGGCAACACCGGTGACCCCGCGCATGATGTTTCCGCCTGCAAAAGAAAAGACGGAAAACACAAGTGAGATAAGAACGATGATCGCCCCAATCAGCAGACAGGCTGTCTGGATCGTCTGCATGACTGAAGTGACGCCGCTCATGTCGATAGTCGGTGCCGCGTGAGCCAAAATGGCCGTAACGAGCATCGCCGTTAACGGAGCGGCAGCTCTGATGAGCTTCTTGCCGCTTCGCGTTTTGGCCCGTGTATATTGGGCCGAGAATAACGAGCCGGGTGCGAACTTCAAAAGCGAATCCTCCTTCGAGATTTCAACCAGCAAATGCTGTTTGCAATTCGAAGTTAAGTGCTTTCTGATTCGATTTCAAGGGGTCTATGCAAAGCTGCTGCAACGAATGGAAACCGTTTCCCAGGCAAGAAGCTCAAAACGAAACACGATGACTTTCAACGTTTTCGCTAATGAGAGAAACACGAGTGGAACCAATTTGTGATTGTGGTTCGCCGTCGGGCGACCCCCGAGACTGAAGAGTTGAGGCGCAGATGTAGCTATCGCTGATAAAACCGCAACCCCTTCTTTCCGTGTAGCGCGTGATTCAACCGGAACTGCGAGGCCCCCGAACGTCGTTCGTTGAAAGCGGGTGCCGTCACCCTAGCGCAGCACTTCGTGAAAGCCCTTCCATCACAACATTCCCGGCCAGCGAGCACTCTACCTCTATAGTCGGTGCGACAGCTCCTGCAGCAATTCTTACGCGTGCCGAGCGACTTGATCGTTGTTCTCTGAGTCTTTCGTCGGGGACAGAAATCACGCAACGATCAGCCGCCACCAAATGCAAACTGTGCAAGCGCGGCCAACTGGCTTCGGGGAGATAAGCGATGCCCTCGACGTAGAAAAATGTGAAGCTAAAGCGAAGCGTAGTGCCCCCAAGGTCGTACAGGCTCCAGTTCAACGGATCTCCATGCATTGGAGACATTGCAGCAGTAAGACAGTCGGCGAAAACCACGTTATCGAGCGCGGAAAGCCGTAGAGTTTCTCTCGCGTTACCCATCTTGCTGCAGAAGCCCACTGCTGCCTTCCCTGTTGCCCGGCTGCCGTTGAACACCTCCACCACGACCTCCGGCTGCATGCAGAGCGGCTCGTTCGGTGAGATCATCGCCTCAAGCGAGCTGCGCGGTATTCGGCAAACCGTATGTCTAACTGGCCGTATGATCGCCGGGAACGCGGGGCCGAGTAAATTCATTATTCCGGCAGCGGCGATTCTGTTATCCGAAAAGTCAATGAACCCGTCGCCTTGAAAGACGCGGCACGATGTTTGGCCCGGAGGAGGACCGTACGGCGGTTTCGGCAAGGGCTGGTCGGCTGAATAGCGGCGGTATCCCGGGTCAGTTTTGAACACGCGAGCCAAGTCCTCGTCCGGCACTTCACTCTCAAGAGTGAACATTACGCGAAGCGGGCTGAGCGGTGCCCGAATCGCATCGAGCTGACGCGCAACTTCAGGGTATTCAAGGGCCGGGACTTCATCACGAAGATGCTGATGTTTCCGAAGAAGGTCTTCAAGATGCGCATCGGAAAGGAAACCGGCAGTCAATCCCACGGCCGCCGCCGCCTCCCGAAGCTCGGCTTGGAGTCGCTCGCGAAGGGCAGTAGGAGTCACAAAGACCCACCGCCTGATCGAGTACCCGGGTTCGGTCGCTAGCTGGGCGGCCTTCGTCAAATCACTAAACGCCTTGCGGCGGTAATCGGCAGTCTCGCGCTTCTCCGGACAGTAGATCGCGTAAAGGGTCCCTGTAACGGCGTTATAGCCGTCGTTTCCGCGATCGCCACCGCTGTCGTCGGGTAGATGAAAGTCTGGCCCACTTTCCGCCACCATGAGGCGCTGTACGAGTTGTTGGAATATTGCGGGATCTCGAATCTCGGCGATCTTCATGAAGGAGCAACCAGCGCACGCTAATTCTGGTGTCAAAAACCTACAAACGAAGCATGATCTCACATTTGCGGCGTGGTGTGGCCGCAAGTGCGAAGTGAGGTCTTGACCTTCCGCCCGCCTGAATGTGAACTATGAAAGACGTTTGCTTCAATGATCCCGACACGCTCAACCGAGCGCGGTGGCTGACGTTTACTTCAAACGTGCGGTCTGCTGAACTGCTCGAACACGGGCGGCTGGAGGGAGCCGGTCAGCACTGGCGATTCGATTCGGGATCGGCATTGCGGAAGTAGCGTAAAGCCACCCGCTTTTTGATCGAAGATACCGCCCTTTGATTCAGTACCGCGTGCGCAAAAACGTCTTGGACGTCGGCGTGAATCTTTCCTCTACAGAATCGCTGCGTCGTCGGCAGAACGCAACCGTACTCGCTTCGGATCGCCCTGTCCTCAATCCTGACGGAACATTGGATCAACGGCGGCCAGCACAACGTGTTCGTTGGGGACGTAACGCGTTCCGTGTGGATGGTCAGCTACTCCGAAGCTGAATTCCACGGCGCGCAGAGTGTCAAACCCTACTGTCGCAACTGAGTTCAACAACCCTGCAGTGCCGCTACCGTTGTGCGCACCCCATAGGCGCTGCCGCCGGTGCGCCGGTCCCATTTGTCGCGCATCAATCCGGAACGGCGGAACAGGCGGTCAATTCTTGTGGCATCTCCGGCACACCAAAAAGCAAGCATCCGGCACAAAGCTAGGTCGGCACGGCTGTGGTCACCGCCGTAATCCGACGTATCCCCGTTCCACAAACGTCGAAATCGGTCGGCGTTGCGCGCATTCATGGCACGCTCGAGAAGTTCGTCGTCGGAAACAGTAGAAGCTGGAGCGACCTTAATTAGCGGTGTTGATGGTTCTGGAGTGAAAAGCTGTGCTTCTAACTGGCCCAGAACATACTGGCGTTCGTTGATGACAAGCGGCGTACCGCTAAGATGCTTGCCCGTAATTGTGAAATATCGCCCTGAATCATATAATTCGATCTTGTCCTTCCTCCGGCCGGAACCTGACAATTTCGCTTTGATCAACACGTGCGCGCCAGTCCCCGAAGGGGACAACTCGGTATAACTTGCAAACCGGTTAATTAGATTCAGCGCTTCCGGCGCGATCACGCCGTTGATGGTTCGGCATTGGTCAAGGTCGATTCCGCAGAAAGGATCGGCTTCCGTGAACACAAATCCGATTCCATCGCAACGAAACCGGCGTAATGCAAAGTGAACGTGCTTATATGTGCTCCAGGTATGCGGCTTATCGCAGGAAGCCGTTTTCCCGCTCCAAGGCGAGATCGGGATCTTGGCCACACGACCGTTCACGTCGGCTCTCCGCCACAGAACCCACTGTTTGTATTCGAGCAGTTCTGCCGGTACGCGCATCACGCTGCCGTCTCCTTTGCTGATCGCTCTCTCGGTTCCGATTCCGATTCGAGATCCGGATCTCGGCCCCATTCAAGACGGATGTGCCGATTGCAAGCTGGACAAATGTAGTCACGATTCGGAGTTTCAAAACGCCGTCCACAAATGCACTCGGCTACGAAAACAGAAACTTCCTGCATGGTAAGGCTCTATTACTGTTCGTTGCGCTGAGGTTTCCCTACCTGACAGATGGGTTGAGAGCGCGCGAATCCGTAGAACGATAAAAATGTTTCTGCGGATCACGACGTGTGAACGTATAGGGCGAGACCTTGCTCGCCCTACGTTCGCATCAGACGGCTACTGGCCAAGCTCAGGCTGGTTGGCTGCTTGCGAAATCCGAACCGGTTCCGGTAGCCAGCCGGTCGCTCGAATTTCGTCCTCGGCGAATTTCACGAGTTCGGCCTTCTTCAGTTTCAGAATCTCGGCACCGGCCGGTTTGCCGGCTTCCGTGAGCGCTTGCCCGATTTGCGATTTCGAAACTCTCGAAAGGAAGTTACTCGCGGTCGGCGTGAACCACCTGGCCATGTCAAACCCTAGAGCCGAGGCGAGGGCATCGGCTTGCTGGCATCGGCTCCCTTCAGTGCCAACGTCAGACTTGGATTTGACAGCGTTCAGTGTCCGAGCCACGCAATGGGCCAGCAGTTCCAACAGAGTCTGCTGATCCTGTTTCAAACACCAGGTCCAAAGCTCGTCTTTCGCCGCAGACAGCTTCGTCAGCCATTCCCGTTTCTGTTCCTCAAACAGTGCGAACGCAGGTGAATCGTTTGCGCTGTCGAGGTTCACTTGCCGCGTTGAGATCTGAACGCATGTTCCCAAGCGATAGAGATGCAGATCTGGACCAAACTCGCTCAGCATCAAAGTATGCACAATTGCCGCCAGCGCAATCGCAGGGTGTCGCGTCAGCTCCAGCGCAATTGCAGCAGTCTTGTGCTGCGTGAGCGTTTCGACCAGGGCTGCTGAATAGGATGTCGATTCCGGTTCCCTCTCGATCTCCGGTTCGGCGGCCGCTGTCTCCTCTTCCGCTGCTTCAGGTCTCGCGAGAGCTTTTTCATCCTCTTTCTTCAAGAGTCCGCAAACAATCGCGGGTTCCCCGTCGTGGCCGATACTAACCACTACGCCACACGAGGCCTTGACATCATCGGAGTAGGCTCGTTCCCGGTTCCGCCGAATGGCTTGCACTCGGTGATCGATTTCATCGATCTGCTGGTAAATCTCTTCTACAGCGTTCTCCTCGACATCGCTCTGTTTCTCAAGTTGGTCCGTCAAAAGATCGCGCTTTTGCTCCAGTGCGGCTATTTCGGCTTGCGCCTCTGTCGAGAGTGGAAGCTCCGGCGCATAGACGCGGCGGTAACGGCTGATTCCCTGATATTCGATTTCCGGCTGAATCTCGATCCATTTCCAACCCTCTGCTTCAACTTTTTTTGCGAGGCTTTGCAGCTTCTCATTTACTAAACAATTGAGCGTCGCGACATCGCCGATGTACGTACCCGCTTCACCTTCGGCGAAAAGATCACGGCGGACGATTCCACCCGCCGATTCATAGGCATCAAGCCCAACGAACCGCACGCGCTTGTCACTTGCGGGAATATCTTCAGCCGAAAGCATTTGGCGCACCGTCTGCGGCTTCCGGTCCCACGGCTGAAGCTGATTCCAGACTTCCTCCTGCGCGTTATGGTCGTCTGTCAGCGTGAACGCTTGCAACAGTTCAAGGTTTAATTCGCCGTTTCGGTACTTAGACAGAAGCTTCGGACTGACACGAGCTAAGGCAATGCGCCGAAGCACCACCGCTTCGGTGACTCCGAATCGTGCGGCAACATCGGCAACGGACTTGCCAGTGTTGATTAAACGCTGGAACGCCTCGAACTCATCGGCGGGATGCATCGGGACGCGCACCACATTTTCAGTGAGACTGATTTCCGGCAGGTCCGCATCCTTCGGAGCGATCCGGCAAGGCACCGGCATCGTAGCCTTCACCTTGCCATGCTCAGCGAGTTGCGAGAGCGCTAGCAGCCGTCTTCTGCCAGCGATGACGGCGTACTTGCCGCGAGGCTCCTTCTTCACGACTAGGCCTTGTAGCAGTCCAACGGCTGCAATGGAGTCGGCAAGTTCGCCGATTCCGTCTTCAACTCCGATGACACGGACGTTGTCGTTCCAGGCAAGTAGTTTATTCAACGGGATTTCGAGTGTTTGCATTTGTTCTGTTTGCATGTGTTTTTCCTTTGTGCGCCGGTTAAACCGGCGAGTTGTATGCGGATGAAAGTTCCGCTCGGCGAAGGGCGAGCCGCCCACGCCGTACTTGAACATGCACGGCTGTCCGCAAGTTCAGCCGTGAAGCGTTGTGAGAGGAATGTGCAGGCATGGTATTGAGCCTCGTTAAACTTAGACCGGAGTGCCGACGCTCTAAAGGAGTGCGGAAGGCAACATCGGCCGTGTCGCTAGGGCTAGACACGGAAGGGCTCCGCGGGGTCGGAGACCCATCGCATGCACGGAAACAACTCGCGCGGGAACCGGGAGATCCACTGCTCGCCTTGGGAAGACGCCAAGGCCGTGTCGGGAAGCCGAAAGGCGCACGCCGATGATGAACGAGCAGTGGAAGTCGGACGGAGCGGTAGTACCTGCGAAGTCCCCGAACAAAGCCGGAAGACAACCGGTGGCGGAGGGGATGGAGGGAAGCGCTCTGGCCAAGGGGAACTCGTCCGAGCAAAACACTCGCCGGATACAAGGCCGGGAAAGGGTGCAAAGCGCGCTGGGGCGAGTACGTCAAGTTGCAGTCAGAGAGAGAAAGCTCAAGTTCACGAGCCTCATGCATCACATCGCCAGCGTGGACACCCTGCGGGAGGCGTATTTCAGCCTCAAGCGGGAGGCCGCGAGCGGTATCGATGGGATGACGTGGAAGCAATACGGGGAGGATCTGGAAGCTTGCCTTGCTGATCTCGCCTCCAGGCTGAAACGAGGGGCTTACCGAGCAAAGCCCGTCAAGCGAACTTACATTCCGAAGGCTAATGGAAAACAGAGGCCGCTCGGGGTGCCGGTGCTTGAGGACAAGATCGTGCAGTACGCATGTGTCATGGTTCTCAATGCGGTCTACGAAACGGAGTTTCTCGGGTTCTCGTACGGCTACCGGCCGGGGCGCAGCCAGCACAAGTGCCTGGATGCGCTTTACGTCGGGATGCTGACGAAGAAAGTGGACTGGATTGTCGATGCGGACATTCGAGGGTTCTTCGACACGATTGACCACGGATGGCTCGTGAAGTTCATCGAGCATCGCATCGGAGATCTGCGCGTCGTGCGTTTGATCCGCAAATGGCTCAAGGCCGGCGTGCTGGAGCAAGGGAGATGGAAGGCTGTCGATGAGGGAACGCCGCAGGGCGGGGTCATCTCCCCGCTGCTGTCGAACGTTTTCCTTCATTACGTATTCGACCTCTGGATCAATCACTGGAGAAAGACGTACAGCCTCAGCGGCGACGTGATCGTCGTAAGGTGGGCGGACGACTTCGTGATCGGATTTCAGAGCAGAGCGGCGGCGGAGCGGTGTCTGGCCGAACTCAAGAAGCGATTCGAGAAGTTCGGTTTGGCGCTGCATCCGGAAAAGACGCGGCTGATCGAGTTTGGGCCGTACGCGGCTGCGAACCGTCTCAGGCGCGGCCAGGATAGGCCGGAGACATTCGACTTCTTGGGCTTCACCCACATTTGTGGGAAGAAGAGAAGCAATGGGATGTATACGGTCGTTCGCCGGACAGCCAAGAAACGGATGAGCAGGAAATTTCAGGAGATCAAGGCCGAACTGAGCAGGCGCCGGCACGAGCCCATTGCCCAACAAGGGAAATGGCTCGGCTCTGTGGTGGGCGGATTTGTTCGCTATCACGGGGTGCCGACCAACCTGAAGGCCATCCAGCACTTTCGATTTCAGATAGGCCATTACTGGCACCATGCGCTCAAAATGCGCGGGAGCCGGAAACGGGTCACCTGGAAAAGAATGTATCGGCTCATTGACCGCTGGTTTCCGCCCGCCACCGTTTGCCATCCCTACCCTCTGCGGCGAATGGGCGTCCTCACCTGAGGCGGGAGCCGTATGCGGGAATGCCGCTCGTACGGATCTGTGGAGGGGGTTATGAGTAATCATTTAATTCCTACTCCGACCGATGTGTGAGTGGTTAAGTAACTGGTTGCGGTTTACTGCGCGGGGTCAGCGCCGTTTTGAAGGGCGGTGAGGATCTCGGCAGCGGTTGACTGAATGAAGTGAAGAGAAGCGCAGAGCGTGGCGCGGTTGCCGTTGTACAGCTTTATGTAATCCGCTGCAGCGCTGTTGGTATCGAGTCCGATTCCGTGGCAGACTACAAAGGCGACAGCTTCCGCCTCGGTCTCCCGAATTGTTTTCGTCGTTTCGATACGGCGTTCTGTTCTGTGGAGCTTCTCGTGTGCCAGTTCGTGGACAAGCGTCGAGAATTCCTGCGCGGCGGGTTGGTTCGGTAGGAGCGCGATTCTTCCGCCTAACGAAACGCCCTTCGCTGGCGCAATCGCGGCATCATAGTCGAGCATGATCGCGTGCGAAGCTACGAACGCCTTCAGCCGTTGTAGGTATTCGTTCGGCTCACCCCTTACAGTGGCGAACTCCGGGAGATCTTCCCCATGGGTTTGGGAAATATCGAAGACATATGCACTACGGAAACCGACCAAATGTTCAACGGCTTCGGCGGTGCTGCTATTGTCGCGGTGCTGCTCGTCTTTTTTGTCCCATTTGCACTTGGTGATAATCGGCGCGAGAATGGCAATGCCTTTCTCTCCTTTTCGGACATGCCGCCCTAAACCGAGCCATGCTCGAAATCCCGCTACGTGCGTCGCGTTCGGGCGCTGCACGGCAATCAGTAGGCAATTCGCCCATGAATACCTGTGAAAGCGTGCCATGACGCTCAGGTATGCGGTCAACGCTGCGCTGTTTCCTGCTTCCAGCGCTTCGGCTAACGTGGCGAGTGACTTCGATACGATTTCTGATGTTGCGTTTTGTGTGTTCACTGTGCTTTTTGCCTTTCAACAACTGACCCCGTGGCGGAGGGGTGAAAGACGCGACGAACGCCTTTCGAGCATTGGGGTAGGCGCCGGGCGGGGTCACCCGGAAGTCACACACTTTGTTTTGCCGAGCGGTGTTGGCGAGGGGAAGTCAAAAGAAAGTGTTGACGACGGGTCGCCCGGTGCGAATGCGAAGAAAGAAAAGGCGTTTGGCGGGCTCTGGAATCCCGGAAGCCGGGCCAAGTCAACTTAGACGGCTGGTAGGTTCACGCCAGCCGACAATTCATTTCGTGTTTACGTCAAACGCATCAATTCGCGACAAGCGAGGCTGGGTCAGTGATAAATTCGGAGCGAAAGGCAAACGTGACGGACAGCGAATATCGGGAATTTTTGGCTGCATTGGCGCGAACCCATGTAAGACCGTACCGCCGCCGCCACATGCATCCCGAAGGGGACGAGCTTCTTTACGCAATTGGCAAATTGTCGTCAACGGCAAGGTTCGCAAAAGCTGTTGGCGAGCGATCTGACAACCCCGAGTTGCTGAACGCTCTGGGCAACGAACTCGACAATTGGTATGTTCAGCACGTCGTAGATGAGATGCGAGAAAGTGGCGTTTTATCAGCCCTCGATGAAGCCCCAGATATCACGTTTGCAGAGTTGCGGCGAAACGCCATTCCTGACGAAGACGTTCGACTGCTGCGAGGTACAGGAGTTGACGACCCAGACGCTGAAATTACGATTCTCATCCACTACGCCAGAAAAAGGCTGGGTCACAGAGAGGCTAAGCCGTCGGCAACTGCGGAACAAGCTCGGGACGAACTCAAACGCATCAAGGAACGGCTTATGAGTGGCTCAAATAGCTCGGCACCAACTCAACTTGATGTCAACAAGAAAAAGAAAATCTTCAATGGAATAGGGAAAATACTCGCCGGAACGGTCACAGCAGCTGGAAATCTCTTACTTGCAACAGGCACGCTTATCGCTCCGAACCCCGCTACAGCGTATGGTGTTATAGGATCTTCGGCTCTAGCGGTCGGAAGTATTTGTCAAGGGATCGGGGATTTACGGGGCGAATGAGCGTGGCTCGATTCCCCGACACTTACCACCCCAACTCCTGCTTCAACTTCGCCGCTTCTGCTTGTGATTCTTTTTCGTTAGCCTTCGGCGTTGACCACGGCTCGGTTTTCAAGCCTTTATAGCGCTTCTCTTCATATGCCGTGACCCGAACAGTAGTCTGTGCCGGGCCGTCGGAAATGAATGTGATTTCCCGAAATGACCCCGTCTGCTTGTAGTGCCCGGTGACCGTCACTGCCGTTTTGATTCCGGCATCCTTCGACGCAGACTCAACCTCCGCACCATCTTTCTTGACCTGGTTGAGAACGGCTTCGTAAACGGTATCGAGATCCGCGCCGTGTGAAAAGGATGCGGCTTGGTCAGCATACAGACATGCCGCAAGGAGCAGAAGAATTCCTAAGCTTCTTATCATTGCTGGATAGACTCCATGTCAGAAGACATATTATTTCTCAACGCATCGTCGCTCATGGCGTTGGGGTTGCGCGATTGAGATTGGGGATCGAGACCCACGAACACGGTCGCGTGTTTCGAGTCAATACAAATCCAGGGATTTCGTTCGGTGAACGCCGGGAATGATCGTTGGCCGAGGTCAATGATTTCTTCAACCGTACTACAACGGCTCGTCAGTGGCTGCCGTTTCCGCCGGCCCCGGACTTGATAATGCACAATGAATGCTTTCGGTTTTGAATTTTGAGGTTCGTCGGGGATTGGCAAAATGTTAGCTCCGAGGCGCCGGACATGGCCCCTCGCACGTACAGATGGGAAGAAAACCGTCCTTTCCCGCAGCCCTCGGCAAATATTTTTGTCTCGACGCTTGTTCAGAAAATCACCCGGATTACAATTGGGGTTTGCCGCCGCATTCCGCGCTCCGGCAATGATGAGCGAAAACGTGTTTTCGAGGTGTCATGGCTTGGGATGGCGTTGATCTCCGAACCGAAACTGGGCTTCCAGTACCCGATGCCGATCGTGAAGTCATTCTAGACGTAGCCGGCAAAGCGATTGTTCGTAGCGAGCAAGATCCAACAGTTGTGATTCGAGCTGCTGAGCGGGTCGGGCGGAAGCTCCACATCATTCAAAACCTGCGTGCGTATGCCACTCGCGCCATCAATACGGCGCTAAATCGTGCAGCCATGAACAAACAGTCGAAGGATGTGACAGTTGTGCACGGAAACGTGGAAGCACTTCCCGATCTGCGGCGTCGGGATGAAATTGAAAAACGGGTCTTCGTGCGTGAAGCCTTGGAACACCTGGACGCGCAAGATCGAGAAATCTTTCTCCGGCATATGGCCGGCGAACCTTGCTCCATGATCGATCGCGACATGCACCTAAAGCCGCGCACGGCCGAGACTCGATATCGTGCCGCCAAACGTATCTTACGCCGGGTTCTCGATGACAAGCTCGGCCCAGACACGGGATTGCGTGGCCGCTGAACAGGAAGACGATAACCCGATAGAGGAGATCCTGCTCCACGCGTTCCCGAACCCGGAGCGCGTAGGATGTCCACCGCCCGAAACTATGCGGGCGCTCGGCGAACGCAGAATCGGCAGGGACGATCCGGCCTGGGATCACATCTGGCACTGTTCGCCGTGCTTCGCCGATTTCAAGACGATTCGCGATGCGCGCCTCGCCGAGATCGAAGGCGCGGAACGGACGGCCAGGCGCAAACGAACGGCTTCAATTTGGGCAGCAGTAGTCGTCGGTTTTGCCTGCATCCTTGTGATCGTCTTGTTCACAGCCAATCGGGTGCGCGGAACCGCAATTATCGCGGTTGACTTGACAAATGAAGGCGTGGTTCGAGGTCTGGGCGAAGATGATACCGCAAACGGGCGCGTGCTGGCAACGCTCCCAAGGAAGCTCGACGAGCTACACGTCACACTTCCGCTATTCAGTCATCCGGGCCGATATGTATTGGCGATCCTGAAATCGCGCTCCGAAAGCACTGCAATCGCCCTCGGCTCAGCAACTACGACCGGAACTGATAAGAAGATCGCCGTCGTAGTGACATTTGACCTCTCCTCAGCGAAACCGGGCCGTTACTATTTGGGTATGCGTCGTGAGGAGCAAGGACAAGAACAAGCAGCGTACTATTATCCCGTGTTAATTAGTGGCGGTTGACTTGACGAAATTTGGGCCGAGACCAGGTTGATGGCTGCGACAATTACACGTAAGACCTGATGTGCAGCAGCGCTGTTTTCCCGCGTAATTGTTTTTAAATTGCTAGCTCGGCCCGGTGCTCTCTGCCTATCCGGTAAACTGCTCCTTTTCGGGAGCGGGTCGGATTCCAACTTCCGCGGCTTGAACCTAGGCGCCATCTCGATTTGAGCTAAATGCTTATCGCGGTCGGCTCCATTTCGCACCTACGGAGCTCAGGTGTAACGAGAAAGATCTTCGTTGCCCGAAAATTCGCACCGAGTCGCGCGTTACTTTGCCGCCGTCTTAAACCACATCTTCACGCTGTCGCCAAAGGATAGATCGATCCTTGCGGCTGTGTCAGAATCTAGTTGCACGAGAGCGGGTCGTCCCGGAACTTTGCTGTAAAGTCCCATCGATGAACCTCCGGGCGGGTCGGATCGAGTGTCCCAGCTTCCGCTCGAATCGTAAACTGCACTGATGCAAATGGGTGTCTTGTTCAGGTGATCAAATCTGACTGTTCGAGCGTTTGACGACGTTGATTTTATAGCCAAAGGCGTGATCGTGAGGCCCTTCACAAAATCGGCCGGATCCCATAGCACGACATAGATCTTGTGCTTGTCATCTACGGTTCCCGCACCTGTATAAGCCACGTATACGTCAAGTGTGTATTGTACGTTCGACACTTGCGATATCGCCGTCCGAGGCGTCGCGAACAGCACAAGTGCAGCCGCGCCTGAAATGGTTAGGATACAGCGTTTCACACGCTTCCTCCTTATGAGTCGGGATTGGAGCATATCACGTTCAGTGGCATTGTCAATACCAAATGAAAATTGCCCATCCGCTGAGTGCGATCTGCGTACTTTATAACCGAGCGAGAAGGTCCGCCTGGCGGTTCACCGTAGGCGTGGTTTGAAAGAAAACGCTTGCTCCTTGGTGCGGTTTTGTTGCACGATCAGGAGGATAATGGCGGAACAATGGCCGAAACGGCGACGGAGCCTCTTCCGTCTGCCAAACCCGAACTCACCTGCGGAGCATCGCGAGTTGGGAAATGTGGCGCTTCACGTGGCGCTGCTCACGCCTCGTAGGGGAAGGCCTTATTTACTGCGATTCATCAACCACTATCTGAAATTGGGTCCCCCATTCTCCGCAGCGCTGCTAGAGCACTATGTGGCAGGAAGCGGCACCGCTTACGATTTGGGCAGCATACCTGATGAATGGAAAGCATGGATCGTGAAATGGACAAAGGCAAAACCGGGCAGACATCATTTGGACCCATATAACATGCAACCATTTATCCTAGATTTGAAAAATTCACTCGGGCACTTCGATGTTGTAGTAAGTGACATCGGAAGAGGCGATGTTAAGCGTTATGAGATCGAGAAAGATTCGTATCATTTTGGGTTCACCCGAAATGACAAAGATCGGAGAGGACAGCACGGACTCGAGCTACCCTCCAGTTGGAGCGATGTGGATGTGCGTGATCTCCGATCCTATCTACCCACTACCACGTACAGAAATCCCGGAGGTTTCGACGAAGGTTTTGAGATAAGAAATGTTCACGGAAGATGGACCGTTTTTGTTCCACAGGAGGTAGCAGCAAGAGAGGGCAAACCTTTCAGAGTGTACGGCAGTTTCGAGACAAACCTCACTCCTGAAGAAGTGAAGCATCGAGGGGGTTAGCGTAATTCAGATAATCACTCGGCTATCTTTGAGGGGCATCCCGCGAACGCTCGGCTCGCCGGATCGAGCAGCGGGAGTATCGCCCCCTTAACAGTAAAGCTTATGGTCAATGGCTTCCCGCTTGCGTTCAATAGTGGACGGTTCGTTTCCTTCTCTCTTATCTCCCAATCAAACGACACCTCCGAATCCGAACGCCTCACCAAATGCATCTGATCGAAGAGCCTCAGTATTCCCCACGGACCGGGTGCAGGCGGACCAGGAACGGAAACGCCTCCATCAAGCGCCACACTCATCTCCGCGCCAGCAGCAGATTGTTTCCAGGTAAAGCGCTGGAACTCATCTCGCCCGAGTACGAGTTCTTGTTCTTGGCCATCCACCTTCAACTTGATTGATTTAATTCCCGGAGTGGCCGACGCTCGGATCAAGACGTCATTGGAACCCGAGATAGCCTTCTTTACTCTTTCTGACCAATTCAACAGCCGTACGAAGTCTCCGTTCACCTGCTTCCCTGACGCAGAATTCGGGGCGTATCCGCTGTCCGAATGAGTAATTACGTCGCTTAGCCGATCACGATAGAACTGGTTGAGAGATGCGATCGATGTATCAACATCGGTCACTGTCGCCTCGCCGCGCCGGCCAAACGGGTAACCGGCAACGGCCGCCATAAGTTTTTGACATCCGCCGAACTGGAGTCCCGGAATGCAGGCCTCGGCCTCGCTTACTGGACGATCCAGTAAACGAATCACTTCTTTGCGCACAACGTTTTCTTGTTCTCCGGCTTCTCCGCTCGTTTGAGAGCCAACTCCGACCACAAGTTGCTTGACGTTATAAACAGCAGAGTTTGCACTGCGTATCTGACCCCCGACCGACGAGCGCACGTCGTTTTCGGGCGCGGAAGCCAGCGCATCGGACAGTTCGAAAAGAGCTTTTTTCAGGTCCGCGATTGACTGGGTGGCTGCAGGATCAGGGGAGACAATGTGTTGGACCGGCACAAACATTGGACTTGCGAAAGGCACATCAGTATTCTGCGCAACAACCCCAAACAACTGCATCAGTGCAGATTGTCCGTCCGCCCCCGAAAGTAGGCGCAGTTGCTTTGCCGTATCTTGGAGGCGGGCTCGGCAGACGACAATATCGGTCTGCTTGAGAAAGGTAGTCCAGTCAGCGATGAACTCCTTCTCGTACCTCTCACGAAGATCTGTCGTCACCTGGACTGTGTCGATGGACGGCAACTCCACTACCCATTGTTCGACTTTGAAAGCCTGCGAAATTTGCGCCAGCTGTTTCGAAACGAGCGAAAAGCCCACTTTGGTAAACGCGCCCGGAACTCGCGGCGTCTTCACAATCACCTGGGCGCTTTGCGAGTAGAGCGCGGCGAAATCAATCTCCGGAACCTTCTTGGAGGCGTCGTCCGTTATGCGCTCGTAAACGCCTTCGGTCGCGCCAAAGGCCTGCAGATACTTCCGGCCTCGATCAACCTCCAAGCCCGGCGTTATGCGACCAGGCGAATTCTCGATCAGATCCGTACTGAACGCGGCGAATTGTTTTGCCGCGAGATCGCGCACATCTTTGCGGTCGAATTTTCGGGTTTTCATCCACCAGTTGGTCAGTGCTTCAGTGAGGAATTCGCTGTCGACCTTGTCAGGGCGATAGGTGATCATCAGGTAGGCCTTCAGCGTGTCGTATGTATTCTTAAAGCTGGGCTGAGTGTCTTCCGGCAACGAACTGCGAGAACCTGGTAAGGCTTGCAAGAAACCGCGCATCGCCTCACGCGTTGGACTTACAAGCTCCGATCGAACGTGGGATAAGTACGCCTGCTGGACATCCCCCACTATATTTCGGCCTTGGTAGAAGCCAAAGCCAAACCAAAACGGTCGGCCATTCGTTTCGTGATCGCGAAGGCGTTCGACCAACATCCGGGCTTTTTCCAGAACCATCAAACCGGCTACCCGCTGAGAGTCCGACACGTCTGTTGAAGTTGAAGTCCGCACCGATACCGCCTGTGCATCGTTCAGAAGACGATGGTTCTTGTACCACGGAATGAACAATACGCCGATCACGGTCGCAAGCCCGAGACCAGCAAAGAATGCTACTCGCATCCAGCGCGCCGGTGCCCCTGACCAGCGGCGCAGATCGTCAACAACGACGTTGAAAACACCCTCGAGAAACCTCGGAGCTTCCGGCTCGAGACGCCGCGCTTCCGGGTAGGACAGTCGAGCAGGTCGCAAAGCTGCGCGCTTGAGTCTAAGACTCGCTCGAAGCCCTTTTAACAGAGCATGTGCATCCGATTCAGATTTGCTTGGGATTTCAGCAAGAGGAGATTCGATTACCGGACGTACACCCATCCCAGTAAAATAAAAGCCCCGCAGGAAAGCGGCATCCGGGTCGGCTCCAGTTTGCTCAACCAAGTCTGTCCCTAGGCTTTTGGGAAACCACCGGAAGAATCGCGGAAATCGAAATGCGGCTCTGCGGTTGTCCGTCTGGTCTGGAACGCCGAGCTGGACAGGTAATCGCTCAGCGAGACGGGTGAAAAGCGAATTTGTTCCAGTGTCAATCCGTCCGGCCTGATAAGCCGTCCAATTTGCTTCGCTAACATTCAATGGAACGGGCAGAGTCACCCCAAGCGCGTCGTTTGGTCGGACAAAACCAGCGTATTTGGCGAAGAGAGAGCCAATATCGGAATCGTTTTCGAGTCCGCGATAAATTACATACACAGGAATTCGACCCCCGATTGCTGCGGTAGCAACTGAGACTACCTTTTGCCATTGATCAGATGCTGAAACCTCCTCTGATCCCTCACAGGGTAGATCGCGTACCAGAATCAGCGCCCGCGCGGAGCTTTGATTTCCGGCGAATCCGGAAAGTGCGGCCGAGAATCGTCGCCACACAGTCGGATCGAGGGCCATTTGTAGGCCCAGCTCGATGTAGAACTCATAAGATTTGCTGAGTCGTCCTCCCGGACGGTTAACGATCTCTTTGCAGCCCGTGCCGGAATGGGCAAGAACCGAACGGTCCGCAGGCCATTTCTCGTAAACAAGAAAGGCGACGCCGCGCTCAGACGCTTTCTTGAGCAAACGGCAAATCTTGGCGACATCGGTCAGGAGGTTGCTCGGCCGAGAACCAGCCTGCGGTTGCGGCACTGGCCCCGAATCGACCGTTGCGCTTTCTCGGTGTGTGTCTCTTTCATTCCGTTTTGATAGCCTGGACGCCGCCAATGCTGCAACAGCCGAACCCGCCGCAGACAACACCAAAACCTTCGCACGCCCAATAAGGCCGTCCGCGACGAAGAATATCGCTGCAAAAATGGTGATACCGGCGACCGACGGCCAAAAATATTCCTTCATCACGGCCGGGCCTGCACTTCGGCTAAACTGGCTTTAACCTCATCGGCTTTGCTATTTAGGGTTACCGCCATTACGGCGTAGACCAAGAGGAGCAACAGGGCGGCCAGCACCCCAATGAGAAAGGGTGCCCGATTGGCAGAGTCTCTTTTGGCTTCGGGGAGCCGGGGGTACTCGGAAACCGGCGGACTTATGAATCCGCAAATCTCGATCCGAGCGGTTATTGCAATAAGGCGCATTTCGACGTCTTCGTGCGAGCGAAGACCTCGAAATCCAAGTTCCATGCATAGCGCGAACAGTGAGAGCACGTCTCCCAACTGCTTCGTATTGGTCTTTTGCGCGGTAAGTTCGTTGAGGTGAGTGAAATATGTCTCACCCGCGTTCTGATCCTTTTGTGACCAGATACCAAAATCTCGTGCGCGCTTGTGATTGACAACAACTTCGTCAAGGAAAGCGTGAACGGCATGTTCACAGTAATTCAACCACTGATCGGGATAGTTGTGCTTTTGGCCGATTGCGCGCGCGTCGGCAGCATTGTCATCCACCAAGCCCCGCAGCGATTCTCCGTATGCCGCCACTTCGGACGCATCGGTTGGGATATCCTCATCGATACGCGCGATTGAAGTCAACGATTCGTGGTAGGCGAGCGCTACAGTTTCTGTCTGACCGATCAGTACTGGGCTGGATTCAGTATCCACGTTTGTTTCCGGGTGTGGTCCAGTATTATAATGCACCCTCGGAGCCCTGGCGGCCCGCGCATGGTGTAACTGATGAGACCTAGATTGCAAAGACTTGTTTGGCGTGACGGCACATTCATCGTCGCGCAGCACTTTCAGGCGTCAGACCTTTACGTTGAGGATGCGCTTCAGTTCCGCTTTCTCGCTTCTTATCACGCGGATTGGGGGTTTTTAGAGCTAAAGACGCACATTGCCGGGAACACGATTTCGATCACACGGGCAAGCGGCATCTTCTCGGACGGTTTGCTCTTCGATATACCCGAAGGCGCGGCCATTCATCTGGAACGTGAGGTTGATTCCGCAGCCTTCAAGGATATCGAACAGATCGAAATTTTGCTCGCTGTTCCGCGAGCGCGGTTGGATGCTGCGAACGTGTTCGTCCCAGAAGGCCGTAGTCCCAGTAGGCCGATTCGCTACATCTCAAACACTGTCTTAATTGGAACGGACAATGCCGAGCAACTAGAGGCCAGCCCCGACGATCACCATCCGATCACGTTTGCCGTGCCGAATTTTCTTTTACTCCTCTCGACCGAAAAGCGGGATGGCTATTCATGGCTCCCTATTGCACGCGTGTCCAGGCCCGAGCGAATTGTTGTTCCTGACGAGAAGTTTGTCCCTCCTTGTCTCACACTTGGAGCTCACATCGCACTCAAAGGATCTGTCGATGAGCTTGTGAAGCACCTGGTCTCGTTCCGCGAGTCACTTTCTCGTGAGATCGGCACCTCTGACCGGGCTTCTGCTGCATCCTCAGGGTACGATTCCTACCGCGATCTCCTTCTGTTGCAGACGCTGAACAGTCAAATAGTCGACTTGAAGCACCTCATTGCCCTTCCGGAGACGACAACATCCGGAGTCCGGCAAGTGGGTTGCCACCCCGCAGAAATGTTTCGTACTTTACTACAGTTTGCGGGATCTTTGCAGGCCTTTTGCAGCATTTTCTCGACATTGCCCGCCTATGATCACCTTTCACCGGGCGCACCATTCAAAGAATTAATCCAATTAATTCGCGACCTGCTCGCTGGGGCTCGGCGTACCAACTGGCGTTTGATTCCACTCACGAGAGACGGGGAGTTCTATATTTCGGATCCGATCCCGAAAGAGGATCTGGAAAATGGTGAGTTCCTCCTGGGAATCAAGGCATTCAGACTACCGCCCGAATCGAATAAACCGGCGAAGGTGGGCGCCCTGACTTCGACCGCTGCCAAATCGAAGGTTGGCACCGCAGTTCGCGGGAAACCGGGCGAGCCGGCTCCGAACACTAGCGTCTTTCGCATGCGGGGCGCCGCAGGACCGGGTATACCGCTTGAGCACAGGCCCAACGGCCCTGGCGTGATTGCCCCGCGAGAGGACTTTCAATACTTCGCCCTATCCGAAACATCGGACGCTGCACCGATCTGGAAAGACCTCGTAGAGACGACTCAGATCGCAATTTTTTTGGAGCAGGCGGAAATCAAAGATCCCACATTGGAGTTGATTGTAGTGTTTACTGGTCCTATCGCTCCCCAACACTGAACCCGCTAACTGTGCATTGACCGGAACTACAGCTGCGATTTGATGAAACCGTCTTGAGCTTCGAAACCTCGGGGAGTCAAGAAGAGACCTTTGCTCCAGACTACCTCGGTTCGCTTTCTCGTCGCGTTTCTAAGCACCCAAAACATGATAGTTGTCCTATCTGAGGAACTAAATAACTATTAGCTCCATAATCGGCGACCGAGTAAGTCGATGCTGTCGAGTACGTACCCGTTGCGCGTTTAGGCAGACTGTTGAGCAAGGCGCATTTTTCCGCGTGCAAACTCACTGACCTCATCATCTCCACTTGTGGAGACGTCCCCAAGCAGCTCGGTCCGATTTCGGGCGGCAGCTAAGGCGGCAAAACGGCGCATAATTGCATCGTCCGATCCCAAGGCTGCAAGGATCATCTCAGGACGCTCGGCTTCCGAGGAGATCAACCAAGATAGGCCGCGTGCGAGCTCCGCGTCACCTTCGGATTGTGCCAGAAACCTCAAACCAGCTCGGAGCTTTTCAGCTGAAAGGCTCGCTAGGAGGTGCATCGCCTTCCAGCGGACACCAGAATCCGCGTCACCCAGCAATCGAAATGCTGCGGCGAGTTCCGATCCTTGCTCGATCGATGCCCAGAAAAGGCAATCCAATGCGTGAAATCTGACCCTTTTCGCAGGATGCTTTAGCAAAGGTACAACTTCGCTCAGCAGAGGCCGCGCTGTTTCCGCTAGCTCTGAAGCGATCCAGGCAGCAGTTGCAACTATTCCACCGTCATAGCTGGCTAGCAGAGGGCGAAGCCGTTCAACCGAGTACCCCCGCTGAAACTCTCGTAGCAATTCATTGGCTAAAACGGCGACACGTGAGTGATCAGGCGCGTCCAAGATTCTCTGAATCAAATGCTCTGCGTATTCCATGCTATCCTCCTTTCGATCGTTGCTAACTGCCACTTAACTTCTTATTTATTTGTCGAAGCAAACGCTCCTCATCGTTGATACGAGCCCTGTGTGGCCCATCTTCACCAAGTTGCACTTGCTCCTGTTTTCGAAATTCGATGCTCTTTTCCAGATCAGACTTGAGATCCCCGAGCTGATCCCTCGTCCAGTTACTTGGCACGTAGTCAGGCAACTCGCCATGTACCTTGCCGGTCGCATCCAACTCTGGCAAGCGGGGACGAATTCGAAGATTTCCGAAGTTCGAACCCAGCCCCTCAGACGTAATGACGTAGTTCTTGTCGAACCAAGCCCCGCCCTTTGCTGCGAGTCCTCCGCCAACGAACGATCCACCAAGCGTCGCCCATTTCTGAGCATCCGAACCTTCACCCCAGATCTCGCCCCCAACATATGCGCCGATCCCGCCTCCAGCATACGCCCCGATCAAACCAGCCACAGCAACGACGGGTCCAGCAAGAATGATTGCACTCGCGAGACCTGCAGCAAATAACGCTGCGTTCACCCATCCCGGAACGAGATCTTCCGGCCGAATTACATCCGTCTGCACTCGCCCGCCGCCTATTCGTACGTTGATGGAACCATTGCTGATAGCGGCGCTACAACTCGTGCGATCGCTCACCCTCGCGGCGGGCAATCCATTAATTCGCACCGTTGCCGACCCCTCAGCAATAGGAGGCTGAGAGGGTTCATGCTTACAACAGTTCGTTAAATCCGGATGAGCTCTCGCGGCGAATTTCTTGTTTATCAGAACGTTTTCCGAACACTGGCCTACAATTGCACCAACGACGTCTTTTGGTGCCCAACTCATCGTTGAGAGCACTTCTCCTATGCCGGCGCCCGTCGCCGCAACTCCACCAACGATGGCTGCTGCCGCCAGTCCTCCCGTCCCAACGATTAACACCCCCGCTGCGGCGACCGCAGCGCCGATCAGCAATCCGTCGACCAACCAGCTCATAGTTGGACTGTGTCCGATTGGATCGCCTATGCGTGCCGCGAAAGGCATGTGCTCAAACAGCTCTTTTCTGTTACGCTCTTTGTTGCAGCGGAGTATCTTCTGAGCTTTGAAGTCGAATAGTGGCAATCAAAGTCGTGAAGGCAGCATCCCAGTTGCCGCTAAGCGGTCCCGAACTTGTGCCCGTAATCTGTATAACTTTGCGCGTAACCGAATTGACAGCGGGAAATATTGAGAACTGCACCTGGCGCATCGAGATATTCTCCCTGTTCCAGCTGTATTCGATTCTGAGTGCGAGACTGCCATCGACCTTTACCTCCTGATAACTTGTGAGACTGAATCGTGGTAACGAGCGCTGCAAATCGGCAATCAACCGAGCGCCGTATGATTGGATCGTTTCACTCGGGTCCACCATAGCGCGTGAGATCACAATGTTAAAAGGACTAGGCCCCTCATCCGTAACCGTGAAAACGTGGTGGGTTTTGTCTTTGAGACCCGCCGGGAGTTCGAAGATTAAATCATTCGCGTGATAGATAGCCATATTGATTAAAGCCTGTGAGCCCTAGCCCTTATGCTTAGATCGACTTGCTGCGAGACCTTTACCCGGGATTTATATCAACCATATCCGGGCCGTTGATGGTAATGTGCTTGCCTTCGAGGCGGATGTTGCCCTCTTTGTCCATGTACAGAACGCTGTCTCCTACTTTTAAGGTGATCTGATTCGCGGCTTCGATATAGACCTGATCAGAGCCTGAATGCAACACGACCGCGCCTTCGGTGTAAATATTCACGCCATCCGACGGACCGTGACCGATCGTGACGCAGCTGTTCTTGGTCGGCGAGCGAAGCTGAATCTGCTCTTCTCCTCTCGCCCCCTCAAGCAGGATTTCATTTGCGCTGTGATCGCGGACTATTGCTTTGGTCTGAACCTGCTCTGTCACGGGACTCGCGTTTGATGGATTAGGAACGGCGCCCGTGATGATCGGTCTATCGATGTCCCCGTCGATGCAGGTCCAGATAACCTCTGCGCCCTTGTGCAGAGGGAAATGCATGCCGTATTCTTCGCCGGCATAAGGCTGAGCCATCCGGACGTAACGTGTCGCCTTTCCTCCGTTCAAGCCGCTCGTATCAAACGGCATGATTAATTTGTAGCGGCCCTGATCATCAAGTTCCGCGTATTGACCGTCTCCGGCTGCATCCACTTTGGCGTTCATAGCGCCGTAAAGTCTCGGTTTGACGGCCTTCCGGAGTGGCCGGTAAGGGATGCTGGAAGGTATTGCGCTGAACCGATTACCGTACTCGACACCGGGACGCTGGCCGCTTGCTGTCGAAGCGAAGCCCGAGCCTCCTTGCGTTCCGTGATGCTGGACTTCTGTCAGCAGGTACTCGCCGTCAAAACGAAAGTGATCTCGCATCGTGAACAACGACCCTGCGCGAAACCGGGGAGAAGTTCCTCGCCCATCCATCACTCTTTTCTGCCACGCCAGTTCTTGCTTGCGCATTCGCGCCAAATGACGCGCCTCATTCTTGTCCCTATAATGGTCGCCGTACTCCATCACGATGCCGGCCCCGTTCGGCGCGACGTCGGTTTTCTGATTCAGATCGAGAGATGGACGTCTCCAGTTGTAGTCCTGTAAAAGATACTCCTTCGGGAGCATATTCTGCCGCATCGAGATCTCGTAAACCGACTCGCTTGTTGCAACCTGATTGGTCGGAGGTCTATAGGAAAGCTCGGGATCACCAGGAATCGGCTCGAGTTGCTGGGATGCGTCCAAAAAAAGGATTTTTTTCGGGTCCGCCTGACTGAACACGTAGAGAATGCCCTCGTGTTCCAGCAGCCGAGAGGCAAAATTGAAGTCAGTTTCCTGGTACTGGACCACGTATTCGCGTTGTGGATATTTCTTGCGAACACCCGAGACGTCGTACTCCGTGGACTTGAAGCCATTCAGCCGCAGCACTTCCAAGACGATCTGAGGCACCGTTTTATTCTGAAAAATGCGGTTGTGTTTGCTCAGTGTGAGCAGCCATAGCTTTGGTACGAGTACTGCGTGATAGTTCATCACGTAGTCGGTTCCGTCAAGCTGCTCAAAACATGCGAGAACCCCCTCAAAGACGGTGATGCTTGTTTCAAAGTGCAGCGTTAGCCGCGCGGGGCAGTTGAACACAGAGTCGAAATCCACGTCCTCGTCGGTCGCTGTAAGCGACAAATCAAATCGGAAGAAATCGGAGATGCTCTCTTCCCCTTCAAAGCTGGAGATACCAAATTCTGTCGGACATCCTTCGACTTCGAAGGTAAAATATGCGGTACTGAGTGCTTGCGAGGCCATAGTGAGGACCTTCCCTTACGCCGCCATCGTTGTGGAAGACGTCGGCGAAGTCGGCATAATTATGGAAGAGATCTGGCCGGTATGCGGTGGCCTTTCCGGATTCCGCAGCCAAGTCGTCCGGCCGAGTAAGGAACACTTGAGCTTATACAACCGAGCGTAATGATGCTCGGCTGAAGCTTGTCCCAGCCAAAAGAGTGGGACACTTTGATATTCGACCTGGAACTCGAGATCGAAGTCGAGCCGGTCAGTCGTAAACCATGTTGTGAGCTGCACAACTTGTCGCATTCCCTGTTCTTCTGGCAGATACCCAACGTATCTCTCATACGTGAGCGGCCCGATTAATACGCGAAATCCCGCGTTGAGACTTGTCGCTTTCGCACCGATGAGCATGTTTCGACCGACACAGTTGTTTTGCGCGCCAATCGCGCTGTGCTGCCAGCTTTCGAACTGAACTTTCCGGGGAATGAATTGGACGACCGCGACGTTAATCCCTCCCAGAAAGTCCCGGAGCAGAGGCGCCAGTGCCGACGCAGACCGTGGCTTGCGATAGAACACCGGAAGGTACCGAAGAAACACGGTTGCATCAACGGCAGTTTGCCCGAAAATACTTTCGGGATCGGCACCTGTTAATAGGAGAAAGCGAAGCGAATAAGGGTCTTTGCAGTCCTCCCGAAACGTGAAAGCATACCGGTACTTGCGCCAGACGCGATAAAAAAGCGATATCAGACGGTGGTGAAAGAGATCAAAAAACGCGCGCTTAGCTTCGCCGCGCTCGGGATCGTGAACGATCTCTTGGGTGTAGAGATCGGGGAGCGGCGAGCCGCTGCCCAGGAGACTCAGAAATGTTGTTGTGACGGTGTAATAGGGCCACTGGGCTTCTCCGTCCTGTGGAGGCTCCAGCGACAACACATCGCATACGGGAAAGGCGAAGGAGGGATCAACGCGGAAGCGCAGGACTTCGTATTGGGGAGGGCCGAGCTGTCCGACGGTCGCCTGCGGCTGGCAAAACCGTTCGATGGCTTCCACCAGCGAGAAAAACGACGTTCTGCGAACCGTGTCGGGCGACATTGGCGATCAAAGAGCGGGCTGCGAGCCTACGTGAGGCGTCCAGCGGTGTACAGTCCCAGTAGCGGTATTCTTCACGGTCAGTCGCGTAGCCGAGTTCAGCGTTGCACAGTACCCGAAAACGTGGTTCAGAACGGACCCGAATAGGAACAAATCGCCTTCAGAGGCGAACTGTTCGCCATCCATATCAAGTTCAACCGATGTTCCGCGTACAGAGACCCCATAGCCGCCGACCCGAAAGCCGCCGGGGTCGAGTTCCGAGGTCATCATGAAGTCCGCGGGAGCCACCCGCATTGCGCTGA
>Ga0213875_10000378_pt1 | contig 40689 bp, 34 predicted proteins | sample BarmaccomBMRX_R8_FD_160105 | JGI IMG/M metagenome (GOLD analysis project Ga0213875, IMG submission 160105) | Root-associated microbial communities from Barbacenia macrantha in rupestrian grasslands, the National Park of Serra do Cipo, Brazil - RX_R8 | ecosystem: Host-associated > Plants > Roots...
GGGGACGGCCGGGGCGCGGGCGCAAGGGGGCAGCGGGCCGCAAAGGGGCAGCGGGACAGCGGGGCCCCGGGGGCCAGGGCGGAACGAGGGGTCGGCGAGCGGGGGGGCCGGGACGTGGGCGCAAGGGGGCAGCGGGCCGCAAAGGGGCCAGCGGGGCCGCGGGGCAGCGGGGCCCCGGGGGCCAGGGCGGAACGAGGGGTCGGCGAGCGGGGGCGGCCGGGACATGAAACGATCTGCGTGGGTAGGCACACCGCGATGAGGGGAGACGAGATGCCAGCGACCCCGCTACGGGAGCGGAAGGCGTGGCAGGCACTGGAGCGTCATCACGCCGAGATCGCCGGCCGGCACCTGCGTGACCTGTTCGCCGAGGACCCGGGGCGCGGCGAGCGGCTGACCGCGGAGGCGGCGGGCATCTACCTGGACTACTCGAAGAACCGGGTCACCGACGAGACCATGCGGCTGCTCGTCGAGCTTGCCGCCGAGTCCGGGGTGCCGGAGCGGCGGGACGCGATGTTCCGCGGCGAGCATATCAACGTGTCCGAGGACCGTGCGGTCCTGCACGTCGCGCTCCGCATGCCCGAGACGGAGTCGCTCGTGGTGGACGGCGTGGACGTCGTTCAGGAGGTCCACGACGTGCTGCGCAGGATGCGCGAATTCAGCGAGCGCGTTCGCTCCGGGGAATTCAGGGGCTACACCGGGAAACCGGTACGTAACGTCATCAATGTCGGCATCGGCGGCTCCGACCTCGGGCCGGTGATGGCCTACGAGGCGCTCAGGCATTACTGCACTCGTGAAATAACCTTCCGTTTCATATCAAATGTCGATTCCACCGACTTTGCCGAGGCGACCCGGGACCTGTCGGCGGACGAGACCCTTTTTATTATTTCTTCCAAGACGTTCGGCACGCTGGAGACCCTCGCCAATGCCACGTCCGCGCGCGACTGGGTGGTGCGCGAGCTGGGCTCCGAGGACGCAGTCGCGCACCACTTCGTCGCGGTGTCCACGAACGCCGAGCGGGTGCGGGCGTTCGGCATCGACACCGCCAACATGTTCGGTTTCTGGGACTGGGTCGGCGGCCGTTACTCGATGGACTCCGCGATAGGCCTGTCCACGATGATCGCGCTCGGCGCGGGCCAGTTCGGTGAGATGCTGGCCGGGTTCCGGGCGATGGACGAGCATTTCCGTACCGCGCCGCTCGAGTCGAACCTGCCGGTGCTGATGGGCGTGCTGGCCGTCTGGTACCGCGACTTCTTCGGCGCGCAGACGTACGGCGTGATGCCGTACGAGCAGTACCTCAAGCGGTTCCCCGCGTACCTGCAGCAGCTCACGATGGAATCGAACGGCAAGCACGTGACGCTGAACGGCCGGCACGTCGACTACGACACCGGCGCCGTGTTCTGGGGCGAACCGGGCACCAACGGGCAGCACAGCTTCTACCAGCTCATTCACCAGGGCACGACGCTGATACCGATCGACCTGATCGGGTTCGGCAAGTCGCTCAACCCGATCCGCGACCACCATGACCTGCTGTCCTCCAACGTGTTCGCGCAGGCGGCGGCGCTGGCTTTCGGCAAGACCGAGGAGGAGGTGCGCGCCGAGGGGACGCCGGAACAGGTGGTGCCGCACCGCGTCATGGAAGGCAACCGGCCGTCCAGCGTGCTGCTGGCGGAGGTCCTGACGCCCCGGCTGCTCGGGTCGCTGGTCGCGCTGTACGAGCACAGCGTGTTCACCCAGGGCGCCATCTGGGACATCGACTCGTTCGACCAGTGGGGGGTGGAGCTGGGCAAGGTGCTCGCGCAGCAGATCATCCCCGAGCTGAAGAACGAGGCCGAGCCGGAGCTCGCGCACGACTCGTCCACGAACGCGCTCATCCGCCGTTACCGCTCGCTCAAGCGGAAGTAAGCCTCAACCGCCTCAACCGGGGAGTAGCCATGGCAACAGACAAGCCGATGCAGCTGGGCATGATCGGCCTCGGCCGAATGGGGGCCAACCTGGTCCGGCGGCTGATGCGGGACGGCCACCGGTGCGTCGCCTACGACCGCAGCCCCGACGTCGTGAAGGCGCTGGAGGCCGAGGGTGCGACCGGGGCGGGCTCCTACGAGGAGTTCGTGAGCAAGCTGGAGCGGCCGCGGAACATCTGGGTCATGATCCCCGCCGGTGTCGTGCAGTCCACGCTCGACACGCTGGTGCCGCTGCTCGACCCGGACGACATCGTGATCGACGGCGGCAACTCCTACTATCGCGACGACATCACCCGGGCGAAGGCGCTGCAGCCGTCCGGCGTCCACTACGTGGACGTGGGGACCAGCGGCGGCGTCTGGGGTCTCGAGCGCGGGTACTGCCTGATGATCGGCGGCGACGAGGCACCGGTGCGGCGGCTGGACCCGGTCTTCAAGACGATCGCGCCCGGCATGGGCTCCGCCGAGCGGACGCCCGGCCTCGAGCCGGGCGGCACCGCCGAGCAGGGATACCTGCACTGCGGCCCGAACGGCGCCGGGCACTTCGTCAAGATGGTGCACAACGGCGTCGAGTACGGGATGATGGCCGCGATCGCCGAGGGCCTGTCGGTCATCAGGCACGCCGACGCCGGCCTGCACCAGGACGAGATCGACGCCGAGACCACGCCGCTGCGGACGCCGGAGGCGTACCAGTACCAGATCAACGTCGCCGACGTCGCCGAGGTGTGGCGGCGCGGCTCGGTGGTCAGCTCCTGGCTGGTCGACCTCGCGGCCGCCGCGTTCGCCAAGTCGCCGGGCCTGGACGACTTCAGCGGCAAGGTGTCCGACTCGGGTGAGGGGCGCTGGACGGTGCTCGCCGCCGTCGACGAGGGCGTGCCCGCCTCGGTGATCTCCGCATCGCTGTACGAGCGGTTCGAATCGCGCGACAACGGGGCGTTCACCGGGAAGGTCCTCTCGGCGCTGCGCTCGGAGTTCGGCGGCCACATGGAGAAGAAGTGAGCGCTCCCCCGGGGCCGCCCGGGCCCCGGCCGAAACGGCCGCGGCAGTCACGGCAGACCGGCCCCCGGCCGGACGATCACGTCATCGTGCTCTTCGGGGCCACCGGGGACCTGGCCAAGCGCAAGCTGCTGCCGGGGCTGTTCCACCTCGCGGTCGCGGGGCTGCTGCCGGAGCGGTACCGGATCATCGGCTCGGCGCCGCAGGGATCGGCGCTGAGCGACGAGGAGTTCCGCGCGCATGCCTTTGACGCGGTGTGCGAGTTCGCGGAGCCGAAGCCGTCCGCCGCCGAGTGGGACGCGTTCGCTCAGACGCTGTCGTTCGGCGCCGCGTCGCCGTCCGACCCCGGCCCGCTGGAGGCCGCGGTGCGCAAGGCGGAGTCCGCGATCGGCGGCTCGCCGCGGCGGCTGTTCCACCTGGCGGTTCCGCCCGTCGCGTTCGCGTCCGTGGTGTCCATGCTCGGGTCCTCGGGGCTCGCCACCGACAGGTCGCGGGTGATCATCGAGAAGCCGTTCGGCACCGGCCTCGCGTCGGCGCGGGAGCTGAACCAGAAGGTGCACGCGGTCTTCGACGAGTCACAGGTGTTCCGAATCGACCATTTCCTCGGCAAGGAGTCGGTCGACAACATCCTCGCCTTCAGGTTCGCCAACGGGTTTCTCGAACCGGTCTGGAACCGGCAGCACATCCGGTACGTGCAGATCGACGTGCCCGAGACGCTCTCGATCGAGGGGCGGGCTGCGTTCTACGACGGCACCGGCGCCTACCGGGACATGGTGGTGACCCACCTGTTCCAGGTGCTCGGCTTCGTCGCGATGGAGGCGCCGGTCTCGCTGGACGCCAGGCAACTGAGGGACGAGAAGGTCAAGGTATTCAACTCGCTGTGCCCGATCGACGTGCGGCACGTGGTGCGCGGGCAGTACCAGGGGTACCGCGAGGAGCCCGGCGTTCCCGCCGGCTCCGACACCGAGACGATGGTGGCGGTGCGGGCGGAGGTCGACAACTGGCGGTGGGCCGGAGTGCCGTTCTTCCTGCGGTCGGGCAAGTGCATGGCGGCCAGCCGGCAGCTCATCACGCTCGGCTTCGCCGAGCCGCCGCTGCGGGTATTCCCGGCGCGCCGGCAGGACGCGCCGCGCGGGCTGATGAACGAGATCGTCATCGACTTCGCCGATCCCGGCTCGATCAGCCTGCATTTCCTGGCCAAGCGGCCGGGGCCGGAAAACACCCTGGAAAGCGCGTCGATGGTGTTCCACTACGAGGACTCGTTCGCGATAGCCAACGCGCTCGAGGGATACGAGCGGCTCATCCTGCTGGCGATGCTCGGCGACCAGGCGCTGTTCACGCGGGCCGATGGAATCGAGCGGGTGTGGGAGATCTCCGAGCCGCTGCTGGAGAACCCGCCCCCGGTCCTGCCCTACGCGCGGGGGTCCTGGGGGCCCGCGGAGACCGGCAAGCTCATCGCGCCGCACCGCTGGCACCTGCGCGACAATCACGGCTGAGCGCCGGGGGTGTCATGCCTGCCGCCGCGGTCGTCGTCAACGCAAGGCTGGCCGGTGACCGTTTCCGCCGGCTGTGCCGCGCGAAGGCGGCGCAGGCCGGCTGGGAAGCCGAGGTCCTCGCCACCACCTCCGGCGAGCCCGGCGACGGGCTGGCCCGTGCCGCGGTCGCGGCCGGCGCCGAGCTCGTGTTCGCGGCAGGCGGTGACGGCACCGTCCGCGCGTGCGCGCGGGCCCTGGCGGGGACCGGGATACCGCTGGCGATCGTGCCGCTGGGCACCGGCAACCTGACCGCGCGGGCGCTGGGCATCCCGGGACGTCCCGGAGCGGCGCTGGCCTCCGGGTTCAGCGGCAAGGACCGCCGCGTCGACCTCGCGGTAGCGGACGGAGCGCCGTTCACCGCCATGGCCGGCATCGGCCTGGACGCCGCGGTGGTCGGCGCGGCCCGCCTCAAACACCGGCTGGGCTGGCTCGCCTACGCCGCGTCCGGCGCGGCGCACCTGCTGGCAGCGCCCGTCACGTTCACCGTGCGGCTGGACGACGGCGAGCCGCTGACCAGGCGGGCCAGGTCGGTGGTCGTCGGCAACTGCGGGCTGCTGCCAGGCGGTTTCGCGCTGCTGCCGGAGGCACGGCTGGACGACGGCGTGCTCGACGCCGGCGTTCTCGCGCCCGGGGGCCCGCTCGGCTGGCCGCGCATCGCCGCGCGGGTGCTCGCCCGCAGCCGGCACCAGGACCGGCACCTCGAGCGGTTCCGCGCGAGCCGCGTCGAGATAACCGCCGCGACCCCGCTCCCCCGGCAGGCCGACGGCGAGTTGCTCGGCCCCGGCCGCACCCTCACCGTCGAGGTGTGGCCGGGAGCGCTGACCGTCCGCGTCCCCGCCACCTGAAGCCGCGATCGCGTAATCCCCGGGTTTCTGGCCGAGCGGGGGTTTCTGGGTGCAATTCGAGCTGCTGTAACGACGCGGATCGCACCCAAAGCGGCGGCTGGGGTTGGGACCGGCGCGGGGTGGGCGAAGCGCGGCGCGGGGCGGGGAGGCGCGGGGGGTGCGGAAAAGTCGGCGGGGTAGGGCAAGCTTGGGGTATGGCAGAGTCCCTCACACTGATGGCTGTTCACGCGCATCCCGACGACGAGGCGTCAAGCACCGGTGGCGTGCTGGCGACCTACTCCGCCCAGGGCGTCCGCACCGTCCTGGTGACCTGCACCAACGGCGAGTTCGGCGACGCGCCGGGCGGCGTGAAGCCTGGCCAGCCCGGGCACGACGAGCAGGCGGTGGCGCGGCTGCGGCTCGCCGAGCTGCGCGAGTCGGCCAGCATCCTGGGCGTCAGCGACCTCCAGACGCTCGGCTACCACGATTCCGGCATGCCTGAGTGGGACTACAAGAACCGGCCGGACGCCTTCTGCAACATCCCGGTGGCCGGCGTGGCGGAGCGGATCGGCGCCCTGATCGGGCGGTACCGGCCGCAGGTGGTCGTCACGTACGACGACAACGGCCCGTACCAGCACCCCGACCACGTGCACGCGAGCCGGTGCGCGCAGGCGGCGGTCGCCGCCACCGGCATCCCGGCCAAGCTCTACCTGACCGCGATGCGCGGCAGCGACTGGCGCAAGGTCATGGACGCGCTGCGCGAGGCCGGCGTCGACATCCCCGCCGATGACGACGACTGGAGCGAGGAAAGCGCCCGCGCCGCCGCCGAGTCGGAGGCGCGCATCACCACGTCGGTCGACATCCGCCCGGTGCTCGAGCGCAAACGGGACGCGCTGATGGCGCACGGCAGCCAGATCACCGACTCCTGGTTCAGCATGATCCCGCCGGACATCGTCGAGGCCGCGTTCGGCAGCGAGCACTTCATCAGGGCCGCGGATGTCACCGGCGCCCCGGTTCCCGAGGACGACCTGTTCGCCGGCCTGCGAACCGGATAAGTCCGCCGCGCCGGGGGCATGATCGGGTGCGTGAGCGAGCCGGACAATGGGCGACCTCGTTAGCGCCGCCGTGGCCGAGCTGTACGCCGGCGACCCCGATGAGTTCACCGAACGCCGGAAGGCGCTCGCCGCGGACGCGCGCGCGGCGGGCGACGCGGCGGCGGCGAAACAGATCGCGGCGCTGCGCAAGCCGACCCGCGCGGCGTGGGTGGTCAACAAGCTGGTCCGCGCCGCCCCGGACGCACCCGCTCGGCTGGCCGCGCTGGCCGCCGCGCTGCGCGCCGCCGAACGTTCGATGGACGGGGCGCAGCTTCGGGAGCTGTCGGCGGAGCGCGGCCCGCTGCTCGACGACCTGACCCGCCAGGCGTTCGGCGCCGCCGGGCTCACCGATCCGCCGGCCGGCCTCCGCGAGGAGGTCACCGGCACGCTCAGCGCGGCGATCGCCGACCCGGAGGTCGCCGCCCGCCTCGCCGCGGGCACCCTGACCCGTGCCGAGCGATGGGCCGGCTTCGGCGTGCCCCCCGAGGCGGCCCTGACGCTCGTGCCGCCCGTGGCGGACCGGCCTCAGGCGCCGGACCGGGACCGGATACCGGACCGTACGGGGGCAGGGGGCCGTACCCAGGCACCGATACGGGCCGCTCCGGAGCCGGCCGCGCCCGGATCGCGCACTCCCCGGAGGGCCGGCCCCCGGGGGCGGGCAGAGCATGCGGAGGAGCTCAACCGCCGGCGCCAGGAGATCAAGGATGCCGAACGAGAGCTGGCCAACGCGGTGACGATCGCCGATGCCGCCGGGGAGGCGGAAGAACGCCTGGAGGACACCGTCCGGGAGCTGGAGGGGCGTCTCACCCGGGCCCGGAACGAGCTGGCCGGCGCGAGGCGCCGGGCGCGCAACGCGGAGCGTGCCCAGCGGAGCGCGCAGCAGGCCCTGGACCGGCTGCGGAGGTGAGACCTGGGCCGGGGGGCGGAGCACCCGTGAGGTCAGGCGGTTTCGACGCCGGCGGCGGCCAGGTGTTCGCGGTTTTCGGCGTCGAGGGCGGCGTAGGCGGCGATCTCGTCTTCCGCGAACTCGGGAGGGGTCACCCGGCCGCCGGCGAAGTCGGTCTCCGCGCGGTAGACGAAGGTGGCGTTGCCTTCCAGAGTGGGGAACCACCGTCCGTTCCGTATATCGATGACGGCGGCCGCCACCCCGCCGGCGTTGCGGACGACGAGACGCCGGCCGGGGTCGGCGCCTGTGACCCGGGAGTAGACGGCACGCGACGCTACGGCGCCGGATCCGCACGACGGGGTCAGGCCGGCGCCGCGCTCGAAGGTGCGGACGAAGACCTCGTCGCTCCCGAGCGGGAGCAGGAACGACACGTTGGCGCCGACGGGGAACAGCGGGCGGCCGGAGTTGGCGCGCTCCCCCGCGGCGATCAGGTCGGACTCGACGTACTTGTCGACGATGGCCACCACGTGCGGGTTCGGCACCGTGACCGCGGTGAACCCGGCGAACGGCGGCGGCGGGACGGCCCCGAACGACACCGGCGGCATCTCGAGCAGCACCTGGCGGACGCCCTCGGGGGTCGAGGGACCGCGGCGCACGGTGTAGTCGCGGTCACCGCTGCGGATCACCTCGGTCTCGGTGCCGCGCAGGTCGAGGACGAGCCTGCCCAGGCCGCGCATGCCGTTGCCGCAGAACTCGGCCGCCGAGCCGTCGGGGTTGAAGAACCACGCCTGTGCCCGCGGCGTGCCGACGTCGAAGAAGTACACGCCGTCGGCGCCGCCCGTCCAGGCCCGCCTGTCGCAGATCCGGCGGACGAACGCGCGCAGCGCGGAACCGGACGGGAACTGCGCCGGCCGGGCGGCGGCGGCGAAGATCTCGTTCTTCGAGCCGTGGGACTTGATCAGCTGCACGCGAGAGGAGTGTACCCGGCGGCGCCGCCAGCGCCGGATCGGGCACCGCGCGGACGTCACGGCCCGAACGCGGGATATGTCGAGAACCGCGCGCCGGCCGCGTAGTTCCGGATGGCGACGCGGGCGCGGTCGATCATGTTCGCCGGAAGGTCGTGCAGCGCGAACCAGCCAAGGTCGCTGTAGCTGGCGGCCGTACTGCACGGCTCGCCGTTCCACCCGTCGACGGTGAGGAAGAAGGCGATGCGCCCCGCTCCGGACACGTCGTGCATGACGTGCGCGAGCGAGACGCGCGCGGCGCTCAGCTCGATCCCCGCCTGCGCCGCCGCCACCCTGACCGCCGCCTCGGCGATCGTCTCGCGCTCGGCGAGCCGGCCCGATGGCGGCTCGTACGCGCCGTCGCCGTAGCCGGTGTTCGTGCGCCTGCCCAGCAGGATCCGGCTCTCTCTGAGCAACAGCAGATGCACGTCGACGATGAGCTGGAAATGACGCCCCGGCCTGGCCGTGTCTTCGGCCAAGGCCTGCGCTCGGGCTCTGGTCATGGCTGGCTGTCCTGCTCGGCTCGCCGTTTTTTCCCCTACCCCACCCGGCATGCGACCGATTGCACGCCGCCGGGAAGGGTAACGTACCCCCGCCTTCCTGTGGATCGCCATGTGCACAAGGCGGCCTGGGCTGTGGACGACGGGGGATTGCCGTCGCGGCCGCTGTGGACGGGCGGCACCGCAAGCCTGAACGCATGGGGGCTGTGCGCTGTGGAGGCGCGCGGGCGGGTGTGGAAGACGCGAAGGGAAAAAAGACGGGTAATTACGGAACGTAACTGGTCGTTGCCTACCCGGCCGGCCAGTATGCGCGGCGGGTTCTGCGCAGAATGACCGGATATGGGGCATAACCGGAGCGGGCCGGGCCGGCGGCCGGGGACTCCGTGACCGCCGCACGCGGCTACAGAGTGTAGCCGCGCCTGTGTCCGTCCCCTTCGTCTTTCGCCGCCCGGACCTAGCCCAGCCGGTCGCCGCGCTCCCGGATCGCCCGGATGTCTTCCGCCAGCCGGAACACGACCGCGAAGAACTCCAGGATGACGCGGTAGATCCCGATCGTCACGAAGAAGATGAGCGGCGCGATCACGATGAGCGTGATCAGGCCGAACGCGACGCTTATCCGGAAGTCGATGAGCGTCCACGCGAGGCCGGCCAGCCCCGTCGACACCACGATCAGGATGTACAGGATCTTGATGATCTTCGGCGTCACGAACGAGGTGAAGTCGAAGTCGAACAGGGACGACACGAACCCTGTCGCGCCGCTCTCACGGCGCGGCCGCTGCGCCTGCGCCTGCGGCGCCGCCGGGTCCGCGTGCTCGCCGTACGCGCCCTGGTCGCCGTACTGGTCGCCGTACGCGGGCTCGCCGCCGGGCGGCGGGTAGCCGTTCCCCGGCTGCCCGCGCGTGGCGGCCGGGTCGCCGTACTGGGCGGGTGGCTCGGCGTAAACACGGGCGTTGCCGTCCTCGGCCGGCTGACCATAGGACGGCCAGCCCGGCTCCCCCTGGCCCTGCCCATAGGACTGCCAGCGAGGATCGCTTGGGGGTGGACCAGCCAATTCATCTCCCGGGGGTATCGGTGACTTCTGCGCTCCCCTCGTTCCGGCCATCCTGCCACAGTCGCGGCGATTCGTGCGGCCGATGAGTTCGCGGCGCGCCGCGCGTCATGACTGGGAGAAGTGGTGTGATGTAGATGCTGACGTGCGAGAAGGTGATCGGATGACTCGAGTGAGAGTGCTGGCCGGGACGCGCAAGGGAGCGTTCGTCCTGACCTCGGATGGCAAGCGGGAAAAGTGGGACGTGAGCGGGCCGCATTTCGGCGGCTGGGAGATATACCACCTGAAGGGCTCGCCGGCGGACCCCGGCCGGCTGTACGCGTCACAGTCGACCGGCTGGTTCGGCCAGCTGATCCAGCGGTCCGACGACGGCGGGGCGACATGGAACCCGGTCGGCAACGACTTCAGCTACGTGGGTGATCCCGGCACGCACCTGTGGTACGACGGCACGCCCAGGCCGTGGGAGTTCAAGCGGATCTGGCACCTGGAGCCCTCGCCCGGCGACCCGGACACCGTGTACGCCGGCGCCGAGGACGCGGGCCTGTTCAAGTCCTCCGACGGCGGCGCGACCTGGCGGGAGCTCACCGGGCTGCGGCTGCAGGACTCGGCGAAGGGGTGGCAGCCCGGCGCGGGGGGCATGTGCCTGCACACGATCATCCTGGACCCGCGGCACAGCGGGCGGATGTTCACCGCGATCTCCGCGGCCGGCGCGTTCCGCAGCGACGACGACGGCGAGACATGGCGGCCGGTCAACCGCGGGCTGCACTCCGACGGCATCCCCAACCCGGACGCCGAGGTCGGCCACTGCGTGCACCATGTGGAGATGCACCCGTCGCGCCCGCAGACGCTGTTCATGCAGAAGCACTGGGACGTGATGCGCAGCGACGACGGCGCCGAGTCGTGGCGCGAGGTCAGCGGGAACCTGCCGACGGACTTCGGCTTCGCGATCGGCGTGCACGCGCACGAGCCGGAAACGATCTACGTCGTCCCGATCAAGAGCGACGGCGAGCACTACCCGCCCGAGGGCAAGCTGCGCGTGTACCGCAGCAGGTCCGGCGGGGACGAGTGGGAGCCGCTGACCAGCGGGCTGCCCCAGCAGGACTGCTACGTCAACGTGCTGCGCGACGCCATGTCAGTGGACACGCTCGACGAATGCGGCATCTACTTCGGCACCACCGGGGGCCAGGTCTACGTGTCGGCCGACAGCGGCGATAGCTGGGCGCCGATCGTCCGCGATCTCCCGGCCGTCCTGTCGGTCGAGGCGCAGGTCCTGCCGTGAGTTCCCCAGCGGTGACGGCGGTCCGGGTGGTGCTGCCCGGTCACCTGCGCACGCTGGCGCGGGTGACGGGCGAGGTCCGGCTGGACGTCGCCGGCCCCGTCACGCAGCGCGTTGTACTCGACGCGCTCGAGGAGCGCTTCCCGGTGCTGCGCGGCACGATCCGCGACCGCGCCACCGGGCGACGCCGCGCGTTCATCCGCTTCTACGCGTGCGAGCGCGACCTGTCCAACGACGCGCCGGACACCGCGCTGCCCGAGCCGGTGACGGCCGGCGCCGAGCCTTTCCTCGTCGTGGGGGCGATGGCCGGCGGCTGAGGTGGCCGGCGGCTGGTTGCCATCGGCGCCGGGCGGGATTACCCCGCTCGGGCGGGTGGCCCGTGACTCCGGAGAATTTGGCCCCACAGGGACCGGGCCTCGGTGGTCCGTCCGGGAGCAGCAAGATCGACCATCCGGCTCTTTCTCCCCGGCGCCGTCCTCGAGGTAGAGGTCACCGCCGCCGTCGCCGCCACATGACTAGCCCGGGAAGGTGATCTCCGGTTCCTGGCCTGGGGAAAGCAGGAAATAGGCGAGGAACGTCACACCGTTCTCGCCGGCGTCAAAACGTGCGATGCGCGCGCCTTCCGGCTCGAAGAACACGTCACCGGGCCGGAGAACCGAGGCTGGCTCGCCCTCGATCTGGTAGGTCACCGAGCCCTCGGCGATGCTCCCCACCACAGGACCGTTGTGCACGTGGAGCCCGGCCGGGTGGCCGGGCAGGATCCTGATCTCGCGGACCTGCACCCTGCTGATGTCCTTCACCGGGCCCAGCCGCGCGTCGAGCAGCACCGTGCGGGTAATCGGCTGGTCCGCGGCGGGCTCGTCCGCCTCCGGCATGATCCTCCTCAGTTCGCGGGGGCTACAAGGGACCTGACGGCCGGCGTGCACACGCTGGCCGGCCGGCCGGCGGTCAGCTGGCAGATCGCGGCGGTGACGTAGTTCGCCGCGCCGAGGATCGCCTGGCCGGTCATGCTGTACGGGTTCCTGAGCGACGCCGCGACCTCCCTCCAGGTCAGCTGCTCCAGGAACATCGGCGGAAAGCCGGCGCCGACCAGCACGTACCTGTTCCCGAAGTCGGCGAACGGGAAGGCGCGCGCCCTGTCGTACCTGCTGAACACCGCCTGCTGCGCGGCCGTCATTTTCTGCAGCCCGGTGTAGCTCTCCCCCGACCGCGGGTCGGCCGTTGGCGAGATCAGGACGTTGGATCTCGTCTCCACCGGGACGAAGGTCACGTACCTGCTGGCGTAGGCGGAACGGTAGAACGTCCACGCGGCCAGGTACGGGCAGGGCGGGTAGTCGCCCGACACGATCGTGCGCAGGCCCCTGAACGTCCCGAACCGGCTGAGCGCGACGATCATCGCCCAGCTCTGCGCCGCGCAGTACGGACAGTACTCCGTCCCGGCGTAGAAGACCTCGGGGGCGCCGTTCGCGGCCAGCGGCGGCCCGGTGACCGGGACCGGCTTCGCCGTGACCTGGCCGCCGCCGTCGCCTGCCGCCTCCGACGTGCGGACCGGGACGTTCGTGACCTGGGCGATGAGCTTGGCCAAGCCCGGATCGGCGCGGGCGGCTGACGCATCGCCGGCACGCCCCCCGCTGGGCCGGGTCACGGCCAGGGCAACCACGAGCCCGATGACGGCAACGGCCGCGACCGCGACCAGAGGCCGCCGCTTCCCGCCCAGACTCGCCAGCCTCCCCCGCAGGCCGGCGGCGGGCGGCGAGAACTCGACGAGGTCCGGGGCCGAGGGATCCGGATCGGGCACAGCACACGCTCCCCGGGAGAATGCCGCGACAGGCCGACTGGATGCGATCGTGCCACGAAACGAGATTGAACGCCAGGCAGTTTCCAGCCGTGCCATAGGTGTAAGCACGATCGTGCTGCTCAGGACCGCCCCGCCAAGGACCACGACCTCCCCGCCAGAGGAGATGATCCTGTGACGGGGATTCAGGCCGCACAGGTCGCCGCCCGCGCCGGCAGCGGTGGTTTGCTGTCGCGGGCGCGGAACCGGCTGCGGGCGGCCGCCGCGGCGCGGCCCGCGCTGCGGAGCCGGGCGTCGGCGGCGAAGGCCGCCGCGGCACCCATCGAGCCGTCGGAGCTGGTCCTCGCGGTGGACCGCGGCCCGTCCGGCTCGCTGGCCGTCGCGACCAGGGAGGCGGTGTACTGCCAGGACCGCCCCGGCGGCACCTGGACGCGGCGGGCGTGGGAGGACGTCACCCGGGTGGCGTGGGACGACCAGCGGCGCCTGCTGAGGCTGACCGGAATAGGGCCCCGCGGGATATGGCGGAAGGACCTGACGCTGCGGTCCGGGACCGTCCTGGTGGACCTGGCCAGGGAACGGGTCACCGCGACGCGGCTGGCCAGCACCGATGTGCGGGCCGGGGGCCGGGTCTGCGCCCTGGTGACAGCCCGCCGCCGGCCCGGGTCCGGCGCTGTGGTCTGGACGGTTGTGCTGAACGAGACCGCGGCCGCCGGTTACCCGGAAATCCGGGCCGCGGTGGCGGCGGCCATCGACGGGCTGCGGGCCGGGGCCGGCATCCCCGCCTCAGGGGCGGTCATCCAGGCGGCTGGCCAGGAGCTCCGCGAGATGGATGCCGCGGATCCCGGCGAGCTGGTCGAGCTGAGTGCGGCAGGAGAAACCGTCGGCTAGCACGACCGTGCCCCGCGGCGCGGCGCGCACGGCGGGCAGCAGGGCGGTCTCGGCGACGGCCCGGGAGACCTCGTAGTGGCCGCGTTCGACCCCGAAGTTCCCGGCCAGCCCGCAGCACCCGCCGACCGCGCCGACCTCGGCGCCGGCGCGGGCGAGCAGCGCCGAGTCCGCGTGCCAGCCCATGACCGCATGGTGGTGGCAGTGCGGCTGGGCCACGGCGTGCACGCCGGTGAGGTCGGGCGGCGCCCACTTTTCCGTATGCGCCAGCAGCTCGGCGAGCGTGCGGGTGGCGGCGCGCACCTTCGCGGCGCGCGGGTCGCCCGGCAGCAGCTCGGCGACGTCGGCGCGCAGCACGGCCGTGCACGAGGGTTCCAGCCCGACGATCGGGATGCCCTCCCGCACCGCGGGGTCCAGTGCCGAGAGGGTCCGGCGCAGCTTCCTGCGCGCGCCGTCCAGCTGGCCGGTGGATATCCAGGTCAGCCCGCAGCACACGGACCTGCTGGTGATTCGCACCGCGTAGCCTGCCGCCTCCAGCACCCGCACGGCGGCCCTGCCGACCTCGGGCGTGAAATGGTCGGTGAACGTGTCGACCCAGAGCAGCACCGGAGCGCCGGCGGGTGAAGGCTGGTTTCCGGAAGCCCCGCCCGGCGCGGAACGCCCGGCGAACCAGGCACGGAAACTCTGCCGGGCGAACGGGGGCAGGTCGCGGCGCCCGTCGATTCCCGCCAGCCGCTTGGCAGCGCCCGTCCCGTTCTGAAAAATCGCATTGGCCATCGCCGGCGCGTGCGCTGCGAGCCGTGCCCAGCGCGGCAGCCAGCCCAGTGCATAGTGGGCCGGCGGCCGCGGCCGGCGCCGGTACCTCTGGTACAGCACCTCCGCCTTGTAGGTCGCCATGTCCACGCCGGCCGGGCAGTCCGATGAGCAGCCCTTGCACGACAGGCACAGGTCGAGCGCCTCGGCCACCGCCGCGGAACCGAAGCCCTTGACCAGCGTGCCGTTCGCGAGTTCCTGCAGCACGCGCGCGCGGCCGCGGGTGGAGTCCTTCTCGTCCCGGGTGGCCAGGTAGGACGGGCACATGACCCCCTTCACGGCCGTTGTGTCGGCGCGGCACTTGCCGACCCCCACGCAGCGGTGCACCGCCGTGGACAGGTCGCCGCCGTCGCGGGAGTAGGCGAAGCCCAGGCCGGCGCGGAGCGGGCGGGCCTGGGGCACGCGCAGGTCCGCGTCGACCGGCGCGGGGTCGACCAGGACGCCGGGGTTGAAGACGTTGCCGGGGTCGAAGACGGCCTTGACCTCGGCGAACGTGTCGATGGCCTCGGGTGAGTACATGTACGGCAGCAGCTCGCCGCGTGCCCGGCCGTCGCCGTGCTCGCCGGAGACCGAGCCGCCGTACCTGCCCACGAGCTGCGCGGCGGCGACGGCGAACCGCCGGTAATCACCGGGCGCGCGGGAGAACGGGAAGTCGATGCGTACGTGCAGGCAGCCGTCGCCGAAGTGCCCGTAGGTCAGGCCATCCAGGCCGTGCTCCGCCATCAGGGCCGCGAAGTCCCGCAGGTACGCGCCCAGGTGCCGCGGCGGGACGGCGGCGTCCTCCCAGCCGGGCCAGGCCGGCTCCCCCGCCGGGGTGCGGCCGCCGAGGCCCGCGCCGTCCTCGCGGATCCGCCACAGGGCACGTGCCGGGGCGCCGGTGACCACGAGCGCTTCGAGGCAGCCGGCGTCCGCGATCAGCCGTTTGGCGGCCGCGGCGGCTTCGGCGCCGGTGTCCCCGGCGACCTCGGCGAACAGCCAGGACTCGCCGCGCGGCAGCGCGGGAACGGCGGCGGCGCCGCGGCGGGCACGGAAGACGCCGACCAGCCGCGCGTCCATGCCCTCCAGCGCCACCGGGCGGTGCGGCAGCAGCGCCGGCGCCGCGTCGGCGGCCTCGGGCATGCCGGGATAACCGAGTACGGCGAGCGCCACCGCCTTCGGCGACGGCACCAGGCGCACCGTCGCGCCGAGGATCATGCCGAGCGTGCCCTCGGTGCCGACGAGGAACCTGGCGAGGTCCGCACCGTTCTCCGGCAGCAGGTGCTCCATCGAGTAGCCGGACACCTGCCGGGTGAACCGGCCGAACTCGGTGCGGATCATGCTCAGGCGCCCGGCGACCACGGCGTCCAGCGCGGCGCCGGGTTTCCCGGCGGCGGCGAGGCCGTCGCGGCCGAACCGGCGCGCCGCGAGCCGTTCCCCGGACGCGGTCAGCACATCGAGGCGAAGCACGTTGTCGGCCGTGCGGCCGTACATCAGCGCCCGCGAGCCGCAGGCGTTGTTGCCGATCGCGCCGCCTATGCTGGCGCGCGCGTGAGTGGACGGGTCCGGGCCGAACCGCAGCCCGTGGGCGGCAGCGGCCGCGGTGATGTCGTCCAGGATCGCGCCGGGCTCCACGACCGCGGTACGCGCCTCGGGGTCCACCGAAAGGACCCGGTTCAGGTGCCGCGAGAAGTCCAGCACGATGCCCCGGCCGACCGCGTTGCCGGCGATCGAGGTGCCGCCGCCGCGGCAGGTGACCGGCACGCCGAACTTCCTGGCGACCTCCAGCGCGGCGGCCGCCTCGTCGGCGTGCCCCGGGAACGCCACCACGGCCGGCGGCACGCGGTAGTTCGACGCGTCGGCCGAGTACTCCGCCCGCCGCCGCGCCGAATCGTCCACGCTGGCCAGGCCGGCGGCGCGCAGCGCCGCTGCCAGGCCCGGCGGGCCGTCTCCGTGTCCTGGCGAGGTCATCGTCGGCGATGCTAGTCGAACTCCGTCGGCAGGGACGGATCGCGGTGGTGCGCCAGGGCCCGCTCTATCTGGCGGTGGTTGACGCGGCCCAGGGACAGCGGCGGCAGCTCGGCGAGGCCGAACCAGCCGACGTCGAGCGTCTCCAGCGCCGCCGGCGGCTGCACGGCGCCGTCGCGGCGGCAGAGGAAGAACAGCTTCCAGACGTGTACCGGCAGCGGCGGCGGGTTCCCCTGGAGCTCGCGGTCCCAGCAGGCGATCAGCCTGACCACCGAGCTGTGATACCCGGTCTCCTCCAGAACCTCGCGGGTGACCGCGGCCGAGGGCGCGTCACCGGGATCGGCCCAGCCACCCGGGAGCGACCACAGGCCGTCGATCTTCTCGCGCATCAGCAGCACGCGTTCGGCCTCGTCGAAGATCACGCCGCGCACGTCGATCTTCGGCGTGGCGTAGCCGGAATCCCGGCCGAGCTCGACGGCGAGCTCGGTGGCCGGGCGGCCGCTGAGCGCGGACAGCAGCTCGGCGGCCAGCCTGCCGACCTGCCGGTACCGGTCCAGGTCGTAGTCGGAGTCGCCGTACGTCAGCCCGTCCTGCGCCAGCGCGGAAAGCCTGATGCCGATCAGGCGGAGCGTGTCGGCAGCTGTTGTGGCCACCTTGGCATTATCGCGGCCGGCGCCGGCCCGGCGGGCAAGGCGCTACCCGAACAGCATGCGGGCCGCGTACCGTTGAGCCGTGGACGATCTGGCCGGGCGGACCTTCCTCGTGACGGGCGGCAACACCGGGATAGGCCTGGCGACGGCGCGGTCGCTGGCCGGCCGCGGCGGCAGGGTGTACATCGCCTGCAGGTCGCGCCCGAGGGGTGAGGCGGCGGCCGCCTCGATCAACGCGCAGACCGGCGGCGGCCGCGTGTCGGTGCTGCCGCTGGACCTGGCCAGCCTGGCCTCTGCCCGGGACTGCGCCGCCGCGTTCGGCAAGCTCGGCGAGCCGCTGCACGTGCTGGTGAACAACGCCGGCACCGGCGGGGAGCACGGGCTGACCCGGGACGGGTTCGAGAAGATCTTCGGCATCAACCACCTCGGGCACTTCGCGCTCACGCTCGGGCTGCTGGAGGTGCTCAAGGCGAGCGCGCCCGCGCGGATCGTGAACGTGTCCAGCGATGCGCACTACTCGGCCAAGGGCATCGACTTCGCCGCGCTGCGGCGGCCGACGCGGACCATCACCGGGCTGCGGGAGTACGCCGTCTCCAAGCTGTGCAACGTGCTGTTCACCGAGGAACTCGCGCGCCGCCTCGAGGGCACCGGCGTGACCTCGTATGCGCTGCACCCCGGGGTGGTCGCCTCGGACATCTGGCGGCGCGTCCCGTGGCCGGTGCGGCCGATCATGAAGATGCGGATGATCTCCACCGAGCAGGGCGCGCTGACCTCGCTGTACTGCGCCACCTCGCCCGACGTGGCGTCCGCGAGCGGGCGGTTCTACGACGGGTGCCGGGAGCGGGACCCGAGCCGGGTCGCGACGCCGGAGCTGGCATCCCGGCTCTGGGCACGCAGCGAAGAGTGGACAGCGGTCTAAGCTGGGACAATGGATCTTCCGGTTATGCCACCGGTGGCGCCGATGCTGGCCAAGGCCGTGGACTCCATTCCCGCGGGGGAATACGTGTTCGAGCCCAAGTGGGACGGGTTCCGGTCGATCATCTTCCGTGACGGGGACGAGGTGGAGATAGGCAGCAGGAACGAGCGGCCGATGACCCGGTACTTCCCGGAGCTCGTCGCGGCGGCAGTGGCTCACCTGCCGAAACGATGCGTGATCGACGGGGAGATCGTGATCCCCGACTTCAGGACCGGGCGGCTCGACTTCGAGGCGCTGCTGCAGCGCATCCACCCGGCGGCCAGCCGGGTCAAGCTGCTGGCCGAGCAGACCCCGGCGCACTTCGTCGCGTTCGACCTGCTGGCCCTCGACGACACGGACTACTGCGAACGGCCGTTCACCGAGCGCCGCGCGGCGCTGGAACGGGCGCTGGCCAGCGCCGCCTCGCCGGTTCACCTGACGCCGACGACCAGCGACAAGGCCGTGGCCAGCACGTGGTTCAGCCAGTTCGAGGGCGCCGGCCTGGACGGGCTGATCGCCAAGGCCCCGGATGTGCTGTACGAGCCGGACCGGCGGGTCATGCTCAAGGTCAAGCACGAGCGCACAGCGGACTGTGTGGTCGCCGGCTACCGGCCGCACAAGAGCGGCCCGGACGCGGTCGGGTCCCTGCTGCTCGGGCTGTACCGGGACAGCGGGGAGCTGGCCAGCGTCGGCGTGGTCGGCGCGCTCCCCATGGCCCAGCGCCGGGAACTGCTCACCGAGCTGACGCCGCTGGTCACGACCTTCGGCGATCATCCCTGGAACTGGGCTCAGCAGGAGGCGGGCACGCGCACCCCGCGCAGCTCGGAGCACAGCCGGTGGAACGCGAGCAAGGACCTGTCGTTCATCCCGCTGCGCCCGGAGCGGGTCGTGGAGGTCCGGTACGACCACATGGAGGGCCCGCGCTTCCGGCACACCGCCCAGTTCGTCCGCTGGCGCCCGGACCGTGAGCCGCGGTCGTGTACGTTCGCGCAGCTGGTGGAGCCGGTCAGCTTCGACCTTGCCGGGATACTGGGAGCGTGAGGTGACGTTATGCCGGACCCGAAGCTGGTCCTGGAGCTGGCCGGTCATCAGGTGGTGGTGAGCAACCCCGGCAAGGTGTTCTTCCCCCGCACCGGGCACACCAAGCTGGACCTCATCCAGTACTACCTGGCGGTGGGCGGCGGGGCGCTGCGCGGCGTCCGCGAACGGCCGATGGCGCTGAAGCGGTTCGTGCACGGCGCCGAGGAAGAGCCGTTCTTCCAGAAGCGCGCGCCGGACAAGCGCCCGGACTGGATCCACACGGCCGAGCTGCGCTTCCCGTCCGGCAGGACCGCGGACGAGGTCGTGGTGACCGACGAGGCGCAGCTCGCCTGGGTGATCAACCTCGGCTGCATCGACCTCAACCCGCACCCGGTGCGCGCCCGGGACCTCGACCATCCCGACGAGCTCCGCGTCGACCTCGACCCGGTGCCCGGCGTGGAATGGCCGCAGATCAGGGACGTCGCCATGGTGGCCAGGGCGACGCTGGAGGACTTCGGCCTGGCCGGCTGGCCGAAGACGTCCGGGTCGCGCGGCTTCCACGTCTACGCCCGGATCGAGCCGCGCTGGTCGTTCACGGACGTGCGCCGCGCCGCGGTCGCGCTGGCGCGGGAGATCGAGCGCCGGGCGCCGGACCTGGCCACCGCCAAGTGGTGGAAGGAGGAACGGCACGGGGTCTTCGTCGACTACAACCAGAACGCCAAAGACCGCACCGTCGCCTCCGCCTACTCGGTGCGCCCGACCCCGGACGCGCGCGTGTCGACGCCGCTGACCTGGGAGGAGGTGCCAAACTGCGACCCGGCCGAGTTCACCATCGGCACCGTGCCCGCACGTTTCGCCGCCTCCGGCGACCCGTGGGCCGGCATGGACTCCCACGCCGGCTCGCTGGAGCCGCTGCTCGAGCTCGCCGCGCGCGACGAGGCGGCCGGGCTGCCCGACGCCCCGTGGCCCCCGCACTACGAGAAGCAGGAGGGCGAAGCACCCCGCGTTCAGCCATCAAAAAAACGCCCGGCGGCGCGGCCGTCAAGCGGCTCACGGACGGCCAGCCCGACGGGCCGCCGCCAGTCCGCCAAGCCGCTGATCGAGGTCGCGCGCGCGGCCACCAAGGCGGAGGCGATGGCGGGCCTGGAGCGGTGGAAGGAGCGTCACCCGGACGTCTGGCCCAAGCTGCACCCGGCCGACGTGCTCGTCGACTCGATGCGCGGCCGCAGCCACAGCTGGACGAGGATACGGCTCAACCTGGAGCATGTGCCGGAGCCCGAGCGCCCCGCCCAGGAGCCCCTGGAGGTCGACTACGACCCCTGGACGCGCTGACCTCGGCCGGCGGAGGGAGGCAGCCGGGCCTGGCGGATTACGGCAGCCGCGGCAGCAGCCGGAGCCACGCATGGAGCGTGTCACCCTGGTCGCCGTCAAGATAACTGCGGCCAGGCAGCCGGATCGCCCGCGACGGTGAAGGCGCCGGCCGCGGCGGCGGCGGCCGTTGCCGGCCGTACGCCGCCGCCATGCCCCTTGCCGGTCCCGGGGTTACTGGTCGCCGCGCTCGCCGATGACGCGCACTGCGCGCACGCCTCGGCTGCCTCAGATGACGGCGGCCTTGAAGTCGTAGTGCCTGCCCAGGTAGTTAAGCGTCGACGCGTGCAGGAAGAATTCGCCGTTCTCGCCCCACTTGGTGCTCCACGAATTCCTGACCTTGATGACCGTGCTGGCCAGGTCGATGGTGCCGTTCGCGGCCTGTGCGAGCTGCGGGATACCGACCTGCAGCGTTTCGTGTCCGCCCGCGACGCCCGAGTTGGTGGCCGCCTGGAAGGCTTCGTAACTGCCATCCCCGTCGACGAAACCGTTGCTGTCGGGGGTCATCCAGGAGTGGAACCAGGGGCCGCCCTGCATGACGGTCCCGGTCTGCAGCAGCGACAGCGCGCCGGTCACGTTCGACGCTGTCCTATAGCTGGCAGCGAGGCCCTGGGTGATGAGCTCCTGGCACACGTAGAGGCCGGTCGACCCGCAGTCGGTCGGCGGCCATTCCTGGGCCGGCAGGCCGGTCTGGTCGGTGACCAGGTGATACAGGACGATCGCGAACTCCTCGTCGGCGGCGGCGGCGCCGGACAGGCCGAGCGTGCCGTTGGCGCCGTTGAGTTTGAGGTCCGCGAGACTCTTCCCGGCGGCGGCCCAGCGCTCGGCGATATGGCCGGTGCCGCTGTTGCAGGTGCAGGAGCCGAGGGCGTCGGTGTCCTGCGCACCCGGCACGAGCTTGGTTACGTCGATCCCCTGCGCGTGCAGATCTTCCTGGTCAAGGACCGGGATGGGAACCTGGTGATCAACTTCCTGGAGCGGTGATGTTCCGTTGTAGACCTCGAGCAGATCGAACCGCAACGGTTCGGCCACCGATATCTGCCCGAATTTGGTACTGGTTGGTCCCTCGTACATGTCGCCTCCGAAAAATGCGATTTCCCCTAAGCATCCGGAGGAGTGAGTACGCCCTCTGATACACGCCAGTCCGGGAGACGACCCCGGAACCCCCCCGTCAGCCCGCTCCCCGCAATAGAATCACGCGGCCGCGAAGGGCCACAAGCCCTTGCGGCAACGCGATTCCCGGCAATTCAGCGGAACGCGCCGGCGTGCTCGCGGGCCCACCGACGGAACGTCCGGGGCGGCCGGCCGGTCACGTCCCGCACCGTAGGCAGCGCACGTGACTCGTCCAGCGTGCCGTCGCCGTAGAAGCTGAAGAACGCCTCGACGTACCGGGCCGGCATCGCCTTGCTCATCTCGGCCCTGGCCTCGTCGTCCGGCTGGCCCTCGAATCTGAGATCCCGGCCGAGCACCTCGCCGAGCACGCGCACCCTCTCGCCGGGCAGCATCGGCTCCGGTCCGCTCAGCGTGTAGCACTGGTCTTCGTGTCCGCCCGAGGTGAGAGCGAGCGCCGCCACGGCGGCGATGTCGTACGGGTCGATCACGGCGACCCGTACCGTCGCCCACGGGGCGCGCACCACGTCGCCGCCGCGCAACTGCGGCACCCACTGCAGCGCGTTGGACATGAATCCGAACGGGCGCAGGATCGTCCACGCCAGCCCGGATTCCCGTACCGCCGTCTCTGACTCGATCATGTACCGCGAGATTGCGTTGCTCATGTCGCCGCTTCCGGCGGAGCTACCCGACAGCAGCACGATATGGCGCACACCGGCCCGATTCGCCTGGGCGAGAGTCCCGGGCATGTTCTGGTAGCCGGACAGCAGGAACATACCGGTCGCCCCCGTGAGCGCGTCCCGCATGCTGTCCGGGTCGTTGAGGTCCCCCGTGACCGTCTCGACGCGCGGCGGAAACGTGCCGCGCGCTGAGAACGCCGATGCTGAAACCTGCGACGTCCGGGGCGCCTGCGGCGCCTGCCCCCGGGTGAGCGCCCGCACCGGCTCCCCCGCCGCCGCCAGCGCCCGCACCAGTTCCCCGCCGACGTTGCCGGTCGCGCCTGCCACCAGGATCATCGGACCTCCCGCCGCACCATGATCACCGAATCCGCATCGAGTACCCGCCGCACCATGATCGCGACCGCCCTCGGGCGTTTTGCCGGGCGCCGGCCCGCGGGCGCCTCTCGTTCCATGTTAGGGAACGTTCCACTACGCAGGCTATGCTAGGAGGTGCAACGGAACCACGCAAGAGGCGGACATGGCACGCAGCCATACCCAGACCCGTGAGCACGTGCTCGAGGTGGCGCATGACCTGTTCTACTGGCATGGCATCCGGGCCACCGGCATCGACCGCGTGGCCGCCGAGGCCGGCGTGGCGCCGACCACCTTGTACCGCCTGTTCGCATCCAAAGACGACCTGATAGCGGCCTACATCCGGCGCGCGGACGCCGCCTACCGGGAATGGTTCGACGCGGCCGCCCGCTCCGGCGGAAGCGATCCCGCGGGCCAGATTCTGGCGGTCTTCGACGCTCTCGCCGAGCAGGTCCAGCCGCACCAGTGCCGCGGCTGCCCGTTCCTGATGACCCTCGCGGAATTCCCCGACCCCGCGCACCCCGCCCACCAGGCCGCGGTTGCCATGAAGACCTGGGTCCGTGCCCGCCTTGGCGAGCTCACCTCTGAGCTCGCGGGGCCTGCTTCGCGCCGGGCGGTCATGGGGGGATCGTCCCCTCCACAGCAAACAGAGCCGGCGGGCGCCCGCGAGGAGACGGCCGCGAACCTGCTTGCCGACCAACTGTCGCTGGTCATGGAGGGCGTGTACGCGTCCGCCCAGGCGCTGGGCGCCGCCGGTCCCGCGAGGCGCGCGCGGGCCCTGGCGCGCAAGCTGCTCACCGACCCGACATGAACTGCGCCGGGGAAGGACGATCAGGAGTTGCCTCACGGAGGGCGAACCGGATGGACGGAAACTGTAACGACCTGCGCTGGGCGGGGCACATCGACCTGATCGGCGTGCGTTTCGACGGCTCCGGCCGCGCCGCGGGGCAGGCGCACGCACCCGTGGCCCTGCGAGAGGCCGGCCTGACGGCGGCCCTGGCGGGAAATGCGGGCCTGGCACCCGACGTCGTGGTTTCCCCTCCGGACGCGGCGCGCGGCCGCTTTGGTTTTCTGAACGAGCGCGCCCTGCTGGAAATGGTGGCCGCAGTCCATGACCGGGTACGGACGGTCCTCGCCGGCGGGCGCTTCCCGTTGGTGTACGGCGCCGACTGTGCTGTGCTTCTCGGCGCGGTGCCCGCGCTCGCCGAGGTCGCGGGATCGGCCGGCCTGGTGTTCATCGACGGCCACGAAGACGCCACGACGATGGAAGCGTCCGTGACCGGCGAGGCCGCGAACATGGAGGTCGCCTTCCTGCTGGGCATGACCGGGAAACAGGCGCCCGAGCCGCTGCGCAGCCTGGCCGGTGTCCTCCGGCCGGAAGCGATCGCCATGCTCGGGATGCGCGACGCCCAGTATCGCCGGGAGATCGGGGTGGCCAGCATCGCCGGCCAGGTACGGCTGCTGGCGGCGGACGACGTGCAGTCCGATGCGGCAGGCGCCGGAACGCGGGCAGCGGAGCAGGCGGCATCCCATGCTCCCGGCTGGTGGCTCCACATCGACCTGGATGTACTCGCCGGAGGCCAGTTCAGCGCCTGTGGCGCCGCGCACGATCCCGGCATGCCAGGCGGCCTCACCTGGGCGGAACTCACCGCCGTCGTTTCATCGGCACTGCGGGCCGGCGGCTGCCGCGGCTGGAGTCTCGGCGTCTACAATCCCGACCTGGACCCCGGACGCCGCGCCGCCCACGACATCGTAAATTTTCTCAGGACCGTTATTCCGCCAGCAAATAAAGGCGGTTACAGGAGTTGAAGGGGACAGGGCTATCTTCCGTTCAGTTTTCCTGCGTGCCGAAGAGGGCGCCCCCGGCGCTCCCCCGAGCGGGTCCAGCGCTTCCCCCTGGCGGCTCCTGTGCCCTGCGGCCGCGATCGCTGGAGGCCGCTCCGCGCGGCACTGCTTGGCGCCGGACGCGGTTACTCTGTATGCGTACCGACGAGTAGCTGTCCCGGTTTGCCCCATATGCGACCACCGAACGCGTACAAAGTGCGGGTACCGGCGCTTGGGCGGGGAGGCGGGTACCGGTGGGGGGAGGTTAGGGGGGGTGGGGGGTGAGGCGGGGCCAGGCTACTGGGTCGTGGCCGGGGATGAGGCGGTAGCCGCGGGCGGCGGCGATGCGCTTGAGCTTGCGGATCTGCTCGACGCTCTGCTCGGCAGTCGCGTTGATCAGGCCGCCGACGGCGATCTCCTTGTCGCAGTTGTCGGCCACGTTGGCCGCGTCGAAGGCGAAGACGTAACCGCCGCCCCCGGCGGACTCGTCCATCTCGACGACGAAGCTCTGGTGGCCGGGCGTGTGACCTGAGGTCAGGACGGCGGTCACGCCGGGCGCGATCTCGGTGTCGCCGTCGGCGATCCGCCAGTCGAGCCTTGGGTCGTCGTAGTCGATCCGGAACATCCCGCGGTTCTCCGGCTCGGGCCCCGGCGCGGTCCCGTACGCGAGCTCGGCCCGCTGGATGTGCACGGGCACCCGCCCGGCAAAGTGCTTCAGGCCGCCCGCGTGATCCCAGTGCAGGTGACTGACGGCCACCGCGTGGATGCCGGCGATGTCGACGCCGGCCCTGTCCAGGGCCTCCTCCAGCGGCTCGCCGGGACCCGGTATCAGCGGCCGCATCACCGGATCGCCGTGGAACCGGCGGCGCAGCACCGCGTCCCTGATCAGGGCGGTGTTGAAGCCGGTGTCGAGCAGCAGCCAGCCGCCGTCGCACAGCACCAGCACGCCGGGGACCGGCACGCGTACCTCGTCCGCCGCCGCGCCGCGCACCATGACGTGACGCGGCAGGTCGATCCATCCCAGCGTGAGCGGGATAATCCGCCGCACCCCTGCCATACCACCTCCCAGCCCCAAGGCTAACGCGGGCCGGCAGGAGCGGCCCCGTCTCGCGGCGCCGATGCTTGCATGCGGCCCGATCCAGGGCGTTGGCGCATATGGCCCCGTCTCGCGGGCCGCTGACGCATGTGGCCCCACCCGGTGGAGGCCGCTGGCGCCATTGGCCTCATACGCCGGAGAAACGTGGCGGCGGTCCTCGCCCAGCCCATGATCACGTGTTGTTCTGCTCGGATAGCCGAGCACTATCGCACGCAATCGTGGCTGGAGGGGTCAGGTGGGATGGTGGCGACGGTGGAGGCGGAGGGGAGGCCGGCCGGGCCGGGGCGGAGCCGGAGCAGGCGGCCGGCCAGGGGCTGGTGGAGGCGCTGAGCTTCGGACAGCGGCTGGATGGCGGTCGTCACGTAGAGGTCCTGCAGGCCGGCACCGCCGAAGGCGCAGCTCGTCGGGTTGGACACCGGCAGGTCGACGATGGCGTCGAGATCGCCGGCGGGCGTGTACCGGCGCAGCGCGGAGCCGCCCCATATCGCGACCCACACGCATCCGTCGGCGTCGACGGTGAGGCCGTCGGGCATGCCGCCCGCGTCCCGCAGGTCGGCGAACACCTGGCGGTGCGCCAGGCCGCCGACCGCGGGGTAGTACTCGAACATGTCGATCCGCCGGGTGGTCGAGTCCACGTAGTACATCCGCGACCCGTCGGGGCTCCAGCCCAGGCCGTTGGAGACGGTCACCCCGGTCAGCAGCGCGGTCAGCGCGCCGCCCGGGTCGAGCCGGTACAGCTCGCCGACCGCGGCGGTCTCGGCGGTGTGCATCGAGCCCACCCATACCCGGCCCGCCGGGTCCACCGAGGCGTCGTTGAACCGGACTTCTGCCCGGTCGGCGGTCTGCGCGACCACCCGCTCGGACCAGCCGCCGTCCGCCGCGGCCGTCCGGAGCACCAGCTGGTTCCGCCTGGCGAGCAGCACGTCGCCCCCGGTGGCGGGGAGCGCGGCGGACAGCGGCGCGCCCACGTCGACGGTGACCGTCTCGCCCGAGCCGACCGCCGTGCGGTGCAGCAGGCCCGCCGGGATGTCCACCCAGAGCAGACTGGTGTCCGCCTCATCCCAGTACGGCCCCTCGCCGAGGAGGGCGACCACGTCGCCGGCCGGCTCGATCGCATGCCCGGCATGCACCTGCGCCATCTCAGCCACCCTCCGCCCTGCCCCGTCCGCCCGCCGCACCTTCGCATCGTCGGCACCGTACCCGAGACAACGCTGTCCTATGCGCGGTCCGGCTCGCGTCGGTCACGTCCGAAGATCATGAACCTGGCGCGGATGATCGCCGCACGGCCGGCGCCCGCACCGGCGAGGGCGGCTATGACCTGCTGCGCCGGGACTCAGCTGAACCTTCTCATGAAGATTCGCCGCAGGTCCGTGACGGTGGCCTTGCGCGGGGGCGCGGGACGGTGGCCCGGGCTCGTGGTCATCGTTCTTTCCGGGGGCCGGGGTGATTTCACCGTATCGCCATGTCCGCGACCCGCCGCCGTCACCCTCTGTCCGCGCTGTGGTTGACGATGTACATACCATGGAGACAGAGGCAGAGGGGGCACGCGGGGAGGAGACCGCTGATGGCCGGCAACGGCGCGCTCGACGCGCGCAACCGGGAGAAAGCGCTGCGCAGGCTTGCCGCGAACCAGGTCGATGTGCTCGTCATCGGCGGCGGCATCACCGGCGCCGGCGCCGCGCTCGACGCGGCGTCGCGCGGGCTGCGCGTCGCCCTCATCGAGTCCAGGGACCTGGCCGCCGGCACGTCCAGCCGGTCCAGCAAGCTGATCCACGGCGGCCTCCGGTACCTGGAACAGCGCGATTTCAAGCTGGTCTGGGAGGCGCTGCGCGAACGCGACCTCCTCGTCACGAAGCTCGCTCCGCACCTGGTAAAACCCGTGTCGTTCCTGTACCCGCTGTACCGGAAGGTGGTGGAGCGGCCGTACGTGGGCGCCGGGCTGGCGATCTATGACGCGATGGAGGGCACCAGGCGGCCGGTTCCGCATCACCGGCACCTCAGCGCGCGCGGCGCGCTGCGGATCGCGCCCGCGCTGCGGCCCGGGCTGGCCGGCGCCCTGGTCTACTACGACGCGCAGGTGGACGACGCCAGGCACACGATCACGGTGGCGAGGACCGCGGCGGCGCACGGCGCGACGGTGATCACCCGTGCCAGCGCCACCGGGCTGCTCCGCTCGCCGGACGGCTCCCGCGTCACCGGCGCGCGGGTGCGGGACGAGGAAACCGGCCGGCAGACCGACGTGCTCGCGCAGCGCGTGGTCGTCTGCGCCGGAGTGTGGACCGGCCTGGTGTACGGCCTCGGCGGCGTCCGGCCCGGCTACCAGGTGCGGATGTCCAAGGGCGTGCACATCGTCGTGCCCCGGGAGGCGGTTCGCGCCAGCACCGGGATGATCCTGCGTACGGAGAAGAGCGTGCTGTTCTTCATCCCGTGGGGTGAGCGCTGGATCGTGGGGACCACCGACACCGACTGGTCCGGCGAGCGCGCAGAGCCGGTGGCGACCGCCGAGGACATCGACTACATCCTCGGCACGGCCAACCGCGTCCTCGCCCGCCCGCTCACCCGCGACGACGTCATCGCCGTGTACGCGGGCCTGCGGCCGCTGATCGCCGCGTCGGACGACAAGCCGACCACGAAGCTGTCCCGCGAGCACGTGGTCGACGTGCCCATCCCCGGCCTCGCCAGCGTCGCCGGCGGCAAGTTCACCACCTACCGGCTGATGGCGCGCGACGTGGTCGACGCGGCGGTGCAGGACTTTGGCCGCGCGGTACCGGAATCCGTCACCGGCCAGCTTCCGCTGCTGGGCGCGGACGGGCTGCCCGCCGTGCGCGCCGCCGCGGGACGGCTCGCCGAAGACCACGGGGTGTCGCTGGAGACGGTCGAGCACCTCCTCGGCCGGTACGGGTCGCTCAGCGGGGAGGTGCTCGAGCTCGCCAGGGCGGACTCCTCGCTGGCGCTGCCCGTGGCCGACGGCCACCCCTACCTGCGCGCAGAGGTCGCGTATGCGGTCAGCCACGAGGGGGCGCTGCACATCGAGGACGTGCTGGCCCGCCGGGTACGGCTGTTCATCGAGGCCGCTGATTCCGGTGCCGCGGCGGCACCGGCGGTCGCCTCGGTCATGGGCGGCCTGCTGGGCTGGGGCCGCCGGCGGCGCGCCGTCGAGGTGCGGCGGTACCTGGAGCTGGTCGAGGCCGGCACCGGCGCCCTCCGCGAACTCGGCACGCCGGCGGCGCGTGAGTCGGCGGGCTGACCGCCATGCCTCCCCGCGGCCGCGAGCAGAGGCCCGCACGGGCCGGCGGCTCCGGCACGGTCCCCGCCGCGGGGCGGGCGCTGCTGACGTTCCGGCTGGACAGCGAGCTGCGCCAGACGCTGAAAGCGCGGCTGGCCAGCGACGGAAGGACGCTGTCGGAGGTGGTGACGCACGGCCTCCGGCAGTACGTGCAGCGCGCCGGCGGCCGGGCACCCGCGGCCCGGGCGCGGCGGCTGGCCGATCTCGGGCTGCCCGAGAACCTCGCCGCCCGGCTCCGCGAACTGCGGGCGGCGGGACGCAGTGAGGTGCTCTCGGCGTCACTGGCCGCGCTGCATGACAGCGGCTGGCCGCTGGCCGCGCTGGCCCGGGCCCTCGGGATCAGCAAGCAGGCCGTTCAGGCGCGCATCCGGCGCGCGGTCCGCGCGCACCGGGACGCACCGCGGCCCAGCGGGCGGGCTGCCCTGACGCCCCCCGTCTTCCCGCGCCGCCGGCCGCCCTCCGCCAACGGCCGGCGGCCGCACCTGACCGTCAGGGTGGACCGCACGCTGCGGTCGGCCGCCCACGACGCCGCTGCCGACGAGGGAAGTTCGCTCAGCCAGGTCGTGGAGCGAATCCTGCACCGTTATCTGCGGCACGGGCTGCCCGGCGAGTCCGCAAAGCGAGCCGCACGCGCGAAATCCCGGTGAAACACTTGCTTAACAGCAAATATTGAAACCTGCCTAAACGCGAATCTTGACACGATTCGTAGCCGCTGCGCGGCGATGACCATTAGGATTTCGGCTACACCAGGCTGCGCGGCAGGAGGGCTACCCGGAGCTATGACAGCGCAGGCGGCGCACGTGCGCAAGCATGTCCGCGCTGCCCGCATAGGCGTTGGCGCGCCGGCGGCGCGCGTCGCGGGGGCGGGCGCATGCACGGATGCCTCGGATGCCTCGGTGACGAGAGCATCCGGGGACGCGATGCGCCGGCACCTCGCCGGGACCTGCCTGGAAAACCCGCTCAGCGCCGGAACCAGCTACCGGCCGGAACCGGCCGGATGCGGATACGGATACGGATGCCAGTAAGAGTGCCCTGACCCGGGGCACCTCGACAAGCAGCTCAGTCACGGAAGAGGTTGGCATCGTGGGTGCCCAGCTTGCTGCCGCGCCAGTGCTCTCTGGGGCGGTGCCCCCGCTCGCCGACTCGTATCACCCGCGCCCCGAGACGGGGCTGGGCCTGGCCGACGGCCTGCGGCCCGGCGAGACCATCGTGCTGACCCACGGATCGGACGCCGGAGCCAGGGCGACCGCCGCCGGCCCGGACGGCGCGCAGGCCGGAGGGACCGGCAAGACGCAGCTCGCGGTCGCCTTCGCGCACGCGGTATGGAACGCCCGCGTCGTCGACCTCCTCGTCTGGGTTCCCGCCACGAACAGGGAGACGATAGTGACCAGCTTCGCCCAGGCGGCGGGCGAGGTCGACGCCCACCTCCCGGGCGAGAACGCGGACGCCGCCGCGGGCAGGTTCCTGTCCTGGCTGAGCCGGACCCGGCGCCGGTGGGCGGTGATACTCGACGACCTCGCCGACGAGGCCGACCTGGACGAACTGTGGCCGCACGGCGAAACCGGCCAGGTCATCGTCACCACCCGGCTGCCGGACACCGCGCTGCGCGGCCCGGACCGCAAGGTCGTCCAGGTCGAGGGGTTCAGCAGGCGAGAGGCGCTCGGGTACCTCAACGCCCGGCTGACCGGCTATCCCGACCAGCGGATCGAGGCGCTGGACCTGGCCGAGGACCTCGGCCGGCTTCCGCTCAGCCTGGCCCAGGCCGCGGCGCTGATCGTCGACCGCGGGCAGGGCTGCCGCGAGTACCGCGTGCAGTACGCCGAACGGCTGCAGCACACCTCGGGCGCGGCGACGGACGCCTGCCCGGGTCCCATCCTCGCGACCTGGTCGCTGGCCGTCGAGCGGGCCCACGAGCTGCAGCCCGCCGGGCTCGCCTGGCCCGCGCTCGCGCTGGCGGCGATGCTGGACGTGAGCGGCATCCCCGCCGCGGCGCTCACCTCCCCTTCGGCCTGCGGCTACATCACCGGGCGCCCGTCGACGGCCGGCTCGGGCGACCAGGACCTGGTCCGCGCCGCGTTCAGCAACCTGGCCCGGCTCGGCCTGGTCACCGTGGACCCGGTCAGCCCGGCGCGCACCGTGCGGATGCACGCGGCCGCCCAGACCGCCGTCCGGGCCTACCTGCCGCGCACCGACGTCGAGCAGGTGGTGAACGCCGCCGCAGCGGCGCTGCTGGACGCCTGGCCCGAGCGGGACGCCGGGCCGCAGCTCGACCAGGCGCTGCGGGACTGCGCGGCCAGCCTCCGCGACTTCGCCGGCGACGTGCTGTGGAAGCCGGAAGCCCATCCGGTGCTGCTGCGCGCCGGGCGGTCCCTCGAGGACGCCCTGCTCGCCGACTCGGCGATCACCTACTGGCAGGGCATCGCCGCCGCCAGCACCCGGCTGCTCGGCCCCGGGCACGCCCAGGCCGTGCAGGCGCGAGACCGGCTCGCCGCGGCGTACGAAACGGCCGGCCGGCTCGCGGACGCGATGACCGTCTTCGAGACCGCGCTGGCCGACCGGGAACGCAACCTGGGAGCCGACCACCCGGACACGCTCACCGCGCGGGTGAACCTGGCGCACTCCTACCTGGCGGCGGCCCGCGAGGACGACGCCATCCGGCTCTACGAGAGCACCCTCTCCGACTCCGAGCGGCTGCTCGGCACCGCGCACCGCGACACGCTCGCGGTCCGCGCCAGCCTCGCGTCCGCCTACCAGGCGACGGGCCGGGAAGACGAGAGCATCCGGCTCTACGAGCGGACGCTCGCCGAGTCCGAGCGGGCGGTGGGCCCGGTGCACCGCGACACGCTCACCGCGCGCGCCAGCCTCGCCGCCGCCTACCAGGCGGTGGGGAAGATGCGGCAGGCCATCGCGGCGTATGAGCGCACGGTCGCGGACCGGGAGCGGGCGCAGGGAGCCGACCACCCGGACACGCTCACCGCGCGCGGCAGCCTCGCGAACGCCTACCGGGTCGCCAAACGGCCCAAGGACGCGATCCCGCAGTACGAGCGGATCCTGGCCGACCGCGAGCGCATCCAGGGCGCCGACCATCCCGACACCCTCACCGCGCGCGGCAACCTCGCCTACGTCTACCGCGAGGCCGGGCGGCTGAAGGACGCGATCCCGGTGTACGAGCGGACGCTCATCGACCGGGAGCGCGCGCAGGGACCCGACCACCGCGACACGCTCACCGCCCGCAGCAACCTCGCCGCCGCCTACCAGCTCGCCCGCCGCCTTCACGACGCCATACCGCAGTACGAGCGGGCCGTGGCGGACAGCGAGCGGATGCTCGGCGCGGGTGACATGGAGACGCTGACCACACGGTGCAACCTGGCCACCGCGTACTACACCGCGGGCCGGCTCATGGACGTGGTCACCGTGCTCCAGCGTGCGCTCGCCGACTGCGAGCAGTACCTCGGGCCCGACGATCCGATGACCGACACGGTTCGCGCGAACCTCCAGGCCGCCACCCAGGAGTGACCTGGCAGAACGCGAGCTATCGTGGTGACCCCGACCAGGAGATACCCCATGGCACCAGTACCGTTCGACTACATCATTGTCGGCGGCGGCTCGGCGGGCAGCGCGCTGGCCAGCCGGCTGTCCGCCGACGGCACGGCCCGCGTGCTGGTGCTCGAGGCGGGGCGCCCCGACTACGCCTGGGACCCGTTCATCCACATGCCGGCCGCGCTCACGTTCCCGATCGGGAACCGGTTCTACGACTGGAAGTACCACAGCGAGCCGGAGCCCTGCCTGAACGGGCGGCGGATCTACCACGCCCGGGGCAAGGTGCTCGGCGGCTCGAGCAGCATCAACGGGATGATCTTCCAGCGCGGCAACCCGCTCGACTACGAGCGGTGGGCGGCCGGCCCAGGCATGGCGGACTGGGACTACGCGCACTGCCTGCCGTACTTCAAGCGGATGGAGAACTGCCTGGAAGCCGGCGACAGCGAGTTCCGCGGCCGCACCGGGCCGCTGGTGCTCGAGCGCGGCCCGGCGGACAGCCCGCTGTTCCGCGCGTTCTTCGAGGCCGTGCGGCAGGCGGGCTACCCGCTCACCGACGACGTGAACGGCTACCGCCAGGAGGGGTTCGCCGCGTTCGACCGCAACATCCACCGCGGCCGCAGGCTCAGCGCGGCGCGCGCCTACCTGTATCCCGTGATGGGGCGGCCGAACCTGAAGGTCGTCTGCCGCGCGTTCGTGACCCGGGTCGTCTTCGACTCCAAGCGGGCGGCCGGCGTCGAGTTCACCCTCGGCGGGCAGGGGCACGCGCGCCGCGTGGCCGGAGGTGAGGTCATCCTCTGCGGCGGCGCGATCAACACCCCGCAGCTGCTGCAGCTGTCCGGCGTCGGCAACGGCGCGGAGCTTTCCGCGCTCGGCGTCCCCGTGGTCGCCGACCTGCCCGGCGTCGGCGAGAACCTGCAGGACCACCTCGAGGTCTACATCCAGTACGCGTCGAAGCAGCCGGTCTCGGTCGCGCCGGCGATGAAGTGGCGGAACCGGCCGATGGTCGGCGCGAAGTGGCTGCTGGCGCGCAGCGGCCCGGGCGCCACCAACCACTTCGAGGCGGGCGGCTTCGTCCGCAGCAACGACGACGTGGCCTACCCGAACCTCATGTTCCACTTCCTGCCGATCGCGATCCGCTACGACGGGTCCGCCCCGGCCGGCGGCCACGGCTACCAGGTGCACATCGGCCCGATGTACTCGGACTCGCGCGGCACCGTCAAGATCACCTCGCGGGATCCCCGGGTGCACCCGGCGCTCCGCTTCAACTACCTGTCCACCCCCACCGACCGGCGGGAATGGGTCGAGGCCGTGCGGATCGCGCGCGCGATACTCGGCGCCGAGGCGTTCGCCCCGTTCAACGCCGGCGAGCTGTCGCCGGGACCGGAGGTCAAGACCGGCGAGCAGATCCTCGCCTGGGTGGCGCGCGACGCGGAGACCGCGCTGCACCCCTCGTGCACGTGCAAGATGGGCACGGACGCGATGTCGGTGACCGACCCGGCCAGCATGCGGGTGCACGGCCTGGACGGCCTGCGCGTCGTGGACGCGTCGGTCATGCCCTACATCACCAACGGCAACATCTACGCGCCGGTCATGATGGCCGCCGAGAAGGCCGCGGACCTCATCCTGGGGAACACGCCGCTGCCGCCGGAAACCATTCCGTTCTACCGCCACAATCAGGCCCGCACCAGCCAGGTACGTTGAAAGGCGGGCGACATGAGAAGGCAAATGTTCGTTGGTATTTTACCGAACGAGCGGTGGTATCAGCGAGAGCCCACATGGTGGAACCCATGGGTTGTTTCGTGCTGAATGTCTAGACAGAGCGCGCCCGGTCTCTCCATGATCGGTACTGCGCGTGAACCCAAAGGAGCAAGCTGGGCATGACCACACCCGTCGTCGACGATCCGCTTCCCGAGGCGGTCGCGCTTGTCCAGGGTGCAACGAAGGCCGGCCTTCCGCTGCGGCTGCTGGGCGGCCTCGGAGTGCGCGTCCTGTGCCCGGATTTCCCGCCGCGCCTGCGCGCCGGCCAGGACATGGACTTCGCCTGCACGTCCAAGGGGCGCAAGGACGTCGCCCAGTACCTGGAAAGCAGCGGCTGTGAAGCCGACCGGCGGTTCAACAACCTCAACGGCGACCGGCAGATGTACTTCACCGCGCCATCGGGCCGGCCGATCGACGTGATGGTCGACCGGCTGACCATGTGCCACACGCTGGACCTCCGGCCGTCGTTCCGCAACGCGTCGCTGACACTCGACCCCGCTGACCTGCTGCTTACCAAGCTGCAGATCGTCGAGCTCAACGCCAAGGACGCGCACGACATCTTCCACCTGCTGTCCGGGCTGCGCGTCGGCTCGGACGCGAGGCCGTCGATCGACCCCGGCCGGTTCGGCGAGGTGCTCGCCGCCGACTGGGGCTGGTGGCGGACGGTGACCGGGAACCTGGCGAAGCTCCCGTCGCTGCTCGCCGAGAACCCGAAGCTCGCGCCGCCCTACCCGCGGTATGACCCGCTTGCGCAGGCCAGCGAGCTGCTGCGGGTAGCCGAGTCGGTCCCGAAGGGACTGAAGTGGAAGCTGCGCGCCAACGTCGGCGAGCGCGTCAAATGGTACGAACTCCCCGAAGAGGTAGATCACTGATTGGGCGCGCCGCGCCACGCGCGTCCCACCAGGGCTCCATAAGAAAGCAGTCAACAGATGAAGATTTTCTTCGCTACCGACATCCACGGCTCGGAGATCTGCTGGCGTAAGTTCCTCAACGCCGCGGCTTTCTACAAGGCCGACATGGTGGTGCTCGGCGGCGATGTCACCGGCAAGGTCATGGTGCCGATCGTCTCCTACCCGGGCTACTGGCACGTCACCCTGCGGGGCGAGCAGCTCCGCCTCGAGACCCGGCAGGAGCTCGAGGAGGTGGAGCGGCGGATCCGCGACCGGGGCTCCTACCCGGCCGTGGTCACGCCGGACGAGCTCGACGCGCTCAACGAGGCGGACGGATCGGTGGACCGCCGGTTCACGGTGGAGATGGTCCGCTCCCTCGACCGCTGGCTGGACATGGCCGACGGAAAGCTGCGCGGCGGCGACATACCGTGCATTCTCAACGGTGGCAACGATGACATCTGGGAGATCGACCAGATCATCGAGTCCTCGCCGTGCGTGAGCTTCGCCGAGGGCAAGGTCCTCAACCTCGGCGGCTTCTACATGGCGTCGATGGGATGGACCAACCCGACGCCCTGGAACACGTTCCGCGAGGCTCCGGAGGACGTGCTGGCCGGCAAGATCAACGCGGTCGCGGGCCAGATCCCGGACATGGGGCGGGCGATCTTCAACTTCCACGCGCCGCCCTACGGGACGGGGCTCGACGAGGCGCCCGCGCTGGACGAGAACCTGCGGCCCACGCACGGCGGTGCCGTGATGAAGCCGGTCGGGTCGACCGCGGTACGGGACGCGATCCTCCGCTACGAGCCGGCGCTTTCCGTGCACGGCCATATTCACGAGAGCCGCGGCGTGGCCAAGATGGGCCGCACGCTCGCGATGAACCCCGGCAGTTCCTACGGCGACGGGGTCCTCCAGGGAGCGGTGATAGACCTGAACGAGAAAAAGGGAAAAGTAGCAAAATATATTCTCGTCAACGGCTGACTGGCTAAGGTTCATGCTGGACATCGAAGGACGACGATAACCTACTGTCAGCGCGAACCGGACCAAGTGCCTGAATATGGATATTTTCGCCTACACGGAGCGATCGGGAGCGGACGCTCCGGCACGTGACGGTGTAACGGACCGGCGGGCCAGCGCCCGCCGGGGGCGGGCCACCCGTGCGGCGAGACACTCCTGCGGGGGAGAACCACGTTCCGTTCAGTAAAAAATAACAAACCGCCATATTTCCCCAAGGCAGACAAGTAGGAGGGTGCCTCATGGCCACGGGCGCTATCGGCGAGGAGAGACCGACTCTCTTCCTCCGGAAGGCGACCGGCCTGGTTCGCGGCTGGTCGGTCCGGGACTCGATGATCTACGCATGCTTGTCCACCAACGTGGTCACGCTCGGGCTCTATGAGATGTCGTTCTCGTCGGCATTCCCCAAGGGCCAGCTGGTGACATCGGTCATCATCTCGGGCATCTGGGTATCGTTTCTCGTCATCGCCTACGCGGGTCTCGTCGTCACGATCCCGCGGGCCGGCGGGGACTACGTCTGGCAGAGCCGGATCCTCGGCAGCGGCCTCGGCTTCGTGATGGCGGCCACCGGATGGTGGTTCATCCTCTGGCTCTGGGCGCCGATTTACGGGAACATCCTTTCCGTCGAGTTCTTCCAGCCGCTGTGGGCCACGCTCGGCTATCCCGGCCAGGCGGCCTGGTTCGGCACGCACAACGGGGTCTTTGTCGTCACCCTGATCACGATCGTGCTCGCCGGCCTCCTGGTGTCCATCGGAATGGCCGGGTACGCCAAGGTGCAGAAGTGGTGCTTCTACGGCGGCCTGGTCGGGTTCCTGGTGGTCGTGGGGCTTCTGCTGTTCTCCAGCCACGCGACCTTCGTGTCGTCGTTCGACAGCGAGGCGCACAAGATATTCGGGATCAGCAACGCGTATGCCGCCACGAACGCGGGCGCCGCGAAGCTCGGGTTCACCGCGCCGTCGCTGAGCCTCGGCCCGATCGGCCCGACGATGCTGCTCGTGCCGCTGATGATGTTCTTCATGCTGTGGCCGAACTGGGGAACCACGCTCTACGGCGAGATCCGCGGCGCGAGCGACTTCAAGCGGGTCTTCATCGGCATGTTCGCCGGCCTGTGGACCACGGTCATCCTGGCCGTGGTCTTCCTGCTGCTGTTCGCCAAGACCTTCGGGTGGGCCTTCTACCAGAACGGGAACGCGCTGGCGGCGAACTTCAAGGGAGTCCTGCCGGTATGGCCGTACCCGGTCATGCTGGCCGGCTGGCTGGTGAACAGCACCGCGTTCCAGGTCATCCTGATCCTGGTGATGAGCCTGTGGTTCTTCGGCTGGGTGGGAACACTGTTCCTGTCCTCGACGAGGGTCATCTTCGCGGCGGCCTTCGACCGCATCCTTCCTGATGGGGCCGCCCAGGTGTCCGAGAAGCGCCGGGTACCGGTCTGGTCGCTGATGCTCATGCTGGCGCCGGCGGTGGGACTGGCCGCGCTGTACGCGTACAACACCACGTTCGCGACCTACACCCTCGACGCCACCCTGGTGATCGCGGTGACCTACGTGTTCAGCGCCGTCGCCGTGGTCGTGCTGCCGTGGCGCAAGCCGGATCTGTGGCAGGCGTCGCCGGCCAGCCGGATCAAGCTGCTCGGCGTGCCGGTCGTTCCGGCGGCGGGCGTGATCACCCTCGGGCTGCTCGGCTTCAACCTCTACGAGTGGCTGTCCAACAGCGGCTACGCGGTGAACAACAAGGGGTCGCTGGTCTACATGGGCGCCATGTACGTGCTGGCGATCGCCATCTACGTCGGCGCCCGCGTCATCCGCAACCGCCAGGGCATCGACCTCGGCCTGATCAACAAGGAAATCCCCGTCGAGTAGCACCTCGCCGGCGGCGTTCACGTGGCTCCGGTTCCCGAAATGGGGGCCGGAGCCACGTGCTTTCCGGCGCATGCGGGGCCGGCGGCGGGCGGGGCCGGGGGCGGGCGGGGGCCGGCGGCGGGCCGCTGGCGCATCTGGCCCCGCCCAGTGGGGCCGCTGGCGCATCTGGCCCCGCCCAGCAGGCCCGGTCGCGGCGATCAGGGCCGGTCGCGGCGGAGGATGAGGATCATGCGCCAGGCTCGCGGGTCGCCGACGGGGGTCGTGTCGTCGAAATCGCCGTAGCTGGCCAGGACGCTGAAGCTGCCTTCCAGACGGACAGCGGCGGTTATCTCGGTGGCGGTCCAGAACCGGTTGGGCACCACGTCGGTGACCGTGCGGACGTCGCCGACGGCGGGGCGGACGGTGACGCTGACGTGCTCCCGCGTGACCTGACTCACCGGGTCGATGGGGTCTCCCGGGCCGCCCCATCGCACTTCGATGCGGGCGCCGTCGGTCTCGGTGGTCCACTCGCTGCTGGTGCGGGGGGCCACGCCGAGGTAGTCAGCCGGGTGGGCGAGCTCGACGACGTACAGCGCTCCCGGGCCGAGATGCGCCGCAAGCGCGCCCAGGTGGGCGAGGAGATCGTCGAGCGTGAGCAGGTGGCACAGTGAGTTCAGCATCGTTATCGCGAGATCGAAGCCGCGGTCGATGCGGAAATCGCGCATGTCCGCCTCGACGACCGCGAGCTCCAGGCCGGCCCGGCCGGCCTTGCCGCGCGCCCGCGCGCACATCGCCCGGCTCCGGTCGAGCGCGGTGGCGTCGAGACCGCGCCTGGCGAACTCGAGCGAGTGTTCCGCCGGGCCGGCCGCGAGCTCCAGCACGGAGCGGACTCCTCCGCGCGGCGCGCCAGCGGGCCCGGAGCGGTCAGCGCCGCCGCCGGCGTGCCGGTCGCACCAGCGCTGCAGCGCGTCGACCTCGGCCGGGACGTTCCGGTATGCGCACGCGAGCTCATAGAGCTCGGGTTCGTCATAGATGCCGCTCACCCGAGCAATCATGCCGGAAACCGGCCGGAGGACGGGTGCCGCGGGCTGACGCGTGGCCTGTGGCCACGGCGGGCTGACACAAATCCGCGCCCCATCTACCCTCAGCGATCAGCCTGCGGCAGACTGGCCGCATGATGATGACTGAGGCCGAGGCTCTGGAGATGCTGACACGCGAGGACCCGGCGGCCGCCGGCCATGCAAAAGCAGCCCTCCGCTGGCTGACCTCAGACGAGGGCCTCGACACGATTTCACTGCTGCGGCTGCAGGAGTTCCTGTGGTACGTCCTGCCCTCCACCTGGCCGCTGACGACCGCCGGGCACCTCGAGGCGGCCAGGGCGCTCGGCCGCCTGCTCGCGCTGGCCGGCCTGGACCGGTACGCCGAGATCTGCTCGGCGCCGGAGACCGAAAGGATCATCGCCGCCTACGGCTGCGCGCACGAAGAGGGCATCGCCGCTTACACCGAAGCGGTGGAGGCGTCCAACGTGGCACCGCCCGACACCGACCTGCTCGCCTGGAGTTCCGTGATGGGGCCGGAGGAGCGCGCCGCCTATGACGCCTGCGCCGCGGCCGTCGAGCTGGCCGTGACGTCGGGCGAGCTCCGGGTCGGCGCCAGCGGCTGGCGCACGAAGCGGGCCGCGCTTGTCGACCGCTGGCTCACCGGGCACACGCTCACCGGCCACACGCCCGGCGGCCCAGGCGGTCACGCGCCGCCGGTACCGAGCCTGCCCGGGATGCCGGACGCGGGCGACCACGCCGACACCTCCCGGCCCAGCACCGACACGTGGCTGAGCCGCATCAGCACGGAGCGGATCGACGAATGGACGCACGGCCGGCCCGGAGAGCGCGCCAAACTGGCGCGGCACATCGTTCCGCGGCTGCTCGAGCCGCCCATGCTGCCGGGCGAGCCGCTGCCGACGCTGCGCTGGCTGCTGCACCACGCCGATGCCGGGCTGCGGCTGACCGCGCGTCACTACATCGCCCCACCGGTGGTCGGCGAGGCGGTCGAACTGTTCGGCTGGCGGGAGCAGCTGACCGGCCGCCGCCGGCAGGAACTCGATGTCTTCCCGCTGCATACGCTGCGCTCGCTGGCACACCGGGAGATGGGCGCCATCCGCCGGAGCGGCACGAGCCTGGTGCTGACCAGGACCGGCCGGCTGATGGCCGCCGACGCGGCGGTCAGGTGGCACATCGGCACCGCCGCGCTGATCGGGCAGGACGACGGCCCGGTCCCCGACTTCCCGGTCGCCGTGCGCGAGGCGGCCCTGCTGGTGACGCTGACATGCGGGCCGCTCAGCCACGACGACCTGGCCGGTAAGCTGACCGACCTGCACGCCGGCGAAGGGTGGACGTCCAGGTCCGGCAGCAGTCTGGCGGCCGCGGTACGCAACGAGATCCACCTGCTCAGGCACCGGCTCAGGGCGCTACAGCTCATCGAGGACGGAAGCGCCTTCGCCGCGCCGCTCATGCTCACCGAAACCGGCACCGCCGCCGCGCTTTCCGCGCTGCTCGCCCGCGCCCTCCGCCCCCGTCACCAGCCAGCGTTCAGCTAGCGCCGGGCGAGTAGGAACAGCTCCCGGCTCGTTGGAAATCTGAGCCGGTTATAACCGGCTCAGATTTCCTTCGTTCCGCCAACGGGCGGCGTGGGCGGGCGAAGACGGCTGGGGACGGCGGGCGGGGCGCGGGGACGGCGGGCGCGGCGGGGGCGGCGGGG
>Ga0213875_10000379_pt1 | contig 40649 bp, 28 predicted proteins | sample BarmaccomBMRX_R8_FD_160105 | JGI IMG/M metagenome (GOLD analysis project Ga0213875, IMG submission 160105) | Root-associated microbial communities from Barbacenia macrantha in rupestrian grasslands, the National Park of Serra do Cipo, Brazil - RX_R8 | ecosystem: Host-associated > Plants > Roots...
TCTCATAACCAAGGAGCCTTAGCTATATGCTTAACACATGCAAAGAGCACCTCGCTCTTTCTTAGTCTATTAGTAAAGTGGATTTCTCCCCTTTTCTTTCTTTGTTCAAATATGGAACCCAGCTACACTTTTCATGATGGTGTCTGAACAAGACACAACATTTATGTTTGGGATGATGACACCAAACTGTTGGCACTTGTGTGCCGGCGTTCTCATTCTTCTTTCCTCTGTTTTGGCACTCAGCATGCTTTTTGTACATGCGAGGCGGCCGCCGCGGGCTGAGACCTCAGCCCGCCCGGCTCCAAACCGGCTACCCGCCCCCCTTCCCCGGGGGACGAGGATCCGGAAAAAACGCGGCTGCGGCAAAGGTGATGACGGGCTTTCGCCCGTCTGCTCCAAGGGTTTTGTGGAGAATATTGCCCGAGGGCGAGATAATATTATATCGAGGCGGGCCACGAAATCGCCTCCGACTTCGATTATGAGTCCCCAAAGACCACCGCACCGCGGCGGACTGACGAGGGATCCTCAATTTTGTGAAACAACAAAGTCAGGTTTCCGATTGGGACCATGATATGACCTTTCACTTTCTCTTCCCACTCATCCGAAAACGGAGAAGGGATTCCTTTTAAAGGAAATGCATAGGAAGCAGCAAACCGAGACCCTGCGTGCGCCGTACTGCCGACGAATAATAGGTACCCCCACCCCAGGCAGAGTTTGTGAGCCGTGTAATAGGCGACCATTTCGCGCGGTTCGGGGGGCACTTGAGTAAGCCGCCGGCGCCCGGCAGCCTCTTTACCCCTATCCAATTTTTGGGCCAATTCCCCCTTCGTACTACCAAAAAATGAGATTCTTGCCGAATCCGAGTTTGCTGCTCCAACCATTACAAAACTAATACCTATTCTGTTTAGTACTTCAGGTGCTTCTCTAGCGTATAATGTAAATCCCGTAGCGGATCAATTCCAACGAGCCTTTCAAAAACTGACTTTTTGTAATCGACTCTATTGCTTCTTCAATAAACGCTGGTTCTTCGATCAAGTTTTGAATGACTTTCTAGTAAGATCCTTCCTGCGTTTCGGATATTCAGTCTCATTCGAAGCTTTAGACAAGGGTGCTATTGAGATATTGGGTCCTTATGGTATCTCGTACACATTCCGACGATTGGCCGAGCGAATAAGTCAACTTCAAAGTGGATTTGTTGTGCGAAGAGTGCGTTATGAACCGTGGCCGCCTGCCTGCTTTGGTTGGTGGGGGCGGCTCCTCCGTTGTGGGTAAACGGGAAACCCGACTCTACGAACCCGAGGAAAGGCTGCACAGCTTCCGTAAGGGCGTTAAGACCGGAGCTTTTTGTGGTGCTAGCAGGAATGCAAGTGAATGAATCCCATCCCCTAGCGAGCTTTAAAGTCAGCGAGGTCTCATCTTCAGGTGCTGAAAAAGAGAAAAAAAAGCCTACGTGCGCTAGCGAGCAAACTACGTCTTTTTAGACCTAGCTTGCTGGGCACAGACGCGCACTACGTCTTTTTAGACCTAGCTTGCTGGGCACAGACGCGCACTACGTCTTAGAAGACGTAGTTTGCTGGGCGCGCTAGGGCAACACAGTACTTACGTACGGGGTGGGGGCTTGCTGTCTACTTCGCGAGCCTTCACTGCACCCGTCATTTTACTTCCCTTCTTTCGTCCGTCCACGAGGCAGTCAAAAGAAAGAGAGAAAGGGGCGGCTATAAGGCAGGAGTCGTGTCGGTTGTATGCCACGAGGTCCCTATGGACAAGGGGACAAGTGAATCATCGCTTTTGGGCGCAGGCAGCCCTCTACCATCCATCCCATTGCATTCCTCTCGTAGAGTACTGTACCGTCTCAGACCATATACATCTATGGAAAGAAAGGATTTATTAACTAATAATCTTCATTTTTCTATAGTTCCATTCATTCCCTTATTCCCGTAACTACGGATTGATTGTCCCTACCTAACTACATGGTAGTGGTCTAGGGAGCGCAATTGCTAGAGCACGGAAAAGAGTAATGATTTAAGCAAGAGCAGCCGGACGGACTACTATAGTGAGTCGTTTTACTACTAAATTTCTTTCTTTTTAGGAAAGGTTTAATGTATTGTATAGCAGCCTTTCCGAGCGAGCCTCTGGGATCTCCTGTAAACCCCCATGATGTGGTAAAGGGAGGATATTAGGGGAAGCAGTGAGTGAAGATTCCCCTGCAGAGAGCCGGATGAGGGGAGACCCTCACGTCCGGTTCGGAGGGCGGGGATATCCCGACCCTACTATCATTATGCCTTTGCAATGTTACTTGGTTCAACTCCATTTGTGACCTTTTCTCGTATGTGGGACTCTCTATCTTCTTGGGTAGATTCTAGATCGTCTTTCATTTTGATAGTTAGTACTTTTCTTAATAATAAGTCAAGTCAAGAAGTTTAATCGAACTGGAGGAGCTTGCCAGGACGGCTTGGTAAGCAAGCAACCTGTAATGTAGGCCCTTCAGTTCTTTCTCTTCTTTCTTTTTTAGTTTAGTGACACAAAAATAGTCCATAGAGCACGCGACGCGCATTTTAGATAGTCTATGGTTGTCTCCTCTTCTTAATGTCTACTACTTCCTTGCCTCCCCCTGCTTCCTTCATCCAAGCCTCCTTCCTCTCCACTTTTTCTTCCTTGGATCAAACACGTTGTCGCCTTTGCTGCCTTTCAGTCCTTTGAGCGCCTTTCTTGCCCACCCTATCAACTAAGCAGCCTATTTTTGATTTATGCGCCCTATAGCCAGTGAAAGGCTCAATCGAGGAGCTAGGTGTACACCGCAATTTGACTTGCTTTCACTAAAGATGAGATCAAACCCGACGGAGCTAAAAGCGGGCGTGATCTTATGTTACGATGCCACTTCGACACGACCTTGGCACTTCCCGTCGGCGACGGAAGGCTAGTGTAGCGAAGCCTCATCTTAACTTAATTAAAGCTTTGGACCCAAGGACTTGATGAGCTAAGTCTTAGTCGGGCTAAACTTCGCTCAATAGCTTACCTGACTTCTAAGGTCTAGCCTTGTTCCTTACCCAACAACTTCGTACTGCTTCTCTACCATGGTTGTTGAATAAGGCTTAGCAACAAGGCTAATGACTTGAGGGGGCAGTCTTGGAAAAAGGAAATAATGGGCTTCGCTTCTTAGCTATCTATAGTATGAGATAGCTAAGGCTGGTTAGTGATAAGAATTGTTCATCCAACCCTTCTTATTTAGTCAAATATTCCTGCTTATCTTCTATGGTCTTGTGTTAAGCCTAGTCATCGGTAAAATTGTATGATTTCTGAGAGCTGCGATATGCAGTGCTCCAGCACGGAATGAGCCAGCCCCATATAGACAGAAGCAGAAGCGAAATGAGTCAACTCCGTTTTTGATGGACGTGCGAAGAGGAAGTGGCCTATTGAATTAAGCGGGAGCGAAGCCGGAGATCACGGTCTTATCTCTTTCCACCCTGCGGCCTTGCCCACTCCCCGCCCTTCTTAGTAGTAGGCAAGCTTCTTTCTTCATCTTTAGAAAGGAAAAGAAAAGGAAAGTTTACTTACTTTACTAACATCCGATAAAAGAACAATTAACTATAAAGACCCGAAGGACAATTAACGCAACTGTATCCAACCTACTACGTAGCTCTAGTAGCGTCATTGGTTATAGCTCTGGGCCCTCTCTTACCTTCCCTTATAACAAACTTCTCTCTTGTTTTTGTACCTTAGCAAAGAGATGCCTACCAGTATTCAGTATGTATCTAGGTAAGGAAGAGCGGCAGGAGGGAGCGAGTGAAGTATACGTAAGGAGCCAGTAACCGGGGAAGGGCCGACCAATCTGCGATTCCCTTTGTCGACTATAGCACAACATTAACGACATGAACTCGACTAGCGAAGCGTAGCAGAGGAAGAGATGAGGTCGACTAGTTCCTTGATCAACTATCCCTTTGTTTACTTTACCATAAAGTATTCCATATTCTGAGAATTTTTCTTTTTGACTTTCTAAAGAATAGTGAGAGCACTAACCCAAGTTGGAGTCAAGGGCCAGGATACTTTCACCAGTACTTGATGGAGGGCGAAAACATAAGGATTCTGTGGCTAAGGTCGATTTTTGACGGTTACTCCACATACCCGAGTTGAACAACCACCGAAAGCACTAAATGAAACAGAAAAGAAAGAAAGAGAGAAAAAATAGCTCATAATAAAGACGTTTGTATGTAGGTAGTTGAAGACGTCTTCTTGATTGGAAGAAAAAGGAAGAGCCGCAGACGACCGTTCACTAGCTGATCACTCTTCCACTTTACTGTTTGCGTTAAAGAAATCCCTAGAACAATGCGTATCGAGCGGTGGGTGTAGACATTGCTTCTTCGGAAGCTAGGAGACCGAAACAAAAAGAATTTTAGCCTCTGTGACCTATTTGCTTGACACCGCTACCGCTGTTTTCGCTTTTGAAAAAGAGCGGCAAAACAAAGATCGCCAAAATCTCCCAAAACAAAGTCAACATAGTCAGAGGTGCGATGGCTCGTCTAAGATCTGAAGTTTTCTTCGCAATAGCGAAATCAAAGATCTACACAAGATGTTCCAACTTTGCTGAAGTGTCTGCAACAAAAAACTCTCAAAAAGACGGACCATATCAGCTGCTTCGCTTTCATTTTCAAAGGGAGCATAAAAGACGCAGCGCAGCTTTCGCTTCAGCTTGAGGTCAAAAATCGACAAAAGCTGGTCCAAGAATCACCACTTCCGCAACTGGACTCTCCAATTCCAATCTCTACGAAAGCAAATTTGAGACATTGAAAACTCGCTACTGACATTCACCTTTCGTCATAGGCCTATGTGGACACTGATAGATCCGCTAGAAAAGAAAGACGGCCTTTTGCCATTCCATCTGAATACTCACTACTCAGTAGAGAACTTTGATAAAAGAACCAATCAAAAAGTTCGGTCAAGAAGTTATTTCAACTCAAGCCAATGTTCAAGCCTGATGCTGACGCAAATAGATCTTGCTGGGCTTCCGCTTATGCTTACTCAGTTTCTCACGATGACGCTTCGTTATAGGATTTCGCAGACCAAACTTTCGTCTGACTACACTTCTCGTTTTAGCAATTACGCTAGAGAAGAAGCAGCATCTGGTCTAGCTTGGCTGCGCCTCAACTAGATCCACTCAAAGCAGTCTGATTATCGATGAGAACAGAATTCTATCAAAGAAGAAAAATGAAGGAATCTGAGATGGTCAAAGAAGATGCCTTGGTCCAGAGAAATCCACCTTGTCTCTAATTAGACGAGAAAGATCCACGTCGAAGACAGATGTTTGAATTGGCGAATTCCCAATCAAAAACGAATCGATAGTCTCTCTCTATCATACATATGCCCAAACATAGACGACGACAGACTTGGCTAGATCAAGATCACATAGGCCAGCGAAAAGATAGAGACTTGGCTCAAATGCACATCTTATATTCCTATACTAACTACGCATGGTACGCCAATCAATTGATTGGTCTTGCCTTGATCTGGATCTGGACTCTCGGCAAAATGGGATTCTTGACCCTAGGAAGATTTGAATACGCACGACTGGCTATTGGCCTATCGAGGAAAGCGAAAGGTTGGCTCGACCACAGGGAGAGGAAATCGGTTCTTAGTAGGATTCTTGAAGAAGGTTCTGCTAATAGCTATGGTCTAACCAAAGAGACTTGTCTCGCAGTCTACCTAAGAAATTTAGGCAAAAGGTCGGGGTGGTCTCGCTCTGTATCTGAAGCAGTGTGCGTCTTGTCTAATGACGGCGTATGGAGGCGATAAGAAAGCTCCAGACTTCTTGCCTGGACCGGTCTCCGTCTCCCTCACTAGGTCCGGCTATCCTCGGATCTTCTTTCCATAGAATAATGATATAGAAGAAAGACGGTCGGGCGGTTCAGATTGACCTTTCGTTCCTTGGCTAAATGTATTGAACTAGCCAAGAAGGTAACTCAGGGTACTTTTGATGATATGATCCGTCCTTGGGATGATCCTGAGGCTCTCTCAAGTTGGATTTCTCTTTTGTCCCTGACAGACTTGACTCGTTAGAGATATGCCTTGGATTATCATTTCCCCTTTACCAAGGGATGACGTGGTCTCCAACCTGGAAGGCGGCTGCCAACTTAGAAGTTCAATGTTGAGAAACCGGGTGGAATAAGGCTAGGACCATTAGGTCTTGTTTTACTTCACTTGCTTATGAGTTGACGTCCTTTCCATTTCTCCTTTTCTATGTACATGCGCAGGGGGAAGAGTGGTCCAAAGGGTGTCTGTGGGCCGAGAGAGTTCGCTATCCGTTTGATTACCATAAGAAAGATGGAGTTTACTTTTAGTTATCTTGATTGGTTCGAAAGGACCGTACTTCCCCCATTGTCATCAGGTTCAGTCGATTCCGATCGCAGGCCGACTTGGTCAGAGGAGGGAAAAGGAGCAAGCGGAGTCTAAAAAGACGTAGCGCGCTAGCGCGCCCGTAGTCTTTTTCGGCAACTATGTCAGCTGTTTCGCCCCGTTCATGACTTTCTCATGTCGGTGTTGCGTACCACAAGAGGGTACATTCCACCAGACTCGGCCTCTTGACTTGCTAGTTGGAAATCAGGTGTGCTATAGTTTCGACTTCCAGTCGGCTACCGACGGGTGGTCTTTAGTCTTGCTCTTTGAAACTATGGTATGCTTGTTCGATAGGTCGTTCGCGTGACGCGCGGTTCATTCCGCGCTGGGGACTAACATCTTTTAGGTACCCTGGTTAAAGCGGCCCGGATCCTCGCTTTCTTTTGTAGCTGGACAACCTCTCGGATATCATTCCTCTTGGCCCGCACTTACACATCCTATTTGAATATTGAAGGGTGGTGTGCAGAAGAGGTGCACCCTACGAGTTACATACTTTTTTCGAGAAAAAAAGGATAGAGATTTTCAAGGTATGCTGTGCTCGGTGATGACTCCGTCATTGCGGATCAGGAAGTAGCCGGTGTCTATGAGTCTGCTTTCATGTTATAGCTACATAACTCTTTATGTCTTTCTCCCCAAGGCGACATGAAAAGACGAGGTGAGATTTCTCTCATAAAAAAAAATCCCACACGGGCTCAGCCGAGTTCGCTAAGAGATTTAGAGCTAGGGGGTTGAGTGTGGACCTCAGTCCTATCTCAATCAAGAGTTTACTCAACTCTCACCATCCATGTGGGCTAATGGCGGTCCATATGAAGTATCCGGTAAGGCAGGTAACCACCTTAGCACGGATCGGTGGTGCTGGATTTCGGGTCTTAGCTCGGTTTGACCATAAGCGCAGTTTGCACTACGAGCGAATTGTGGCTATGTGGACTCAGTCGTGGCTCCCTCTCGATCTTTGGATCGGTCGGGGTCGTTCCCTTAATCCGTATTGGAAAGGGTGTCATTATTGACTCTCCCCGAAAGGAGATTGAGACCGAGCTAGTCCTAGTGCTTCCCCTTTCTCCTACTCTTAGAGCTCCCGGTGCTACTACTAAGGCGAATCGGCGTAGTAGTGACTCTTCCGAAAAGGTGGAACGTAGTTAAGGAGGACTTACGCTTCCAATCCAATAAAGAGTGACGTTTCGGCCTTTTCACCTACATTCGAAATTCAATCTATTAAATTTAGGGGGGTGAAAACGAGTACAGTTCATCAATTTACACGATGGGTCAATAAATGTCAGCTCCCGGCTGGGTGAGTGTGAATGAAGTGGAATCCCCTAAGGCTCCGCTCAAGGCGATGGATGACTATCACTGACTCTTTTCCCTACGACCGAGTGAGCAGCTGTTCTTGAATCAGTTGCATTTGATTTGGGAAGAAGTTGGAAGTCAAGGGGCATCACGGCATTAGAGTAGGTAGAACATGTTCGATTGAGACTGGCTATCACCTGTTAAGGCTAGTTGAGATGATGACAATGCGCTGCGCATAGTAACCGATATACTGACATTTGATTATCTGACATTTTCCTCTCCCTGTGGTCGAGATATTTCATAACCTTTTTTTGTTGGTAGCAGGCTTGTGTGCGAGCTTGGTCCGCTTTCGACTCACGGAGCGGTACGGAAGTCAGGGGGAAAGGAAAGAGGTATTATATTTCCCAAAGAAAATCTGTTCTAGATCTTCTTAAAGAAAGCGGGATGTTGGGATGATATATTGATCCAAATCACAAGATTGGAGGAAAAGGGTTGATATAGAGAAGTAGAAAATGTTGGTAAGCTTTTCTACCTTTCACACACACGCCCTGAGATTGCCTATGCTGTGAGTCTTGTTAGCCATTTTATGCATGCACCTCGATCGTTAAGTTCAGCCAAAAAGCAGTTCCTTGAAGATAGATTCTTCTTTCTGTCCCACCAGTCAAAGCAGCTAGCTAAGCAAGCCAATAATATCTGTCTTTGGGTCAAGGATGAAGTTGCAATAAACTATGGCACCTAAAAATGTTATTCAATACGGCTCTTGATCCAATTTCATTTGTGATTGTTTACTCTACTCACGCTTGCAGGGGAACCCTTATTCCTGCATCAAAAGTCTCCTGAGGAGAAGAATCCAGCTGGAACAGAAGGGCGCCTTGGTTGGATCAGAATGAGGCCTATGTTGGTTTAGTGGTGGATGACTCGAGTTGTCAGAGGTCTCTTTTGAAGAAGAAGAGCCCCATGATCGTCGAGAAATCCCTCCTGGGCTAAACTCCATTTTTATGCATTAAAGATGGTGAAAAACTAGTAATCAAATAGAGTGCTTCCACTGGTCAAGTAGTCCCGCAAGCCAGCCAATAGAGTAAGGCATAAGAAAAAGGACTTGGCGTAGTGCTTTCATTCAAGTAGGGGGTAGGGCCAGGCCAGTAAAGTAGGCAGCAAATGGTCCAGGGATAAGTCTGTCATCATCCCTCTTTCGGGTACTAGAGGAATTGGAAGTTTGAGATTAGACTCAGTCTCCACAATTGGATGAATCAAAAGAAAAGAGTAAGAAAGCGAACCGAGACAAGATCTATCTCTTATTGAACTTTTTGAATGGGAGAATGAAAGAAGAAAGAATGGGCTCGCTTGAAAGAGACCCAGGGCAGAGCAATAGCAGTGAGGCTACTGATGTAGACTGTTTAGCGGTTAGCTGCGGGTAAGGGAAAAGAGACCGAGGACCGGTAAGCGGATTCAAAGTTGACTAATGAAAGCAGCAGTTAGGGCAGCGGGGGTAGCAGTTTACGACTAGTAACTAAGTCCTGTCTTAATTCCCTTCCCTTGCTTCTGTCTCCTTTCTTCCTCTTCCTTGACTTCTTAGCTCAGTCTTCCTTCATCTTCCTCCCCCTATCTGAGTACCTTGCTAGCCTGACAGCGCTTTCAGAGTCCCCAGGTCCTTCCATTAGTCTCTTGTTCGAAAAGGGAGGGATTTTTTCTACCTATTAGTATATAAGTAGGCTGGCTAGCCTTACAAATCGTCAGCCTCAGCTATTCTATTAGAACTGGGCTATCCGTACACTATAGCTATAGCCAGCTTGCTGCTTGCAGGTCATTTCTTTCGTTCCAGTAGCTCGTTTTGGATTGAATCCCGATAGTGGCATCGTAACACATATAATTTGAGCACGCACGCTTTTATTCTTTCACTTTGCTCTGCTTATTAGTTGAGGCAGAGCGTGTTCTCATCTAAGCATGTAGGCTTTGTTTTTTTTTTTCCTTATAAGCTACCTTTCTCAGGTCTTTCAGAGCTGTGAGGTCAACTTCGCAGACTACAGTTCTTCTTTTCGAAAAGAGTGAGGTGTGTCAAATCGAGATTGTGTTGGTGTTCAGTCAGCAGTACTAAATGCATTGGATGCCTGGGCAACTGCATCGATCCCATTCCTACTTCTCTTGCGTCCCTCCATCCCAGATCTGACGGAACAGGGCTGACAGCAACACCATTAATCGAACGAGTCGGGATGAGAATCTCACATGGTGCTGTTCCTGCCTCCAACTCGTTACGCAATTGACGTAGTAGACCTCTCGCATGATTGTTTCAATGATGTATTCAATCAAGACAAGAAAGATACGTCGTAATAAGATCAGGTTACATGATTGGTCTGTGAAGGAACAGAAAGAAAGAGGATCAGACTTGAGCAAGCGGAGTCTAAAAAGACGTAGTGCGCTAGAACACACTCCGTCTTTTTCAGTTTAGGTAAAAAAATCTATCTTTTAAAGGTGTCGATAGCGTGTCACGTCTCATCAACTTCGATCTTGAATGCTATTTTCCGCTCCTTGATCACTTTCTGGGATGACAGTAAGTCTTCTCACCAATGGGGATCCGGATGAGTGAGATTGGTCCCCTGACTTTCTTCTTTGTCCAGCTACTCGGTCAATGAAGAGGCTAGCTCTCTTCTTTTTGAAGGAGGGGATCATACCTATGGAAGATGGCCCTGGGAACGACATTCGAGCGAAGCCCTTACGCGAGAAGTAGCGCGAAGGGGTCGCAGGAGGACCAGGATGGTCAAGAGCGGCCTTCGGTAGGCATAGTTTAACATGGAGTCATTTTCTGTCTGGAGCTTTTTTCAATCAAGAATGCCTCAGCTCGATAAATTCACCTATTTTACACAATTCTTCTGGTTATGCCTTCTCCTCTTTACTTTTTATATTCCTATATGCAATGATGGAGATGGAGTACTTGGGATCAGCAGAATTCTCAAACTACGGAACCAACTGGTTTCGAACCGGGGGAAGAAGATCCAGAGCAAGGACCAGATGAGTTTGGAAGAACTATCGAGAAAAGGTTTTCACACCGGTCTCTCCTATATGTACTCAAGTTTATTCGAAGTATCCCAATGGTGTAAGACCGTCGACTATTTGGGAAAAGGGAGGAAAATCACTTTGATCTCTTGTTTCGGAGAAATAAGTGGCTCACGAGGAATGGAAAGAAACATTCTCCATATGATTTCGAAGTCCTCATATAACACTTCTTCCAGTCGGATCAGTTCTAGGAATGACATAATGCTCATCCATGTTCCACACGGCCAAGGAAGCATCGTTTTTGAATCTCATTAAAGCCTGATTTTCATTCTCGAGGAATGGAAGTCTGTATTCCGACGAAATGCCTTGGATTCTAGGAGGACTATAATGAGGAGGACGACAGACCACGATCGATCCACTAAAGGGGAAAGTCACCCCAGATGGGCAGATATTGGTTCAAATCCAAAGCGTGAGATGGCAGTGATCTTTAGCTGGTCATGGCCATAAGATGCTCTTTTCCTCGGAGAGATCGACTGACTTTCTATACGAAATTTTCTTGTAGTAGCTAAGAGCTTTAAGCAAACAAAGATGCGGATAGCTGTTTAGGATATGGATCCCGAAACCGCTTTTTCTGTTTTTGGCTCGTCAGGCCTTTCATTCCTTAGGGAGTGAGCCCTTAGCCCGGGTGGGTGGCCCCTTACGCGCTTTTTTAGGAGGATGGAACGGAAGCACATATCGGAAACGAATCGGGCATCTATGGAAAGAAGAAACCTTCTGCGTTGTCTAGTAAGCTTCCATTTTCATATATTTAAGAAAAAAATCGACAAATTGAATAGGGAAGAACTTGGGGTCTGAATAAGATCAGCAGGAAACACAATGGATAGGGCGTCTCAAAGTGTTGCAGAAAAAAGATCTTTTTTCTTCTTTTCTTCAGTTAGTACAAATTCGGTCGATATCGACAATCCAGTTCCGCAGGAAGGAGGGGAATGAGCTGGTGCTCTAATAGGCATTCGCGGACTAAGAGCTCTTGTCCGCCTTTTAGGTTGTTGCGCTTTATCCGCCTCTTTGAGGTAATTACCAGTCTTAGTTATAGCAGTAGGAATGTAATCTTTGCCTTATCCGGATCTATCTACACTGTATCAGCTCGTGCAAAGCGGTAACTATCTGAAGGAAGGGTACGGAGTTGATCCTCGCACCGAACTCTAAGCGCTAGTTGAACCTTCTTCGGTCTCTTTCTGCGGTTTTTTATTAGTATTGAATTCATGTCATTGTCGCTCATCATCCTTGTTAGAAAAGGAACAACAAACTCTCCTTATGGGAGGGGAAGGTCATATACTTTTAGGAAAAATTTACCGGAATTCCTCCACTACGGATGGACTGATCTAAAGAGCGGAGACTTAATTCGATATTTACAGTTGCTATAGGTTAGGGCTTCTATCGTGCTATTCTATAGAGAGGTAGGCGACAAAGACAAGGGATCTCTCTCGCTATGGATAGTTGCTGTTTGCGAGAAGCGTCTGTTCCGCTTTATCCTTTCTATAATTATATTGAATAAAGACAAATTGATCCACTGGAGCGAAGATCTCTACTCCTCGAAAGCTCACTCACAATCTATGGCTCACTTAGGGCTAGAAAGATAGGCTTCTTCATACAAAGCCAACTGGAATTTCAAAACTCGCTCGACACACAAAACAAAGAAAGACGAGAATCGGCGCAAGGATAAAAACACTTAATAGACATAGAAGAGTAAAAGAAATGCTTCCTAGCCTACCGAAAACTCGGTTGAAGCTAGTTAGGTAGTTAGGTTCTCCGGTCAGTCAAGTGTTGACACCGGATTAGGTTTGACCTTCCTTCTCAATGTCCGGATGAACATGCATTCTTTTCTATATAGTATGGTAGAGTATGGTAGACTTATAACCAATCCAATCGGAAACCTTAATTCGAGAGATCAAACTAGCTAGGATCGAGGATTCACGCCTTCCCTGGAAGGGAAAGGTCCGCTCCAAACAAAAGAAAAGACTCCATCGCAGCAGACCGCTATAGAAACCCCCTAAAAAGCAGCTACATATATATGAATGAGGATGAATATCGTTCCCTCATGAAAGGTCAGTTAAATAAGTAGAAGTTTACGTGGAAAGAACACCAAGCAATGGACACGGTCCTCGGGTTGAATAGGCTGCTTGCAACCATTCAAGTGAGTCACCTCCAAACCATATTGAAAAAGACTAAGTCAACTAAAGTCCATTCTTTAGCGCACACCTCCGTTGATCGTAGACCACCCTCGGTGCTAGCTTATTTAACTCGGAATGATAACACGAGCCCTGGAACAGATTGTTTCGAATAGCAGTCTTAGCATCAGACTAAGGAAGAAGGAAGGCGATTTCAAAGCGAAACACTAACTGGCACCTTAGCTAGTCCGAAGGGCTGCTACTAAAGCCGATAGGGAGAGGAAGTGCTGCGACATCAAACCAGGGTCAGTAATCTCGAGTCCTGGGTTGGATTCCCTTGTTCACTTCCTTCCCTGTGTCTTCTTTTTGAAATGCGCTAGTAAGCTAAGAGGCGAATAAGTTGATTGGGAATCAAACCTCTAGCAGCATGCGAGCCTCTTTAAGGGGTAATAAAAGAGAAATATAGAGATGCTTCCACTTGGATTGGTGTTTGTTAAGTAAGAACTCTGGGCCCTGTCCTCGATCACTCCTTTCCGACTCCTATCTCTTTCTAATTCTAACAAATTATACACCAAGCCCTTTCTCCAGGGTGGAGGATAGATATAGAATCTGAATCGGAGCAGAGAGGATTGTTTTTCTCAATCTCAATCTAGCGTACCGAACTTGTTAAAAGCATGATTGAAGATATGCACGGACAAAAGGAGCTGCTTAGGTTGCAATAAGAATCTATAAGAATAGGAATCGAATCGGACAAGGAATACGAGGCTGGTAGTACTAATCCTTGTCATGTTCTCGCTGTGAATGCGCTGTTCTCGAATCCGCTCTTAGGTGAATAAGCGCTGTTGTTGCAATATCCGTTGTTAGAATGAATTCCCGGTCTGGGATGGTGACTGCTGTTTTAGCTCTTTTAGCCGTATCCGCTGTTTGAAAGAACGACGAATCCGCTGCTAGTCTTTTTTCCGGAACTGATTGACCTAAGTAGGCGAGTGTGAGATTTGAGGAAGATCAGGGGAATGAAGCCAATCCTTCCTTATTCAATAGAAAAAGAATGTTTTCGAGTTCATCTTAAAGAAGAGGTTTTAGATAAGAAAGTAACACTCCTTCGGCCTCCAATGAAAAGGAGTGACAGAGTTGGAGGAAGGAAGCATAGCAGTAGCAAGGCAAGCAACTGACATGGGGAAAGAGCAATTTCTTTTTCATGTCCATCGGGGAGGAAGCCTAATTTCATTCTCTTAGCTCAGAGAGGTTGTCGATTGAATACCAGGAAAGATCAGATCAGGATAAGGCGAAAGAGAGATTTCATTAACAGAGGAAGCAGGACAGAGAAGTCAGGCACGAACACAATGACGGTTTAGGCTTTCCTTGCCTTTGAAAGAAGAAGCTGTTATAGAATCGGTTGTTTGCTCTTGATTAAGCAAATCGTCTGCATAAGAGAATCGTCTTCACTAGAAGTAGCGGGATGGCAGCTAGACTGTAAGAGGGGAAGAGGAGGTAGCTTTTCGTGCTATAGTTTCATCAGCTGCTATTGGCCTTTCTTGAATTAGGTGGTATCGCTTTTAAGAGAAAGGAAAGGCTGCCTTAGGTTGAGTTTAGGAGTTCTCTCTCCCGGGGGCAGAAGCGGTAGAAGATGCTTTTGCTCCTACAGAATACCTTGCTTCAGATCGCAATGGAATACGGTCAAAGGAGCGTGGCGAAGGGGAGATTGGTTACTATTTCACGATGGAAAGAATAGCCTAATTTCGTAGCCAAGTCAGTAGACTTGCCAACTGATCCGAGTTTTCTATGGCTATGGGAAGAGGTCAGTGCTGCTTGACTTTCTTACTGTATTGCCTTATCCTTATTATAGTAGATTGATTCGGCATTACCGGTCGAATAAGCAGTAATTCATCTTTGCGTAGATGAAGAATGGGCTACTTCCTCAAAGATTGAATACTTGAATACCAAGAAATCTCCGACTTAAGCATAATATTTGACTACCTCAATCAATGCCCGAGAGCATTCAATAAATCTTCTCTTCCTCTATCTACCCCAGCCTCGGTTCGGTCGGTCATGGGGCTTCCCTCTGCCAAGAATAGAGAGAGGATATTCCGCTTTTACTCAGTACACAGATTCGGATTAGTCAAAATAGAACTAGACAGATTCACTCCCGGATTGGAAGGAGGAAAGTCGGTCTTTTAGGCCTACCCCACATTTTTCTTCTACGAGGGACGAGGGAAAGGCGGATTAGGATTCTCGGACCCGAGCGGAGGTGCTTTCTTCGTGAGGAAAACTAAACCTTTTTGAGGTGTGCATGGCTCAAGGCGCGCATGGGTTGACTTTCTTTCGAAGAGTTGGGAGCGAAGGAACGGAACTGGCGGATCTGGATTCAATGATTTAATAGTTCATACCAGGCACAAAGGCCTAATCCAACCAGCAGGCGAAAGGGAAATTGGTTTAGGAAACCAAGAGTTCAGATTTGTAAGTGAAAGAAGCAGGTAGCAAAGCAAGGAAGTTAGCACCACTAATATCTTAATGGAATGTCGCCTCTGCCGCTGCACAAGAAGAAGCTCTTGCCGGTGTGATCTTCTACAATGAAGAATACCTGACGAACGAGAAATGATGGCTACCTTACTTATCCCTACGAACCTACGAAAAAGGGAGGTAAGTCCCCCTCGGGGGGGAAGAATGGAATGACTAATGTGATGTGAAACCTCCACAAAGAGAAAGAGCTCCAAAGCTTCCCCCGTTACAACCCCAAAACAAAGAGTGAAATGCCAAGACTACTGACATGCGTACAGACAAAACCCCAAACCACCTTCTTTGTGTACTGGAACCTTAGAACAGCACTAACTTACAGCTCTCTACAAGACTTTTCGAAAATCCAAGAAAGAGATCCATAATAGTGAACTGCCATAAATTACACACATGCAAGTAGTGGCTCAGCTAGAGGACTACAGAAGCCGGAGCCTATGCACTACCGAAGAATGGACCTGATAGAATCAATCGATTGCATAAGATATGCCAAAACCACTTACTTGTCTTTCCGCATAAAGAACAAAAAAGAAGTCAAGTAGATTCAAAGAAAAGATATAGTGAAACCCTCTCCTTGGCACCCTATCCTGTTAGTCAAAGCTGCCATTCTTCTCGATTTCTACGAATCTAGCTCCCTTCCCCGAAGGACAAGTCAGAGAAAGATTCCCAGACGAGCTTGATTGGATGAGTTTGTCATGGTATCTCCCTTCCAAGCCGATTGATTAGTCAGGGTCAGAAGGATCGAGGAGTGGCCCATTGGTCCATTGAGGTCGGCGAGTAGGGCTTCCTTCCTCAATGAGTGAGTCGCCAAGAAGGAGATTTCGTATCAAAGAATGGCATTGAGACCCCAAAATCCAGGTGGATAGGTAGAATCAGAGGAGGGCGCAGCCCACATATAAGTTTGACGCAAAGAGGGGATAGATTAGGCTCGTGCTCGACCAACCCTTGATCCTAAGCCGTTAGGAGGTCGTACTATCCGTTAGGGAAGGAGAGCGGAAGTGAGGCTCGATCGATAAGGGAGAGGAAAGACAGGTCGGTTTAGGCATGCGTTAGCCCCTTCTTCCTATGTACATGATTATCCACTTGATGGTCTGACCCTTCCACTCGCTTTACATGACTCTGTGTCCGCTAATCCAATTCAGTGCTATGTATCATCAGGTGAGGCAGTCATTGTCGTCAGACATCAGCAGCTAAAAGCAAAGGTCATATAAAAAGCAGTCGACTCATTGATGCTGAAAAACCACTGCCAGTTTCAGCTGCTCCTATAGTCCCGGATGTAATGAATTTCGGAACAAGGTAGGTTTATGGTCAAGCAATGAAACTTTATATAACTTACTATCATTGGAAATATAAATATATTATATAGCAGATGAAGCACTTCTTTCACCTGGGTGGGGGGTATGGGTTCCAGGAAATACGTACTCGCGTTTCATATACATTGGCACTATATAAAGAACGCTGTTCCGTGGATTAGGGGGGGTGGGGGAAATAGGCTTCCCCAGAGGAATGACTAGCTGGTGGTCAGACTCCACTCATCTTCCTCAAACCCATCTTCAGTCGAAGTCACCGGTGGAGGGTGCAACTCCCGATTCCAAGGATTCACTACCCACTATACGGGAATCGAACCCGGGAGGACGTCTTGAAATCAACTCATTTCTCTACCCCCAAAAGGTTTGATTCTTTGGAGGGAGGATGTCGGGCGACGGGGGGAATCACGGGATGTTTCAGCGCATATGGCAACAATCCCTCCTTTCAGGGCTTCTCTGATCAGTCGGGACTGGAGATTAACCAGACAAAGAGTCAAGCTTTCTTTGGAGCTAATGAGCAGAATAAAGCCCTTCAACCACTTGGGTGTAACTGAAGGATCCCTCAAAATTACATCAAAGGTCTGCCTTTATTTACTTCGTCACTCAATCAATCACTGTGTGAACCTCTGATAGATAAAGTAAAGAAAGGGTTTCCTGGATGGAAAGCGAAACTTTGATCTTTTATTATGCGGGTTGGTTAAAACTGTTCTTTCTAGCTTCCAAGTCTACTGGACTGCTGCTTTCTTTATTCCAATAGCCTCGCTGAAGAAAATGGAAAGCATGATGTGCCATTTCCTCTGGAGTGGACCGGAGCTACTGAAAAAAATGCACGCGGTGAGATGGGAACTCGTCTGCAGACCGAAAACCTTCCCCGTTAGAAGTTTGAAAGACTGGAACACTGCCAGTCAGGCTAGATTATTCTGGGAAGTTGCTAGTGGTAAGAATGATCTTTGGGCTGATTGGATCAGATCCAAATACTTGAAGAAAGACTCAGTTTGGGATGTGAGAATTTCTGCTAATGCTTCTTGGGCTTGGCGCCATATCCTGAAAAACTGAGAGTGGATATCCCTACATGTTTTGCATATTATTTTAGAGCAACAAATCTGTGGTCTGACCCTTGGCTTAAACAGGGCCGCATCTTTGATCTGGTAGGAGAGATAGAATACGGTACGACCTGGGTCTAAGGATACTAAGGTCAGTCAACTTATTCATAATGGAAAGTGGCAGCTCCCCCCCTCCAACTTCAGCAGACATGATGGACCTATGGCCCCTCATCAATCAAACGGAGATTCTGGTCAATAATAGCGATTTGGTAGTGTAGAAACCTTAAGCTAATGGGGCATTTTTTGTAAAATCAGCTTGGAACCTGATTCGGCATGAAAACGGAAAGGTGAACTGGGCCACAATCGTAGGGGAGAAGAATGCCATTCCTTTTGTGCGGGGGAAGCGATCCTTGGAAAACTACCTCCTCATAAGGAGTTGCAAAGAAGGGGCATGCAAATCCCCGTTCTATGTCAGTCAGCCGAGGAAGATTGTGAACACTTCTTCTTCAAATGCTCGTATTCAGCGTGGATCTGGAAAGTCATTCTTTGAAAACTGGGGATCCGGCGGAAACCTAAACCAACTCTTTTAGAAGAAGCCAAGGCTTGAACTGATTCACGGGTAGACAAAAGGCTGAATGGGTAAGGGGTCGGACTTTGCTTTGGCTTGACTAAATTTCGATATCGTGGGGAATTCATGACTGGGCGTAAAGGGCACGTCGTCAGCCAGCTTTTATTCTATGTAAGGTGCTTCTATGGCAAAAGTGTCTTCGAAGGGGATTCTATGGTCTGTTGCAACTAAGAGGCCTGCTTCGTCTTGCTCTCCTCTCCTACACCGGCTTTTTTGCCTGCCTCTTTACAGATGGGATCTCTCTCTTGCTTAGCAGCCCCCGGCTATTCACTATGAAGGAAACCGAGGCCATAAAAACGCAATTGTTGCCACTTGAGATAAGGAGGATAACCATTAGGTACCACAAAAAACGATATAGGCCGGCCTTTGAGAACGTTTTCGACTTTGATTCATATTGATTGCTGCCTGTGGCTAACTAGCTTAGTACTGCATTCCTTTCTTTCCCTTCCCTACACTCCCGGCATTTCTACTTCCGGCTAACCAAGGCGCGAAAGGAAGCACTGACGACCAAGACCTAAGCACACTCCACTAATCCCTCCGTAAACAAAGAGAAAAGCGGATTCACTTTTGAAGCGCCATAAGCTGACAGCTCCACTTTCTATCGAACCAACAGCTCCGGGTTTTCCTGAACCGACTCTAATCTCATCTAAACTGTAGGTATCGAGGCTTCGCTCCCTGGACTGGATCAGTTCAGTCAGTTCAGGCTCACCTCACACTAACAGAATCGGAAAGCTAATTTCATTACACGAGACTCAAATCGAGGATCAGAATCGTTCCTTCGGGCTGAGGTTGGTGCACTTGAGGCGGATTTAGCTGTGGATCCAGATCAGAGGGGTCGGAAAAAACAAGAGTTGTTGGCTCGGGACAATGCAATAGCTAGCAAGCCAGCTTTTGCGTCAATTCCTTTCCTATAAAACAGCATCACAAAATGAAGTGGCGTCCATTGAAGCGAAAAAGCAGACAAGACCTAACCCGGAGCGCGACAAGCAAGCATTCTACTTCTTTAAGCGCGCCAAACAGCCAAAAGAACCCTTGAACCTAATGCCTATCGCTGATGAAGCTAAAGGGAAAAAACTCCTCATTCATCCACCTTCGGGTTAGAGAATGATAAGGGCTAATGCAGATAAAAGGAATGAGGCAAGCTCTAGCTTGGAAAAATATTGGAAGAGAAAAAGAGTTGAGGAGGGGAAATTCATCGAGTTGGAATTATAGTATATTTGATCGTAGAAAGGCTAGGAATTGTTTAAAAACCTCTGTCCCCCGAAAACCCCTCTAATAATAGTAAGCCGGGAGAAAGGAATTCTGTGATAGTTTCATTCAGCCTACCCTCCCTCCTAACCTCTCGCGGAAGTAATGGAGTGTCTGGAAAGTGCGAACCTGGCGAGTATAGCCAGTGCGGAACTCGCTCTTCAACTCGCGGAAAGTATGTAGCTCCTTCCCTCTACCTAACCAACATAGTACCTCTCTCTTTCTTCTACTGAAGAGTAGAAAAAGCTGAGTGAATAGAAAGGCTTCTATTAGTTAACATCTTATTCATCTTCTTTATTCTTTTAACTACCTTATTGAGTTACCTTCTAGCGTTAATGGATAATGGAGTGGAGTGTCCGTTGCAAGAGAGCTAAATAAGTTCGCATTTGTAAGCCTTAAGTCAGTCCTCTCTCTGTCCCTTCTGGTGGATCGATCAGCTCGGTTTCAAGAGTGAGTTTTTATCTATCTCTTTTTTTCCTTTTTAACCCACCCATCTTAAGTAAGACCCTTATGGAAGCCATCACTGAACATAGACTCAATCGGTTCTTTTATCCGTTTTCACTACCTGCTATGGTGGTATAACTCGGTAACCCGACATCTTGCTCTGGTAAGCTTCCTTAGGTTGATTAGATAGGGGTGGAAATGTAAGCTCCAGTCGTATAGGAACGGTAGGGAATCGCAAGAAAGCGCGTAAGCGCGTAGTAAGAAGGTCTTAGAGAAGTTCGAGAATGGTCTAGTTAGTTTGTAAGTCCCAGATTCGCTAGTCATATTCCCAACCAGTGTAGAGAGTAGCTCGCCACAGCCTCTTTTCTCTTCTTCTAGCCTGGTTAATTGCTTACGACCAGATGTCTTAATAGATAGCAGCTTTATCTCAAACTCGTACTCTAAATTCACGTTTAGTATGGTAAAGCAGAAGTTCGAAAGCGGACAGTATCCATGTTAGGAAAGGAAAGGCAGCCCTAACGACAGCAAGTAGTAATAAGCTCCTCAATCCTGTGCCCTTTGCCTGTTCCCGATAGTATGTCCAGCAAAGAAATAAATAGGCCCAGCTTACGTCTTCAAGTCCCGCCAGTTTCTATGCCCGGGGAAATAAGTCACCATTTATAAGGTGTGGTTACCCATTAAGTAGCACGCGCCTTTCCTATGGTTAGGTTATTGAGATTCGTCCTTTTCTTTTCCCCTTCCATGTGATTCACCAGTATACGCTATCCAGTATTCCCATTTCCTGCTCTTCTTCTGATGCCAGTGATTGTAGCCGTCTTTTCAAGGGGGGCTGGTCGGTCAAAAGCGGGGCCTTCGTCGTCTTGTCCTTTTTCTCGGACAGCAGATGAGGCGGCGCCTGGGACGAAGCCGAAGAAAGTCTCTTTTCCGTGACGGCTTCCGTGGATCCCTTTGTGTGTAATAGTCATTTCATCCATTGTCTCGAGGAATGGAGTCCAAGGGAAAATGTCGTACTCGAGCCCAAGTAAGACAAGGAAGTCCGAGGGGATGCAGTCCGAGTGCAGGGCTTGCGCTTCTTTCTCCATCCATTGACTGTCCACTGCTTGCTGCTATCAGACTGTCTTGGTCTTTGCTCCCTGCTACCCTGACTATGAGAGCTCTGTCTTGTGTCTGCTCCTCCTGGAAAAAAGCACCCAAGCGTACGTACTGTCCTTTTTTTTCGGGTGGCATTGGTCGATCAGAATCCAGCAGCCTGTAGTGAAAGAAGAAGGGAGTGCGTCACCCTGCCGAGAGAAAACCATAGTTCTTTAGTTCCAAAGTACGGGCCTTTAGCAAATTGGTCTGGGTCAATCAGAGTGGGAAGCAGACAGCGGTTAGGAAGATTAGGAAACAAGAGTGCGGCAAGAATTGGTTTAGAACTTTCAGTTGGGCCCCTCTTTCCTTGGTTTCAAAAGGGGACTCTATTCAGTGGGAAAGGAGATCCTCTTCCTTGCTTGCTCCTTTCCTGGCTTGTGGACCATGACCTGCTACTCAACACTCGGGACCTAGCCCTTCTGTCCAATGAAAAGCAATCCTTTTCTCCAACGACTATGACTCTCGCTGACAGGATTTTGAGACCACTGGAACAAGGAAGAAAGAGGGCCCCCTCCCTGATTGAACGAGCTCAGATCAATCTTCCCTGTCTGTGGTTGAGTCAGACAAGATCAAAGTAGATCTGTCATGGCATGGTCCATAGATCTTTGAGAATCGAGGTCAGGAAGGCCATATTCAAAGATTCGAGGATGAACGAGAGATTCAAGTACGCCTGCAAGGAGTAGAGGTTGTGTGCGAGAGAAAAGAAAAAGAGCAGAGCCCAACGGAGGCAGAATCTGAGTTCAGGGAAGAAGTGAGGGAAAAAGGAGCTGAGGCTCGATCAAAGACAGGGAAAGGGGGACTGTGAGGGGGGGTGCGGATTGCCACTCGGATGACTAGTCCTTCATCATAAGTCACTGAAAGACCATAATCAGAAAGAGACTGTGTATGATAGTCTTCTTCCTCTTTTCGTTGTCTCTTTGTGTTTTGTCGAGTAGAACCATAGGATTCCCACGACTTTCTTCGGCATTGACCCGCGGGACTGATGGAAGAACTCTCAACCTGGGCCAAATTGAGCGAAGCCTATTCTTTCTTTTTCCAAGACTGACTCTGCAAGTCATTAGCCTTCTCTAAGCTTTCAAAAAAGCAAGCAAGATGGTCAGCGATGACAAAATACACTATGGAGCGAGAACCCTGATGGATCAACGGATTCCATACCTCATAGGCTAGCTCAAAACGTCGAGGTCTTGAGGCGCTTAGCCCTCCTAATCAGACTGAGTTGTATGTAGGATAAGCGGGAAGGCTCAATAGAAGGGTCACGTCCACAATGGAGCTTCGCCTTGACTACAAAGTTTAGGGTGCTTCACTCACGCGGCTTTGCGTCATGGATGCAGAATAGTTGGATGGAGTCTCGCTCAGTCAATTAGTGAGTCAGATTTTTTCCGGATCAGTTCAAATGGGTTGGAACTATTTGAACACGACGTTTTTTGGGGAGTCGGCATCCATTATGTGGAAGTTGGGTCACATCGTGGATGTACATAATGGGAGATTTTTTTCCTACTCCTTCACCTCGAAAACCTTCTCTCCAGCTCAAGATCACTTTCTTCTTTTTCCTGAAATAAGTAGATCCCTTCACTTTCATGACAACTGACTTCAAACCCATCTTTCTGGCGGATCGCCCGACATGTTCCGCAGTTGCTTCAGCAGCATACCGAGAAAGACGAGACCGCCCTTTTCTTTCCTCCAAACAACCTGCGGAGGCCCCAGTCTTCTTATTCCCCCTAGCATCTGTCACGGTCACAAAGGTCTTATTTTTGATCAGTAAGACATGGACAAAATCTGTCTTCTTTTTCCGTGAACATTGCTCATCTTCCTCCGAGATGCTCTGTACGAAGTTCATGGATTTGAAACTGCCCGCACCCGCAAGTCCAAGCCTATCAGTCTCGGCCCTTGTTTTTTCCTGAGGCATCCATTGTTCAAAGTGTTGAGAATTTGCTCTTCGGAGCGCTCTCACTCAGATCTTGCTTCTGACATTCATTCCATGAAGCTTTTCTTCCTTACTTGACTGAGCGTAGCGGGCTCCGCGCCCTGGCTTGAAAGCACCTCTTCTTTCTTCCTCTCTTGGCGGAACGATGATATGGCTTCTTTGTTCTGTTTGAAACAAATGATTTAATAAGCAAAAGTCTGAAATTTCTGCTTTTAAAGCAATACAAAAAAGTAGTAGCCACTACCCTCGTCTATTTTCGCCAGGGACATCGTCGCTTCTCTCTTTTTTTTAGCTGGCTGCTCGACAAGGCTTGTAGATTCGCAGAACAAAAGAAGAAGTTCACTCTGGCTTGCGCACTACAAAAAGGCAGCCAACGACTTCGGTTCCTTCGAGCCTCTGTTTAGCTTCAAAAGAAGGTGCTAGTAGAACTCACGTTTGGTGCGTCCCACCCCAACTAAAAGGTGCTTGACTTGTTCCCGCGCCCTATCCAATGAATAAGGAGAAGGCCGGCCTATCGATGACCGAGCCAGTCTGAAACTACTCCTGACCTCACACAAGGAGCGAAGTCGAGATGTTGATGAGAAAGGAACTCAAGGCCAAAGAGTGCTCTTTGAAGGCTACTATGCATCCTGACGAAGACCTCATTTTTGGTTTGGGTATAGCAGGACTTGAACCTGCGACCATTAGGTTAAAAGCCCAATGCTCTACCAACTGAGCTATACACCCGAGAAGACATGGTGCGGAAAAGAAAAGAGGGCGGCCCCTTTTCTTCTTATGATATCACAGAGGCGCGGCTCTATATGAGGCTCGTACTGCGGAGCAAGTCTGGAGTCCTTTCCACTGAGGGAGACTACAGTAGCTCGAAAAAAGACTATCTACGAAAAAGGTAAGGTCGTCTTTATTTCCGGCGGGTTCGACCGAACAGAACTCGTTGCTTCGGCACGTCACTCTTTTCTTTTACCATCTGACCAACTCGCGAAGGGTGTTGAGGCTGTATCAGGTACGAAGTCCGTGCTTGAGTCCTATTCCATTCTCAGGCACGGAAGTTGCTGGCCAGCGTCCGCTCAACTCTTCGAGAGCCGGACCAAGTGGTGGTTGGTGGAGATTCGACAAGTAAATAAACAATGTAGAAGGTCCAAGGGAGAAAAGCGAGATCTGGCTTCCGAGCGAGAACGAGAAATAGGCAGATGATCGGTCTGCTACGCTACGTACGTTGACCTTGACTTGGCAGATTCATCCAATTGAAGCACCACCTGGGACTGGTAGACGATAGTCCAACTCTTTTTCCTACCGGAAAGGATGATGATGATGACAGCTAGCCTCCCGACCATCCCTCCCGGTCTGTCTGGCTGCTGCTTTTTTGAGTTCGATCTAGTCTGCTGGACTGTGAGGGCTAATTACTCACCAGATACCACAGCCTTCCCTCTCCTTTCTTTCTCCCCCAATTCATTCACCAGTGGAGTGAACCTGCCAGTAGTCCTTTTTGGAAAAGACCGGCTAGTGAACAGCATAGGGAAAAAACGAAAGACGAGTCCAGGCGAAGGACAAAGAATTTCTTGATTGACAGCTGTGTCAGACGGTAGTTCACTCAGAGCTGTGGAAGGTTCTAAGCGGTAGACTGGTGGAAAAAAGAAGCATACGCGACAAGCAAGAAAATGGGAAAGAAATTGGAAGAAATCTCCTGGCAAGCACCAGGCAAGCTATTCTTTCTTCTCGCAGGAAGAGAGAAAGAGTCAGTGCTGAAGAGAGAGCTTCGATCTCTTTCCGTCACTAAGGAATCCGAGAGAAAGGCTTGGTCAATAAGTCCTTCAAGGTTGAGGGAGTTTCAAAAAGAGGATTGGAAGACTATCCGTACGCGTCCAAGAACTAGGCCAAGCACACATCCATCTCATAAGGTACCACTCAGCATCCTTCCATGTTGGAGGGGCAGGATCGTCAGCCAATAGCGACTACGCACTCGAGGGAAGATGGAAAAAGACGGAGCAAACGGAGGAGCAAGCGGAGTCTAAAAAGACGTAGCGCGCTAGCGCGCCCGTAGGATTCTCTGATTCAATCAAATATCCCGCCGATGAAAGCCCGCCCAATAGCAAGAAGGCTTTTTCAACGATTGGAATGGAATGCTTCCTTCCTCGACCTAAGGAGTGCCCTTTGTGCTTTGCTTGCCAGTTAGTTTTGCATATCAGTTCCTTGCTTCCCTTGTTTGTGGCCGAAGACTGGAATGATAGGTCCATGCCAGCTCTTTGTGCTGTATTGAGTACCAGTAGAGTAGAACTACTTTGAGGAGTACGTCACACTGCTGCTTACCCCAATGCTCTGACTATTCTCACCGAGAGAATTCTTGACCGTACTTGCTTGCCTGACTGGTTGAACTGCCCTGTCTGCTTTTCCTGGACCAGAAAAGAAGTACCGATGTCAGGAGATGGAAGTATTGTTGACGAGGCAGTGACGTAGGATAAGGCTCTTTGGTGAACCAGACTATGTCTATCCTATTGAGCCAATGTTCAGAGAGATTGGTATGTATGGAGGGAATTCTCAAATAGATCTTAGCAAGGTTGGCTCGACCACCGGGAGAGGAAAGCGAGGAACCATCTCGTGCCCTGTTAGAAGGTCAGTCCCAGAGCCTATTCGATGTCATCTTCCTTGTCCTCTTCTGATTCAACCTCCTATTACTCGTACAACAACTATGGCAGCCAAGAGCGCTGCTTATTCCCCTTCATCTTTAGATGCTTCCTGTACTGCTCGATGCTTTTCATAGCCCTAGTTCCAGTTAGTTCATACTACCCGCTCTCGCTTACTTGCCTGCTGGCTAATGGCTTTCCTTATTGGGATTTCTTTCCTATAGCTTGTCTTCCTGGTCAATCATTCGACGAGTGACTCTTTCATCCATGCCCTTAGAGTACTCCACTCCAAGAAATCCTTCATTGGCCCGACTTCAAATAATTCATCGGGTATCAACTTCAGATCCTTAGCTTTCATAACTCCGCGAAGGTAATCAATAATGAGACCCACTAGGTACGGATTTAAGGGTCTACCCCTACCGAGCCACATACGCAGTGACCCGGAGTGAGGCTTAGTGTACATAGCTAGAACCCTGTCAAAGTGTCGGTTGCGACGGTGTTGAATTGTTGACAACTGTCTGTATCCGGCACCACCCACCCTAGCATGAGTAGAAAAACCTCTTGAAAGGCTACTTTTTATGGATTCCCATAAGTCCGTAAGGATGATGGGTGTTCAATAAACTCCGAATAGAGATACCTTACTCACTCCCTTTACCAGAATTTCTGCAACTAGAAAATTCGAATATGACCTTCGGGTACGGGATGAAAAAGCGATTTCACGCTTAAAGATCGGTCCTGTCGAGACAGTTTTCAATGCTAGGAAAAGATAACCAAAGCGGGCATAGTTTCATGTAGTGAATTCTAGTAGTTTTTCTTGTCCATTGAAACCACTCCCTTTTGTGCTCTTTCGCCCTGCTAGATATCAATATGTATCTCAAAGCAGCATTTCCTTTCACAGGCATAGGCGAATGCTAAAAGATAAGCATACGCAGAAGCAGAAAGAACAGATTTACCCTCTACCAGAATAAGATCTCTAGGTTTACCAAATCCTTCTCAACCAAATGTCTTGTGAAAGAGGTCAGGAATCTTGAACTCGATGATCCCTCCGCATCAGAATAGGTATAGAAATCTGCTTTAACCAACAGGGGAGTGTATTTCCCACCGGTAAGATAGAGCGGAGACAGACAGGCTTTAAATGTCAATACCCACATATGTAAGGAAGAATAAAAAGCAGTGAAATTGTAGTACCATGTGCTGATCAGTCACTAGTGATGAACCCTTTCGCTGTCAGATCACAGGAATTAGCACCTAGAAAGAGATGCGCTGAACCAACTGGCAATAGTGCAAACTAAAAATGCTTTACCCAATGATACGAATGTAGAAAGATCAAGATGTGAGAATCATGTAGATGGATTGGCTTATTCCGTGTAGCAGTACTTTCTTTAAGGGGTTGAGCCTCAAAATGGCCTTGCACCCTTCGCTGGAACGAAGGAGACCTAAAAGTGATATCTGTAGGCCGACCTTGGGATTGATAGGCTTCGACTTAGCCTATCAAGGCTAATGCACTCTCTTGATCCAATGCTCAATCTTTCGCCGATAAATCTTCAAGCTGTTCCCAACAGCGGTGAAGCACTGCATCTTTCTAGCTTCAAAGAAAGAGAAAGACAACGAAGTGGGATGATTTCCCAAGCTTAGGACTTTGATCAATGGGCACTAGAGAGAAGCGCTAACATACAAAAAAGCCTCCTTTCGGATGGGTAAAGCTCCTCGTTCAGCAGATAGAGATGGAAACCCTACCTATGCAAGATTGAATAGAGTGCTGCTTGGACAACATCAATGCATTTAGTACAGTCAGCTAGGAAGCACTAGCTAGGCAGGGCGTACTGGGAATGCTCTTCCACATCCTTCATTACAAGGCCCAGCTGAGAGGTGGCCAGAGAGGACATGCAAACTTTCCAAAGAGATGTGAGAGAGAGAGGTGCCTCACAAGAGATCCTATCGCCGTCAGAGAGCTTTAGGGGTAAGCGAAGTCCATTTACGAATTTCATTAGCAGCTTTAGCCTTCCAGGCCTAACCCGACCTCTTTCTCCAATCGAAATCAGACTTGCGTACTCTGAGACCCTTCTGGGGACCTGCTTGCCCTTCTTCCCTCTCGGCAAAGAAGTCCTACATTCATGCCTTTGATGCGACTAGCCGGGCGGGTGGAAGTCGAGTGAGGAATAGTCTCACTTTTCCGTTCAGTAGTTCAGCACATCGGATCGTGCAGCCGAGGAATGAGGTTGCCCCCTCCTCCTATCCAATAGTGGTTGGATAGGCCGATCCTGAAAGGGAAATCAAAAAAAGGAGCCGTTGAAAGATGATTCCTTCGACCGAGATCTGAACAACCAGCTTCGAAAAAGGAATGGAAAAAGCAAGTGAACCTCGCGCCTAGCTGTCGATTGGTCTGATTACCAAATGGTCTATCCAGCGCTGTCGTACCTACCCGCTCCAGTCGGTGTATCGGAAAGATCAAGTCTCTAATACTGCTCCCCGGGTGGGGAAGAAGAATGCATAAACCGGTTTAGAAATCCCTTAGTCATCGATCCTAGCCAGCATAACTTCTTCCCTCTCTCTCCCAATCTCTTCTCCTGCCGCAATCGAGTCAAGATCTTTTCCCGCTTCCTCACGTTCAGCTGTCCGTCAGGCGGGTAATAAGGAAGAGCAAGAGAGATGTTGACCTTCCACAGAGGTTTCGGTTTCAATGACTCAAGCCGATGAGGGAGTGGAGGTATATGAGCAAGAATTAGATCGGGAATACAGGTCCATTTCAGAAGTACCAAACAAAAAATCATGATCTTTGTTCTCATCAACCGACTCCTTTTTAAAAAGCTCAAGGTTCTTTATGAACATGGAAAGTTGATTGGGAAGATCTGACTAAGTCACAACAGAGGGAGTTGCATGCTGAACCCTCTACTCTACCACACAGGCGGTAGAAAGCACCTAGCTAGAGCTTACTGATTCTTTCAGCCTTTCTTATAGGGTGAGGACGACTACTAGCTAAAGGAAGGGCTCTCTTCGCCCATCAAAAGGGAGGAGATGGAAGAACCAAGAGACAGAGTAAATTTCATTCAGCTGTAGTGCCCTAAGGTCTTCCACAAGTGAAGCAATGTACAGGTACGCAAAAGCCTGAATGTAGTGTGGCAGATTCCTTGAACCCGTCTTCTTCAAACCAATGAGGAGATGGGGCTTCTCGCGAAATGACTGCGATTCCACTACTGTCGACAAAGAAATCCCCCTTTCTTTCTGATTGGATTCAACTGGGATTCTCTTTCCATCGATCTTGGGTTCCAGGACTCTGACCCAATCAAAAATCCACATGGGACCTTTTTCCATGATGCAAAAAACTGTTCACTCGGATCCAAACAATCCAACTTTGGAAGCTTTTCACGGAGAATGAAAACTGGTAAGCTATTCAGGGAAATGGACTTGATAGCAAAAAGACGGGGTTTATTCAAAGTGTCGATTGAACTTATTCAGGAGTGGCCGATTGAGAACACCTCTTTGGTGCAGGCGATGCTATTGAAGCAGTTGTAGTTGCCGCAGCTTCTTCTATTTCTAGTTATCCAGAGATAGGTGATACAAGGGGAATGCCCGAGTCAAGAATGCAACAGGCTGAGATGTCTCCCGATCCCGATAATGCCGTTCAGCCAGGATTCGATTCGTTAAGCAGGAAAGACCAAAGGCGGGAGTGAGGAAAGAATGAGAAAAGGACGACAACAACATATTCGTCCTCGTAGCTCCCTTAGTTCAATAAAACCCCAAAGACGCAAGGACGAGGAAATGCTCCAAAGAAGCAACTAGCTCCAGCAGCTACAACTGCAGAGGATATTCTCTTAGCTGGCTTTGGGCTTTAGCTACGTTCGCGCTCCTCAATCAACTCCCGGAGGGAAGTATGAGATAGATCTATTTACCTCTTGCGGGAAGGAGTATACCAGAATAGGGGAGTTAGATACACAGATTCATACTTCTCCAGTCACTGGATTAACGAGAATAGGATCACCCACTCCCTATCGGCTTCTTCTCCGAAAAGAGAATATAGGATAATACGCCTCTTACTCTCTTCTTTGTCGATCGAGTAGCTTCAGCAAAGGCTGGACCACCAAACCGTACTACAACTATAGAGGTATGAGGGAGTATAGAACAGCCTTATGATAAAAGGACATCAAGAACTACCCTTGGATCATTCCATAACAGAAATCAATCAACTAAGTAGCTGCCCTAGCTCAAGGACTCCTTGGCGTAGTAACTTCAGCCTTTACAGAGTCAAAGGCTGAAAATTGCCTGTGTGCAAACCAAGAAGAAATTCCACCAGTTATGCAGTTCAGTACAAAACCTTAGCCCACTTTCAGCAGGAATAAGAAGAAGGAAAAGTGGAAGCCTAGAGGAGAGGATAGGATCTTTAGATAGACCCAATCAACGGGCGGTTACGCCGACAAAGATAGAGTCAGAACTGCTACGGACGAGGAAGGGCGAGGCGAGCAAAAGGTCCATTCGGTAAATATTCCTTCGAACCTATTCGGACCGGATCCCGAGATCTTCCCTTTTTTTCGAGTGGGCGGCTGCTGAGTTACGGGGAGAAAACCCAAACTTGTGAGGCCAACCTCCGCGAATTCGGATGTGATCAAGGGCGGTGGGTGGGAATAGATTGTAGTAAACTCAAGAGGTCGATTTTTGATCTGAAGCAATCTCCTCGAGCATGGTTTGAAAAATTCAGTGAGGTGGTAGTCGCCTATTTAAGAGGAGCTGTGTAGATCATTCAGTATTCCGGCATAGAGACTCAGGGATGATTGTGTTAGTGGTATATGTAGATGAACTATAGTGATTACTGATGATAGTAGTGGTATTGTTGATCTGAAGAAGTACTCCAGAAAGACTTTCAGACAAAGGACTTGGGACAGTTTAGGTATTTCCTAGGTATTGAGGTAGCGAGATCGAAGGCAGGAATCAATTTCTCTCAATGGAAATTTCACTTTCTTGTTGAGGTCCAGTTCACACACCTAACAGCAAGCTTGGGATTGATCAAGGAGAACTCTTCGAAGATCCAGGAAAATACAGGAGGCTAGTTGGTCAATTTATTTACTTGACTATTAGTCGTCCAGAGATTTCGTTTGCAGTGAGTGTAGTTAGTCAGTTCATGCATGCTCCCAGAGTACCTCACTGGGATGCAGTGGTTCGAATCCTAAGGTACCTCAATGGAGAGGTATTTTGTATAAACCGAATGGAGACCTTCGTATTGAGAGTTTTTCTGATGCCGATTGGGCACCATCAGATAGGAAATCGAAAACTTGGTATTGTACATTTGTTGGCGGGAAGTTACATGGAAAAAGCAAGAAACAAAGTGTGGTTGCAAGATCTAGTGCTGAAGCAGAGTACAGAGCATACATAGGGCTCATACTGCGTGTGAATTGATGTGGTTGAAGTCACTCACTCTTGCAAGAAATGCAAATGGAAGGTGGATGGATGAGCCAATGAGAATGTCTTTATACAACCAGGCGAAGGCAGACAGGAAACAGAAGAGGGAAAGGCTGAGACTGTTGGTGGAGAAGAGAAGGGCGGCTGCGGAGGGCTCGGTAGGGTAGGTACCAACCCTGGGGCCAGAAATGAAATGCTGAAGAGATCGGTCACCTGAACTGATCAATTTCCTGGAAGAGGAAGCATTGGAAGAAGATCCCTCTGCCCAGCTTGTGAGGAAGAGGAAGAGAGACAGTGCAGCTTCGAGCTGGGCTGAAGAAGGCAAAAGAAAAATAGAAAGATAGGAAAAAATGGATGAGGAGAAAGAAAAAGAGAGGAATGAGAATTCCAGAGAAGAAGAAGACGAGAGCTTGCTGAAATGACAAGATATAAGGTGGAAGGAGACTGAAAGAAAGAGACTGAGGAAAGGAGTTAGTTTCCCATGTAGCTAGCCTCATACTCCTTCTCTAATGAGTCCCTAATTCACGGCTCGGGAGTCTTCGACTTAGTAGGTAGGGCTTGCTTGTTTACTGCCTTGTATACAATCTTTAAAACTTTATAGCTCTTCGGCTTCTGTTGAGTTTCGGTTCGGGACCTAGCCTATCAGTCTAAGCGAAGACCGATTCCCTTGTCGAGTGAGTGAGCTACCTCTCCCCTTCCCAGGGCCAAAGGCATGTTCCCCTTCGCCAAATACCTAAGTTGGTCGACTCCTTCATAGCAAAAAAGTCCTACCCATACCTATTCCAGAAGGAGAAGGGTTCAGCCTGACATGTTCCCTATTGCTTTTGGGATCGTAGAATCTAGAAATGCAGGTAGCTAGCAATGGTTGTTTGAGTACCTCCATCAACCTATCGGAATGCCTGAAGGAATGGTTACTCATCTAATTGTCAAAAGGGATTAGAGAAAGCAAACCCCAGGGTCTATCCAAGAGTAGAAGACAGGAGTGGGTTTTCTTATCTAATAGGCCAAAGGGGTTTGAGAAAGCTGTCTCTAAGGTCTACCCAGGAGTAAAACACATGAGGTGCATGAGATTTTTGTAGAAGAACTTTATTTAAGAAGCATCTGAGAAATTATATGAGAGACAATTGTTATCAGCTGCAAGGCTTTTCACTTTTTTGGGTTATTTGGCTGCTTTCGAGAAGATTAGAAGCGCTGGTCAGAAGGCTTATGGTTATTTCACATTCACAGAAACTGGTACTTGCAGCGGGTTTTGAATGAAGTACTAAGTTTTATTATATGACCAACCATTTCTCTGGGTCTTCTAATGTGTAGACCTCAAAGCCAAGGTACGAACCAATGTTGGATCTACTAGACATTGTAAGATAGAAATAATGGTAAAGATGCAAGTTATGAAGAAAAAGGCTTCCAGGTGGAAAGGAAAGCTAGTAAATAATGTAATACAATATGCTAGGGAGAGGGCCGAAAGCTTGGAGATTATCGGATCTATCGAGGTTCTAAGATCAGGGAGTTTTTGGGCAGTAACGGCAAATGCGAGGTGGTGATATATGAGAGGAGGTCTACGTGCTGCAGATGGCAAATATCTAGATTCCTATGTGTTCACTGGCAGCAGTAGAGGAGGTTGATGAGAAGATCATTGTGATGACTATTTCACAACAGCAAGGCATACGGCACCTATGCATGTGAGACTGCAACCCTTCTTGACAGAGCTGAGTGGATCAACACTAATCTTGGTTATAAGCTATTGCCACTAGTTATACAGAACAGGGCTGCTAGTACTTTCATACTTAAGATCTTGCCCAAATGCCGCACCGCAGATCGGATTCTAACTCTTAGGAATCTCTCGTTATGCGGGATAACGGTTGGTGCTTTAATATATCAATATAAGTTGTTGGGAAGTAGAAAGCCCGGCTATCTACTAAGAGCTACTAGGAGCTTACTAGTTATCTGGGTAATGCTCTAAAAGAATCACAACAGCCCTTCTCGTTTCAAAGCAGTCGAGTGGTCATTATGGAGCAAGAAGGCGCTTGCGACGGGATTAACTACCCAAACCCATCAACACTACACGTGTCACAAGGTTTACACAAATTGAGATATTGACAGGCCATGATGAGTAGAACCCGAGGGGCTGACCTTTTGTAAACCTGTAAACATGAGCTCTTTTTGACTTCGCCGACTTAGGAGAAGGAACTCTAAACGCAACATTGGACATAATATCTGTCCATGACTGCGCTAGATCATTCCCTAACAAGCCAGCCAACATCGAGCCCGAGAGTTTCACAGGCAACAAATCGGTCGCAGATTTCAGATCGAACGAGTATAAAACCTCTTTACCCTTGAGTCTGAGTAAAGAGGCTAGCTGATCAAAAGTACCATCGGTCGGTAAAGACCTAAGGACTTTCATAACCCAGTCATGCAGAGGCCTTACACAGGCTTGCAGAATAGGGTTACAGATCGCATATACTCTGATCTTACCTGCACCCTCCAACTTAACCCCGAACCTACCATTCTCAGGTCTCGTTCTCATGAAAGGCCACCAAAGCAGGACGATGAAGCCTCTCTAAGAACACGCCAAAAGCATTGGCTGATTCCTGAGAAGGAGTAACAGGGTTATCCCATCCGTCCGTGACGTTGTAAGTCCTGGTTTGAAAGCATAAGGACCCTATCGTCCAGGAGTCCAGAGAGTAATCAGAGCACCGGCATCAATAGAAAGTGTATGCCAGATGCTGCAACTACTCTTATGAGGTACAGAGTCCTTGAGAATATCATGACTGTCCACTCCTGGACGGAAATGAGTATTCGGACCTGAAGACCAGACTGGTCGGAAGACCCAGCCTAGCTTCAATGGGATGTTGGAGATAGCTCCTTTGGTATACGCTGCTGCCATTGAAGAAATCCTAGTCAATAACTCGACGCAGAGATCTTCACATGGCTGGCCGGTTTGATATTTCGGTATGTGAATGGTCGTAGGTTTGACTTTACTACCTTTTGGCCAGACACAAATCAACTTTGCAAGAGTTGTCAAACTCAGGCAAAATCGAAATACCGACTCATTCCGTTGTCTTAACCTCTTCCTAAAAACAGCAGGTATAAACTAGGGTATACCAGATCGGGTGCAAGCTACAAAGACTTTTAGCTGAACCTTCTGATCGCGGTCACCACCCCAATACCACATCAGCAATAAGCCGACGTGTTTGAGGTATTGACTCACAAACAGAGGACCAGACTTTATAGAAAGTCTAAGTGTAGTCCTACACATAGCGACAGAAGCAAGGCAATGTTCCTTTGCTAGCTTACCAAAGACGCACAGCTGGGCCCTCGAACGCGGAAGACCGTTATCCCCGACCGCCGCCGTACCTGCCTAAGAAGCTTCCTCAGGTCGGAGATGATACCTAAAGAACTCAATCTGGAAGCCGAGGAATTGGTCGGTCTTGATTGAAGAGTTGAAAGACTTGCAAGAGTGGTCTGTCTTGTCTTCGCGCTTGGGTTCAGAGTTGGCTTCGCTACACCAAATGGTACTGCGAAAGGGCCCTCTCTCCCGAGGTGTCCATCACAGACTTCTTCAACGCCCCTGTCGTCAACCCCTCTTGGAAGGTCACTCGAACGGACATAGAACTTGTCTGGTTTTTTCGTCTTTGGGGGCTTTACGACATGGTAGGCGAGAAGAAGGTGGACTATGTAGGTTGGTTTGATCCTACCGTCCCTTTAAGTTCAAAACAGGATTCTTGGTGGGGGCACGCACCTGATACAGATTTCTTGGTGTATACCTGAGGTTGCGAACAGCCTCAGGCCGGTCATGGGGTCGTCTCTCCGGGGGTAGTAAAACTACCTGGTGCAGTTCACCCCGCGACTAGAACCATTAGATAGTTGATGATCATCAAAGGTTATTTCCGCCGGCTTGCTCACAGCATGGTAGACGTGTTTTGCATGAAGACAGAGAGAGACAATGCTACTCTTCTTTTCAACCAAAAGCCTATGATTGATGGTGTGCCAGTTGCTGGTCATAATCCCTAAAAAGGGACGGTAACAGGACGTACAGTAGATTAGATAAGGAGATAAGGGACGAGAGGTGGTGGTACCTTCAAATGCCTCAATTTGTCTTCTTTGTCAACCCTGCCTTGAGTGAGGCTTGGCGGAGAAGACCTAGCTATCTACCTTCTTTCTGTTAGTGGCCTTTAGCCGCTTGCCCTTTCATCGCCCTTAGAAAAGTGCACGTAATGAATGTCAAACCTCGGGCTAGCTGTACTGTGGGCTTTTGCTATGGCTTGGTGACTAGTTCTTTCTATGGACTACTCTTTTCATTACACATCAATTTGGTTGCGGATATGCCAGATGGTAATGAGGATGTTCACGTGACCTTACGCCCAGTAAGAAAGGCTCTGGGGAAGAAGTCTCGTTTTCGCGGCGAGGAGGACGAGGCCTTGAGAAGCTTCGCCTTGGCCCTTCAAGTCGGAAGGAGAAAGATGAAGAAATGGATAGATTGGTTTGTTTTCACCTGTCCGGTTGGGAAAGCTGGATTCAAGCTAGGGTTGGTGGTGCAGAATTCCATCAATCAAATACTAGGAATCGCTATCGGTCTTCGACCAAAGCCGATCTCTGTCGAATGTTCCATTTGCGGTTGGAATGGTACGACTTCATACATCGAGGTAGGTGGGCTATGCGTCTCCGTGGACCGCTCGTCGGGCCTGATAGGTGGTGGTCTCACCTGAGGGGAGATCGGGGAATCATAGGTAGACCTATATTCATCAACTTTGGGTCGGTTCAGTAGTCAAACAAAGTCTCACGATCTGACAGTCGGTCATATCATATATCTAATAATATATAAGATAATGACAAAGGCCGGTCGAAGACTATTTGTATGAAAGAAAGGAAGCAGAGAACGAAGAACTTGGCTGAAGTGCCGATAAGGAATATTAACAGTGAGGCTTTTCACGCTGACCAACGCGTGCAGGTAGCTCCGCTGCTATCTCCCGGGGCCTGAAGATGCATACCTTGTGGATAGGAGAACCTGCTGAACAAGGCTTTCATCGTCGAGGTCATCAACTCGACTGTGGAAGACCCTAAGAGGTAAATCGCTGGCATGCTGAGCGTGCATCTGTTCAGAGGTGCCAACTCTTTGAAAGTGAAAAACTTCTACCCCGAGAGCTAGCAGGTCCTCTGCCCCGACTATCATACTCGGGAAAAAGGTCTCAGAATTGGAACCTTCGGTGATAGTCGTATGGCTTTCCAGGCTATTAAATGGAGTGTAAATATACACTCCCTCACCCCAAGAAAACGTTACAAGATCTGGGTCCTGCTGCAAGGCTTTCCTATACACATCTGGCACATTAACGCTAAATAAAGACGGCAATCAGCAGCTTTGGCTCTGTTGAGCTAGCTGACCCTCTGAGCACTTAAAAATCTGATCTCACGGGTGCAGATGTGCTTATTCATTGTGAAGACTTCCGCCTTATTCCATGATCTCTCTGGATCTACTCTTCTCTTATTAGAGGGTTTGATGTGGAAGTGCTAATTGAGCAAATTGTGGAGGAACCTCTGTTCAGCCCTGCCAACAGGGATAGTGAGCAAAATGAAACATGGCTCGCTTAAGCTAGCAGCGCTTATCAGAGCCAGCTTCGAAGCCGGGATACCGCAGGCACCTCCAACATCACGACGGACCTGGCAGATTTCTCGAATCTTGATCAGTCGCTGGAACCCCTAAGGCATGAAGCACTACTCCCCGGAGAACTGCCACCAGCGACCGGCAACCAGCAACTGGCAAGCAATTCAGTGATGAACGCTGAGGAAGACGATTTCCGTTTTCACATCATCACCCAGGATCCTGACGTGGGAAAATCTAGACCGACCATCAAGCAAACTCTAAGCCCTACCGATTCAATGGCGTTTGCTGAGTCACCACTTGCACCTTCCACTTTCATTTCCTTTCACTCTTTTATTTTATCGACAGCCTCCCGGTCTCTTATTACTCTTCTATGCTCTCCGCCTGCCTATCCGAGCCCCTCCCTCCGCTTGCTCGAAAGGCAGTTGCTACTTATCCTAGTTTGAGGTCATCTCTTTGCAAGGAAAATGAACTGTTGACCACCCATCTCGATCCTCTTGCCGAGGGTGCAGGGCTATTCTCAAACCCCTCAGTAGTAATTGCGGACCCCATGCTGCTTAGCGTGTAGACCGAATGGAAGCGTCCTGGGGAAGTGAATTTCACCAAAGTGGAAACTCGAAAAGAAAGGCAGGAAAAGAAGAGATTGTCAAAGAGGAGAAAAAGCGGGAGAATTGCTGGCAAATATGGTTGTATATGAGGGTCTGACAAAAGAAAGAAAAGCCCCCGGGAGACTCTGATGACGACATAAAGGCATCCCTTCAGATCTGAGGTGCTCCGCCCCGAACAAAGTAACCAGCTATGTGAACTAGCCTGATAGAAGGTGAGCTCATCACAAGGGCTCAAGCGCTCAACCGATCGACCGGTGAAATAAAGCCTGAGAGGGCCCCCTAGATTTGTTTACAGGGGCCTGCACAAGGCGGCAATTCGAACTCATCCGCTTGCTTGTAAATTCTTTGTTTGTGTCAGACTTGTCAAGCCAATGGAACTGAGAGAACAGGGGCTATGGGTCACTCTAGTCGTCCCCTTCCTTCGTCGGGGCTTTCCATGCTCAAGTAGAACAAACAGGCGGAATCAATCAAAGGGAAAAGCTGGATCTCGGTGCTCGGGATCAGGCGGCGAGCTCACTATCATAGTCAATTCTCCATCGGCCAAGCCTCCACGAACGAAACGAAGAGGAGGGGCCGGCACCTTCTCGTAGGTCAGTCACCTAATCCACCAACAAACCTCTTGTTTTCAATGCTTTCGCTTCATACTTCAATAACCATTATTTATTTCTCGCTCGGGTGAAGTGAGAAATTTTCGTATCAATAATATTTTCTCAGGATCCACCTATTTATTATGGATCTCCCTCCATTGTTCTGATACGACCAATCACTCTCTACCCTAGGAAAAGAGGATAAATAGTAATTATAGACGCCCTCCCATCCGAATGGACTCGCTCGAACCTTTCTTTGTACTGCCATGATGCCCGGGCATAAAAACTAACTCTAGCTCATTCATTTCATCTTGAATGTGGAACCTCCTCATCTTCGAGTGTTTACCCTTGTTGTGTATTCGACATATGAAAAGAAGAGATTGCTTTCTTTGTCTTTTAGAAGGAAGAATTGCCTAGTATAGAAGTAGGCTAGGCGCATCTATGAGGTCGATCTACAATGGCATTGTTGATTTAGTATACTGAATGATTGGGTGGGTGTTCAGTCTACCCTTCAAGCTATCGAAAATCTCCATCAGACTTTTCTTGGAAAAAACAAGGTCCTTGATGGGAGCAGAATCTCAATTCCAATGATGGATTTCTTCCGAAATCTCTTTATCCGGAGCTTTGGAAAGCTCGTGATAAAGGGAAGTATCATAGACTTACATCAGGATATCTTTTTCTTCCTCATTCTGATTTTGGTTTTCGTATTATGGATGTTGGTTCGCGCTTTATGGCATTTCCACGAGAAAAAAAATCCAATCCCGCAAAGGATTGTTCATGGAACAACTATCAAGACCACCATTCTAACTACTATCTTCGCTGTATCTTCCTTTGATACGTCCGATTGGGTGGCCGAGTGCTCCGGAAATAGGGCTGAGGGGGGACCGCCGCAGGCTCCAGTTCCAGGACCTGCGGCGGGCAACCAGCCCGAGGGAGAGTTTGAGGCATCGCAACAAAGCCTCGACGAATCCATCCGGAGAGAACTCACATTTCTACTCAATATCGGAGGAACGTCCGACAGAGTGTTATTAATGAGGTTCTGGAGGGCTTTAACCTAAAAGAATCCAACCCTCACTTTAAGCGTGATTTGGTGGACCATCTCGAGGAGCTCCAAAGGAAGTTTTTGAATAATGGAAATCCCATTAGGTTCGATCATTCTAAGCAAGAGCATAAGGACGCCCTCTACCGTATTATGTGGGAGTGGAGTCCTGAAGGAAGGTAAGGATAAGAATATCTAATTTAGGTGCAGGCAAATTTTCACGAAGGGAGCCCCGGTGGTCGAGCCAACCTTTCGCTTTCCCGCTCGCTTTCTGACACTGCCCTTTACCTGAGCACTGTGAGGCAGTCGGTCAGGCTTTCTTGTTTACGAAGAATTGGCTTCGGTTATACGCGATGTGGCGAAAAAGACTGAAGAGATATGCCATGCCTGCATTAAGATTTAAAACGTGTCGTCTACTTCCAGGAAATGTTCGGAACAGAGAACTTTCTCTAATACAACGCCGCATTCTCCGAAGATTGAGGAACAAGAGAAGATCTATTAAAAGAAATCTTTCTCTGAGAGAAAATCTAAACAGTAACATCAAATCACAAACTACACGAAAGTTGTCCCTTTTTTATGGTTCCATAAGGGAGATGCACAGAGGAAGAGAACGAACTTCATATATCCCTTTTCTACTCAATCAAGAAACAAGATCGGACGTGATTCCGGTTCGTCTCCATTTTAGTGAGACTCTTCCTCAAGCAAGGCAGCCGATAAGTCATCGAAGGGTTTGTGTGAATAATGGACTGGTAAGCATTACTCATTTGAAAGTTTCCCAGGGTTCACTAATATCTTTTCAAAAAAGTGAGACGAAGGGTGAAGAAATAAGGAGATTTTTCTATATCGACATATCAGTTGAAAAAATCATAGGTAAATTCCTGCCGGTCAGAATGTGGAGAAGAACAAAAACAGAATGGTTCCGCCTACTCAAAACTCAGAGGGGGTGCCGCCTACTACTCAAATCCCGGTTTTTGCAAGAGTTGCGTTCTTCTATGCAAGAAGAAGACTTAGAAGGAACAAAGAAGTTTGGATCCGCTAAAGTATGCTTAGGTAGTTCCTTCGCGGAGCACAAGAGAATGAAGAGGAATTTGTTTCATTTCAAATACTTCTTCTTATCGAAGAGAAGGAAGGAGAAAAACCGAAATCTTCCTACTCGAACAATAAGTCCGATTGTTTACAAGTCTAATTTCTATAGTAATTCTCACTATTGCTCCGGATCCCCGTTTACTAGGAAGATAAGAAGAAAAAGGATCGAACTACCTACTCATTATTCGGAGGTGAATCATAGAACACCAAAAGCTGTGGTATCTTATGGACCTAACATAGGTCACATCCCTCACGACATAAGATTGAAAGATCCAAACCTTCCTCTTCGGAGCGGAAACGGACGTGGCCAAAACATATAATAAAAGATCGGCCTAGTCAGGGACATATCTATCCGCGATTCATAGATAGATCTCTCTCTATATAGATAGGTAGCTCCGTGGATAGAGATCAAGACCCATCCATAGTTAACTAAAGGCCCTTGGTCCGTCGGGGAAGGAGCAAACGTAGTCTGATAAGACTACGTGCGCTAAAAAAGCAAACGTAGTCTGATAAGACTACGTGCGCTAAAAAAGCAAACGTAGTCTGATAAGACTACGTGCGCTAAAAAAGCAAACGTAGTCTGATAAGACGTAGTGCGCTAAAAAAGCAAACGTAGTCTGATAAAAAGACTACGTGCGCTAGTGCACACTCCGCCTTT
>Ga0213875_10000380_pt1 | contig 40605 bp, 37 predicted proteins | sample BarmaccomBMRX_R8_FD_160105 | JGI IMG/M metagenome (GOLD analysis project Ga0213875, IMG submission 160105) | Root-associated microbial communities from Barbacenia macrantha in rupestrian grasslands, the National Park of Serra do Cipo, Brazil - RX_R8 | ecosystem: Host-associated > Plants > Roots...
GCGTCGAGGTGCTGGTCGAGGGCGCGCCCGACTACGCCACCCTTGTTCCGTACATGACGATCGAGCCGGAACCCGCAGACGCGCTGGTGCTCGAAGCTCCCGGCCACGATCATCAGCAGATCCCGGCGTGGCGCCTTTATATGCGGGACGATGTTGCGGACAAGGTTGTCGTCGACCGGGTATCGGTGTCGCCGCGCTTCGCGGTCGATCGCTCGTCCTGGCCAGCTTCGCACCGGCTGCGCTATCGCTTTTATCGGTGGAACTGGCCCGCGAAGCGTTGGGACGATCTCGGCGGATACCGAGATGCGCCGTACAAGCCGATTGCCAGCGCTCGTGCCGGCAGGAGGCGGCAGCAGCAAGCCGGACCCGGGCTCGTCGCGCTGATTACGATCGATACCGAGGCGAGTCTGCGCCTGATGCGGCACCCCGACCTGGCGCGCGCCATCGAGCATCAGGTTTGCGGCCGTATCGATGGTCGCGAGATCGGCATTGGGCTGATCATGGATCAGCTGGAGCGCCATAATTGCCGCGGCACCTTCTTCGTCGACGTGATGCTGGAGCATCAGTTCGGGCAGGCCGCTCTCGAGACCACAATCGCCGCGATCGCGGCCCGCGGACACGACATCCAGCTCCACATGCACCCCTCGCCGAATCTGGTGTATACCGGCGACGAGCGCCTGGTGACGTTGGCGCGCAACAGCGTCGAGCCGGACGGGTTTGCGCGCTGTCTCGACATGGCCATGGAATTGTTCGTGGCGCGGGTAGGGCGGACGCCGATCGCGTTCCGCAACGGCTCCTACCGCATCTTCGACAGCTACTTCGAAATCCTGAAGCGGGCCGGGTTCCGCTACGACAGCTCGGTCTATCCTTTCAAGAACTGCCACGTCTCGTCCTGGATGCGCGGCCGCACCCAGCCCTTTGAGGTCATCCCCGGTCTATGGGAAATACCGGTCTCATGGGTCGTATCCAGACCGGAAGGGGAAGACGATCACGCGCTGGTGTCGCAGTTCACGACGAAGCAGGGCTCGACCCGCACCGCTCTCGAGCAATCGCTGGAAATTCTCGCCCATACCAGCAGCCCGCGTCCGTGCTTCATTGTCGGCATGCTGCACTCCTACAGCTATCTCGGTGAGTTTCGGGCGCGCGACGAAGCCGTCGCTGCCGCCTGGAACCGCGAGCATGCGCAACTCGTCCCGGCCGAGCTTCATTCCTTGCTCAAGCGCGGGCTGAATAACGAGTGCCTCTATCTCGAGGGTGTCTATGATGCCCGGATCGCGTCGATCGAGGGACAGCTGCAAACCTTGGCCGCGATGTCGGAGGCTGAGGTCGTCACGTTCGATATGCTTGCGCAGCGGCACGAAGCGTTGCTGCCGTCGGGACCCTGGGTAATCGAGCCGCTCGCCGAATTCGACCGTGGCGCCCGGCAGACCCGCCTGACCGCGGTTCGCCGTTATTCGCGCGATTACCTGTCCCATCTCGAAAGGACGGCCGAGCCCGCCGGCGCAGCCCTCGCGGGATAGAGGGCGCGGTCCGAAGCGCTTGGCAGCACAAGGTTTGGCAGCACGAGGTTACGCATGATGGAAGGCGGACCCGCCGAGATCGAGGCATCGCCTGTGGACGACCCGAAGCGCAGCGCCGCGGTGGCCCGCGCCCTATGGGACAATTTCTCCCAGCTTAAGGTCGATTTCGCCGGGCGGCGCGTGCTCGATTTCGGCTGCAAGGCGGGCGATTTCTGCCGTTGCGCACTGACCGAGGGACGCGCCCGGACGGTTCACGGCGTTGATGGCGAGCCGCACTGGGAGAGCGCCGGCCGCGATCGTCCCGAGCTGGAGAATGTCAGCTTGTTCGCCGGCGATCTACTCATCGTGCCCGAGTTGCAGAACGAGCACTACGACATCATCACCTCGACCGGATCTCTCTTTTTGCTCAGGCCGGAGCAGGTCGAGCCGGTGCTGGCCTGGTTCTTCGACCACCTCGTTCCCGGCGGACAGCTGCTGGTTACCACCCGCACCATCTTTTCCTACCAGAACGGGGATCTGCATCGGGACTTGCACACCCCGATCCCGCATTTGTTGTTTTCTGCCGCCATTCTCGATGATTACCTTGCCTCTCGCGGGTCGGCCGCGACGGCGCGGGCGTTGCTGCCTTATTGTGCGGCCACTTGGCTGATGCTGTTCCACGACGCCGGGTTCGATATCCGTCACGTGCTCCGCCACGAATCCGATATTCCCGACGAGATCCTCGAGCGTTTCATGGATAAGCTAAGCTGGTACGACAGGCGCGAGTTGCGCACGTCGGCAATAACGGTTCTGTTGCAGCGCGCGAGCGAAGCCCCCCAAATCTCCGATCTTGCACAACCCGCCGAGGCTGAGTGATGCAGGCCGCCGCCACCGCCCCGGACCGGGCGCAACAACATGAGATCGAGAAGAGCCGGCTGGAATGGGGCCGCAAGCAATCGGACGGACTGTGGACCAACTTCTGCGCCCAGTACGAGCCGATCATTCGCAATCAGACCGTGCTCGATTTTGGCTGCAGCTGGGGCTACTTCTGCAAGTACCTGGTTGACCGCTTTTCGCCGCGGCGGGTGATCGGCGTCGATATCTCACCCGGCTGGGATGGCGATCACGGCTGGAACTGGCACGAGCACGCGGATAAGCTCTCCTTCGTCGCCGGCGATATCACCGAAATCGACAATATCCCGCCGGGGTCGATCGACCTGATCATCGCGATTTCGGTATTCCAATATATTGCCCCGGACAAGCTCGAAACGACTCTTGAAAGGCTCTATTCGCTGTTGCGGCCGGGCGGCGAGATGCTGGTCCGTACGCGCGTCGTCACCTCATATATCGGTGCCGATCTGCACCAGCAATTCGCGCTGCCTTATGTTCACTTGCTGTACCCGCGGCGATTTTTGAACAAAGTGGCCGAGGCGCGGCGCGGCGGCCCGGTGCGGTATCTGAATTCGCTGTCCGCGTCGAGCTATCTGTTTCTGTTTCATCGCGCCGGTTTCGAGATCGCGGATGCCAACCGACGCATGAACCGCGCCGCCCCCGAGATCCTGCAGCAGGTCCGGGAGAAGTACCCTTTCATCTCCGAGGAAGAGCTGAGCTGCGCCGAGATCGATGCGCGCCTGCTGCGTCCCTATGAACCCGATGAACTCGATACCATTACCTCGATGACTCGCACGCGGGTGGCACCGGGCAGCGCATCGCGTCCTGCCGCCGCGCCCGTGCTCGACGACCCTTCGGAATAGCCCGGGTTTCAACCGGTGAGGCTGCAGACCTCGCGGCCTCTCCTCATCGCGGATGCGATGTAGGACACTGTTGTCCCTGCCATCCGAGCGGTCCCTCGGATGCCTCGGCAGTCCTCGTCCCGGTTTCTGGAGTAGCGCCATGATCGAGTTCGCCGCGCCGAAGCGCTGTCGCGTCGCGGCGTGGACCGCCGCCGTGCTGCTGCTTGCGACGGCGGCGCAGGCGGGCGACCTGCCGTCGCCCTGGGTCGAGCTCGCCCCCGACAACGTGCTGTCGCTCCGGGCGCTGATTCCCAGCGATGCCGCCTGTCCCCGCGCCACTGCCGCTGACGAGACCGTGTCGATGCAGCCGCGCCCCGCCGGCGACGCAAATTTCCCGGTCACGCTGTGCGAAGCGCGCCTGCCGGCGACGAGCCGGTCGATTGCTGTGGACGGTGCCCCGTTGCCGACGCTGCCGGCGGCCATCCGCCGGATCGTGGTGATCGGCGATACCGGATGCCGGCTGGAAGGCAGGGCGATCCAGGATTGCAACGATCCGGCCGCCTGGCCGTTTCCCGCGCTCGCGCGCCTCGCTGCCGCGCGCAAACCCGACCTGGTGATCCATGTCGGCGACTATTACTACCGCGAGAGCGCCTGTCCGGCCGGGCGCGCCGGTTGCGCAGGCAGCCCCTATGGCGATGACTGGGCGGCATGGCAGGCCGATTTCTTCGCGCCGGCGGCGCCGCTTCTCGCCGCGGCGCCATGGGTCACGGTCAGGGGCAATCACGAGCTGTGCCGACGCGGCGGCAAGGGATGGTTCCGTCTGCTTGATCCCCATGCCGAGTTTGCCGGGTGCGCCGATCGCACCGACCCCTATTGGCTGCATCTCGGCGGGCTTGACCTGGCCGTCTTCGACAGCGCCGGCGCCGACGATTTCACCGCCGCTCCGGACAAGGTAGCCCCCTATGCCGCACAGCTTGCCAGCCTGTTGGCGTCGGCGCCGGCGCATTCCTGGATGGTGACGCACCGTCCCGTCTGGGCCCTGGCCCAGGGCAAGCTGGTCGGCCTGGTCGTCAATGCGACCGAGCAGGCCGCGATCCGAGGCCACGTTCCGCCCGAACTCGATCTGGTGCTGTCGGGTCACTTGCATGACTTCACCAGTTACCAGTTCGGGCCCGATCGCCCGGCGCAACTGTTGGTCGGCGATAGCGGCGATACGATGCTCGATCTGGCTCAGACTGACCTGGCCGGCGTCGTCATCGACGGCATGCCCGTCCAGAGCGGCCTCGCCCTGAAACGCTTCGGCTATTTTGTCATGGAGGCGGCCGCGGACGGCTGGAACGGCACCCTGTACGGCACCGATGACGGGGTTCTCGCGCAATGCCGCCTGCAAGGACGCGCGCTCGCCTGTCATTGAAGCCGGCGCGGCGATTATCGGATGCGCGGCAGGGGGCGGCGATCCGCCCATCGTGCGGTCGCGGCAGGACCGGTCGCGGGCGCGGGGGCGCGTGCATTGGCCGGCGCATCGGGCCGCCACAAAGCAGCCCGCCAGCGCACCGCGATCAGCACGGTCAGCACCGCGCCAACCAGGCAATAGAGCGACACGGTGGGCGTGAAGCCGATGCGGTCGATCAACGCCCCGGCGGCGAGCAGCCCCGGCGGCACGCCGTAGATCGCGAGCATGCGCACGCCCATGACCCGGCCGCGAAAACGCTCGCCGGCGCCATGCAGCAGCAGCACCGACATCGGCACCAGGCTGAGGCTCTGGGAACACCCGGCGACGATCAGCATCAGTCGGCCGCCATTCGGCCCGGGCATATGCGCGAACGCCAGCAACAGCGCGTACCAGCCAAGCGCGAACATGATCATCGTGCGGCCTGGCTGGAGCATCCGGCCGGCGAAGCTGATTGCGATCGAGCCGAGCAGCGAGCCGAAGGCGAAGCTCGCGATCAGGGTTCCAAGCCCGGTCTGGTCGAGGTGATAGACGTCCCTCGCGACATAGGGCAGCAGCCCGCTGGTCCAGGGAAACGCGGTCAGGTTGACAAGCAGGGCGAGCCACATCGCGGCCAGCGAGGCCGGCGTATCCCAGACATAGGCGAGCCCTTCCTTGAGGTCGCGCCACAGCGACGGGCGCGGTTCGGCAGATCGGTCGGCCGACCCCCGCCTCCCGGCCACTCCCAGGGTCAACCCAAATCCAAAGACATAGAAACCGGCGATGACCAGATAGACGGCTCCCATGCCGAAGGCGGCGAACAGCCCGGCGCCGGCCAGGGAGCCGGCGATCCGGGCGGAATCCTGAGTCGTGCGCGATACCCCCATCGTCGCCATCAGACGATCCCCGGGCATCGTCTCGGCGATCAGCGCGTTGCGCATGGCCTGGTCCGACGGCCGGATCAGTCCCGACAAGGTGGCCAGTATGAAAACATGCAGCGGCCGCAACACCCCGGCCAGGGCGAGACCCATCAACACCGTTGCGAAGACGGAGTAGGCCACGCGCATCGCACACAGGATGCGGCGGTGCCCGAGCCGGTCGCCGGCGATGCCGAACATCGGCGCGATCAGCGTGCCGAGATATTGCAGCGCCCAAAACAGCGTCAGCAGCAGCACCGAGCCGGTCTCGACCAGGATGTACCAGCCGAGAACCAGGTTCTCCATCTCGATGCCCCAGGAGGTCAGCAGATCGGCCGGCCACTGGAAGCGGAAACTGCGCACCTGAAACGGCGCGAGGATTGCGGAGGAATGAAAGCTCATGGGCACGGCAGACGATTTTGGGCGGGCGGAATGCCTGCCCATATGCCAGCTGCACGCGGTTTAGGCAAACCCGGCTGACCCATCCGCTCGTTATTGCACTCGGTCGCTGCACTCTGTCCGCTCAGGCCTGTTGTCCGGCCGAGGATGCAAGCCGCGACGGGGGGATCGATTCCGGGACGCGACGGAAGCGCAGCTTGCTGGACGCAAAGCCGCAGGGTCTCCGGCGGAACGCTTGAATCGGGCGGCGTCGACGCGTTTTGCTTGCGCCGCGCTTCCGCGCTTGCTCAGTTAGGCCCGTGCCGCCCGATTGCCGCCGCGCGCTGTCGTGCACCGGCTGCATGCCGGCCGGCGCATGACGGGGGTGGTCGCGCCGCCGCCGCGGCCAATTTATGATCGGGCGGCAGCAAGGAGCGCAACGTGTCCGAAGCTTCCGATTATGTTCCGGCTTCGCCGACGACCCCATCAGTCAGCGGGGCGGTCGGGCACCGGTCTCCCGACCGCGCGATCATCGCCTTTCGGCGCGGCGAGCCGGTGCTGCTGCAGGACCGCGATACGGCCGTTTTGACTCTCGCGGCGGAGCTGGTCGGCGACGCCAATCTGCAGCGTCTGCGGGATGCGGCGCGCGGCCCGCTGACGGTGGTGCTGACCCGCCGCCGTGCCGTCGCGCTCGGGCTCGCGCCGCGCGACGAACTCTGCGGAGCGCTTGCGATCGAGGTGTCGCCGCAGCTTTCTGCGACGGTGATCCGCAACCTCGCCGATCCTGCCGCCTCGCTCGGTGCCGAGCCGCCCGGGATCGGGCCGCGGGCGCTCACCGCCGACAATGCCTCGCTCGCGGCGGTGGCCCTCGCCAAGCTCGCGGCGCTGCTGCCGGCGGCGCTGGTGCTGCGTCTGTCGCGGGCCGAGGCGGCGCTGGCCGCGCGGCGCGGCGATGTCACCGCCGTCGAGACCGCGGCGGTATTTGCTCAGCACGCCGCGATGGCCGGCCTTACGCGCGTGGCTGAGGCGCGGGTGCCGTTGGCCGATGCCGAAAACGCCCGGCTGATCGCGTTTCGGCCGGGCGACGGCGGCAGCGAGCACCTCGCCATCCTGATCGGCGCCCCCGATCCCGGCGTTCCGGTGCTGGTGCGGCTGCATTCCGAGTGCTTCACTGGCGATCTTCTGGCGAGTCTGCGCTGCGATTGCGGCGATCAGCTGCGCGGCGGCATCGCCGCGATCGCGCGAACTGGCGGCGGGGTGCTGCTCTACCTCGCGCAGGAGGGTCGCGGCATCGGGCTCGTGAACAAATTGCGTGCCTACCGCCTGCAGGATGCCGGGTTCGATACGGTCGACGCCAACGAGCAGCTCGGTTTCGATGCCGATGAACGCGTCTATCTGCCGGCGGCGGAGATGCTGCGCCAGCTCGGCTTCTCGACGATACGGCTGCTGACCAACAACCCGGACAAAGTCGCCGCGCTCGAGCGCTGCGGCATCCGTGTCGTCGAACGCGTGCCGCACGTTTTCCCGTCCAACGGCCACAATGAGCGTTACCTGCATACCAAGGCAACCCGCAGCGGGCACCTGCTTTAGCGGCCGCCTTTTTCACCGCAGAGGCCCTAACGGCGCTGCGCTGCCGGCTTGCGCGATCGCGCGCGCGGCCGAGGCGGCCGCTGGGCGCGCTGGCGCTGCGAGCGAATCGGCGGGCGCACCCGCGCCAGTTTCCGCCGCGAGTCGGCCACCAGCGCCGCCGGCAGTGCGATCAGGCCGAGCGCCATGACCGCGCTGGCGAGGCGCTGCAGCCACCGGATCTCGCCGACGACGACCACCAGCCCGAGCACCAAGCCCGCCCCGAACAGCAATAATGCGGCCTTGCTGTAGCGCACCTCGCGACCCCTGTAGCTACCGCGCTTGGCCCTGCCTCGGCGCAAACACTGCGGCAAGCCAACCCGCCGCAGCCGGCGCCAAGGCTTCGCCTCCCGCGCCATCATCGTGCGACGCTTGCCCCGTAGGCAACCGGCACGACCGGCCGCAGCCGGGTGCCGCCGCGGCCAGGATCAGCAGTTGCGACTGCAGGGGTTCTGCGCGGCCTCGCGCTGGCGCATAAAGCACCGATGCCGCAGACATCGCCGAGCGAGGCCGTCGGAAACGGCCCGGGCCGCGCGGCTCCCGTCGAGGGGAGCGCTCTGCACCGTGCCGCCGTGACCGCCTCGATTGTCGCGGCGACGATCATGCAGGGAGTCGACACGACGATCGCCAATGTCGCGCTGCCGCATATCCAAGGCAGCCTGTCGGCGGCGCAGGACCAGATCGCCTGGGTGCTGACCTCCTACATCGTCGCGGCGGCAATCATGACCCCGCTGACGGGGTGGCTGGCCGGGCGCTTCGGCATCAAATACGTGTTCCTGATCTCGGTCGTGGGCTTTACCGCCGCTTCGGCGCTATGCGGTGCCGCGAACAGCCTGACGCAGCTGGTGTTGTACCGCATCCTGCAAGGGATCTGCGGCGCGGCCCTGGTGCCGCTGGCGCAATCGACCCTGCTGCAGACCAACCCGCCGCACCGGCACGCGCAGGCCATGGCGGTGTGGGGCACCGGCACGATGCTCGGCCCGATCATCGGGCCGGCGCTCGGCGGCTGGCTGACCGACAACTACAACTGGCGCTGGTGCTTCTACATCAACCTGCCGGTCGGCATCCTGTGTGCGCTCGGCCTGCTGATCTTCATCCGGGAGACGCGCCAGGCCCACCGCGAGCGCTTCGACGTCTTCGGCTTCGCGAGCCTCAGCGTCGCGATCGGGGCATTGCAGATGCTGCTCGATCGCGGCGAGTTGAAGGATTGGTTCGGTTCGACCGAGATCTGGACCGAGGCGATCGTCGCCGCCTTGTGCTTCTACCTGTTCGTCGTCCATACCGCCACGGCGGCCGACCGCTCGTTTCTCAATCGCGGCTTGCTCAGGGATTCCAATTTCGTCGCCGGCATCGTGTTGATGTTCTTTCTCGGCATGATCCTCAACGGCACCCTGGCGCTGTTGCCGACTATGATGCAGGTGCTGATGAACTACCCGGTCGTCACTACCGGGCTGGCGACGGCGCCGCGCGGGATCGGCACGATGGTCGCGATGTTCCTGGTGGTCCGGCTGGTCGGCTCCATCGACATCCGGCTGATCATCTTGTCTGGGCTGATCCTGACCGCCGTTTCGCTATGGCAGATGACCGGATTTTCGCTCGCGATGGGGATGGGGCCGGTTCTGGTTTCCGGCACGTTGCAGGGTTTCGGGCTGGGATTCATCTTCACCCCGCTCAGTACCGCGACCTTCTCGACGCTGCCGCGCCACAGCCTGACCCAGGGCACGGCTTTCTTCAGTCTGATGCGTAATATCGGCGGCAGCGTCGGGATCTCGGTGGTCGAGGCGCTGCTGACCGAAAACACGCAGATCGTGCACTCGCGCCTCGTCGAGCATCTGCGCCCGGACAATCCGCTGGCGCAGGCGCCCTATCTGGTGTCGCCCTACAGTCTAACGACCGCTTCCGGTGTCGCCGCCCTCAATGCCGAGGTGACGCGACAGGCCGCGATGGTGGCCTATATCGACGACTTCAAGCTGATGGTGATGGTCGTCTTCGTCTGCCTGCCGCTGCTGCTGCTGTTGCGCAAGCCGCGCCGCGCCGCCGGGCCGGAACCGAGCCTGGCGCTGGAATGAGCGGGGCCGCGGCGCCCTACAATTTTCTGTGCCAGTGAAATACCTCACTGACCCGATGGCGAATTGCCGTTTCGATTGGGCAAATTCGCACGGGAGAAAAGCATGGTTCGGGAGGATGAGGATCGGGCGGCCACTCTCGCCGCGATCGAGCTGCTGACTTGGTCGCTGGTGCTGAACCGCGGCACCGGGCCGCCGCCACCGTGCGGCATCGACCCGAGAACGCTGGAATCGCTGGAGAAGCTCAGGCAGATGGTCCGCAGTTTGTTGTGCCCCGGTATTCTCGACAGCTGAGGAACGCCAAAACCCGCGGTGTCCGGTATTCGCAACCGAAGGCTGCTGCCATGCCGATTGACTTGCCCGCGGTTTTGCCGCGACCGTGGTCGGCGACAGCCCGACAGTCCCAGGGGAAGGCATGGCTGAGATCCGCGTCAGAAGCGAAATCAGCGGCTCGGTGTGGCGGATCGAGGTCGGGGTAGGCGACCGGGTCGCAGCCGAAGACGCGCTAATCCTGCTCGAATCGATGAAGATGGAGATCCCGCTGCTGGCGCCGCTGGCCGGGACCGTCAAACAGATTCTCGTCAGCGAGGGCGCGTCGATTACAGAAGGCGAGGTTGCGGTTGTGCTCGAAACCGCACCAGGTCTTTCTTGAGCGCGCGCCATCACGCGGGTTTGGTGGAGCCGAGGGGGATCGAACCCCTGACCTTCGCATTGCGAACGCGACGCTCTCCCAGCTGAGCTACGGCCCCGATCGATGCTGGCGCGCCCGCAACGCGGGCGCGCCGGACTATGCGGAGCCCCCCGGAGCCTGTCAAGCGCAGGACCAGCCCAAGCCGATGCCGATCGGCCCGCGCCCGAACTACCGGGAGTTGCTTGCAGCACAGTGCTTCAAAAGGTACGGTCGCGTGGCGCGATCGGCGACGGTTTGGCTGCATGAATGCGTTGCTTTGGCTTATCGACACGCTGATCACGATCTTCATTTGGCTGCTGATCGCGCAGGCGGTGCTGAGCTGGCTGCTCGCCTTCGGGGTGGTCAATCGCTACAACCGCGGCGTCGCGACGATTGGCGATTTCCTGTACCGGGTGACCGAACCGGCATTACGCCCGATCCGGTCGTTTCTGCCGAATTTCGGCGGCATCGACATCTCGCCGATCATCCTGATCCTGCTCCTGATGTTTTTGCGCCGGTTGCTGGTCTACGACATTGCTCCGCTTCTGTATTGACCTGCCGCTTGCCCCGGCGGCCGGCGGCGTGCGAATCGCAATCCGGCTGACGCCGCGCGCGCGAACCGGCGATCCGGTGGCGTCGATGTCGCATTTGAGCGTCGCCATGACTGCGTCGCGCCCGGCGCAATGAGCGGCGGCGGGCTGCTCGCGCTGCTGATTGCCGAAACCGCCTTTCTGGGTAGCCATGTGCTGCTGTCGAGTACGCGCTGGCGCGGCGCGCTGCGCGACCAGCTTGGCGAGCGCGGCTTTCTGATCCTCTATTCGCTGACCGCGGTCGTCACGCTGGCCTGGTTTGCCATGGCGTACCGGCGAGCCCCCGCCGTGCCGCTGTGGCCGACCCAGCGCTGGATGATCCTGGTACCGGTCGTAATCATGCCGCTGGCCACGATCCTGCTGGTCGGCGGCTACTCGACGCGCAACCCGACCGCGGTCGGCATGGAGCGCTCGGCGGCGGCGGATGATCCGGCACCGGGGCTGCTGCGCGTCACCCGACATCCGGTGATGTGGGCAATCGCGTTGTGGGCCTTGGCGCATCTTTTTCCAAACGGCGATGTCGCCTCACTCATGTTCTTCGGCGGAATTGCCGCCCTTGCACTCGGCGGCACGCTGTTGATCGATCGCAAAAAGCGGCTCGCACTCGGCAGCCATTGGCCGCGCCTGGCGCAGGTCACCTCGAACTTGCCGTTTGTGGCTATTCTGAGCGGTAGAACGCGACCGCGCTGGCGCGATATCGGGATGTTGCGCCTCGTCGCCGGGTTGCTGCTTTATGCCGTGCTATACCTCGCGCACCCGCTGCTGACCGGGGTGCCGGTCATGTTTCCGTGAGAACGCGGTCCGGGTAAGCTGTCAGGAATCCGTTCGCTGCGAGGAGGGTTCGGCCATGCTGTTGCCGTTGCAAGGACGCCGCCTTTATTACGACCTCGCCGGTCCGGAAACGGCGCCGGTCGTGTGCATCACCCATTCGCTGGCGTCCGATGGCGGCAGCTGGGCCGAGCAACTTCCGCCATTGCTGCAGGCCGGGTTCCGCGTGCTGCGGCTCGACATGCGCGGCCATGGCGGCAGCGACCCGGTTGCCGGCGAGTACACGATGAGCGCGCTCGCGGGCGATGTCGCCGCGGTGCTCGACGCGCTATCGCTGCCGCGGGTGCATTACATTGGGTTGTCGATCGGCGGCATGATCGGTCAGGCCTTCGCGCTCGAACACGGGCAGCGGCTGATCTCGGCGATGTGGTGCGACACCCTGCCGGCGAGCCCTTCGGGGGCGCGGGCGGCTTGGGACGAGCGCATGGGCATCGTGCGCCGGGCGAACTCGCTCGAACCGATCGCCGACCCGACCATGGAACGCTGGTTCACCGATGCCTTCAAGAGCCGCAACCCCGGCCGCTGGCGGCAGATCCGCGACACGATCGCCGCCACGACCCCGACCGGCTATCTCGGCTGCTCGGCCGGCATTCTCGATTTCGACTTCGCGCCGCGGCTGCCCTCGCTGCGGCTACCGGTGCTGGTGGTGTGCGGGTCGGAGGATGCGGGAACGCCGGCAAGCGAAAACCGCCGCCTCGCCGGGCTCGTGCCGGGCACCCGCTACGAGGAGATCCCAGGCATGCGCCATTTCCCCAATGTCGAAGCTCCCGACGCCTTCAACCGCATCATGCTGGGATGGCTCGAAAGCCATAAACGCGCCGGCTGAATCAGCGCCCCGCAGCAGCAATAATCCATTCGGCGATGCGCTGAACCACCTGGTCCTCAATGCCAAGAAAGCCGTGCGGCGAAAAGGCCTCGCAAGGGTCGCCGCGCGATTGGTTGCTGGCGACCAGGACGAACTCGCGGCGCGGGGCGCGAGCGAGCGCGGCGAGGATGCGGTTGCCATCACCGGGAGGGCTGGCAACACAGGTATCGTTCTGGTTTGAGACGACCAGGGCCGGGACGGTGATGGCGCCGGGATCGGCGTCGAAAACCGTCTCCCCGGAGCGGTTGGGCTGCGTGACCGACGAGGTCAGGACTACCCCGGCGACCCGGCCCGGTAAATGCGCGGCACCGTTCGCGGCGGCGGTCGAGCCTTGGCTCGTGCCGATCAACCACACCGGCGCATTGGCGCGCGAGCGGGCCAAATCGATCGCCGCGGCCAATGCCGCGGCGTAACCTGGGGTGTGCCGTATCCCGAGCAGCGAGTTTCCGTTCATCGGTCCGACAATCAGGGCCGAGATGCCGTGCTGCGCCCAGGCATTCCTTGTTCGTACCAGGAAATTGCCGCCCCGATCGACGTCACCGCCGGCGCCGATCTCGATCAGCCCGTCACCGCCCGGAAGCAGAACCACCGTGGCGCGCGGCTGTGGCGCCGCGATCAACAAGACGCGCTCGTTGTTGCCGTTTCCCAGCGGCAAGTCAGCGACGATCGCTTGCGCCGCCGCCGGCCAGGACAGGCCCATCGCGATCAGACAGCAACCAAACAGCCGGGCACGGAACCGCATGATCAATCGTCCGCTTGAGGGTTGCCGCGCCGGCGGGCGCCGAGCCTGAGGCGCAATGCATTGAGTCGGATGAAGCCTTCGGCGTCGCGCTGATCGTAGACCTGGTCTTCCTCGAAGGTGACGTGGGCTTCGCTGTAGAGGCTCATCGGCGATCGCCGGCCGACGACGGTCACCGAGCCCTTATAAAGTTTCAGGCGAACCCGGCCCACGACCCGCTCCTGGCTCTTGTCGATCAGGGCCTGCAGCATCTCGCGCTCGGGCGCGAACCAGAAGCCGTTGTAGATCAGCTCGGCATAGCGCGGCATCAGCTCGTCTTTCAGATGCGCGCCGCCGCGGTCGAGCGTGATGCTTTCGATGCCGCGGTGCGCCGCCAACAGGATCGTGCCGCCGGGGGTCTCGTAGACTCCGCGCGATTTCATGCCGACAAAGCGGTTCTCGACCAGGTCGAGCCGGCCGATGCCATGCCGGCCGCCGAACTGGTTAAGGCGTGTCAGGAGCGCCGCCGGCGACAAGGCCTCGCCATCGACAGCGACCGGGTCGCCGCGCGCAAAATCGATCTCGACATATTCGGGCTGGTCGGGCGCCGCCTCGGGCGCGACGGTGCGGCTGTAGACGAACTCCTCGGCCTCGACCCAGGGGTCCTCCAATACCTTGCCCTCGGCCGAGATGTGCAGCAGGTTGGCATCGACCGAAAACGGCGCCTCGCCGCGCTTGTCTTTAGCGATCGGGATCTGATGCTTCTCGGCGTAGTCGAGCAGCCGGGTGCGCGAGGTCAGGTCCCACAGCCGCCACGGCGCGATGACCTTGATGTCCGGCGCCAGGGCGTAATAGGCCAGCTCGAAGCGGACCTGGTCGTTGCCCTTGCCGGTCGCGCCATGCGCGACGGCATCGGCGCCGACCTGCCGGGCGATCTCGATCTGGCGCTTGGCGATCAATGGCCGCGCGATCGAGGTCCCGAGCAGGTACGCGCCCTCGTACAGCGCATTGGCGCGGAACATCGGAAACACAAAGTCGCGGACGAACTCCTCGCGCAGATCGTCGATGAAGATTTCCTTGACCCCAAACAGCTCGGCCTTCTTCCGGGCCGGCTCCAGTTCCTCGCCCTGACCGAGATCGGCGGTGAAGGTGACGACCTCGCAGCCATAGGTCTCCTGCAGCCAGCGCAGGATCACCGAGGTGTCGAGCCCGCCCGAATAGGCGAGAACGACCTTGTTGACGTCACCCGCCTGCGCCCTGTCAACCATCGGTATTTTCCTTGCCAAAGCGCCTGATTACCCGCAAACACGCAACTCTGATGCCGTCGCCTCAGGCATCGCGCTATCGACCGTGCGGCTATCAGACGGGAGGAACGATGAGCAAGCTCTTTTGCATATGCTTGGTTGCGGCCGCTTTCGCGATAGCGCTGCCCGGCGACGCCCCGGCTCAGAGCGCGTTTGACGGGATCTATGCCGGGGTGTCGGCCACCCTCAGCGGCACGATGTCTGAGCGCCGGTCCAACGCCTGCCCGCAAACCTTCGTCCCTGCGCCGCTGACGATCTCCGGCGGGAGGGTGCAGACCAGCTGGGGTCAGCAGCCGATGGACGGCACCGTGACGCCGCAAGGCCAGGTGGGGATGCACAGCAGCCTTTCCGGCCGGCTCGACGCGCAAATCGACCCGCAGGGCACAGTGCGGGGCTCCTACAGCGGCTTTTGCATCTACACCGTGGTCTGGCAGAAGCGGCGCTGACAGCGTACGCAGCTGACGGCGATGCTCGTCAATGCGGCGGCGGCAGGTAGCGCAGCGCCGCGAACATCAGCCCGAACAGGATAACCATCAGGCCGCCGAGCCGGATCAGCAGCCGGTTTTCGAGGGACGCCATCTCGGCGCGCAGCGCGGCGACCTCGCTGCGGAGCTCGGCGCGCAGGGCGGCGATGTCGGCCTTCAGCTCGGCGCGAACGGCCTGCAGCTCGGCCCGCACGGCGGCGATGTCGGCCTTCAGCTCGGTCCGCACGGCGGCAATGTCGGCCTTCAGCTCGTTGCGGGTCGCGTCCAGATCGGATTTGCGCGCGACGTTCTCGTGAATGGCTTCGATGATCTCGGTGGCGATGCGTTCGGCCGCCGGACGGTCGATCCTGGCCTCGGCGAGGGCGTTGGCGAGAGAGAGGCGGTCGGCCATGAATCAGCCCGCCGGTGCCGGGGAGATCGCCGCAGACCCGCTGCGGCGCGCCCGGATGCTGTCGGATTTGAGCTGACCGCAGGCGGCCGAGATGTCGCGGCCGCGCGGCGTGCGCACCGGCGCCGAGTACCCGGCGGCGAACACGATATCCGCAAAGGCCTGGATTGCGGCATCGGACGAGCACTCGTACGCGGCGCCGGGCCATGGGTTGAACGGGATCAGGTTGACCTTGGCCGGGATGCCGTGCAGCAGCCGCACCAGTTCGCGCGCGTCGCTCGGGCTGTCGTTGACCCCGTTCAGCATCACGTATTCGAAGGTGATGCGGCGGGCATTGCTGACACCGGGATAGGCGCGGCAAGCGGCGAGCAGTTCGGCGATCGGCCATTTGCGGTTGATCGGCACCAGCCGATCGCGGATGTCGTCGCGCACCGCATGCAGCGAAATCGCCAAATTGACGCCGATCTCGCGGCCGCAGCGCTCGATCATCGGCACGACCCCGGAGGTCGACAGCGTGATCTTGCGCCGCGAAATCGCCAGCCCCTCGGGGTCCATCGCGATCTTCATCGCCTTGGCGACATTGTCGAAATTGTAGAGCGGCTCGCCCATCCCCATCAGCACGATGTTGGTGAGTTGACGATCCTCCTTCGGCGACGGCCATTCGCCGAGCGCGTCGCGCGCCACCATGATCTGCCCTACGATTTCGGCCGCGGTCAGGTTGCGCACCAGGCGCTGCGTCCCGGTGTGGCAGAACGAGCAGGTCAGGGTGCAGCCGACCTGCGACGACACGCACAAGGTGCCGCGATCCTCCTCCGGGATGTGGACGGTCTCGGCCTCCTGCCCGTCGGCGAAACGCAGCAGCCATTTGCGCGTGCCGTCGCGCGATTGCTGGGTGCGGCTGACTTGCGGCCGGGCAACCACAAAATGCGCGGCCAGCCTCTCGCGAAAGGGCTTCGCAAGATTGCTCATCGCCGCGAAATCGGTGACGCCGCGATGATAGATCCAATGCCAGAGCTGGCGTCCGCGGAACGGCTCGGCGCCGAACGCGGCCAACTCGGCCGCGAGCGCGTCACGGCCGAGCCCGACGAGGTTGCGGCGGCTCGAAGCGGGTTCCATTCGCCCAGATATAGGGCGAGCGGCGCGATTCCGGAAATACGGCGATGTTAGAGCCGGGCAGCGAATGGCAGGCGAAACAGCGCGTCAGCCGTTGACGACTTCGCCGCCGTTCGGATGCAGGATCTGGCCGCTCATATAGCTGGAATCGTCGGACGCCAGAAAGAGGAAGCACGGGGCCACTTCATCGGGCTGTCCGGGGCGGCCGAGCGGCACATCCTGACCGAACTTGGCAACCTGCTCGGCGTCGAAGGTAGACGGTATCAGCGGCGTCCAGATCGGTCCCGGTGCCACCCCGTTTACCCGGATCTTGCGATTCGCCAGCGACATCGCCAGCGAGCGGGTGAAGCTGACGATGGCCCCCTTGGTCGAGGAATAGTCGAGCAGCTTCGGACTGCCCTTATAGGCGGTGACCGAAGCCGTATTGACGATCGCAGCACCCGCCTTCAGATGCGGCAATGCCGCCTTGGCCATGAAGAATTGGCCGAAGATGTTGGTGCGGAAGGTGCGTTCGAGCTGTCCCGCGGTGATCTCTTCCAGGCTCTCCTGCGGATGCTGCTCGGCGGCGTTGTTGACCAGGACGTCGAGCCGGCCGAAGCGGGCCAATGTCTGCTCGATCGCGTTTCGGCAGAAGCCTTCATCGCCGACATCGCCGGCGATCAGCAGGCATTCGGCCCCTTCCTGCTCGACGAGGCGCCTGGTTTCCTGAGCGTCGTCGTGCTCCTCGAGATAGACAATTGCGACATCGGCGCCCTCGCGCGCGAAGGCAATCGCGACCGCGCGCCCGATGCCGCTGTCGCCGCCGGTAATCACCGCCGATTTTCCGGCCAATTTGCCGGAGCCGCGATGCTGTTCACCCTGGCTCCGCGGGCGCGGCGACATCTCCGACTCGCGTCCGGGCCGCCGGTCCTGGTGTTGCGGCGGCTGCCCGCCCTGCTGAGCGCTCATCTGCGTCCTCGGTCACGTGAGCAATGCTGTCCCGGAACGGAGCCGGTCGGCTCGGGTTCCCGCCGGGGCAGAGCCGGCGGCGGTCTCAGTAAGGCTCCGTCGCAGGCTCGACCGAGCCGAGGGTCGAGGCGGTCCCGCGGCTTTCTTCTTCCCGCGCCAGCGAGCGCCAGCGCGCCGCGATTTTCAGCAGGATCTCGCGCGATTCCCCGTACAAGGTGGTTGCCGCGAGGCGCTCGCACTGAGCGGCCCGACCGCTAAAATCTTTAGGCTCGGACATGCACACTCCCTTCTGAGGACAACGAGTTGCGGCGGGCGGGGGCCGTCGTGCCGATCTCGCCCGGCACAGTGCGCCCATCGCCGCGAACCGGTCGCCAAAGTAAGTTAATTGGGGCAAACTTTTTTTGAGGTTCCTTGTTACAGAACGGAGTCAACGGATGCTTCCCCGCGGGCCGGTTGAAGCGGAGCGGGCCGATCTCGAAGAGCCCAACCGCACGCCGGACACGGCGTCGATCCTGGCATCGCAGAGTATGGCGTCGGCGACCAGCCTCATCATCCTTGGCCGGAACCTGATTCGCCAGTGGCGCCTCGAAGCGGCGCTGACCGCGCTCGATAGCGCGGTTCGGCTCAACCCCGCCAGCCCGGCCGCGCACTACCTGAAAGGCGAGGCGCTCTTCCTACAGCGCCGCTTTACGGAGGCGCTGGACAGCCATGACGCGGCTGTGCGCTGCGGCATCAATGACGATCCCGAGATTCGCGCCGACAGCATGAGCTGGGTCATACCGGGAGATTTCGGGTGGATGAGCCACATGTTGTGCGGCGATTTCGAGCGCGCCTGGCAGCGTTCCGACCGAGACCGGGCGGAGCGCCGCGCCGGCGGCGTGACCGGCGCGGCTTGGCCACGCCATCTGCGCCCGGTCTGGGACGGGTCGGCGCTGGACGGACGTCGGATTCTGGTGCGCTGCTTTCACGGGCTCGGGGACACCATCCAGTTCATCCGATACGTGCCGCTGCTGGCGCGCCGCGGCGCCACTGTTGTCGTCGAAGCGCAGCCGGCGCTGTTGCCGCTGTTGTCGGAAATTGACGAGATCGCGCGCCTCCACCCGTTACCGGAAGATTGCGACATCGCCGGCTCCGATTACGGCTGCGATGTCGAGGTCGAGATAACCGAGCTGCCGTATGCCTTTCGCACGGTCCTGACGACGATTCCGACCGCCGTGCCTTATCTGCGCGCCGATCCGGACCGGGTGGCGGCGCTGCGACCCCGTCTTCCTCCCAAACGGCAGCTGGCTGTCGGGCTGGTGTGGGCGGCAGGGGAATGGAAACCCGAACGCTCGCTCCCGATTGGCGATCTGTTCGGCTGGGGCGCAATCCCCGAAATCGCGCTGTTCTGCCTTCAGCGCGGCCCTGAATTCGCCCGATGGCGCGCCGTTCGAAAGCCGGCGATGAGCGAGGCATTGGCCTCGGACGACATCGGCGATGCCGCCGCCGCAATCATGAACCTCGATCTGGTCGTCACGGTCGACACGATGGTGGCGCATTTGGCGGGCGCGCTCGGCCGCCCGGTGTGGCTGCTGCTGCACTACGCTGCCGATTGGCGCTGGCTGCTCGACCGCGCCGACAGCCCCTGGTACCCGACCATGCGCCTGTTCCGCCAGCCGCGTCCCGGCGACTGGGGCAGCGTCGTCGCGGCGGTCACGGCGGCGCTGCGGCGCCCGGTAGCGTCTCGGTTTGGATGTAACAGCCCTTGACGAGGCTGTCGGTCGGCCGCCCCCCGTCCCACATGTTTGGCGGCAACATAGGAGGATCGGCGTGAATCCGACGCAACCCATCCTCGTCAAACGATACGCCGCAACCCGGCTCTATAATACGAGCGAAGCGAGGTATGTGAGCTTGGGCGAGCTTCGCGCCTGGAAAGCGCGCGGTATCGCATTCGAGGTTCGCGAAGCCGAGACGGGTGAAGACGTGTCCCGCGTTGTGTTGGCATAGTCGGCGGCGCGGATCCCACGATCCTACCCGGCGCCCGGCGCTAGTGGTTCTCGCCGGGGTGGGCGGGGCGGCCGTGGACGTGAACGTGCCCTCCGCCGGCCTCCTCCAGGATGCGGGTCGCGGCGAGTTCGCTTTCGGGATCGGGGCAGCGCACCCACAGCAGGGCGGCGCCGGCCTTGAGCGCGGCCGTGAAGTCCTCGCCGTGCGGCGGCGCGGTGTAGCGGTCGAACAGCTCTTTCAGCGCGGCGCCGCCGAGACCGGCGCCAACCAGCGCGGCTACCGTCGCGGCGATCGGTCCTCCCGACAGCACGATGATGCCGGCAATCGTCAGCGGTGCAATGTACTTGACCTCGTCGCTGAGCCCGGCAGGGACGACCTCCGGGGCAGGGTCGGTGACCGCTTCCGCCGTCGCCAGCGGTTCGTGCGAGGCCAGCACCGAAAGATCGCTGCGTTCGAAGCCGCCGGCCAAAAGGCCCGATACGGCGCGTCGGAAATGCTCACGGTCGGGAAAGGAGGCGACTGCCTCGCGGATTACCGGAAAGTGGGTTGCCGTCTCGGCCATGCTACCGCTCCATCTCGTACTCGGGTGTCATGCGGGTGCCGGGCCCGGGTATAATGCCGCGGGCACAATGCATGATGATGTGAAACCCCCGGACCGCAGTGGCGAGTTCCCGGCCGCACCGTCGGCTGCACAATGCCCCCATGTCCTGCCGCAATCCCTGCCGCAATCCCTGCCGCGCCGATGAACGACCTGCCGCGCCCCGCCGCCGAACTCGTTCCGCCCGCGACGGCGCTTGCGGCGGCGTCGCCGATGATGGTCCAGTACCACGAGATCAAGCAGGCCCATCCCGGGTGTCTGCTGTTTTATCGCATGGGCGATTTCTACGAGCTTTTCTTTGAGGACGCGCTGGCGGCGGCGCCGGCGCTCGACATCGCCTTGACCAAGCGGGGCCGTCATGACGGCGCGGATATACCGATGTGCGGCGTGCCGGTCCACACCGCCGAGGCCTATCTCGCGCGGCTGATCCGGGCCGGCTTCAAGGTTGCGATCTGCGAACAGGTTGAGAATCCTGCCGAAGCGCGCCGCCGCGCGCCCGGGTCGTCAAAACGCGGTCCGCTGAAGCGGGCGGTGGTCCGCATCGTGACCGCCGGCACCCTGACCGAGGACGGCCTCCTCGAGCCACGCCGACACAATTATCTTGCCGGCATTGCCGAGGCGGGCGGCCGGATCGGGCTTGCATGGCTCGACCTTTCGACCGGCGATTTCGCGTTATCGCCGACCACCGAGGCGGCCTTGCCGGGCGATCTCGCACGGCTGAGCCCGGGCGAGATCCTGGTTCCCGAGCGGCTGCTGACCCGCCCGGCGCTGTTCGAGCTGCTCGGCGACTGGAAGGCGGCGCTGACGCCGCTTGCCAATCCGCGGTTCGACAGCGAGCCGGCCCGGCGCCGGCTCGAAGCCTTTTACGGGGTCAAGACGCTCGACGGCTTCGGCGCCTTCAGCCGGGCCGAACTCGCCGCCGCCGGGGCGCTGATCGATTACGTCGCCGCGACCCAGCCGGCTGCTACGGTGCCCTTGATGCCGCCGCGCCGGGTCGCGCCCGGGTCGGTGATGCAGATCGACGCCGCGAGCCGGCGCAATCTCGAGCTCACGGCGACCCTGGCGGGCGAGCGGAAGGGCAGCCTGCTCGCCACGATCGACCGCACCGCAACCGCGAGCGGGGCGCGCCTGCTGGCAGACCATTTGGCGGCGCCGCTGACAGCGCCGGAGGCGATTGCCGCGCGTCTTGATGCGGTGCAGTTCTTCGCCGATCGCGACGACGTTCGCGAGGCGGTGCGCGACCGGCTGCGACATTGCCCCGACATCGAGCGCGCCGTGACCCGGCTTGGGCTCGGCCGCGGCGGGCCGCGCGATCTCGCGGCCTTGCGCGACGCGCTCGGGGAGACGGCGAATTTGCGTCATATGCTCGCGGCCCCGGGGCTGTTGCCGTGGCAGCTTGCCGAGGCGCAGCAGCGGCTGGGCGAACACGGCGCGCTGGTGGAACGGCTGGCGCGCGCGCTGGCGATGGATCTGCCGCTGCTGGCGCGCGACGGCGGCTTCATCGCGGCGGGTTATGCCGCCGAGCTCGATGATTGCCGCGAATTGCGTGACGAGAGCCGGCGCCTGATCGCGGCCTTGCAAGCGCGCTATGCCGAGGCGACCGGGGTCGCGGCGCTGCGCATCCGGCACAACCACGTGATCGGGTTCTATATCGAGGTATCGGCGAGCCAGGCCGGCAAGCTCGGGGCCGATTTCATTCATCGCCAGACAATGGCCGGCGCCTTGCGGTATACGACCGTCGAGCTCGGCGAGCTGGCGAGCAAAATAGCCAGCGCCGCCGATCGTGCCCTGGCGCTGGAACTGCGCCTGTTCGAGGATCTGGTCGGCGAGGTCCTGGTCCGGCGCGGAGGCATCGTCATGGCGGCGAGCGCGCTCGCCGCCATCGACGTCGCCGCCGCACTGGCCGAACTCGCTGCCGCCGGCGGCTGGGTGCGCCCCGCGGTCGAAGAAGGTGGCTGGTTCGAGATCCGCGCCGGCCGCCATCCGACGGTCGAAACGGCGGTCGCCGGGTCAGGCGCGTTTGTCGCCAATGATTGCGTGCTCGGCGATGATCGCATCTGGCTCGTCACCGGGCCCAACATGGCCGGCAAGAGCACGTTTCTGCGGCAGAACGCGCTGATCGCGATCCTCGCGCAAATGGGCTCTTTCGTGCCTGCCCGCTCGGCCCGCATCGGGGCCGTCGACCGGCTGTTCAGCCGGGTCGGCGCCGCCGACGATCTGGCGCGCGGCCGCTCGACATTCATGGTCGAGATGGTCGAGACCGCGGCGATCCTGAACCAGGCCGGACCCGGTGCCTTCGTGATCCTCGACGAGATCGGCCGCGGCACCGCGACCTTTGATGGATTGTCGATCGCCTGGGCCGCGCTCGAGCATTTGCACGAGGTCAACCGCTGCCGCACCCTGTTCGCGACCCATTATCACGAACTGACCGCCCTCGCCGCAAAGTTGCCGGCACTCTCTTGTCACACCATGCGGGTCAAGGAATGGAAGGGCGATGTCGTGTTTCTGCACGAGGTCGCACCGGGCACCGCGGACCGCTCCTACGGCATCCATGTCGCCCGGCTCGCTGGCCTGCCGCGCAACGTAACGGCGCGCGCCGAGGAGGTGCTGATGCTGCTCGAACAGGGCGAGCAGGGCGGGGCCTTGTCGCGGCTTGCCGATGATCTGCCGCTGTTTCGCGCCGCCCGCCGCCCGTCTGCCGCTCCGGCACCGGCAGAGTCTCCGGTCGAGGCGATGCTGCGGGAGATCCGCCCGGATGAACTCACCCCGCGCCAGGCACTGGATGTCCTCTACCGCCTCGCCGCGCTGCTCAAAACGGGTTCCCCGTCCTGACCGGCGAGCGCGGCGGGGAGTGCGGTCCCCACCTGCGTCGGACAGGACCTGCTTCCGACGTCTCGGAGCGGTTACCCCACGGCCTCACCGGGCCGCGCCGGCGAGGTGTCCGAGGCCGATGAATTTTTCCGGATCCTGCGGCTCCCCATCGACCAGCACCTCGTAATGGAGATGCGGGCCGGAAGCCCGGCCGCTGCTCCCCAAGAAGCCGATTTGCGTGCCGACCGCGACCGTCTGGCCGACCGTCACCGTCGCGCGGTGCAGATGCGCGTAGCGGGTGCTGATGCCGTTGCCGTGGTCGATTTCGACGACATTGCCGTAATCGCTGCGATACCCGGCGAAGGTGACGGTGCCCCCGGCCGTGGCGTAGACCGGCGCCATGTAGGGGGCGATCATATCGAGGCCGGTATGAAACGAATCGCGTCCGTTGAATGGGTCGTGACGCACCCCGAACGGGCTTGCGACCTGAAATCCCCGGACCGGCGCCGCCAAGGGCAGAAATTTGACGAGGCCGCGCAGCCCCGCGATTCGTTCGGCGCTGACACGTCCGGTCGCGGCCTGACCGGCCGAAGCCGGTACGAATGGCCCGCCCTCGGCGCGGGGGGCCTCGGCAAGAAGATGGCCGACATCGATGCCGGCCGAAGCCAGCACCTGCTCGATGCGGGCGACGGTCCCGCCCTCGCGCCCCGAAGCGGCTGCGGGCGCCGCTGCAGCCACGGTGGCGGTGCTGGGGACCGAAACCGCGGCCGGCGGCGCGGTGGCAGCCGCAGGCAATCTGGCGTCAGCCACCCGGGTCGGCGTGACAGGGGCGGCGGGCGCTGGCGCGAGGGAGGTAGCGGCAGGCTGCTCGCGCGGTGCCAGCTGCGACTGTTTTTCAAGCTGGCTGATGCGGGTTCGCAGCCGGTCCCGTTCGCTGGCGATTTTGTCGCGGTCGGCCGAGACCTGCTGCAGGCGCTTCTCGGTGGCGTCGGGACTAGCCTTGATCTGCGTCTGGCGCGCCCGCTGCTCGCCAACATCGGTTTCCAATTTGCTGAGACGCGCGGCAAGGGTCGCCCGCTCGGCCTCGGACTGGTGCAAATCGCGCTGCATCTGCGCCAGCCGGCCGGCCTTGCTGCCGCCCGCATCCTCGACCGTCGCGGGCCGTGGCTCGATTTCGGTACGCTGCTGCTGCCCCGGGCGGCTTTGCCCATCCTGCGCCAGCGCGGCCAGTTTTTCGCGGGTTTCCTCAAGCGCGTGGCTCGTCGCATCGAGCCGATCCTGCAGCCTGGCCAGCCCGTCCTGCAAATCGGCATTGGCCGATTCGGCCCGAGCCGCTGCCATTTCCCGCGCCGCGGCCAGGCGCCGCGCCGCAACATAGCCGTCGCCGACATAGGCCAGCGCAGCAGCAAGCACGAGCACGACCAGGAGCCACAGGTTCGGGCGCATCAGCGCGGCAGAACGCCGGCTTTGGCGAGGAGCCGAGAAAGAGGCTTCGGGAAGGGGAGTCCCTTCCCATTGTTGCGAATCGCTGACCATATCCCCCCGCCTGCCGCCGCGCCCGTGGATGCCCGGCAATCCGGACTCGGTCGCGGCCTGATTTCAGGTTTAACCCCGGCTCGCCGGATCTGAAAGGACCCCCCTGACCGACAGGCCGGCCGGGACCCCGTCCATCACGCTATAGCTCGACGGTATTCCCTTGAGGCCCGGAATCTAAACTGCGGGGTAGCCCAGGGCAACACGCGAGTGAAATTCGATGCAACGTGCTCTTGTACATCGGAGCAACGGCGATCCCGGGGGCCGGGATCACAGGCAGAATCTCAGTCGCAGGAGTAGGAGAGCAAGGTGTCGGCGCCATTGCCACTGGTGCTGCCTAAGCTGGCGTGCTTGCCATACTGGGCGCAATACTGTCGCGCGCGCGCTTCCGCCGCCGACCGATTGCCGTTCTCGATGCGGACGGTCAGGCCGGGCGGCGCCGGATTGTTGATCGGCGGGGTGTTGATGCAAGACGCCAGGGTCAGCGCCAGGAAAATCGGCACCCATTGCATGCGCATGGTTCTCTCCTCGATGCGAATCGCCGGCCGCCGCTTCGGCTGAACCGGACACGGCAACAACCCGGTGCGGGCGACGTTCCCGGGCGGCGTTCCCGGGCGGCACCAATCCACGGCCGAGATTGGCGGCGACGGAACGGCTCGCCGCGTCCGGATACCGCGCCGGGATGGGACGGCGGCCGGCTCGGTGAACCGCGTCGCCCGAGTCTGACGCCTTCGGGTTAACCCGGCCTTCAGCATTTTTGGGTCCGATCAGGGCCACTCGACCTCCGGCCTTCTAGGTCGCGGGTCACGGGTTCGGAAGCGCATCGGTGCTGATGATTCTCGGTCGCTTGCGCTGCCGCGCGGGAAGGAAAGCATTGTCATGAATTTCGTCAATCTCTATCGGCTGACAGTCATTGCCGCCATCGGCGCGGCGCCGCTGACGGCATTGGCCCAGTCCGCCAATGTCTCGATCACGGCCGACTTTACCTCCCCGACCGGCACCAGAGCGGACCCGTTCAGTTACGGCCTGAACACCTGGGAAGCATTCGACCCGACGGTCACCGCCAATCAGACCTACGAGCAGAACGTCGCTTCCATGGCGCCGGGAATGGTTCGCTACAGCTATGCCGGGGAAATGAACGACAGTACGTCCGATCCTCAAGGCTGGGTCACCAACCCGGGAAGTGCAAACTATGCCTGGGATGAAACAAAGATTGCCGAGGCACTCCAGGGCTCCTTTCCTTACGGCCCGGCGCGGATGATCAACATCGTCAACTGGCCGCTCTATCTGACGGTAAATCCCACCAACTGTTCGCAATCCGGCACCGATTGTCAGCTCGACCCCAACAAATACGCCGATTATGCGAATTTCGCCGCCAGTCTCGTCCAGATCCTGAACAAAGACCTCGGCCTCAATATAACCTATTTCGAGCTGTTCAACGAACTCGATAATCCATCCAACCCGGCCAATTACAACGGCAACATGGGGGAGGTCGCGAAGATCTTCATCCAGACCGCGGCCGCGATGAAGGCTGTCGATCCGAAGATCAAGGTCGGCGGACCGGCCTTCAGTTATGTCAGCGGCAATCCCAACCTCTCCGGGTTCTTTCCGGCGAGCGGACCCAACCAGCCCAGCCTCGATTTCGTGACCTACCACGGGTACCCGGAATGTCCGCCCGCCGTTCCGCTATTGCAGGATCCCGGACCTCTCTATGACGCAGCGGTGGCGATCGGAACGCAGCAATCTTCGTTCCCTTCGCAATATTCGAATGTGCCGGAATTCTACCTCGACGCATTCAACATGGATGGCTGTCCCCAATCCGCGGACGCCCGCATGACCGCCACCCAAAGCATCATCTTTGATGCGCTGGTCATGATCGGCGCGGTGAATGCCGGTACAACGGGGACCTTGGCTTGGAACGAAGCCGACGATACGTACGGCAAAATGGCAGGTCCGGCGTCGACCAATCCACCGGCCTTTTCCCGATTCCCATCGTCCTATCTCTATCAGGCGCTCAACTCGTATATGCGAGGGCCGGTATTCACGACAACGACAAGCAACGCCGAGGCGGTCGTGCCGCTCGCGGTCAAAACCAACGGCGCGTTTGCGCTGGCGCTGGTAAACCGATCCGGTACCGCACAAACCGCTCAGCTTACCGTCAATGGGCCGTCCAATCTCGGTCAGAACGCGACGTTCACGGTCTACCAGGTCGCCAGTACCGGTATCAGCGAGCTCGCCGATGTCTCCTACGGCACGCTGGCCGGCGGATACCAACTGCCCGCCGACACCGTGACGATCCTGAGCCTCGACGCCGCCGTGAACGATTTCAACGACGATCGGACATCCGATATCCTGTGGCGCAATGCCAACGGCAACTTGATCGTATGGTTGATGAATAACGGGCAGCTTCTGCCGAACGGAAATTTCTATTTCGGCTGGGCGCCGTCGGATTGGCAGGTTGCCGGCGTCGGCGACTTCAATGGCGATGGCTCCGCCGACATCCTGTGGCACGACACCAACGGCGGCGTGGCGGTGTGGCTGACCCAGGGCGGGCAGATCCTCCCCAACGGCGACGTCTATGTTGGCGCGAGGGGAACGGATTGGCAGATTGCCGGCGTCGGCGACTTCAACGGGGATGGGTCGAGCGATATTCTTTGGCGCAACGCCAACGGTAATGTCGAAGTGTGGCTGATGCAGAACGGCCAGCTTTTACCAAACGGCGACATCTACATCGGTTGGGCCCCGACGGATTGGCAGATCGCCGGAGTCGCGGACTTCAACGCCGACGGCTATGCCGACATCCTTTGGTACGATACCAATGGCGGCGTCGCCGTGTGGCTGACGCAAAACGGGCAGATCCTTCCCAATGGCGATGTTTATCTCGGCACGGCGCCCGCCGGCTTCCAGATCGCCGGGGTCGGCGATTTCAATGGCGACGGCTACCCCGATATTCTATGGCGAGACGGCAATGGTGATGTCGGCGTCACGCTGAATGGCGGGCAGCTGCTCCCGAACAGCGCTGTCTTCATGGGTTCGGCCCCATTGGACTGGCAGATCGCCGGAGTCGGCGACTTCAACGGCGATGGCTACGCCGATGTGCTGTGGCGCAACAGCAATGGCGGCGTCGCCGTGTGGCTGACGCAGGGCGGCCAGATCCTGCCGAATGGCGACGTTTATGTCGGCGTCGAAGGAACCGATTGGACGATCCAGAACCCGGCGCCGTCCCACTGACGCGCGCCACCCCGCGGGCGCCGTGGCTGGGTCAGGCCGAGACGGCAACGGCCGGCTGCGGGCGATGCTCCGGCGCAAATTGGGTGCGGTAATAATCGGCGAAGACGCCATTGTGCTGCAGCAGTTCGGACAAGCTGCCGCGCTCGACGATGACGCCGTCGCGCAATACCAGGATCAGATCGCAGCGGCGCACCGTCGACAGGCGGTGCGCGATGATGAAGGTCGTGCGCCCCGCCATCAGCTCTTCGATCGCGGCCATGACCAGCGCCTCGGTTTCCACATCGAGGGCCGAGGTGGGTTCGTCGAGCACCAGGATCGGCGCATCGCGCAGCAGAGCGCGGGCGATCGTCAACCGCTGCTTCTCGCCCTCCGACAGCAGCACGCCGGCCTCGCCGAGCAGGGTTTCGTAGCCCTGCGGCATTGCCGCGATCGTGTCGTGGATTCGCGCCAGCCGGGCGGCATGCTCGATCGCGGCATTGTCGGCATCGGGTCGGCCATAGGCGATATTGTCGCGCACCGACAACGGAAAGATCAGCGGCGGCTGCAATACCATCGCGATCTGGCTGCGCAGCGATTTGAGCGCGTATTCGCGGATGTCCACGCCATCGATTTCGACCGCCCCGGTCGAGGGGTCGAAAAAGCGCGGCAGCAATCCGAGCAAGGTCGATTTGCCGGCGCCGGTCGGTCCGACGATCGCAACCTTGGAGCCTGCCGGCACGGTCAGATCCACATATTGCAATACCGGCGTCTCGGGCCGGTAGCGAAAGCTGACGCCGCGCCAGGCGATCTCGCCGCGCGCCCCTGCCGGCGGGAACAGCCGCGCGCCGCTTTTCAGGTCGGCCTCGGTATCGAGCACCTCGAAGACCCGGCGGGCGCCGACCCGGGCGCCGGCGATCAGGCCCCAGCTCTGCGTTATCTGGTTGATCGGCGCGTAAAGCTGCGCCAGATAGGAAATGAACACGATCAGCTGGCCGACGGTGAGGGTCCCGGTCATCACCGCCCGGGCCCCGGCATAGACGACGAGCGCCGTGCCGCCGGCGATGACGATGTTGACCGCGGTGGAGTACAGGGTCTGCCAGGTGTACAGCCGCAACGTGGCGCGCAGGCTTTCCCGGCTGGCGCCCATAAAGCGGCGATGCTCCTCCTCTTCCTTGGTGAAGGCCTGGACCAGCTTGATCGAGGCCATGCCCCACTGCACCAGCGAGTAGACCCGGCTTTCGGTGTCGCGCACCTCGGTGGCGACATTGACGATCTTGCGATTAAACAGCGAGATCAGCACGAACAGCACCGGCACCACGGTCAGCGACAGCAGGGTCAAGCCGGGATCGAGCGGGACCAGCACGATCAGCATGCCGCCCAGCAGGATCACCGCCGACAGGATCGGCAGCAGACCGTTCATGATCATGGTCTGCACCGCGAAGCTGTCCGCGGTGATCCGGTACAACAGGTCGCCGACGCGCTGGCGGCCGTGATAGGCGAGCGACAGCCGCTGCAGATGCGCGTAGAGGGCGCCGCGCAGGTCGTTGACCATGTTCTGGCCGACCCGGATCGAGGTGTTGTTGTGCCACAGCGTCAGGACGCCGGCGCCGGCATTGACGGCGACGATGCCGAGGCACGCGGCCAGCAGCAGCCCGGCGCTCGGCCACGCCGAGATGACGGCGATTGGCGGCGGCTTGCCGCCAAGCACATCATCGATGACGATCTGCAGCGGCCAGGGCTTCAGCAATTCGAACCCGGCGATCAGAAAGACCTGAGAAAGTGCCCAGGCCACCTGCCAGCGATACGCCTTGAGATAGGGGAGGATCTTCTTCGCCATTGGGTTCGCGCTCGCGCTCCGATCAGCTTTTGAACCGCCGGCTTGGCCAGCTATTCCACCTTGACCAGGCCCTTGCTCTGCAGGCAGTCCTCGAGCGGCATGCCGGCGCCGCGTTCGACCCGGGTGGTGTCAACGGCGATCGGAGCACCCGAGCTGGGACCGCCAAGCGGCGTTTCGCTCATCAGCCCGAGACCGCCGGGATGGAACGCCGGGTTCCCGATTTCGGGGCTCGCCGCGGCGCCGCGCGGGTCCATCGCGATCTCGCCGCGGCGCGGCAAGCAGGAATTGCGCAAGGCCTCGAACTCGGCATGGGTCAGCGGTTGGCCGTCGGCGGTGCGCCATTGCGAGATGTCGACAACGGTCGGCGGCGGCGGCCCCATCAGGCTGCACGCCGCCAAGGCCGCGAACGCGATGCCCGCGCCTGCCCCGGGATTCCCTCGCCGCATTGCCGCCTCCCTCGCTGCTGCCGCAGCATTGCCGCGTCTGATGCCGACAACAACAAGGAAAGCCGCCCTATTCCGCACAACCGGCTTCACAGGCGGCAATCGCTGAGCGAGTATCGCGTTCCTCGCGAACGGATTTGACATATCCGACCAGTGATTACCAAACCAGAGGGCAGCCGATCCCTGCGACGCGTGCCGATCTCGGCCGCCCTGGTCGCCCTTGTCGCGCTGATCGCCCCTGTCGCCCCGATCGACCTGGTCGCCGGGTCGGCGCTGGCGCAGCAGGCCGCGGCCCCGCTCAGCACCGACCAGCTGACCCCCGACCAGCTCAGCGTGCTGCAGCGTCCACGCGAGGACTACGACCCGCTCGGCATCCGCGCCGGCCAGTACGTCATCGATCCGTCGCTCGACGTCCAGGGTGCATTCAACTCGAACATTTACGCGACCAAGTCGCACACCGATTCCGATTTCGTCACCGTCGTCACGCCCGCTCTCAACCTGCAATCCGACTGGGTTCGCAACGCGTTCGGCCTGCGCGCCCAGGGCGAGTTCAAGGAAAACGCGGTGCACGGCACCGAGGACGTCAACAATTTCACGGCTGCCACCAACGGCCGCTACGATATCGGCCGCGACATCTATGTCCTCGGCGGCGCCGGGTACGAGCTGCTGCACGAGGATCGCGGCTCGCCCAATCCCTTGCAGGGCACGACCCCGACGCAGTTCACCGTCAGCTCGGGCAATGCCGGGCTCGTCTATATGCCGTACCGGCTCGGCGGCAGGATCGATGCCACCGTTGATTCCTACGCTTTCGACAATGTGCCGGCGGGGGTCGGTACGGTCCTCAACGAGACCTCGCGCGACCGCATCGTTTACGCGCTGACCCCGCGCGTCAGCTATGAGGTCACGCCGCAATACAACGCCTTTCTGCGCGTCGTCGTGAACCGGCGGGACTACAACAGCACGCGCCAGGCGGACGGCCTCGACCGCAGTTCGGCCGGCTATCAGGCCGATCTCGGGACCACGCTGAACCTCGCCCGGTTGATCAGCGGCGAGATCTATCTCGGCTGGTTGCAGCAGAATTACGATTCGAACGGACGCTCGGTGTCGGGAGCCGATTTCGGCGCCAACCTGCTTTGGAACCTGACCCCGATCGACTCGCTGCGCCTTAATTTCTCGCGCAGCGTCGAGGAATCGACATTGTTCAATTCGGTCGGGTATCTGCAGACCTCAGCAAAGCTCAGCCTCGAACACGAATTGCTGCGCAACGTCGTGCTGGTCGGCTCGCTATCCTATGTCAACGCCGACTTCGAACACGTTCGCGGCAGCAGCAACTATTACGAAGCAAGCGTCGGCGGGCGGTATTACTTCAACCACTATTTCTCGGCCGGGTTGGAGTACGATCTGCGCGTCCGCTCCCCGATGGAGTCTCTGCCGAGCTTCACCCAGCAGATCGTCGAGCTCCGCCTGCGCGGCCAGCTCTGAGCCGGCGCGTTGGAGTCCGTCGCGGGAGCCGTCTCACGCCAGAAGCAAGCTTCGGACGCGCGTTCCTGCTGCCCTACGGAAAGATCGCACCGGTGCCCGCCGTTGTCGCGTGGGGAGGCAGCGAGTCCCGGATGCGTTTCAGGGATCCGGCGTGGTTCCCAGCAATTGCGTCAGCGCCGCCACGAGTCGAGGCAGGTCGTCATTGACGGCGTCCCAAACGATCCGGTGATTGATCGTTGCGTAGCCGTGGATCAATACATTGCGAAAAGCAATGATCTGCGGCAGGTCCGGGAGTTGCGCCGCGAGCGCAGGATCGGCGCGGCGCAAGCCGACGAACGCTTCGCCGATGATCTCGAATTGCCGCTCGACCGCCGCGCGCAGCATATCGTCGTCGAGATAATCGTCGTAGCTCCGGCCTGTCTTGAAGCGGGTGATGCGTTCGGCGGCGCGCCGCGCCTCCCATAAAAAAGTCGCAGCCTGATTCGATATCATGGCAACCGGGAATAGTGTTTGGCGCTCGGCTTCGATGCGGCGGCGCAAATAGGGGTTTTCGAGACCGGGCTCGGTCAGCAGATCGATCTTTCTCTGGAACAGCCTTTCAAGGCCTGCCAGCAACCCGAAATACGAGTTTCCGCGCGCTTCCGGCTCGAATTCCACCAGAAAATCGAGATCGCTGACCGCGGGATCGAACCGACCGGTCGCGGCGGAACCGAACAGATCGAGCTGGCGCACGCCAAACCGACGGCACAATTGCGCGAGCGCCGGCAGATGCGGTCGGATGATTGCCGAGACGGACATTTCCGATGCGCGAGCTTCGGTCATGGGCTCAGTTTAGCACCGGGCCTTGTCTGCTGTCGTCGGCGCGGGCGGAGCAGTCTTGGGAGGCTGGCCTAAGATCGCCGCCCGCCAGTAAAAGATCCGCATGGGTCTGATATACACTGCGCCCGGCCGCTCTCGCCGCGGCCGAGAGGCGCCGCTTGCCCGCTTCTTTCCTGGAAGAACAGGAAGAACAGAGCGGAGCAGGCGCCATGGAGGAGGTGAGTATGAGCGATGCCGGGCCGGGCGGCGACATGTTGATCCAGCATATCTCCGAGTTGCCCGGCTATTCGCCGCCGGCGCATCACGGCACCGTCAACCGCCGGCTGGTCGATCGCGAGTTCGGCGCCGGCTTCGAGATGATCCTCGGGCATGTCGCGCCCGGCGGAGAGGCCAGCCGCCACTACCATGTTGACGAGGCCCAGATCGTCTACATTCTGAAGGGCGAGGCCGATGTCGGCCTCGGCGACGAGCCGGCGCGGCGCTGCGGCCCGGGCACCGTGATCCGCATTCCGAAGGGCCTCGCGCACGAGGTCGTGACGGTCGGCGAGGAAACCCTCGAATGCCTGGTCCTGTACGGCCCGCCGCTCGGGCCGCACGGCTTTGTCGAGGTGCCGCGCGGGGGTACCAAGCAATGAGCGAGGCCGCATCCGAGACCCGCGCCGGGCGGCCCGGTCCTCTTGCCGGGATCAGGATCATCGATCTGACCACGGTCGTGCTCGGCCCGCTGGCGAGCCAGATCCTCGGCGATCTCGGCGCCGATGTGATCAAGGTCGAGGCGCCGGACGGCGACATCATGCGCTATGCCGGCCCGTCGCGGCACCGCGAGATGGGCCATGTTTTTCTCAACCTCAACCGCAACAAGCGCTCGCTGGTGCTCGACCTGAAGCGGCCGGAGGCGGCGTCCGCGATGTTGGCGCTGGCCGAGCGCAGCGACGTGTTCATGCACAACATGCGGCCGCAGGCGATGGCGCGGCTGGGTTTCGGCTATGAGCGGCTGCGCCAGGTCAACCCGCGGCTCGTCTACTGCTCGGCTCATGGCTACGGCCAGGATGGGCCGCGCGCCGACCGCCCGGCCTTCGACGACATCATCCAGGGTGCCTCCGGATTTGTCGCGCTCGAGCAGGCGACCGGCGGCGAGGCCCGTTTCGTGCCGACCCTGGTCGGCGACAAGACCGTCGGGTTGACGATGGTCTACGCGATCATGGCGGCGCTGCTGCAGCGCGCCCGTACCGGCGAGGGCCAGGCGGTCGAGGTGCCGATGCTCGAAACGATGGCGGCCTTCGTGATGGCCGAGCATCTCGGCGGCCTGACCTTCGAGCCGCCGCTCGGCCCACCGGGCTATTCGCGCATGCTCGCGCCTGACCGGCGGCCGCATCAGACCGTCGACGGGCATATCTGCATCCTGCCCTACACCGATCGCCACTGGCGCGATTTCTTCCGCATCGCCGGGCGCCCGGATCTGTCCGAGGACCCGCGGTTGGCCGATGCCCAGACCCGCAGCCGCCATGTCGCCGAGCTTTATGCCCTGATCGCCGACTGCGTGCGCGACCGACCGACCCAGTACTGGCTCGACCTGCTCAAGGCGGCCGACATTCCGTCCGGGCCGGTCAACGCGCTTGATGCCCTGCCGCAGGACGAGCACCTCGCGGCGGTCGAGATGTTCCCGGTCTCGGAGCACCCCTCCGAAGGAGCGATCCGGATGGTGCGGCCGCCGGTGCGGTTCGGCGCCGCCGAATGCGGGTTGCGCCATCCGGCACCGCGCTTCGGCGAGCATTCCCGCGAAATCCTGCGCGAGGCCGGTCTGGATGCCGCGGCGATCGACGAACTGATCGCCCGCAAGGTGGCGGTCGCTGCCGAATGACCAGCCCGATCCTTATCGCGTCGAGGTCGCCGTTACTTCTGTCGCCTCAGCGACATCGATCGGCTCGCGAAGCTGTGTTTTGTCACGGCGTTTCGAGGCTGTTTGGCTAAATTGCGACGGCCTGTCGCGGGTCAATGGCACAGCAGGCCCCGCGTAAGCGGGGCCGTATAGCCGAACCAGGAGGGACGCGAGATGACCGGAGCGCTTGCTTTCCGATTTGGTCCGGCAGCGGCATTCGCCATCCTGCTCGCGCTGCCGGGCTGCGCGCCGCAATCGCCGCCGCCGGTCTCGGCCGGCCCGATCCCGCCCGGCGAGGCGCGACTGTGGTTCTATCGCGATTACGAGCCGTCGGTCAGCCGCAACTTTGCGACGGTGGCGCTGAACGGGTCGGTAATCGGCCAGGTGCGGCCCGAGGGCGGCGGATTCTATCGCGACGTTCCGCCGGGCCATTATCACATCTCGGTCGAAAGCTTCGGCACGGACACAAATCAGGCCAAGGACATCGACCTCGCTCCGGGCCAGGAGGCGTTCGCAAAGGTGCTGGCTTCAACGAGTTGGGCGTCCTCGGGCGACGTGACCTCGTTCCAACGCGACACCTTCTATATCGCGCTGATCCCGCCGCAGCAGGCCCGCACCGAGATGGCCGCGTACTCGCTATAGCGCGGCTGGTCAATCGATCCGCCCGGCTCAGAAATTTTCGAGGCTCAGCACCTCGGTGTCATAATCGTAAGCGAAGATTTCGGCGTGGCGGCCCCAATTGATCACGGTGTCGAGCACCCGCTCAGCCTCTTCCTCGGACAAGTGATCCTCCAGCTCGCGCAGGAAGCGGGCGGCGGGGGCGCGGTGGCCCGGCCGCTCGTCGAGCACGCGGCGGATATGCGCGGCCAGCGGGATGTGCTTCAGCACGGCGTCGGCAAAGATCTGCTTGCGCGCCAGCATGTCGGCTTCGGCATAGCCGCGCCCCGCCGCGGTCAAATCGATGTCGCCGCCGCTGACATGCGCAAAGCCGAGCAATTGCAACGTCTCGATCAGCGGGAACAGCTCGTCCATGACGAGGTTTTCCTCGTCCGCGAGATGCGGCAGGTCGGCTCGGCCGCCATAGGGTGCCTCGGTCAGCCGCTCAATCAGCCCGGAGAGCTGCTGCACCGGCGCATCGGGCAGACGGTAGCCGAGCCCGATCGGCTCCGGCTTGGCGCCGCGCCGCCCGTCGCGGCCGGGCACCGTCGTCAATAGTGTGTAGACCTGGTCCACGGTCTGGCGGAATGCGGAGCCTTCGGGCGCCCGCGGCCGCGCCGTCGCGATCGGGATTTCGGCGCTGATGCGGCCGGGATCGCTGCTGAAGATCAGGATGCGGTCGGCCATTTCGACCGCCTCTTCGATGTTGTGCGACACCATGACGATCCCCTTGGTCGGGATGCGCCCCTCCGTCCACAAATCAAGCAGGTCGTTGCGCAGGGTCTCGGCGGTCAGCACGTCGAGCGCGGAAAACGGCTCGTCGAGGATCAGGACATCGGGGTTGGTTACCAGCGCACGAGCAAAGCCGACGCGCTGCCGCATGCCGCCGGAGAGTTCCTTGGGATATGCATTCTCGAAGCCGTCAAGCCCGATCAGGTCGATGGCGTCGACCGCGCGCCGCCGCCGCTCGGCGCCGGACACCCCCTGCGCCTCAAGCCCCAACTCGACATTGCCGAGCACGGTCAACCATGGGAAAAGCGCGAAGGTCTGGAACACCATCGCCACGCCGTGAACCGGTTCGGTAACCGGCCGGCCGCGGTACTCGACGGCACCGCCGCTCGCCGGAATGAGACCGGCAAGAATGCGCAAAAAGGTCGATTTGCCCGATCCCGACTTGCCAAGGATCGCAACCAGCTCGCCGTCGCCCAGGGCAAAATCGATATGCTCGAGCACCAGCCGGCCGATATGATCGGGGGTGCGGTAGGTCTTGCTGACCCCGATCGCGCGCATCAACGGCGCAGCCGCGACCGCCGCGGGCGAGACCTTCAGCAGAACGTCGCTCATCGCCTACCTCGCCTGCCTTTCGGCCGATTGCGGGCGCCAGCCTTTAACCGGGCGCGGTCGCCTGATCTTCGCCGTCAACGCGCCAGGCCGCGGACCTGTTTCAGTCGAGCCGCAGCCGTTCCGCGGCGACCTCGTAAAGCCGACGCCAAAGCAGCCGGTTGAGCGCCAGCACATAGAGACACAGCACTCCGATGCCGAGCGCGATCCGCGGACCGTCGCCCGCGGCGGTGTAGCGGGTGATATAGGCGCCGATCCCGGTGGCGCTCAAGGTTGTGTCGCCCCATTGCACAACTTCGGCGACGATGCTGGCGTTCCACGACCCGCCGGCCGCGGTCACTGCGCCGGTGACATACGCCGGAAAGATCGCCGGCAGGATCACCCGCCGCCACCACAGCAGCCGGCGCACCCCGAGATTGTCCGCCGCCAGCCGCAATTCGGCCGGCAACGCCGTGGTGCCGGCGATGACGTTGAACAGGATGTACCATTGGGTGCCGAGGATCATCAGCGGGCTGAGCCAGATTTCCGGGTTCAGCGCAAACCGCAGGATCAGTACGACCGCGACCGGAAAGAACAGGTTGGCGGGGAAGGCGGCGAGGAATTGCACGACCGGCTGGGCGCGGTCGGCGACGCGCGGCCGCAACCCGATCCACACGCCGACCGGCACCCAGATCAGCGAGGCCAGCGCGATCAGCACCATGACCCGGATGGCGGTGATCAAGCCGAGCATGACCACACGTCCGATCTCGCCGAAACCGACGCTGGCGCGGATGAAGGCAACCAGCCACACCAGCGCGGCGGTCGACAGCGCCAGCACCGCGATGTCGAAGACATGCCCGGTCCAGCTTTCGGTCGCAGCCGGCGAATGCCGCGGAGTCCGGCGGGCAAGGCGGCCGATCCCTGCATCGATTGCCCGGTTGAGCGCCAGCGCACCCGATTGCAGCAGGTCGAAAAAGCGCGCGCGCTGGAGGACGATCAGAAACCAGGGCCGGACATTCTCCTCGTCGGCCGCCGCATCGCCCCCGAACTTGCGCGACCACGCCAGCAGCGGCCGGAACAGCAGCTGGTCATAGAGCAGGATAACCACCAGCATGACCAGCACCGCGTAGCCGATCGCGGCCAGGCTGCGCTGGTCGATCGCGGTCGCGATGTAGGAACCGATGCCGGGCAGCAGAATGGTCTGCCCCGAGACGGTGATCGCCTCCGAAGCGACGACGAAGAACCAGCCGCCGGAGACCGACATCATCATGTTCCATACCAGCGACGGAAGGGCGTGCGGCACTTCCAGCCGCCAAAAGCGCTGCCATGCGGAAAGGTGATACATCCGCGACGCCTCGATCAGCTCGATCGGCACGGTGCGCAGCGACTGGTACACGCTGAAGGTCATGTTCCAGGCCTGCGAGGTGAAGATCGCGAAGATCGCGGCGCATTCGACACCCAGCAACCGGCCCGGGAACAGCGCGATGAACCCCGTCACCGTGATCGACAAGAAACCGAGGATCGGTACCGATTGCAGCACGTCGAGCACCGGGATCAAGATCTTCTCCGCATGCCGGCTCTTGGCCGCGAGCGCGGCATAACCGAGGCTGAAGACCAGCGAGGCGACCAGCGCGGCGGCCATGCGCAGCACCGTGCGCATGGCATAAGCCGGCAGCCGCCACGGATCGAGATCGATCGGCAGGGGCTCGCCGACCTGGTAATGCTGGCTCATCGCCAACCCGCCCCACCCGAGCAGCGCGATGACGCCGAGCACCATCGGCAGGGCGATGAGGTCCCAGTAATTCGGGCGCAGCCGGGCCGGCCAGGCGATGAGGGGCAAGCCCCAGCGCTGCTCCATAATCCCTCATCCTGGCGATTCGCGGCGGCCCGGACCGCGGCCTTCGAGGTTAGCTCTAACCCAGCGGAGTGCCCCTGCGAAGCCCAAATCGCGGGCCGGCAGATATCGCCGGCCCGCCCACCTCGATCAGGCGCAAGCAACGGCGCTTCCCATTGAACGCCGCTGCTCGGGGGCGTCGCGACGGGATTGCGCGGCTTCGCAAAACCGCCATTATCCGGCCTACACGGAGGAGGGCCCTGGCGATCGAACGTCCGATCCTCGATCTGGAGCGCCTGCGCGCCGCGCCGCTGCATCGCGACCCGTTCGAATTCATCATTGTCGAAGACTTTCTCGATCGCGCCTGGATGGCGGCGCTGGTCGCCGACTTTCCGAGAGTGGACGGGCATGGCAGCTACCCGCTCGAGGTACTCTCGCCCGGGCCGAGCATGGCCGGTCTCGCGGCCGAGCTGACCGCGCCGGCGCTGCGCGAAGCGGTCGAGGAAAAATTCGGCGTTGTTCTCGAGGCGCGCCCGACGATGATCACGGTGCGCGGCCGCAGCGACGGCAAGGACGGCCGTGCCCATACCGATTCGGAAACCAAGATCGTGACGCTGCTGCTGTACTTGAACCCGCAATGGCCCGCCGAGACCGGCCGCCTGCGGCTGCTGCGTGGGCCCGAGAATCTCGCCGACTATGTCGCCGAGGTGCCGCCTCTCGCCGGCACGATGGTGGCCTTCCGCCGCAGCGGCCGCTCCTGGCATGGCCACCGCGCTCACGTCGGCGAGCGCCGGGTCGTGCAGCTCAACTGGGTGACCGATGCGGGCGTCGTGCGCCGCGAAACCGGCCGTCACCGCTGGTCCGCCCGCCTCAAGGCGCTGAGCCCGTTTGCCTGAAGGTCGGTCCGGGATCGGACTTGGCCGGGGTCGAAAGCGGTTGGCAAGCCCGTGCGGGCCGGCTAACTTGCCGGCGATTTTGCCGGTCCCGATAAGCGGTTTTGGAGAAGCGGAGCCGTGACTTGCGCGTCTCGTTGGATGATCGCCGCCGCACTGATCCTTACGGGCTCGGCCCTGCCCGTGGCTCCGGCCTCGGCTCAGACCAACGCGGCGCCGGCCCTGTCCAGCGGGCTGGTTCTGCCGCCGACGAACTCGTCATCCTCTCTGTCTTCCTGGCCTTTGCTGGCGCAGGCGGCGCCGCCGGCTGCGAGCCCGCCGGTGCCGGCCAATTCGCTGGTATGGGCGCCACCGCCGCTGTCGACAAACATCATCGACGAGTTCAAGGCCGGTGTAACCGCGCACGATGTCGGCTTCCTCGACCACCATGTCGAATCGGGTGCCGACATCAATCTCGAAATGCTGTTCACGCCGCCCTCGATCCTGCAGGCGATCGGCTCGCCGCGGCCCCATATCGGCGCCAACATCAACACCAGCGGCAATACTGATGCCGGGTATTTCGGCCTGACCTGGGGCATCACGCTGATCCAGAACCTGTTCGGCACCGGCGGCGGGATTTTTGCCAATGGGAGTCTCGGCGGCGCCGTCAATGACGGTTACATCGATTCGGCACCGCCCGGGCGCAAGAAGCTGGGATCGCCGGTGTTGTTCCGCGAAAGCGCCGAACTGGGCTATCAGGCGACCCCGACGCTCAGCGTCTCGGCGTTTGTCGACCACATGTCGAACGCCAACCTGGCCGAGCATAACGCGGGCATCACCAACGCGGGCGCCAGGTTCGGCTTCAAATTCTAGCCGCTCGCGCATTCCGGCTGTAAGAGAGTAGTCGGCTGCCCCCACGCTGCCGCTTCTTAGGCCTCGCCCCCATCAAGATCGGTGGCGGATTCCGAGGTTCTCACGGGTCATGTTGCAGCTTAGCCACGCTGCGACGAAAACACCACGTAAGCGAGAAAGGCCGCTTGATCCCATCGTATACCGCAATATCATGCGGCCAGTGGGGCAAGGGTCCTTGCCCCGAATAACCGCAACCGTTGATTTCTCGGGGGAGCAATGATCACAAAGCGGAAAATAGGCACCCTGGCAGCCGTTGGCGGGCTCACCGCTGCGATCGGCCTGCTGACGGGGCTTCCCACCGCGCGCGCCGATGAGCTTGCCGATCTGCGCGCCAATCAGGAGCTCCTCCAGCGCCGCATCGACCAGTTGGCGCAGGCCCAGAACGTGGGCGCCGGCTCGTATTTCTCGAGCACGCCGAACCCGGCGGTGGGGGCCGGCGCCGCCGGCGGCAGCTTCCCGCGCTCGTTCCTGATCCCGGGCACCGATACCTCGATCCGCGTCGGCGGCCAGATCACCGAAGTGCTCGACTACTGGTTATCGGGCGGACCGGTCAATTCCAGCCCGCAGACCACGACCGTCGGCGCAAACGGCCAGATTGACGCGGCGCCGCTCGACATCCACGGGCAGACCGTCGGCGGCGGAGCGGTCGGGGTCGCGATTGCGCACTCGCGCGGCAACGGCATCTTCTCGCAGAGTCCCCGCGAATCGAAGGTCAATTTCGAGACCCGCACGCCGACCGCTTATGGCGAGGCGCGGACCTTTATGGAGTTCGACTGGGCCGGATCGAACCAGTTCGTGCCCGGCGGCTCCGGCGCGACCTCGGGCCCGACCGACGTGTCCGACAATCTGCTCCCT
>Ga0213875_10000381_pt1 | contig 40170 bp, 27 predicted proteins | sample BarmaccomBMRX_R8_FD_160105 | JGI IMG/M metagenome (GOLD analysis project Ga0213875, IMG submission 160105) | Root-associated microbial communities from Barbacenia macrantha in rupestrian grasslands, the National Park of Serra do Cipo, Brazil - RX_R8 | ecosystem: Host-associated > Plants > Roots...
CCCGGCTCCCGGTCCCCGGCTCCCGGCTCCCGGTCCCCGGATCCCGGCCCCCCGATTCCCGGTCCCCCCGGTCCGCTGCGAGTGCTCGCCCCATCCTTAGCGTTACATCATCACACGCGGCGTGCTGGGGTCTGTCCAGTTAACGGTGTAACTTCTTCCTCCGTTGTTACTTGCGTCCCTGCTGGGCGCGGCGGGCACCGCACCGCTGGAGCGCCGGCCAGATAAATTCGGCAGGCGTGTTTGTAGGGTGCGCGGTCTTGGCGGGACTGGAAAGGGGCGCTCACCTGGTTCCGCCCGTCGCTGGGGGTGCGCAGGGGGTGAACGGTGGCGGTCGGGCTTGCGGCGCCGGGCGGGCTGGGGGTGGGGGGTCGTGGCTGGCCGGTTTGGGTGCGATCCGTGCTGTGATGGCAGCGCGGATCGCACCCAAAATCCCCCGGTGCGGCGGAATGGCTGGGCTGGATTCAGGATGTGGTTCGCAATTCGGGCATTACGGGGAAGACCCCCGCCGTGGCAACTACTGGACCGGCGCTCCAGGGCGGGTGGCGCGGAGCGAGCCGCGACAGCGGCTCACATTCCGCGATCGCGCGGTCGCGGGAGGCCCTCTGGGCCTTCCCGGCCGCGTGATGATACGGCGAGGACCACAGCGGGCGAGGGTTCCGGGGGCGTGCCCCCGGGCTAGCACAGCCCCCCGGGAAACACAGCTAACCTGGCGGTTATGGATTCTTGGCGTCGTCCGGAGATGCCCGTGCTCCCCGGCCGCGGTCCCGAGCCGCGGCTGCGTGATACCGCGACCGGCGAGCTGAGGGTCGCGGCCGCCGCGGATACCGCGACCGTGTATGCCTGCGGCATCACCCCCTATGACGCCACGCACATCGGGCATGCGGCCACGTTTACCGCGTGGGACCTGCTGGTGCGGGCTTGGCGCGACGCCGGGCATGACGTGATCTACGTGCAGAACGTGACCGACGTCGACGACCCCCTGCTCGAGCGCGCCGAACGCGACGGCGTCGACTGGCGGGCACTGGCGATCCGGGAGACGGAGCGCTACCGCCGTGACATGGAAGCGCTCCGGGTACTGCCTCCCGATCACCTCGTCGGCGCGGTCGAGGCGCTGCCGGTCATCGAGCGGTTCAGCGAGCGGCTGGCGGCCCGCGGCGCGCTGTATGACCTTGACGGTGACATCTACTTCGCGCGCGAGGCCGACCCGTCGTTCGGTGCGCTGTCCGGGCCTGGCACCGCGACCGCTCTCGAACCCGCGCAGATGGCGGCGCTCGCCGCCGAAGGCGGCGGCGATCCCGACCGCCCGGGCAAGAAGGACCGGCTAGATGCCATCGTCTGGCGCGCCGAACGCCCGGGGGAGCCGGCCTGGGGATCCCGCTTCGGCCCTGGCCGTCCCGGGTGGCACGTGGAATGCGCGGCGATCGCCAGCGAGTACCTCGGCTCCTCCTTCGACGTCCAGGCGGGCGGCAGCGATCTGGTGTTCCCGCACCACGAGATGAGCGCTTCGCATACGCGTGTCGCCCTGTGCCCTCCCGGAACCGCGGACTGCCACGTGTTCGCGCGCGTGTACGCGCACGCCGGCATGGTGTATTACCAGGGCGCGAAGATGTCCAAATCCCTCGGCAACCTGGTGTTCGTGAGCAGCCTGCGAGAGGCGGGCACCGATCCGATGGTGATCCGGCTCGCGCTGCTCGCGCATCACTACCGCTCCGACTGGGAATGGACCGACGCCGTCCTGGCCGAAGCGCAGGCGCGCCTGGCCCGCTGGCGCGCCGCCCTGACCGTCACCGCCCCCGTCGCCCCTTCCGCCCGCGTCGTCCCTCCGGCCTCAGGCAACGCTTCCGCCCCCCGGGTCTCCGCTATCCCCGGCGTTTCCAGCGACTCCAACGCCCCGAAAGCCTCTTCTGCCACGACCCAAAGTGTCCCTGCACCCCCGGCCACCTCAGTGCTCCCGGTCACCTCGGTGCTCTCGGGCGAGGCGGTACTCGCCGCCGTCCGGGAGCGCCTCGCCGACGACCTCGACGCGCCGGGCGCCCTCGCGATCATCGACCGCTGGGCCGACGCGGTACTCGCCGCACCGTCAGCCTCCGCGCCCGGCGATCCCGCCCCGCCCCCGGCACGCAACCGCCTCGCCCCGCAAGCTCTCCTCATCCGCGATACCGCGGACGCCCTCCTCGGCATCGCGCTGTGAGGCTTGCGCCCGCCGCCCCCCGGCTTGCGCCGTCCCCGGCTTTGCGCCCGCCGCCCCCGGCGTTTGCGCCGCCTCAAGGGCGCGCCGCCCCCCGGGTTTGCGCCGCCTCAAGGCCGCGCCGTCCCCGGCTTTGCGCCGCCCCGGGCTTTGCGCCGTCCCCGGCTTTGCGCCGCCCCGGGCTTTGCGCCGTCCCCGGCTTGCGCCCGCCGCCCCGAGAGCGCGCCGCCTCCTGCGTTTGCGCCGCCTCAAGGGCGCGCCGCCCCCCGGCTTGCGCCGCCCCGGGCTTTGCGCCCGCCGCCCCCGGCGTGCGCTCGCCGTCCCGAGAGCGCGCCGCCCCCCTGGGCCGCGCGCCCAGGCCCCGCCGCTGACCCATAATTTCCACCGCGCACGAGCGCCGGATAGCTTGGCGGAAATTAAGGCGTCGCATTCGGCTCTGGCTTAAACTTCGGGGTGGTAACCAACCTCATCGATCGCTATCCACCCTCCATGCCCACAGGTAACATCCCTGCTGCCGGCAGCCGGCCTCTTCGCGGGGCCAAATGCGCCAGCGGCCCCACTGGGCGGGGCCAAATGCGCCAGCGGCCCCGCCGCCATCGTGAGCCCGGCCGCGACCACCCAGACATACATGCCAGAGCCCCACATTCGGCCCGGCGTTTCCACGACACATCAGCTGGGAACACGATAGTGGAAACTAGAACGCCAAATACGACCCTTCGTTTCCGCGATCATGACAACCGACGCCGAGGCGCCGGCTGCAAATACGCACCCGGCGTCAGCTGATACCGCAGGATCGTGACCGTTGTCAACACCATTCTCCGCGCTGTGGATTTCGCCCTAGGTTATCCACAGCCGTAAAAATTCGCACTGGCTCCGCGTCTCCCCGCCGCGCAGGCTTGGCACCATGACGCAGCACCTCTCCGCGGCGGCCCATTCCCCGCAGCCAGCTAATGCACCCCAACCGCCCAGTTCCCTGCAAACATCCGGTGCCCCCGAAACACCGAATGCCCCGCGAACGTCGCCCGAGCGAAAGGTCCGTATCGGGTCACCGGCCGCGCTTCTCGCCATCGTCCCGCACCTGCTCGGGTTCGCCCCGGAGAACAGCATGGTGATCATTGGCGTCGAGCCTCCGCGTTCGCGGGTCAAGCTCACCCTCCGCTACGACCTGCCGGATCCGCCCGACCCCGAGGCGGCCGGCGGTATCGCCGACCACGCCGCCGCGGTTCTGTCCGCACAGGGCATCGAGGCGGCTGTGGCAGTCGGCTACGGTCCCGGCGCGCTGGTCACCCCGGTGGCCGACGCACTTCGCATCCCCACGCCGTTGGCCGCGCTCGAGATCGCGGAGATTTACCGGGTCGAGGACGGCCGCTACTGGTCCTACACGTGCGCCAAGCCGGGGTGCTGCCCGCCTCAGGGCACGCCGTTTGATATCGCGGATCACCCGGCGGCGGCGGCGATGGCTGTGCCGGGCGTGCCGGTGCTGACCGGACGCGCCGAGCTGGCGGCCACGGTCGCCCCACTCACCGGCGACGCGGCGGAGTCCATGCAGCGCGCCACCCGTCACGCGGAGGAGCACGCCGCCAGGCTCGTCGCGAGGGTAGCGAGGTGCGGGCACCGCGGCTCGGCCCGCCGCCTCATCGCGACCGCCGGACTGGGTGCGGTGGCCGAAGCCATCGCCGCTGCCCGTCGCGGTGACCGGGTCGCCGGTGACCACTCGGTCGCCTGGCTGACCGTCGTGCTCCGTGACCTGAGGGTCCGCGATGACGCATGGGCCAGGATGGACCCCGCCTACTGCGACGCGCACCGCCTGCTCTGGACCGATGTCACACGCCGGGCGCACCCCGGGTACGTGGCCGCTCCTGCCTCGCTGCTCGCCTTCGTGGCCTGGCAGTCGGGTAACGGCGCGCTCGCCAACGTCGCGCTCGACCGTGCGCTGGCGGATGACCCGGGCTACTCGATGGCCAGGCTCCTGCGCCAGGTGATCGACGGTGGCGCCCCGCCCTCGCTGGCACGGCTGCCGATGACGCCGGAGGAGGTCGCCGCGAGCTACGACGATCTCGATGAGGACATGGATGAAGAGCCCAGTGGCGGGGACATGGACGACGATGAGGTCGACGACGACCCGGAGGAGGACATGGTGGACGACCCGTACGAGGACGAGGACTGGGGTGCATAAGCGACATAAACGATATGTAGACTGCGTAAGCCGTTCGTCCAGTTCGGCGTAAAGCTTGCCCATTATGTCCCCATGCGCCCATTCTTAGTCAGAGCGGATCGAAAGGAGTGAGGAGGTTCACGTGACCGGCATCACAGGCCTGCCGTCCGCAAAGCTCGCCGCCCACGAGGCGGCCGTCGCCAGGCTGCGCGAGGAGTACGCGGCGCTCCCGCCGGGAGCCCCGGTCCGGCTTGCGAAGCGCACCTCGAACTTGTTCCGGTTCCCGGAGGGCGCGCCGGGCCGGGAAGGCGCGCCGGGCCTGAAGGGCACGCCGGGCCGGGGGAGCACGCCACACCGGGGAAGCGCGCGGGGCCGGGGGAGTGCGGCAGGCCCGCGGACGCTCGACGTGTCGGCGTTCAGCCGCGTGCTGCACATCGATCCACGGGCGAAGATCGCGGTCGTCGGCGGCATGACGACCTACGAGGATCTGTGCGAGGCGACCCTCCCGCACGGTCTGATGCCGCTCGTGGTTCCGCAGCTGAAGACCATCACGCTGGGCGGGGCGGTCACCGGCCTCGGCATCGAGTCGACCTCCCTGCGCAACGGCATGCCGCACGAGTCGGTGACCGAAATGGAGATCCTCACCGGCGATGGCCGGGTCGTCACCGCGACCCAGGACAACGAGCACCACGAACTCTTCCACGGCTTTCCGAACTCCTACGGCACGCTCGGCTACGCGCTGGCGCTGACGATCGAGCTCGAGCCGGTCCGGCCATTCGTTCACCTGCGGCATTTCCGCTTCTCGAACCCGCGGGACTGCATGACCGCGATCGGGGAGATCGCTGAGGCAGGTAGCTGCGACGGCCACAGAGCGGACTTCACCGACGGCACCGCGTTCAGCAATACCGAGCTGTATCTCACCGTCGGCGCGTTCAGCGACCGGGCACCGTGGCGCAGCGACTACACCGGGGACAAGATTTACTACCAGTCGGTGCGCCAGGTGCGAGAGGACTTTCTCTCCATCAGCGACTACCTGTGGCGCTGGGACACCGACTGGTTCTGGTGCTCGCGGCCGTTCGGCGTGCAGAAACCGCTGATCAGAAGGCTGTGGCCGCGCCGCTACCGGCGCAGTGACGTTTACCGCAGGCTGGTCGCCTTCGACCGGCGTTACGGGCTCACGGACACCCTCAACGCGCACCGCCAGCGGCCCCAGCGGGAGGCGGTGATCCAGGACGTGGAGATCCCGGTCGCCCGGGGAGCCGATTTCCTCGAGTTCTTCGCGAGAGAGACCGGGATGAGCCCGGTGTGGCTGTGCCCGCTGCGCCTGCGCGGTGAGCGATCCTGGCCGCTGTACCCGCTGCAGCCGGGCGAGGTGTACGTGAACTTCGGGTTCTGGGGAACGGTCCCGCTTCCTCCCGGCAGGCGGGACGGTTACCACAACCGGATGATCGAGGACGAGGTCTCGGCGCTCGGCGGCCACAAGTCGCTCTACTCCACCTCGTACTACTCCGAGCAAGAATTCCGCCGCCGGTACAACGGCGCGGCCTACGAGAAGCTGAAAGCCGAATACGACGGTCAGGGGCGCCTGCTCGGCCTCTACGACAAATGCGTGCGCGGGCGCTGAAAGGAGCGGTCATGACCCTGGCTGAGATCTTCGAGTCAATCGCGGGCCCGGATGCGCCGGTGGAGTTCAGCGCGTACGACGGCTCCACGGCCGGCCCGCCCGGCTCGGACGTGCGGGTCACCGTCCGGTCGCCGGTCGCGGTCTCCTATCTCGCGCAGGCACCCGGCGCGCTTGGGCTGGCCCGCGCGTACGTGTCCGGCCACCTCGACGTCGACGGAGACATGTACACGGCGCTTTCCAGGCTGTCCAGGGCACAGGAGACGCACGTGGACTGGGCGGAGCGGCTGCGGCTGCTGCGAGCGCTCGGCGGCCTGAAGGTGCTCGTGCCGCGCATCCCGCCACCGCCGCAGGAGGTGCGGGAAAGCCGCCGTCTGCTGAATGGCCGGCGGCATTCCAAGGGCCGCGACGCGAGCGCCATCTCGCACCACTACGACGTGTCCAACCGGTTCTACGAGTGGGTCCTCGGCCCGTCGATGGCGTACACCTGCGCCTGCTATCCGTCGGCGGACGCGTCGCTGGAGCTGGCGCAGGCGTGCAAGTTCGACCTGGTGGCGCGCAAGCTCGGGCTCCGGCCGGACATGCGGCTGCTCGACGTGGGCTGCGGCTGGGGCGGCATGGTCATGCACGCGGCCCGGGAGTACGGCGTCCGGGCACTCGGCGTGACGCTGTCCGAGCAGCAGGCGCTGTGGGCACAGCAGGCGATCAAGCAGGCAGGCCTGGAGGATCTTGCTGAGGTCCGCCACCTCGACTACCGGGACGTGCCGGAAACCGGCTTCGACGCCATCAGCTCTATCGGCCTCACCGAGCACATCGGGAAGCAGAATCTCCCCGGTTACTTCGGGCTGCTGTTCGGGAAGCTCAAGACGGGCGGGAGGCTGCTCAACCACTGCATCACCCGGCCGGACAACGCGTCGCCGTCGATCCGCAGGAGCGGCTTCATCAACCGCTACGTGTTCCCGGACGGCGAACTCGAGGGCCCGGGTTACCTGATCTCGCTCATGAACGACACCGGCTTCGAGATAAGGCACGAGGAAAACCTCCGCGAGCACTACGCGCTGACCCTGGCCGCCTGGTGCGCGAACCTCGATGCGCACTGGGAGGAGGCGGTTGCCGAGGTGGGACAGGGCACCGCGCGGGTGTGGCGGCTCTATATGGCGGGTTCCCGGCTTGGCTTCGAGCGCAACGTGGTGCAGCTCCACCAGGTGCTCGGCGTCAAGCTCGCGAAAGACGGCGTAGCCTCGATGCCGTTGCGCCCGGACTGGGAACCGGCCAGGGTCGCCGAGCCGGTCGCCTGACCGCGCCGGCTGGGCTCCGAGCGTCCTCGCCGCGCCGTGCCAGGTGACTGTCTTTCTTATACCGAACGAAACGTGCGTTCCCCGCACCTCAGGCACTTCGCCGTGTCCGCCGGATCATCGTGCGCTGGTGCCAAGCCGGAAAATTCCGGGCGAGCCGGTCAACGCGGGCAGGGGGACACGGTGTCTATAGGGAAGAGAGGGCGCCGTGGCACCCGGCAAAGCGCCCCCCGCGAGCAGTGCCCGGTCCCGTGCGGGACCCCATGATCGTAGGAGGCGCGTGTGACACGTTCATTGTTCCGCCCCCGTGCCGTGGCGGCGGCGCTCGCCGTAGCGGCCGCCGTATGCGTCCCCATGGCCAACGGGCCAGCGTCGGCCAGTCCCGTGACCGCGGTCGCGCCGGCCGCCGCCAAGCCGTCGGCGCCGCGGCCGGTGCCCGCGGGCCTGCCGCGCAGCGCACTGCTCATCAGCGGCGATCGCGTCGTCGCCGGGTCCAGCATCGCTGTCATCCCGGCCAGCGGGGCGGACCGCGCCGGCGCGGACCTGGAACTGAGCTTCGCTAGCAGGCACTACGTGATCCCGTCCGACGCCGTGCCGTATCTCGGGCGCGGCCTCGACATGAGCCTGTTCGACGTGGGCGCGGTCGCGGGCCTGGAGCGCGGGGGAGCGCTACCGGTGCGGATCAGCTACTTCGGCCGAGCGCCGAGACTGCCCGGGGTGACGATCACCGGGGCGTCCGGCCATACCGCGTCGGGGTACCTCACCGCGGCATCGGCGAGAGTGTTCGGCGCGGCCCTGGCGCGGCAGTTCGCGTCGGATCGCTCGCGCGGCGGTTACGGCGCGGACGGCATGTTCGCCGACGGTGTGCGGATCGGCCTCGCAGGGACCGCGGCGCCGCCACCGGCCGCGCCGCGGTCGGCGTACCCGATGCACACGCTGACCGTGGACGGCACCGACTCGTCAGGCCATCCGGACACAGGTGACCTCGTCCTCGTCGCGAACGTCAACAACCCGGGCCTCTTCGGTGAAAGCTTTGACGCCATCAACGACTTCTACAAGGGTACGGCCAAGTTCAGCGTCCCGGCCGGGACCTACTGGGCGGTGGGCATTTTCTCGCCGGGCGTGGGCGTCTCATTTGGCGGTGCGCGCCCACGGCCCGGTCCCGCCGACAGCGCGACACGGGTTGTCGCGCTGACGCAGTTCACCATATCGGCCGACAGGACCGTGCGGGCGGACGCGCGGACAGCGACCAGCAAGATGACGGTGGCGGTTCCGCGGCCCGCCATCCCGGCGATCGCCACCCTCACCATCGGTCGCATCTCGGCCGGCGGCCAGAGTTATGAAGTGGGTGTCACGCCAGTGCTCAACGCCGTGCTGTACGTGAACCCGACCAGGCATCCGCCCGCGGACGGCACGCTGCAGGCGTTCTCGGCAATGCAGCTGGACTCGCCCGCAACGGCAGTTTCCCCGTATCAGTACTACGCCAACATCAAGGATCCCAAGGGAATCATTCCGCCGCAGAATTTCCAGTTGAGCGCCGCCAGCCTCGCCACCGTGCACGAGAACCTGTACGCGGACGTCCCGGGTACCGGCAGCTTCATAGCCTTCTCCCTCATACCCGGTGAGCCGGGGTCCACGGCGGTACTGCCAAGGCTGGCGGTCCCCGGCCGCGACACCCTGTACCTGAGCACGGGCGGCGGCTCCTTCGCGTGGCAGGGCATCTACACGCAGGACTATTCCTCCGTCAGCGGCGGGCAGATGGGCGCCTGGGCCAGGTACCGGCCCGGCCAGGTCGCGACCGAAGACTGGAACGCCTACCCGCTGCACACCGCGCCGAACGTGGACGTGTCCGGCGACGCGCTGAACGGGGACATGATCGTTTCTGCGAACCGGTCGGGGAACGTGCTGACGCTGGCCTTCATGCCGTTCACCGACAGCGTCCCCGGCCACCTGGGCGCCGGCTACACCCCGGTCGGCGCCGGCACGGTCAGCGGCACCTACCAGATCCGGCAAAACGGGACGACGATCGCGTCCGGCAGCGCGCTGAACTCACCCGGCATCCCGACGGGGGAGATCTACCAGCAGGCCACGCCCAGCCCCAAACCCTCGGTGATCTCCTTCACGCTGACCGCCCGCCGCACCGGCAGGCAGTCCACCCTGTCCACCGCCACCGCCACCACCTGGACCTGGCGCTCCGCCCACGAATCGGGCGCCACGGTGCCACCCTGGTGGTACTGCTCGTTCGCCAGCAACCACAACTGCGCGGCGCAGCCGCTGCTGATGCTCCGCTACGCGGTGCGCGGCCTGGGCCTGGATGGCGCCGCCCCGCCGGGCGCCCAGTCGCTGGCGGTGACCGCCGGGCAGCTGCCGCTGGCGGCCGCGCAGAAGGTCACCAAGGTCACCGTGCAGGTGTCCGTCAACGACGGCGGGACCTGGGCCAGCGCCGCGGTGACCGGGTCCGGCGGCAGCTACCGCGCCCGCTTCACCACGCCGGCCGGCCGCTACGTCACGCTGCGGGTGACCGCCGCCGACGCGGCCGGGGGCCAGGTCTCCGAAACCATCACCCGCGCCTACGCCACCGCATCCTGACGAGGAGCACAGACAGATGAGAATCCGGATCATCATCAGCACCTCCTGCGCTGTCCTCGCCGCGGTCGGCGTCGCCGTCACGACGGCGGCTGCCGCTCCTGCGGCCGCCACTTCGGCGGCCGCCGCCCGGCCGGGCGCCGCTGCGGCTGGCGCCGGGACCCGTGGCGCCGCGACCTCGCACGCGGCGACCTCGCAGGCGGCCGCGGCGCCCGGCTACCGGATGGCCTGCCCGCCGGCGCGGCCCGGGCAGGCCCGGTGCTACGCGATGTGGGCGCCGCAGACGCCGGTGAACCGGGCCATCGCCGCCGGGCGCACCGGCAGCGCCGCCACGCCGGCCGGCTGGGGGGCGAAGGACATCGAAGCGGCCTACAAGCTGCCCGTGGCGCGGAACCCGCACCAGACGGTCGCGGTCGTGGACGCCTACAGCACCCCGCACCTGGCGTCCTACCTGGCCACATACCGCAAGGAATACGGGCTTCCGCCGTGCACGGCGGCCAGCGGCTGCTTCCGCGAGGTCAACGAGCAGGGCACGGCCTCGCTGCCGCCCTCCGGCGAGGGCACCGGCTGGGACCTGGAGACCACCCTGGACGTCGACATGGCCTCCGCCGCGTGCCCGGAATGCCGCATCCTGGTCATCGAGGCGAGCAGCCAGAACCTTACCGACCTGGCTACGGCGGAGAACACCGCGGCGCGGCTCGGCGCGAACGCCATCTCCAACAGCTACGGCGCCCGTGAGGACGGGTACGCGATGACGCTGGCCGGCGCCTACAACCATCCGGGTCACGCGATCGTGGTGTCCTCCGGCGACTCCGGGTTCACCTCCGCCAGCTTCCCGGCCAACCTGGACACGGTGACCGCGGTGGGCGGCACCGAACTGGCCCGGGCGAAGAACACGCGCGGCTGGGCCGAGCAGGTATGGAACGCGGGCGGCGGCGCGGGCGGCAGCGGCTGTTCCGCCTACGTGCCCAAGCCACGCTGGCAGCATGACCCGCACTGCTCCATGCGGACCATCGCCGACGTGTCCGCGGTGGCCTGGAACATCCCCATCTACGACGCGTTTTACGGCGGCTGGGGACTGGTCGGAGGCACCAGTGCCGCCTCCCCGCTGATCGCCGGTGTGTACGCGCTCGCCGGCAACGCCGCGAAGACAGCGGCGGGCTTCGAGTACTCCCATGCCGGATCGCTGTTCGATATCACCGCAGGCAACAACGACCTGTTCGCCGGCACCGGCGCGCAGTGCGGCGGCGACTACCTGTGCGTGGCGAAGAAGGGATACGACGCGCCCACCGGGCTCGGCACCCCCAACGGTACCGGCGCGTTCTGACGAACCGTTCTTGCCAGCAGCGCACCGCCGCGCCGTTCTTGCCAGCAGCGCACCGCCGCGCCGTTCTTGCCAGCACCGCATCACCGCGGATTTGGGTGCGATTCGTGTCCCTATTGCGGCACGGATTGCACCCAAAACCCCGCTGACTGCGGGGCCCATTATGCGGTCAGGGATCATTCCGCAGCACCCGGTTTGCCCGCAGAAGTAATTCGCTTGCCGGCAGCTCGATTCCCGTTTCGGCTTCGCCGGTGCGCGGCGCCCCGCTCTCGCCGGGACGCCGGGACTTGCTGGCTGATCGCGCGCCGGGTGCGCCGCACAAGGTATCCTTGGCGCGTGCGTACCGTCCGGCTGCTCCTTACCTAGCCGCGTCGACTGACCCGTCTCGACGCGGCTGGCCTCTCGTGCGCGAGAGGCCCTTTTCATTGGGGCAGAGCGTACCTGAAACCTGAAGCCGGACCGATCCAAGGGTGAGGACACGATGACAGCGGCCGAGAACGCCGACGAGGCGCAGCGCTACGACCCGCGCGAGATCCAGGACAAGTGGCAGGCCCGGTGGGCAGAGCTTGACCTCTTCCGGGCCAGCGACGACCCCGCGGACACCCGGGAGCGGTACTACCTGGTGGACATGTTCCCGTATCCCTCCGGCGATCTGCACATGGGCCACGCCGAGGCGTACGCGATCGGCGATGCCATGGCACGGTACTGGTTCCTGCGCGGCAGGAACGTGCTGCACCCGATCGGCTGGGACGCGTTCGGGCTGCCCGCCGAGAACGCCGCTATCAGGAACAACTCGCACCCCGCCGACTGGACGTACGCCAACATCGAGACCCAGGCGGCGTCGTTCCGCCGGTACGCGACGTCCTTCGACTGGTCGCGGCGTCTGCACACCTGCGACCCTGAGTACTACCGCTGGAACCAGTGGCTGTTCCTGCGGTTCTACGAGCGCGGGCTGGCGTACCGCAAGGGCGGCTACGTCAACTGGTGCCCCTTCGACCAGACCGTGCTGGCCAATGAGCAGGTCATCGGCGGCAGGTGCGAGCGGTGCGGGACCGAGGTCGTCCGCCGGGTGCTGACCCAGTGGTACTTCAAGATCACGGAGTACGCCGACCGGCTGCTGGCGGACGCCGCCGAGCTGGAGGGCAAGTGGCCGGACCGGGTGCTGCTGATGCAGCGGAACTGGATCGGCCGCTCGACGGGCGCGTCGGTGCACTTCGCCGTGGAGGGCAGGGACGAGCCGGTCACCGTGTTCACCACCCGCCCCGACACGCTGTACGGCGCGACGTTCTTCGTGGTGGCGGCGGATTCCCCGCTCGCCTCTGAGCTGTGCGCGCCGGACCGGCGCGCCGAGCTGGACGCCTACGTGGAGCAGGTCAGGAAGCTGACCGACATCGAGCGGCAGTCCACCGAACGCGAGAAGACCGGCGTGTTCCTGGGCGTCTACGCGATCAACCCGGTGAACGACGAGCGCATCCCGGTGTGGGCCGCCGACTACGTGCTGCCGGACTACGGCACCGGGGCCATCATGGCGGTGCCCGCCCACGACCAGCGCGACCTCGACTTCGCCCGCCGCTTCGGGCTGCCGGTACGGGTTGTGGTGGAGACCGGGGCGCCGGATCCCGCGGAGACGGGCGTGGCCACCGCCGGGGACGGCGTGCTGGTGAACTCGGGACCGCTGGACGGGCTGTCCAAGGCGGACGCCATCGCGCGGATCAACTCGATCCTGGCCGGGCGTGGCCTCGGCGAGGCGGCCGTCACGTACCGGCTGCGGGACTGGCTGGTGTCGCGGCAGCGGTTCTGGGGCACCCCAATCCCGATCATCCACTGCCCGTCCTGCGGCGAGGTTCCGGTGCCGGAGGAGTCGCTTCCGGTGGTGCTGCCCGACCTGCGCGGTGCCGACCTGGCGCCGCACGGGGTGTCGCCGCTGGCGGCGGCGACCGACTGGGTGAACGTCTTCTGTCCCAAGTGCGGCGGCCCCGCCAAGCGGGACACGGACACGATGGACACCTTCGTGGACTCGGCCTGGTACATCCTGCGGTACTGCTCGCCCCGCTACGACGAGGGGCCGTTCCGTACCGAGGACGTGCGGCGCTGGGCGCCGGTGGACCTCTACGTGGGCGGCGTCGAGCACGCCATCCTGCACCTGCTGTACAGCAGGTTCTTCACCAAGGTCCTGCAGGACATGGGCACGGTGGACTTCAGCGAGCCGTTCACCAGGCTGATCAACCAGGGCCAGGTGATCAACGGCGGCAGGGCCATGTCCAAGTCGCTGGGCAACGGCGTCGACCTGGGCCAGCAGATCGCGCTGTTCGGTGTGGACGCCATCCGGCTGACTATGATCTTTGCCAGCCCGCCGGAGGACGACATCGACTGGGCCGACATGCACCCGGAGGCGATGGTCAAGTTCCTCGGCCGGGTGTGGCGGATCGCGTCCGATGTGGCCGCCGCCAGCGCCCACCAGCCGTTCGCGGCCGCTGGGGGCGGCAGCTTCGCCGACGGCGACACCGAGCTTCGCAAGATCACGCACCATGCGGTTGACGAGGTCACCCGCCAGGTGGAGGGATACCACCTGAATGTCGCGGTGGCGAGGCTGATGGAGCTGGTCAGCGCGACGCGGAAAGCTATCGACTCCGGAGCGGGCGCCGGCGACCCGGCGGTACGCGAGGCCGCGGAGGCGCTGGCCGTGATGCTGTCGCTGTTCGCCCCCTACACCGCCGAAGAATGCTGGGAGCTTCTCAGCAGGGGTAAGCCGGCGCAGCCCGCGCCCGGCGCGCCCGCGGTGTCAGTCGCCAAGGCCGCCTGGCCGGCCGCGGACCCGGCGCTCCTGGTTCAGGAGACCGTCACCTGCGTTGTGCAGGTCAACGGGAAGGTCCGCGACCGGCTGGAGGTCCCGCCGGCGATCACCGAGGACGAGCTGCGTGAGCTGGCGCTGGCCGCTCCGGGGGTGGCCCGCGCGCTGGCCGGCCAGGCTGTCCAGCGCGTGATCGTCCGTCCCCCGAAGCTGGTCAACATCGTCGCGGTCTGATCCGCCCGCTCTCATACGCGCCGCAGGACCGCCACCACCTTGCCGAGGATGGCGGCATCGTCTCCGAGGATCGGCGCGTACGCGGGGTTGTGCGGTATCAGCCAGACATGACCGTCGCTCTGCTTGAACGTCTTCACTGTGGCCTCGTTATCGATCATCGCGGCCACGATGTCCCCGTTCTCCGCAACTGGCTGCTGCCGCACGACCACCCAGTCCCCGTCCGCGATGGCGGCGTTGATCATCGAGTCGCCCGCCACCTTGAGCAGGAACAGGGTGCCCTCGCCGACGAGCTGCCTGGGCAGCGGAAACACGTCCTCGACGTACTCCTCGGCGAGGATGGGGCCGCCTGCGGCGATCCGGCCGACCAGCGGGACCATCGCGGCTTCCTGCGAGGGGATGTCGAGCCCGTCGGCGGTCTCGGCCATCTCGTCGTCCCGCGCCTGGTCCGGCCGCACCGCGGGGTGCCCCGGCAGCCGCACCTCGACGGTCCTCGGCCGGCCCACGTCCCGGTGCAGGTAACCCTTGCGCTGCAGCGTGGACAGCTGGTAGGAGACGCTGGACGTGCTCGTCAGCCCGACCGCCTCGCCGATCTCGCGCATCGACGGCGGGTACCCCCGGCGCTGCACGGAATCGCGAATGACCTGCAGCACCTTGCGCTGCCGCCAGGTGAGCACGTGGTCCGGGTCGGGCTTGTCGGGCGTCTCGGGGATCACGACCGGCACGCTGCCCTTGGGTTTGCGGCCCGGTCTTCCCTTCGGCCTCGCCGGAACGTCGGGAGTTCCGGCCGTTTCACCGGCCGCTCCGCGTTCCTCTTTGTTTTCCATCGGATGACCTCCGGATCGGGGTTCTCGCTTACGGATACGAGATTAATCGCCGCGCCCGCCAACGCCAAACATCTGTTCGACGTGTCGCAAGAAATGTCAGACCCTCGCGGTACAAAGATGGTGTGTCGCCGTTCGGTCGAACTGCCGAGCGATCGAACGGGTGTACCATCGAAAGAGAGTTTGAGCGCATTGCCGGGCGAGGGGTCATCCCCCGAGCCAGCAAGGAGGCGGACGTGAACGCGACGGTAGCAGAGCGCGTCGCCCGAGTTAGCGAAATCCGGCAGCAGCGACGGGCGTCCGGGAGAGCCGGCCCCGCGGCGCGCCCGGTGCGCGGGGCGGCTCGCCCCCCATTGCGCATCGTGCACTCGGCGCCCGTGCCGCGCCCGGACCACGTGAAACCATCGGCCAGCGACCAGGCGGCCCCGCTGCGTCTACGGCCGGCGCCGGAGACCTCCCGCGGTCTCGCGGATCCCCCGGAGCGCCGGAGCGCCGCATCGCTCACGCGGCGCCCGGCGGCACGCCTCCTGGCCGAGCCCGGCCGGGCGCCACGGCGCTCACCGCCGCCACGCCGGAGCCCGGTGCGGCTCACCCGGCGCGGCCGGGTGGTGGTCACCGGCGCGGCGGCCCTGCTCATCGCGGCGCTGTCGATGGCCGTGGCCGGGACCGTGCAGCCGGCGCAGGCGGGAAGCCACGCCGGCCCCGGGACGCCGCCCGGCGGCGCCGCCGTCACCCGGCTGGTTGTCCGTCCCGGGCAGACCCTGTGGACGATCGCCCAGAGTTCGGACCCCGGCGCGGATGCCCGCGCCGTCGTACAGCAGATCATGCAGATGAACTCGCTGGCCGGCCAGACGATCCTGCCCGGCGAGATCCTGTGGGTGCCGAAGGGCTGAGGCCCGCTCCCGGCACGCCGCCGCGTCCCCGCCGCCGCGTTCCGCCTCCCCGGCGGGCCTCCCGACACGCCCGCGCGCCCCCCGGCGACCGCGAGGCTGCCAGCGATCCGTCACGCCTGAGCGCCCCCGCGGCAGTCGAGGCTGCCAGCGATCCGTCACGCCTGAGCGACCCCCCGCGGCAGTCGAGGCTGCCAGCGATTTCGGGCCACGGCGCGCCCGGGCTTGCCCTGCCCCTGGGTTCTGGTCTACGGTGAACCACAACATCTAGTAGTTACACGCTTGTGTTTTATCCACAGGTTGTGTACTCTTGACTAACAGGTAACGCAGGGAAGTGATCGCGTGTACTGCCCGTTCTGCCGCCATCCGGATAGCCGGGTGATCGATAGCAGGGCCGCCGACGACGGCACAGCGATCAGGCGCCGCAGGTCGTGTCCCGAGTGCGGGCGCCGGTTCACGACCCAGGAGACGGTCATCCTGATGGTCGCGAAGCGCAGCGGTGTCACCGAGCCGTTCACCCGGGACAAGATCATCCGTGGCGTGCAGCGAGCGTGCCAGGGGCGCCCGGTCGGGGAGGACCAGCTCGCCATGCTGGCCCAGCGGGTGGAGGAGACGATCAGGGCGCGCGGACTGGCGGAGGTTCCCTCGCACGAGGTGGGACTCGCGATTCTCGGCCCGCTCAGGGAGCTGGACGAGGTCGCCTACCTGAGGTTCGCCTCGGTCTACCGGAGTTTCGAGTCGCTCGACGACTTTGAGCAGGAAATCACCGCGCTGCGCCAGGCCCGCCAGAACGGCCACGCGGCGGACGCGCGGGCAGCCGGCACGGAGCAGCAGGTACCGGCGGCGCGGCCGGCGACGTGAATTGTGATCGTGAATCGCTTGAGCATGCGGCCCAGGCCAGGCAGCCTTCGCGCGAAGGCGGCCTTCTCGGAAGGGGGAATTAAATGACGGAGACGGTGAGCGGTTCGGCGGCGCGCAAGGGCAGGAGCGCGCGTAAGGGCCTGACCATGCGCCGCATCAACACGACGGCCGGCGTGCATCCCTATGACCAGGTCACCTGGGAGCGGCGCGACGTGGTGATGACGAACTGGCGCGACGGCTCGGTCAACTTCGAACAGCACGGGGTCGAGTTTCCCGGCTTCTGGTCGGTGAACGCCGCCAACATCGTGACCACGAAATACTTCCGCGGCGCCGTCGGTGCCCCGCAGCGCGAATGGTCGCTCAGGCAGCTTGTCGACCGCGTGACAAACATGTACGTGGAGACCGGCAGGAAGCACGGCTACTTCGCCACCGAAGAGGACGCCGAAGTCTTCGACCACGAGCTCAAGTACGCCCTCATCCACCAGATCTTCGCCTTTAATTCCCCCGTCTGGTTCAACGTGGGCACCACCTCGCCGCAGCAGGTCAGCGCCTGTTTCATCCTCGCCGTTGACGACACGATGGATTCCATCCTGGACTGGTACCGCGAGGAGGGCCTGATCTTCAAGGGCGGCTCCGGCGCGGGCGTGAACCTGTCCAGGATCCGGTCCAGCAGGGAACTGCTCACCTCCGGCGGCACCGCCAGCGGCCCGGTGAGCTTCATGCGCGGCGCCGACGCGTCCGCCGGCACGATCAAGTCCGGCGGCGCCACCCGCCGCGCCGCCAAGATGGTCGTGCTCGACGTCAATCACCCGGACGTCGTGGAGTTCATCGAGACCAAGGCGCGCGAGGAGGAGAAGATCCGGGTGCTCCGCGACGCCGGGTTCGACATGGACCTGGGCGGCAAGGACATCACGAGCGTCCAGTACCAGAACGCCAACAACTCGGTGCGCGTGTCCGACGAGTTCATGCGCGCGGTCGAAGAAGGAAAGCCGTTCGATCTGCTCGCCCGCCAGACCGGCGAGGTCCTCGACACGGTGGACGCGAAGGGCCTGCTGCGCAAGGTGGCCCATGCGGCCTGGGAATGCGCGGACCCGGGCATCCAGTACGACGACACGATCAACGACTGGCACACCTGCCCCGAATCGGGCCGCATCACCGCGAGCAACCCGTGCAGTGAGTACGTGCACCTGGACAACTCCTCGTGCAACCTGGCGAGCATCAACCTGCTCAAGTTCCTGCGCGACGACGACACCTTCGACGCCGAGCGGTTCGCGAAGATCACCGAGCTCATCATCACGGCGATGGACATCTCCATCACGTTCGCCGACTTCCCCACGGAGAAGATCGCGGCCGTGACGCGGGCCTACCGGCAGCTCGGCATCGGCTACGCCAACCTGGGCGCGCTGCTGATGGCGACCGGGCACGCCTACGACTCCGAGGGCGGCCGGGCGATCGCCGCCGCCATCACGTCGCTGATGACCGGCACCGCGTACAAGAGGTCGGCCGAACTGGCCGGCGTCGTCGGCCCCTACGACGGCTACGAGCGCAACGCGGAACCGCACAAGCGCGTCATCCGCAAGCACGCCGCCGCCAGCGCGGACATCAGCCCGGTCGGCACCCTTGAGCGGGAGATCCTCGACCTGGCCAGCCGCACCTGGCAGGAGTGCACCGGCCTCGGCGAGGCCAACGGGTACCGGAACGCGCAGGCCAGCCTCCTCGCGCCCACCGGCACCATCGGCCTCATGATGGACTGCGACACCACAGGCATCGAGCCCGACCTGGCGCTGGTCAAGTTCAAGAAGCTCGTCGGCGGCGGCTCCATGCAGATCGTCAACCAGACCGTGCCCCGCGCCCTGAAGAACCTCGGCTACCAGCCCGAGCAGGTCGAGGCCATCACGGAGTACGTCGCGGAGCATGGCCACGTGGTGAACGCGCCGGGCCTGCGGCCCGAGCACTATGAGGTGTTCGACTGCGCGATGGGTGAGCGCGCGATCAGCCCGATGGGCCACGTCCGGATGATCGCCGCGGTGCAGCCGCTGCTGTCCGGCTCGGTGAGCAAGACCGTCAACATGCCGGAGTCCGCGACCGTCGAGGACATCGAGAAGATCTACTTCGAGGGCTGGAAGCTCGGTCTCAAGGCGCTGGCGATCTACCGCGACAACTGCAAGGTCGGCCAGCCGCTGTCCGTCGCGCGCAAGAAGCCAGCGGCCGAGCAGCCGCCCGCGCCCACGACGGCAGCCCCGGCAGCCACGGCAGCCGCCCCGGCCGCCCCGGCGCCAGAGCCGCACGAGCACCGCCCGGTCCGCAGGCGCCTGCCCAGGCAGCGCCCCGCCACCGTGACCCGCTTCTCCGTCGCGGGCGCCGAGGGCTACATGACCGCCTCCAGCTATCCCGACGACGGCGTCGGCGAGGTGTTCCTCAAGCTCGGCAAGCAGGGCTCGACGCTGGCCGGCGTCATGGACGCGTTCTCGATAGCCATCTCGGTCGGCCTGCAGTACGGCATCCCGCTGGAGTCGTACGTCGCGAAGTTCACCAACATGCGGTTCGAGCCGGCCGGCCTCACCGACGACCCGGACATCCGGATCGCCAGCTCGGTGATGGACTACATCTTCCGCCGCCTGGCGCTCGACCACCTGCCCTACGAGGATCGCGCCGGGCTCGGCATCCTGTCCGCCGCCGAGCGCGCCGGCCAGCTCACCGGCGAAGACCCGGCCGCGCTCCCCGACGATGTGGACCCGGTGGAACTTGCCCAGTCGGCCGCCGTCGAATCCGCTCATACAGAACGAGCGGTGGCCACCCCCCAGCCCCCCGCCAGCCCCACCGCGGCGTCAGCCCCCACCGCTCCAGCCAGCACCGGCCCGCACAGCTCCACCGAGCTGATCGAGTCCCACCAGGGCCGCACCGCCGACGCCCCCCTCTGCCTCACCTGCGGCACCAAGATGCGCCCGGCAGGCAGCTGCTACGTCTGCGAAGGCTGCGGCTCCACCAGCGGCTGCAGCTAAAAGTGAGCGGTATTTGCATCCGATGCAACAAGCGCTGCTAGCTGCTTGAGTATCTGATGCCCGTAGATGCCGCACGCCCAGGCTTGTAGGAGCCTGGGCGTGCGGGCGGCGCGAGCTGAGATGTCGCGCGCGCGGTGAAAGCCGATGACATCACAGCCCGGCCCGCGATGGCAAGGAAGGGAGGTGATGGACATGCCAAAGAATCTCCGGATGACGGGTGCTGTTGCGGCGTCCGACGCGGCGCGGGTCCTGTCGGACCCGGCAGCGACGGCTGACGAGCGGTCGGCTGCGGCGAGCGCACTGTCCCAGGCGGCCAACCGCGCCCGGGAGACCCAGGCCCGGGCTGCTTCTGAGGCTGGACGGGTCCTGCGTGACCCGGCAGCGACGGGCGACGAGCGGTCGGCTGCGGCCAGCGCGCTGGCTCAGACGCCGTCCCGCTCTCGCAGCGGCAGCAAGCGCAGCTAAGAAGAAGTGATCGAGGCCGCCCTGGGCCTGCACTCGGGACGGTTGATCGGCGGCACTGCTAGCCTATTTGACTTGGCGCATCAATGTTGTGTTAGATGCAACGTCATGAATGATCTTCGTGTTGCTGGTCTTCCTGGCGCAGCGCGTCTGGCGCTGGCGGACGGGGTGGTGCATCTTGATCCGGCGGCGGCGGTGTTCGAGGCGATGCTGGAAGGGTGGGCTGCGCAGCAGCGGGCCCGGTTCCTGAAGGACAACACGGTCGGGCCGAGGGTGGAACTGGTGCGGCGGTTCGCGGCGTTCACGAACCAGTACCCGTGGCAGTGGGAGCCGGCGGAGGCTGAGGCGTCATCACCAGTTCGCCGGTCGCGGTGTCCACGGCCAGGAACTACCAGAACACGCTCCGGCTGTTCTGCGGCTATGCGGCCGATGCCCGTTACGGATGGGCGGACAGGTGCCTGGAGCAATTCGGGTCGGTGCCGCGGCAGATCCTGGATGAGTGGAACACCGTCGCGCATGTGACCGAGTTCGAGGGGCAGCCGCACCGCCGCCCGCTGACTTATGACGAGGTGCAGGCCTTGTTCGATGCGGCTGACGGGCGGGTGGAGGAGATCCGGTCCCGCGGCCGGAAAGGGGCACTGGCGGCGCAGCGTGACGCGGCGCTGCTGAAGACGGTCTACGCGTTCGGGCTGCGGCGCCGTGAGGCGTGGGGCCTGGATCTTGCCGATCTGCGGCACAACCCGCAGGTGCGTCAGTTCAATCGATACGGAGCGGTGTTCGTGCGGTGGGGTAAATCGTCCAACGGCAGCCCGCCCAGGCGGCGGACGGTGCTGACGGTGCCCGAGATGGACTGGGTGGTGCCGGTGCTTCAGCAGTGGACTGAAGAGGTGCGCCCGCTGTTCGCCCCGGGTGCTCATCCGGCGTTGTGGGTTACCGAGCGGCGGGGGCGCCTGTCCCGGCGGGCGATCAACGAGGCGCTCGAGGCGGCCCGAGGCGCGGCCGGGCTGGATCCGGTGCTGGATCTGCACTGCCTGCGGCATTCCTATATCACGCACCTGATCGAGTTCGGCTATCCGGAGCGGTTCGCGCAGGACCAGGCCGGCCATTCGTACGCGAGCACCACAGCGATCTACACGGGTGTGTCGGATGAGTTCCGGAACCGTCTTCTGGCCAAGACGCTGCGCGAGCGTTACGCGGGCCCGCTGGGGGAGCAGTCGTGACGAAGAAGATGGGGATCCGGTGGCATCTGCGGCTGCGGATGGCGGAGAAGGGCCTGTTCCAGACCTCGGATCTGGTGCCGCTGCTGGCCGAGCGCGGCATTCACCTGTCCCGTGAGCAGGTCTACCGGCTGGTGACCCAGGTCCCGCAGCGACTGTCGACCGACACGCTGGCCGCGTTGTGCGACATCCTGGACTGCCAGCCCAACGACCTGATCGAGATCGAGGTCGTCAGCAAGCAGGTCCGCAAGACGGCCGGCGAACCCGGCCGGGCAGCGGCACCGCCGGTGCGACGCAGCACGATCCGCCGTCCGGACCTGTCGTGACGGCGGGCGGCCCGGCCGACGAGTCATGGGATCGCGTCATCTCCTGCCTGGTCGCCTCGGTGCCAGAGCTAGACCCCGCGGGCGCCGAGCGCGCTCTCGCAGCGGCCAGGGCGGACCGCGGGCGGCGCTGCGCGAGGTGGACGCGCTTCTGGCCGAGCATCCCGGCGCCCTGGTCACCACCCCGGCCGCCTATCCGCTGGCGCTGGTCCGGCTGGCGCACGCGCTGATCGAGGCCGGGTATCAGGCAGTCGCGGCTCCGGCCTGCGCCGGGTGCGGCAAGATCACCGCCGGCCTGCGCCATAAGACCGCCTCCGGCCGGGTCTGTGGGACCTGCGCGGCCCGCGGCAGCACCGGGACGTGCGCTCGTTGCGGCCGGGCCCGGCGGATCAACGCCCGCCGCCCGGAGGGTGGGATCTGCTCGGCCTGCTATGACAAGGACGAGCAGGTCGTGACCGAGTGCGGCGGGTGCGGCCGGACGCGCCGGGCGGTCGCCCGGATGCCCGACGGCACCGCCCGCTGCCAGTTCTGCGCTACCCGCCTGGCGCGCACGTGCTCGGCCTGCGGCCAGCAGCGCACCGTCGCCGGGACCACCGATGTCGGCCCGGTCTGCGCCTCGTGCTACCAGGCTCCGCAGGGGCCATGCGGGCGCTGCGGGCGGACCCGCAAGATCGCCAGGCGGGCGACGGCAGCCACTCCCGACCTGTGCTACGGCTGCTACCAGGGCATGGTGGCGGTCTGCTCGGCCTGCGGGAAGACCAGGCCGTGCCAGCGGATCTCCTCGGGCAGCCCGATCTGCCGCAGCCGCCGGACCCGCCCTCCCCGGCCATGCTTCCGGTGCGGGCGCGACCGGCCGGTCCAGGCGGAATGGCCGGCAGGGCCGGTCTGTGTCGGCTGCTACGAGCACGTCCGCCGCCACCCCGCCGAATGCGCAGGCTGCGGGGTGTTCCGGCCGCTGATCGGCAGCGACGAGCAGGGAGGGCCGGTCTGCGGGCCGTGCGCCGGAGCTCCCGGGCTGGACTACACCTGCCGCGAGTGCGGCCGGGGAGGAGAAATCCACAGCAGCCGGCGCTGCTTCCGCTGCGTCCTGGCCGAACGCACCCAGACCCTGCTCGCCGGCCCTGGCGGGGAAGTCTCCGCCCAGCTTCTTCCCTTGATCGAGGCACTCACCGCGGTCACTAACCCGGCCACCGTGGTGAAATGGCTCGGCACGAGCCGGTCAGCCCGGCTGCTCGGCCACCTGGCCAGGACAGGTGACCCCATCACCCACGACCTGCTCGATGACCTGCCACAGACCCAGGCCTTGCACTATGTCAGGGAAGTGCTGGTCAGCTCAGGCGTCCTGCCCGCGCGCAACGAGCACCTGGAGCGCCTGGCACCTTGGCTGGAAAACCTGCTGGCTGGCAAGCCAGCCCACCACGCCCGGCTCATCCGGCCCTTCACGCACTGGTTCGTGCTGCGCCGCGCTCGCCGGGCCGCCGCCCGCCGGAGCTTCACCCGGGGATCAGCCGACTTCGCCCGGGCCCGCGTCCTGGCCGCCCTGGACCTGCTGTCCTGGCTGGACCAGCGCGGCCAGGCCCTGCACGACCTCACGCAGCCGGATCTGGACCAGTGGCTCGCCGGAGGCGCCACCACCCGCCGGACCGTGCGCTACTTCCTTCAGTGGGCACATGGCCGCGGCCTGGCCAGCAATCTAACGGTGCCGCTTCCCCCGCGCCCGGAACCGGCCCGGCTGCTCGCCGAGGACGACCACATCCGGCAGCTTGACCGGTGCCTCACCGACGAGGCCATGCCCTTGGACCTGCGGGCCGGAGGTGCGCTCGTCCTGCTGTTCGGGATGCTGGTCAGCCGGATCACCCAGCTGACCAAGGACAGCGTGGTCGAGGACGGCCAGGCTACCTACCTGGCCATCGACGGGCACTGCCTCATGCTGCCACCGCGGCTAGCGGACCTCGTCCGCCAGCTCCGTGACCAAGACGAGCCGCGCTGGACACTGGGCCGCCTGGGAACCCCCGCGCCGTGGCTCTTCCCCGGCCAGAGCCCGGCCCGCCCGGCCGTGGATATCCTTTTCGGTGTTCGTCTCCGCCGCTATGGAATTGACGCTCACGCCGGACGCAACACAGGACGTCTTGCCCTCGCAGCAGAACTGCCCGCCTCAGTCCTAGCAGACCTCACCGGCATCAGCATCAGCACCGCCGAACGCTGGTCCCACTGGGCCAAACGAGACTGGGCAGCTTACGTCGGCCAGCGCGCGGCCGACGTCACGGCCGAACCCGGAACCCTTTGAACACGTCAGCGACGAATTCTGCCTCTGACCAGGTAATCGAAATCAGCCGATTCGTATATCAGGAACGTTGTGACCACTACATACCCACAGGTTGACACTGCCGATGTCAACCGGATGCACTCCGCCCTCGCACAGCTACTCGACACCGTGCGCAGGCGCGTTCCCTCCGACTGGACGCCGACGTGGCGTTCGGAAGGAGAAGACGAAGTCAAGGCAACCTCACAGCTGTCCCGGACCGATGGCAGCCCATGGGGCGAAAATCCGCTCTCCACCGTCTTCCCTGTATCAGCGATGCTGATCGACACGGTGATCCAGAATGTCGACGCCTTCCACGTGCTGCTGGAATCCCGGCCGAGGTCCACTCTCGCCCTGGACGCCCAGGCCCGGGCAGCGCTCGAAGCTGCAGCCCAGGCATGGTGGCTGCTCAAGCCCAGGATCGGTGGCCGCGCCCGCGTTGCTCGCCTCTACGTCCTGCGGCGCAGCAGCGCCTCCCGCTTTGAACAGACAGCCCAGAAAATGGGACTGCCGCCGGCGTCCGGCTACGGGGCGCTGGTTCAAAATCTGGACGACTACTACCAGGGTGAGCTCGGCCTGGTCCCCATGCTCAGCCGGAAGGACAACTGGATCGGCTGCGAGAACCAGAAGGCGCTCGACTACACCACGCTGGTGAAGGAGTTCATGGAACAGATCGGCCAGGATCCAGCATCAGGGCCATATGCCTACTACTGCGGCGCGTCACACGCGGAGCTCTGGCGAATCCAGCACTCCTACGACGAGGTGCAGCGACCCGATGGCCAAGTCGTATGGATCCCGAGCGCTCCCGTCGCCACGGTGAACGCCGCGGTGAGCGTCTGCGCCGATGCGCTCACATACCCTGTCGCACGAGCCCTCGCGCTGCTGGGCCGCGGAGCATCGTGCACCGAACTCCACTACCTCAGACAGCCGTTGCGGTCCGCGCTGACACTGCGATGATGAGCCTCATCTGGCCGACTAACGAATACCGGGTCCACCGGACTAAATACGCTGCGTCAGTATCAACGGCCGGGAACCTGCTAACCGAACCTGCTAAACCTGCTAACCGGTACTAAGATTAGGTTGTTTAGTTAGTTTCTTGGGGGTTTCTTGCGCAGCTTTGCTGACCTTGATGTGCTCATCGGGCTGGTGCCTGCCCAGATCGTAACCCGGCTAAGCGCGATCGACTTCGGCCGCGGCTCGGAGGCGCTTTACCGTGACCAGATGCCGGGACTACTCACGGAGCTCGCGGACCGGGCCCGCGTCCTGAGCATCACTGCCTCGTCCGCGATCGAAGGCGTCATCGTCGCGGACGCCGATCGTGCCCGGCGGATCATCGACCGGCAGACGACCACGCTACGCAACCGCAGCGAGCAAGAACTCGCGGGCTATCGCGATGCTCAGGACTACCTGTTCCAGGAGGACTGGCAACCGCTGAACGCTGGCCTGATCCTGCACCTGCACCGTCTGCTGTTCGCTCACACCGCCGCCTCCGGCGGGGCGTTCAAGACAGAGGACAACCTGGTCGTGGACCGCTCGCCAGACGGTTCCACAACCGTGCGCTTCAAGCCGGTGCCCGCCGCAAGCACTCCGTTCGCCGTCGACGACCTGATCGAGCGCTATAAGCAGGCAGTGGTGGCGGGCGAGCACCATCCAGTGCTGCTGTCGGGGCTGTTTGTCCTCGACCTTCTCGTCATCCACCCCTTCGAGGATGGCAACGGTCGAGTGGCCCGCCTGCTCACCGGCGCAATGCTCAGCGAGCACGGCTACACCGTCGGCCGCTACGTGAGCCTCGAGCAGGAGATCGCCGAATCAGCCGACGCCTATTACCAGGCCCTCTTGGACTCCACCCATGGCTGGCATGAAGGGACCGCCGACCCGTGGCCCTGGCTCGGCTACTTCACGAGCATGATCGCCGGAGCGTACGCAGTCTTCGCCGACCGCGCGTCTGCGGCCCAGACCCCCGGGACCAAGCAGCAGCGCATCCGCGAGCACATCGTGCGCCACGCGTCGGCCACGTTCCGCCTCGCCGATATCAGGGCGGCAGTGCCCGGTGTCAGTGACCAGACGATCCGGCTGGTCCTGGAACAGCTGAGGAAGGAAGGCAAAGTCCGAGCCGACGGAACCGGCCGCTCCGCGACCTGGACCCGGACGAATACCGCACGCTCCGAATAAGTGCCCTGCGCCAGTACATCGAGCGGCATCGCATCGGGCGCAACAGAGGTTGTGGCTGGCGCGGGTTGCCCGCGCCAGCGCCGCCCAGGTTACGGTACGAGAAGAAGCCTGCCGGTCACAGCGCGGTCCTCCAGCATCTGGTGTGCGCGGATCGCGTCGGCCAGCGGAAGCTCCTGGGTGCAGGCACGCAGTGCGCCCGACCCGAAGAGCCGGGCGAGCTCGGCGACGTTGGCCCGGGCCTGCTCCGGGGCAGCCGCGCGCAGTGCCAGCAGCGAGAACCCGATCACGCTCTTGAGCGCGAACAAGGTCCTGACCGGCAGGATGGGCAGGTCTCCCGATGACGCGCCGAAAACGACGGCACGCCCATACGGCGCCAGCAACCCGATGCACTGATTCAGCACCTGACCGCCTACGGCCTCCAGGACCACGTCGACGCCGCGGGGCGCGGCGTCGCGCACCAGATCAGCCCAGCCGGGCTCGCTGTAGTTGACGACCACATCCGCGCCGAGTTCCTTCGGGAAGCTCAGCTTGGCGGGTGAGCCCGCAGCGGCGATCACCATCTCTGCGCCGCGCTGCCTGGCGAGTTGCACGGCGAGATGCCCGATGGCGTCGGCCCCGGCGGTGACGAGCACGGTCTCTCCCGCACCGAGACGCCCGGTGCGCAGCGCGCCGAGCGCGACCGCGCCGACGGTGGGAAGCATGCTCGCCGCCCCCGCGCTCAGTTCCGCGGGGACACCGGCCAGCCATTCGGCGTCCACGACCACATAGTCCGCGTACGCGTCCTCCAGCAGTGCGGCCACCCGGGTGCCGGTAAGCGCCGGATCGGTATCCGGCCCCGTCGCCTCGACCCTCCCCACCACGTCGCCGGTCAGCGTCGCGGGCACTGAACGGAAGTAGATCGAGTCCGGATCGGTCTCGCGGCGGATCTGCACGTCGACGTAATTGACGCCGATTGCCTCGGTGCGGACCAGCACCTGCCCCGGGCCAGGGACGGGGATACCGGCCTCTTCGGTGACCAGCACCTCTGGGCCGCCGTGCGTGTAGAACCGTACACGTCGCATGACCTGCTTCTCCTCGTAAACTTGTCCATAAGTCAACTTAGAGGACATTACTTGACCATAGGTCAAGTTGTCTAGGAGTGCCCGATGAGCGCAGACCGTCGCGAGCGCGCTGACGCGGTACGCAACCGCCGCGCCATCCTCGCGGCCACCGAGGAACTGCTGGCCACGCACCGGCCACAGGACATCTCGATGGAGCAGGTCGCGGTGGCCGCCGGCGTCGTCAAGGGCACGGTGTTCCATCGGTTCGGCAACCGGACGGGCCTCATGCTCGCGCTGATGATGGAGCGTGCCCGGGCACTGAACGAGGCAGTGACGGCGGGCCCGCCGCCGCTGGGTCCCGGTGCTCCTGACCGGGACCGGCTGCTCGCCTTCCTCGACGCGATGGTGGAGGTGGTGAGCAGGAACAAGGGCCTCCTAGCCGAGCTGGCTCACTCCGGCGCCATGGAGTCGCCGTCGGCCGACAAGGGCGGTACGCCGGGAGACGACCACCCGGTCTACTGGTTCTGGCACGGGCATATCAGCGCGCTCATCGCCTCCCAGCGGCCCGACGCTGACGCTGACACAATCGCGCACGTTCTGCTTGGTGCGCTGCATAGTGAGCCCGTCCTGGCTCAGCTGGCCGCCGACGGTCCGCGTCGGCTGGCCGCGACCATGCGATCCCTGGCGTGCGGAATGCTTGACGCGTGATCCCCCGGTCTGGGGCGGGTGCCCGCGCGGGGCTTAACCCGAAGCCGAGAGCGAGAGCATGAAGAGCGCTGTCCATGCGGTCACCGGGTCGCTCGTGTCGTGCCGTGAGCGGCGAACGAGTCGCGGTCACCGGCCCAGGCCTCGCGCGGGGCGACCGTTTCGAGGCGGCCGAGATCGGCGGGAGACAGCTCAACCGCGGCCGCCGCGGCGTTCTCCGCCAGCCGGTCGCGGCGCTTGGTGCCCGGAATCGGCACCACGTCCGGCCCCTGCGCGAGCAGCCACGCGAGGGCAAGTTGCCCAGAGGTGACGCCCTTCTCTTCGGCCAGGAGCCGTAGTTCACCGACGAGCGCACGATTTCTTGCCAGTTGCCCGCCCTGGAAACGCGGGTCGCGATGGCGGATGTCGTCACGCGTCAGGGCGGCGGGGTCGAGTCCGCCGGTCAGGAATCCGCGCCCCAGCGGGCTGTAGGGAACCACGCCGATGCCGAGCCGCCGGGCCGCCGGGAGCACCTCGTCCTCGACGTCGCGCCACCACAGTGACCACTCGCACTGCAGGGCGGCGATGGGATGCACCGCCGCCGCGCGCTCGAGTTGCGCGGCGCTGAGTTCGGAGACCCCCAGGTGCAGGACCTTGCCGTCGGCTACCAGGGCGGCCATCGCGCCGATCGTCTCCTCGACGGGCACGGCGGGATCGGGACGGTGCAGGTAGTACAGGTCGATATGGTCCGTGCCGAGACGTTCCAGCGACGCCTCGCAGTAACCGCGGACACGCTCGGGGCGGCCGTCCAGATGAACGCCTTCAGGGGTACGGACGATGCCGAACTTCGTGGCGACCACGACGTCATCGCGGCGCCCGGCGAGCGCACGGCCGAGCAGGCGCTCGTTGTGGCCCGCGCCATAGCTTTGCGCCGTGTCCCACAGCCGGACACCCAGGTCGATGGCGCGCCGCAGGGTACGGGCCGATTCCGCGTCGTCCGCCGGACCGTAGGCCTGGGACATGCCCATACAGCCAAGCCCGATCGCGGGAACCTCGAGGCCCTCCGGGCCAAGAAACCGGGTCTGCATGCCTCGAAGATAACCACAGCTTAGAGTGGTATCCACAGCACGCTGTTACTGGTATTAGGAGTGAGAGGATGACGGTCACCGCCGACCGGGGCAACCGCCGCCTGCGGGAACTTGGTGATCTGCTCAGATCGAGGCGCGCGCGCCTGCAGCCCGCTGATGCCGGACTGCCGCGGGGGCGCAGGCGCCGGACGCCCGGCCTGCGGCGCGAGGAAGTCGCGCAGCTCGCCGGCGTCTCGCCCACGTACTACGCGTTCCTGGAGCAGGGCAGGAACATCCGCCCGTCGCCGGAAGTCCTCGATGCTCTCGCCAGGGCGCTGCAGATGGGCCCCGCGGAGCGTGCCCATCTTCGCGCCCTCGCGCACGGTCCGGCGCCTGAGGACGATTCGCCCGCGGAGGTGCTGGCGCCCGGCGTCGACGCGCTGGTCGAGCGCCTTGACCCGTGCCCGACCTTCGTGAAAGGACGCCGGTGGGACATTCTGGCCGCCAACCGGAGTGCACGTGCGCTGTTCGCCGACTGGCTCGAACTTCCGCGGTCCGAGCGGAACGAACTGTGGTGGATGTTCACGGACCCTCGGGCCCGGGAGGTCTACGCGGACTGGCCGCAGGACGCCGCCGCGATGCTCGCGCGGTTTCGTGACGCGGCCGCGCGGCGCCCCGACGACCCGGAGTTCCTCGAACTCATCGAGCGGCTCCACGAGCGCAGTGCCGAAGTGCGGGCCTGGTGGCCCAGGCACGAGGTCCTGGCGCCGGGCAGCGGGATCAAGCACCTCCGCCATCCGCTTCTCGGTGACCTGAGCCTGCAGCATGTCGTCCTGCAGATCGCCGACCACCCGGACCAGAAGCTCGTCACCTTCGCGGCTGGTCAACACGAGCGGGACCTGGCCAGGCTGGCCGCGACCGTCCCGGCCGGCGACACCCTGGCACGGGGCCGCCAAACCGGGAAGGCCGCCGGCGGGCGATACCATCGAGGCCGCGATGACCCATGATGCTTTTGACACCCTGGTTTCCGCCATGGACAACCCGCTGATCGTGGTCACCACCGCCGAGGCGGGGGAGCGGGCCGGCTGCCTCGTCGGGTTCCACGTCCAGTCCAGCATCGACCCGCAGCGGTACTGCCTGTGGCTGTCCAAGGCCAACCACACCTACCGGGTGGCACTGCGGTCCAGCCACCTGGCCATTCACTACCTCACCACGGACGACCTGCCGCTCGCGGAGCTTTTCGGCACGAAGAGCGGCGACACCGTCGACAAGTTCGCCGGGCTGGCCGTCGAGGCGGGCCCGGGTGGCGCGCCGCTGCTCCGGCAGTGCCCCAACTGGCTGGCGGTCCGGCGGATCACCTTGCTCGACGAGGGCGGAGACCACGTCTCGCTGACCGCCGAGCCGGTGGCCGCGCACACCGGCGGCCGGTTCCAGCCGCTGCGGCTGTCCAGCGCCGCTCACCTCGAGCCCGGGCACGGCGCTCAGGAACGCCCCGACCCGCCCACCGAGCGCGCGGCGCCGCACTGATGGCGGGCTGCGCCGCGGAAACCGGCTTGAGCTTCCAGCGGCTGTCAGGTGCACAGTCGTACCCATGAGTGAGAGTGCGGAGCTGTTCACCGTCGGGCAGCTCGCGGCGCGCACGGGGGTCGCGCCGCGGACGGTCAGGTTCTGGTCCGACGCCGGGCTGATCTCGCCGGCGCGCAGGTCCGCGGGTGGGTACCGCCTCTACGGCGCGGCGGCCGTGGCCCGGCTCGACCTGGTCCGGACCTTGCGGGAACTCGGCCTGGGCCTGGATGTGGTCCAGGCGGTGCTGTCCCGTGCGTCCACGGTCGCCGAGGTGGCGGCGGCGCATGTCGCCGCGCTGGACGCGGAGATCCGCGTCCTCCGCCTTCGCCGGGCGGTGCTCAGCACCATCGCGCAACATGGCAGCACGACTGAGGAGACGCTTGTGATGCACAAACTGGCCATGCTGTCCGCCCAGGAGCGGCAGCAGATCATCGACGACTTCGTCCAGGGTGTCTTCGAGGGTGTCGACCCCGGCGCCCCCGGGATGCATCTCGCGCGGGCCATGCGCCAGCTGCCCGCCCAGCTTCCCGACGATCCGGCGCCCGAGCAGGTAAGCGCGTGGATTGAGCTCGGGGAACTCATCGCCGACGAGGCGTTCAGGCAACGGGCACGGAGCATGGCGGTGGCGGGAGCGCAAGCCGGCGAGACCACGGCCATCGGGGCCGCCTATCGCGCGGTTATGGAGCATGCCGGGCAGGCGCTGGCCCAGGGCACCGACCCGGCCTCGGCCGAGGGCCGGGCCGTCCTGGACCGCATTGTCGCGCCCGGTACCCCGGCCGCGGAACGGGCGCGGCTGCTCGGGCAGCTCGAGACGTTCACCGATGCCCGGGTGGAGCGGTACTGGCAGCTGCTCGCGATCATCAACGGTCAGCAGCCGTTCCCCACCACCGTGTCGGCCTTCGAATGGCTGATCGCCGCGCTCCGGGCGACGCTGTTAGCCCACCGTGGGCAGCTCCCTGTGCCGATATCAACGAGACCATCGCCTTCAGCTACGACAGCGTCTGATCGCCGGTGCGGGTCGCTCGCTGGTATCTGGCGGCCAGCTCGCGGACGCTGGCTACCAGCTCCGGCGGCTCGGTGACCTCGAAGTCGGCGCCGAGCATGCCAAGGTAGGCCGCGAGCATCTCGGGGCTGTCTGAGCCGGCGCTGATCACGCAGGACCGCTCGCCGGCGGCCTCGACCTGGATGGCGGCTGGCAGCCGCGCGCGGATCTGCGCGGCCGGCGCGTGCACCGTGACGCGCGCCGTGTAGTCCCACATGGCCGTCGCCAGCCGGCTGGAGACGTACGCCGCCACGTCCGGGCCCGGCAGCTCCCGGGGAGTGAAGCGCGGGCCGTTCGGCACCCGCAGTCGCATGCGGTCGGCCCGGAACGTGCGCCAGTCGCAGCGGCCTGTGTCCCAGGCCAGCAGGTACCAGCGGCCGCGGGCGTGCACCAGGCGGTGCGGTTCCACCATCCGCAGGCTCACCGCCCCGTCGTGGGCGCGGTACTCGATCCGAAGCTGCTCATGGTCCCTGGCCGCGCCCGCGATCGCGGCCAGCACGTCCGGTTCGACCGCGGCGGCCAGCCCGGGAACCGGAACCGTGTAGGCGTGCAGGGCGGCGACCCGGCGCCGCAGCCGGGAGGGAAGGACCTGCTCCAGCTTGGTCAGCGCGCGCATCGAGGCCTCCTCGATCCCGGTCACGCTGCCGCCGGCGGCGGTGCGCAGCCCGACGGCGACCGCCACCGCTTCCTCGTCGTCGAGCAGCAGCGGCGGCAGCGACGCCCCCGCCCCCAGCCGGTAGCCGCCGGCCGCGCCCGGCGTCGCGCGCACCGGGTAACCGAGGCTGCGCAGCCGCTCCACGTCGTTGCGGACAGTTCTGGTGCTCACCCCGAGCCGTTCCGCCAGCTGTGGCCCTGTCCACTCCCGCGGCGTCTGCAGCAGCGACAGCAGCCGCAGCAGCCGCGCCGAAGTCTCCAGCATCCCCCCACCCTGCCACCAATCCCGAAACCCTTCGTTCCGCAATATCGCCAACACCGCGGCGCGCTCACCCCCGTTCAGCATGATCATGTGTCAAAATGCCGGTCCCAGCCGGCGAAAAGGCACACGATCATGGGAGCATCCGCCTGGTCCCGGCGTCCCCGGCCGGTATGCGGTGATTGTGCTCCAGCGGGAGGGCCGGGCCCCGGCGCCGCGGCGGGGCGGGCATTGTGCGAGGCCAGACAGCAGCCATAATGATGCGATGGGTCAGCCGGAAGTTACTGTCAGGCCTGTCCGGGAGAGCGACCGTCCCACCGTGGAATGGCTCACCACCGAGCTGTGGGGCGCCCCCGAGGTGGTGGTGCACGACGCCGCGTTCCATCCGGCAGGGCTGCCCGGTTTCATCGCCGAGCGCGGGGGCCGCATCGCCGGGCTGCTCACCTATGACGCGGCCGGCGCCGTGCTGGAGATCGTCACCCTGAACGCGCTCGACCGGTACGCGGGCATCGGGACGCTGCTCATCGAGGCGGCGCGCGATGAGGCGAAGCGCCTCGGCTGCCGCGAGGTGCTGCTGACGACCACCAACGACAACCTGGACGCGCTCCGGTTCTACCAGCGCCGCGGCTTCCGGCTTGCCGCGCTGCGCCCCGGCGCGGTCGACAGGTCGCGGCTGCGCAAGCCGGCGATCCCGCGCAGCGGCGACTACGGCATACCGCTGCACGACGAGATCGACCTGAGCTGCCCGGTGTAGGACCCGTTATAAGAGGCACAGGAACCATCCCGGCGCCGGTCTCGCGCATCGCGTCATGCCCCGGATGGAAGGTAGAGTGCCCCGACGGGGGGTGGTGCTGGCCTTAGATACCCGGCAAACTATCTCAAACTCCGGCGAGCTGGTCGCGAATTTCACCGACCGTATTGGTCTGTGTGCTGTCGTGATCAAGCCCGATGCGCTATACAGGGACTACGGCTGTCCGAGGGAGCACGATGCTGCCACACGATAGGATCCAGTCCGCCGCGCGGGACAGGCAAGGCCGAGTAGCCCGCATGCTGTGGGCCGCGGCGCGGGCTCCGCTGTGGCTGAAGATCGTTCTGTTCGCCGCGGCCGTCTTCCTCTCGCCTGTGGTACTCCCGCTGCTCCTGCTCGCGGCGCTCGGCTACGGGATCGTCGCGGTCGCCGAGGGCCGGCGCAGCCGCGCCGCCACGGTATCGGCGGCGGTGTGGGGCATGGTCGCGTTCGGCGCGCTGTCCGGGCTTACCTCGTCCCGGCCAGGGTGGCTGCTGGCGGTGCTGGTGCTGCCGTTCGCGGTCGCCGTGGCCGCGCACGCCAAGACCCTGGCCCGCTGGCACGCGCCCTGCCGGACGGTGGCCTGGGCGCTGGTGTGGTCGGTGCCGGTCGGCGTCGGCCTGCTTCGCGCGTCGCCGGCGCACCCGATGATCGGCGTGATCGCGGCGTGGCTGCTGGCCGCCGCCGTGCTCGGCTGGCGGGTGGCCAAGAGCATGCAGGACGCGCGGATGTACGCGCCGGGCGGCATGCCGGGCCCTGGCGGCGCCGTCCTTCCGCCGCGCGGCGGTCATCCCGGCGGCACGGCGCCGCCGGGCGCGCACTCACCCGTGCACTACGGGATGCCGGCGCGGGGAGCGGCCCAGGCGTACGCCGACCACGCAGCGCGCGAGCAGCAGCCCGCCGCGCCGGCGCGGCAGCGGCCGCCGATCTCCGTCGAGGACGCGATGGCCGAACTCGACGCGATGGTCGGGATGGCGCCGGTCAAAGAGCAGGTGCGGTCGATCGCCGCCTCGATCGAGGCGGCCAGGCGGCGCGCGGTCGCCGGGGTGAGCACCGAGAAGCCGATGCGCCACTTCGTCTTCCTCGGCCCGCCGGGCACCGGTAAGACCACCGTGGCGCGGGTGATCGCCAAGATCTTCTACGCGTTCGGCCTGCTGGACATGCCCGAGGTCGTGGAGGCGCAGCGCGCCGACCTGGTCGGCGAGTACCTGGGCGCGACCGCGATCAAGACCAACGAGCTGATCGACTCCGCGCTGGGCGGCGTGCTGTTCATCGACGAGGCCTACAGCCTCGTGAACGAGGGAGACGGCCAGACCGACCGGTTCGGCATCGAGGCCGTGCAGACCCTGCTCAAGCGGGCGGAGGACAACCGCGAGAACCTGATCATTGTCCTGGCGGGTTACGAGAAGCAGATGGAGACGTTCCTCGCCTCCAACCCCGGCCTGGCGTCGAGGTTCGCGACCCGGGTGCGCTTCCCCAGCTACTCGCCGCCCGAGCTGCTCGCGCTCGCGGACTCCCAGCTCGGCAACAAGGGCGAGACGCTGCACCCGGAGGCGCGCCCGGTGCTGTGGCGGATCCTCGAGGAGGTGGGCCGCCGCCGGATAACCGACGAGCTCGGCAACGGCAGGTTCATCCGCAGCCTTCTGGAGAAGGCGGGCCAGGCGCGGGACGTGCGGGTGATGAGCGCCGCGGCGGAACCCGAGCCGGAGGACCTGATCACGATCCGCGCGGCCGACCTGGAGCGCGCGTTCGCGGAGCTGACCTCCCGGCTGCGCGGCTACGAGGACACGCCGACGCTGGAGAGCGCGATCGCGGAGCTGGACGAGCTCGTCGGTCTCGAACCGGTCAAGCAGCAGGTGCGCGCGATCGCCGCGCAGCTGCGGGTGGCCAAGCTGCGAGACCGGCAGGGCCTGACCAGCCAGCCGCCCGCCAGGCACTTCGTGTTCAGCGGACCGCCGGGAACCGGGAAGACCACGGTCGCGAGGATCCTCGGCCGGATCTTCGCGGCGCTCGGGCTGCTGGTGCGCCCCGAGGTGGTGGAGGCGCACCGGGCGGACCTGGTGGGCGAGCACCTCGGCTCGACCGCGATCAAGACGAACAAGCTCATCGACTCCGCGCTCGGCGGGGTGCTGTTCGTCGACGAGGCGTACTCACTGCACAACGACGGCTACTCGGGCGGTGACGCGTTCGGCGCCGAGGCGGTGCAGACGCTGCTCAAGCGCGCCGAGGACGACCGGGACCGGCTGGTGATCGTGCTCGCGGGCTACCCGGACGCGATGGACCGGTTCCTGCGCAGCAACCCGGGGCTGGGATCGCGGTTCAACAGCAGGGTGCAGTTCCCCAGCTACGCCCCGGAGGACCTGTCCAGCATCGCCGTGCTGCTCGCTGAGCAGACGGGAGACATGTTCGAGCCCGGCGCGCTGCAGGCGCTCCAGGAGATCTTCGAGCGCGCCTGCGCGTCCGGGAGGATCGACGAGCTCGGCAACGGCAGGTTCGCCCGCTCGCTGTTCGAGCGGGCCTGCGCCCACCGCGACCTGCGGGTGGTGCGGCTGGGCGAGGGCGCGACCGCCGAGGACCTGACCACGCTGACCGCCGGCGATGTGCGCGGCGCCTATTCGGAACTGGCGGTTCACGGTTCGGTGTAAGTAGGCTGGCGCGGTGGACGGCCGTTGGGAATTCTGGATCGACCGGGGCGGCACGTTCACCGATATCGTCGCGCGGCGCCCCGACGGGACGCTGGTCGCGCACAAGCTGCTGTCGGAGAATCCCCGCGCGTACCGGGACGCCGCGGTGGCCGGAATCCGTGAGCTGCTCGGCGTGCCCCCCGGGGAGCCGGTCCCGGCGAACCGCGTCGGCGCGGTCCGGCTGGGCACCACCGTCGCCACCAACGCCCTGCTCGAGCGCAAGGGTGAGCGCTGCGTGCTGGTCGTCACGCGCGGCTTCGGCGATGCGCTGCGGATCGGCTACCAGAACCGGCCCCGCATCTTCGACCGGCACATCGTCCTGCCCGAGCTGCTGTACGAGCGGGTGATCGAGGCGGGCGAGCGCGTCAGCGCCGGGGGCGAGGTCATCGTGCCGCTCGACGCCGGCGCCGTGGAGCGCGAGCTGCGGGCGGCATACGACGACGGCATCAGGTCCGCTGCCGTGCTGTGCATGCACGGCTACCGGTACCCGGAGCACGAGGCGCGCATCGCGGAGATCGCCCGGTCAATAGGGTTCACACAGGTCAGCGAGTCGCACCGGACAAGCCCGCTGATGAAGCTGGTGTCCCGCGGCGACACCACGGTCGTCGACGCGTACCTGTCGCCGATCCTGCGCCGCTACGTCGACGAGGTGGCCGCCGAGCTCGACGGCGTGCCGCTGCTGTTCATGCAGTCCAACGGCGGCCTCACCGACGCGGCGAGCTTCCGCGGCAAGGACTCCATCCTGTCCGGGCCGGCCGGCGGCATCGTCGGGATGGCGCGCACCGCCGCGGCGGCCGGCTATCACCAGGTCATCGGCTTCGACATGGGCGGCACGTCCACCGACGTGTCGCACTACGCGGGCGAGTTCGAGCGGCAGTACGAGACGCAGGTCGCCGGCGTCAGGATGCGGGCGCCGATGCTGTCCATCCATACCGTGGCGGCCGGCGGCGGCTCGATCCTGCACTTCGACGGCAGCAGGTACCGGGTGGGGCCCGACTCGGCGGGCGCCGATCCCGGCCCGGCGTGCTACCGGCACGGCGGCCCGCTCACCGTCACCGACGCCAACGTCCTGCTCGGCCGCATCCAGGCCGCGTACTTCCCGCGGGTGTTCGGCGAAACCGGAGACCAGCCACTGGACCAGGAGGTGACCCGGGCGCTGTTCACGGAGCTGAGCCGCCAGATCTCCGGCGCCACGGGGGACAAACGCGGGCCAGAGCAGGTCGCCGCCGGGTTCCTGGAAATCGCCGTGCAGAACATGGCGAACGCGATCAAGAAGATCTCGGTGCAGCGCGGCTACGACATCACCAGGTACGTGCTGTCCACCTTCGGCGGCGCCGGCGGCCAGCACGCCTGCGCCGTGGCCGACGCGCTCGGCATGACCGCGGTGCTCATCCACCCGCTGGCCGGCGTGCTCGCGGCCTACGGCATCGGGCTGGCGGACATCATCGCGATGCGGGAGACCGCGGTCGAGGCGCCGCTGACCGGCGAGCTGCTCGCGGAACTGCCGGCCGTCATCAAGCCGCTGGAGGCGGAGGCCCGCGCCGAGCTCGCCGCGGAGGGCGTGCCGGACCACCGCATCCGCGCCGAACGCCGCGCGCACCTGCGCTATGACGGCACCGACACCCCGCTCGCCGTGCCGCTCGGCTCCGCCGCCGCGATGACCGCCGCGTTCGAGGAGGCCTACCAGCGCCGGTTCTCGTTCCTGATGCGCGACAAGACGATCGTCGTGGAGGCCGTCTCGGTCGAGGTCATCGGCGCGCAGGCCGCCGAACAGCCGGACGCCGCCCCGGACATCGAGGCGGCACCGCGGTCAGCGCGCCCAGCCCAAGCGCCGGCGCCGCGGTCGGCGCGGCGCCCGGGCGAAGCGCCAGATCCGCAGGCAGCGCGGCGGCCAGCCCAAGCGCCGGGCGCGCAGCCAGCAGGACGGCCGGCCGGCGCGGCGGATGAGCGTGCCTGGACAGATGCCACCGCCCGTTCGGAATCATCTGAAGGAGGGCAGCCCGAGCGGACGGAAAGCCCCGTCCCCGCCGGCCGGGTCCCGATGTTCACCGGCGGGAAGTGGGCCGGGGTAGAGCTGTTCCGGCGGGACGCGCTGCGGCCGGGTCAGGCGGTCGGCGGGCCGGCGATCATCGCGGAGGACCTCGCGACCACGGTGGTCGAGCCCGGCTGGCGGGCCGCCGTGACCGAGCGGCTGGACCTGCTGCTCACCCGGGTCGCGCCGCGGCCGGCCGCGAGATCGGTCGGCACCGAGGCCGACCCGGTGATGCTGGAGATCTTCAACAACCTGTTCATGTCCGTCGCCGAGCAGATGGGGGTGCGGCTGCAGTCGACCGCGCACTCGGTCAACATCAAGGAGCGGCTGGACTTCTCCTGCGCGATCTTCGACGCCGACGGGGACCTGATCGCGAACGCGCCGCACATCCCGGTGCACCTCGGCTCGATGGGCGAATCCATCAAGATGGTGATCGCCCGCAACAAGGGCCGCATGAAGCCCGGCGACGTCTATGTCCTCAACGACCCCTACCACGGCGGCACCCACCTCCCCGACGTCACAGTCGTCACCCCCGTCTTCGCCACTTCGAGCGCCCAACCGGCACGATGGAAACCTGAGCCGCCTATAACCGGCTCAGGTTTCCATCGTTGTGGCCACACCGCGGAGCACGAGGGAGGGGAACGCGCAAGCGGGGGCGCGGAGCGCGGAGGCCGGGGAGGGGAGCGCGGAGGCGGGAGCGCGGAAGCGGGGGAGGCGGCCGCACCGGAGAGCGAACCGCGCGACATATGGTTCTACGTCGCCTCGCGCGGCCACCATGCCGAGATCGGCGGCATATCCCCGGGGTCCATGCCCGCTTTCAGCACCCGCGTCGAGGAAGAGGGCGTGCTGATCGACAACTGGCTGCTCGTCGAGAACGCGCGGCTGCGCGAGCGCGAGACGGTCCGGCTGCTCGAAACCGCCGAGTACCCGTCGCGCGACCCGGCCACGAACGTCGCCGACCTGCGCGCCCAGATCGCCGCGAACGAGAAGGGCATCCAGGAACTGCACCGCATGGTGGAGCATTTCGGCCTCGACGTCGTGCGCGCGTACATGGGGCACGTGCAGCACAACGCCGCCGAGGCGGTCCGCCGGGTGATCACCGCGCTGCGCGACGGCGCGCACGCCTACGAGCTGGACAACGGCGCGGTCATCCGCGTCGCGGTGCGGGTCGACGGGGCCGGCCGGACCGCGGAGATCGACTTCACCGGCACGTCGCCACAGCGGGACAACAACTTCAACGCGCCGTCGAGCGTGGCGATGGCGGCGGTGCTGTACGTGTTCCGGACGCTGGTCGACGACGACATCCCGCTGAATTCCGGCTGCCTGCACCCGCTCAAAGTGATCATCCCGCCGGGCACGATGCTGTCGCCGGAGTATCCCGCCGCGGTCGCCGCCGGCAACGTGGAGACCTCCCAGGCGGTCACCGGCGCGCTGTACGCCGCGCTGGGCGTGATGGCGGAGGGTTCCGGGACGATGAACAACGTGACGTTCGGAAACGACCGCCACCAGTACTACGAGACGGTGGCCAGCGGCTCGGGCGCGGGCGACGGCTTCGACGGCACGGACGTGGTGCAGACGAAGATGACGAACTCGCGGCTGACCGACCCCGAGGTGCTCGAGTGGCGGTATCCCGTGCGGCTGGAGTCGTACGCCATCCGCCCGGGCAGCGGCGGCGCGGGCCGCTGGCACGGCGGGAACGGCGGCGTGCGGCGCCTGCGGTTCCTCGAGCCGATGACGGTGAGCACGCTGAGCGGCCACCGCCGTGTGCCCGCGTTCGGCATGGCCGGCGGCTCGCCCGGCGCGCTCGGCCGCCACTGGGTGGAACGAGCCGACGGCACCGTGACCCCGATGAGCGGCTGCGACTCCGTCCGGCTGGCCGCCGGTGACATCTTCACGATCGAGACGCCGGGCGGCGGTGGATATGGGATACCGAACGAGAGGTGGCCCGACCCCTAGGAAGGCCTCGACTGGCTGGTGGTCGGCCACAGCGGGCGCGGCGAATAGCGTGGGGCGTAGCCCTTCGCGATCGCGCGTCCGTGAAGGGCCGTCGGCCCTTCCGGTCGTGCGATGTTACGGCGGGGACCGCAGCGGGCGCGGCGAATAGCGTGGGG
>Ga0213875_10000382_pt1 | contig 39987 bp, 37 predicted proteins | sample BarmaccomBMRX_R8_FD_160105 | JGI IMG/M metagenome (GOLD analysis project Ga0213875, IMG submission 160105) | Root-associated microbial communities from Barbacenia macrantha in rupestrian grasslands, the National Park of Serra do Cipo, Brazil - RX_R8 | ecosystem: Host-associated > Plants > Roots...
GATGGTGCGGCTCTCCTTTCGTGGGAGCGCGCCCTGAACCCTTGTCGAGCGCGGCTCATCACGAAGCGTCCCTAGAATCTTGTACACGATCCATCTACTTTATTTTTCTGAACGTGGTTCATGAGCAGCCTGACGTCCCATTTCCTGTATGAGATTGGTAAGATCTGGATCTGCTACTCCATCGAAGATCCCATCCACAAACGTAATTACGCCGATTAAAGCTTCGCAGGCCATATTCACAGTAGTCCAGATCTCATCTCGCTTCGACTGGTTTGCGCTTATATAGCGCGTTAACGATTCAACGGTGGGGTGAGCAGCATCTGCCGACATCTGCGCGTAGAACGCATAGCCCTTCCCGATGGGCCCGGCAGCATCTGCCATGCGCTTCGGGCTAAGAGTCCGACGTTTAGACTTCTTTAGATTTCGGAGAAGACTTCTCAGATAATCGTCTTCGTGCCTGGTGTGTTTCAACAAAAATTCACCACGAGATTTTCTAGTTGCTTCGTCATCGTCGACAAGCTTCCGGATAAAAGATGGTCCATTTTCGCTCAATAACACGGCTGTAAACTGGTTTTCGAGACAACAGCGTGCGAGAATGCGCGCTTCGACGACCAATCCAAGACGCGCCAACGCAATTACCCCCTGAAAGTTCGAACATGTGCGCGTCAGAAGTAATACCGATAGTATTTTCGGATCGATGAGTATGGGATCTGTAATGTTTGTTTTGTGGCGTTCGAGAATACGGCGACCGGTTTCATAACACCGCTCTGCGTATGCGAGCCAAACCTCTTCGCCGCTACGGATCATGTTGCGTCAGAACTGCTCCTAACGGATCAAACAACCTTCTTACTCAGGCGGTTGCGCCGCCGTCGACCGGCAACGCGGCGCCGGTGACGAAGGAGGCTTCGTCGGACAACAGGAACAGGGCGGCGTTGGCGATCTCCTCCGGCCGGCCGGGCCGGCGCATCGGGATCGCCTGGCTGCGGCGCACCACCAGCGCCTCCTTGTCGGCGCCGGCCTCGCCGGGCGGCAATTGCTGGTCGGGGCGGGCGACGAAGACGCGCAGCATCGGCGTGTCGATCGGCCCGGGGCACACCGCATTGACGCGGATGTTGTCCGGCGCCAACCGCTTGGCGAGGGCGCGCACGAAGCCGACCACGCCGAATTTTGCCATCGAATAGACCGGGCTGAACCCGGAGCCTTGCAGCCCCGAGGTGGAGGCCGTGTAGAGCAGCGCACCGCCGCGCCGCGCCCGCATCTCGGGGATCGCTGCCTCGGTTGTCACCAGCACGGTGCGCAGATTGAGGTCGATCGCCAACTCGAAATCGGCCATTTCGATCCCCTCGATGGCGGCCGGGCCGGGATGGCCGACATGGTTCCACACGAAATCGAGCCCGCCGAAGGCGCTCGCGGTGCGCCGCACGATGTCGCGGGCAAACCCGTCCTCGCGCAGATCGCCGACGAGGCCCATCACGCGGCCGCCGGCGGCGGCGATCTCGCCGGTGACCGCGTCCACCCCGGCCTGGTCGAGATCGACCACTCCGACCGCGGCGCCCTCGCGGGCGAAACGCAACGCCCCGGCGCGGCCCATGCCCGAGGCGGCCGCGGTGACGATCCCGATCTTGCCTTGCAGCCGCATGTGTTCCTCCCGAGGCGCGCGTAACCCACCGGCATAGAATGCGCGCATCGCGGCCGCGTGCAACAGCCCCCGGGGCGCGATAGATCGGGCGGCCGCTCGGAGCGCCGAGGCTTTCGCGGCCTCCCGCGGCCTGCTACACCCGCGCGGGCTGCGGTCGCTGGGTTCGGGAGCGCGTGAACGCCCTGCGTTGCCGGTTGAAGAAGGAGAGCCGGGGTGAGTTCGTTCGACCTTTCCGGGCGCGTGGCGGTGGTGACCGGCGGCAATGGCGGGATCGGGCTCGGGATGGCGCGCGGGCTGGCCGAAGCCGGCGCAGCAATCGTGGTCGCGGCACGCAACCGCGAGAAGTCCGAAGGCGCGGTTGCCGCGCTGGCCGAGAGCGGGGCGCAGAGCGCGTTTGTCGAACTCGACGTGGCCGACGAAGAGTCGTGCCGCGACATGGTGCGGCAGACCGTCGAGCGCTTCGGCCGTCTCGACATCCTCGTCAACAATGCCGGGATGTCGATCCGCAAGCCGCCGGAGACCTACGCTGCGGCGGAGTGGCGCCAGGTGCTCGACACCAATTTGACCGGCGCGTTTCTGTGCGCGCAGGCGGCGCATCCCGTCATGAAGCGGGGCGGGCGCGGCAAGATCATCAACATCGGGTCGATGATGTCGATCTTCGGCGCCGGCTACGCGGCGCCCTATTCGGCGAGTAAGGGCGCGATCGTGCAAATGACGAAGTCGCTCGCGATCTCCTGGGCGCCCGACAACATCCAGGTCAATGCGGTGCTGCCGGGCTGGATCGACACGGAATTGACGATCAACGCGCGACGCCAGGTCGAAGGGCTGCACGAGCGCGTGCTCCGCCGCACCCCGGCGGGCCGCTGGGGCGACCCCCGCGACCTCGCCGGCATCGCGGTCTTCCTCGCCGCGCCCGCTTCGGATTTCGTGACCGGCGCCGCGATCCCGGTCGATGGCGGTTTCTCGGTCGAGATCTAGCCGCGCTCCTCTCCGGTCCCGCTATCGTCGGTCACCAGCGGCCCGGCGCTGGCGGGTGGCGCCGGCCCGGCCTGCGGTTTAGGGTGGCGCGGGCGAGAACGGTCGAGGGGCGATCGATGACAATCGGCGTGCGCAAGTGCGATGCCCCGCTCGGGGCCGAAATCGAGGTCGATCTCTCGCGCGACCTGGACGAACCGGCATTCGCGGAGGTGCAGGACGCGTTCCACGACAACATCGTCGTCGTGTTCCGCAACCAGAGGCTCGCAAGCGACAAGCAGGTCCAGTTCAGCCGACGCTTTGGCGAGCTCGAAATCCACATCGTCAAGAAGTATCTGCTGCCCGGCTATCCCGAAATCCTGCTGGTCTCGAACCTGAAAAACGAGGCGGGCGAGTATATCGGACTGGCCGATGCCGGGCGCACCTGGCACACCGACGTTTCCTATAAGCTGAAGCCCAGCCGCTGCTCGCTGCTTTACGCGATCGAGGTGCCGCACCGCGACGGCAAACCCCTTGGCGATACGCTGTTCTGCAACACGATCGCGGCCTATGAGGCGCTTTCGGAGCCGATGAAAAAGCTGATCGCCGGCAAACGGGCCATTCACCGCTACTCCGAGCGCAAGCGGATCGAAAACAGCCCTCGCCCCAAGCTCACGGCGCAGCAGCTCGCCGAGACGCCGGACGTGGCGCACCCGGTCGTGCGCACCCATCCGTTTACCGGGCGCAAATCGCTTTACGTCACCGAAGGCGAATGCATCGGCATCGAAGGCATGCCGGAGGATGAAGGCCGCGCCGTCATTTCGGAATTGCACCACCACTGCATCAAGCCGGAATTCATCTACACGCACAAATGGCAGGTGGGCGATCTGCTGATGTGGGACAACGCGACCTCGATGCATCTCGCGGTCGCCGATTACGAGCCGCATGAGCGGCGCCTGATGCATCGCACCACGGTGCTCGGAGGCGTCCCGTTCTGATCAAGGCCGGTCTTCTGCTCGGCCTGCTCGCCGCGGCGCTCGGCTATCTATCGGGCGCCGCCTGCGGGGAGCAGTCCGAACTGCGCGTCGCGACGCAATACGGCTTCGGCTTTCTGCCAATGGCGGTGATGCGCGACCGCAAGCTGCTGGAAGCCGAGGTCGCGCGCGCCGGCCTGCCCGACACGAAGGTGGTCTGGGCGACCTTTGGCGGCGGCAACGTCATGAACGAGGCGCTGCTGTCGGGCGGCCTCGATATCGCCACCGGCGGCATCACGCCCTTCATCACGCTGTGGTCCAAGACGCGCGGCACGTTAAACGTCAAATCGCTCGGCGCGCTCGATACGCTGCCGCTGTGGCTGATGACGCGCAACCCGGCGGTCGCCTCTCTCGCCGATCTGCGCCCGAGCGACAAGATCGCGGTGACCGCGGTCAAGGTCTCGGTGCATGCGATCCTGTTGCAAATGGCCGCCGAGAAGATGTGGGGGATTGCGGATTACACCCGGTTCGACCCGCTCACGGTATCATTGCCGCAGCCTGACGGGATGGCCGCGCTGCTGTCGGGCGCCGGCGAGGTCGACGGCCACTTCACCGCGCCGCCATTCCAGTATCTGGAGGCGAAGGCACCGGGCATCCACCGGGTGACGACGGCGGAGGAGATCCTCGGCGGCCCGGCGACCTTCGTCGTCGCCTGGGCGACCGAGCGGTTTCGCGCCGACAACCCGAAACTCTATGCGGCCTTCCGCGCCGCCCTCGACCGATCGATCGCCGCGATCAAAGCGGACCCCAAGGGGGCGGCCGAGATCTACCGCGGCGGCGCCAAGGGGGTCGAGGCGGAGACCGATTATGCCGAGATGCTGAGCGACCCGAGCGTCGATTTCACGACGACGCCGAGCGGGACCATGCGCTATCTCGGCTTCATGCAGCGCATCGCTTCGGTGAAGGCCGGGGCCGAATCGTGGAAGGATCTGTTCTTCCCGGAACTGCACGACCAACCCGGCAGCTGAACCGCGCGGCGCTCCGCTGGGCGGACGTCCGGATGAGGCGAATTTGACTCGGCGCTAGCGCTACACCCAGCTGGTGTCCGCTTCGAGGCCGAGGAGGTGCTGGCCGACGGTCTCGAAATGCTGCTGGCGACCCTGCAATTGCTGCACGACGGTATGGATGTCGCGGAACCGGCGCTCGAACGGGTTCGCGTTGAAAATCGCGGTCGCGCCGGCCGCGTGGTACAAGGTATCGACGATCGCGACGGATTGGTGGATCGCAAAGGTCGCGGCGAGGCGGATCGTCATGCGCTGATCAAGGGTAAGCCGGCCGGTCCGCGCCGCCCCTTCGGTCGCCCGTTCGAGAGTGTCGAACAGATAGGCCCGCGCCGAGAACAGGCGCGCCTGCGAGAGCGCGACCTGCGCCTGCGTCACATTGTTGTCGCGCATGGTCCGCTTGGCGCCGCGCGGGATCTTGTCGCGGGCGAGCTCGATAAACGCATCGAGCACGCTGCGCGCGATCCCGAGCGCGACCCCGGCGAAGCCCGAGGCGTAGAGCTGCATGCTGCTGAACCGGTAGAGGAGCGCGTCCTCGCGCCGCGCGGCCTCCTCGTCGCGCGACGGCGAATAGGCCTCGGGGACGAACAGATCGGTCACCGAATACTGGTCGCTGCCGGTGCCGCGCAGCCCCATCACGTGCCAGATATCGGTGAAGGTCGTGCGGTCCTTCGGGAACAGCATCGTGCGCACGACGGGGCTGCCGTCGGGCTCGCAATAGGGCTGACCGCCCGGCCCGAAGACCGGCACGTGGCAGCCGAGCCAGGTGGCATGATGGCTGCCGCTCGCGAAAGACCAGGTCGCGGTGACCCGGTATCCTCCCTCGACGATATGCGCCTCGCCGGGCCCCGGCCCCCAGGCGAGGATGCCGCGCGGTCCGCCGAAAATCTCGCGCGCCACCGCGGGGTCGAGATAGGCCGCGCTCATCGAACAGCCGGAATTCTGATTGACGCACCAGGCGGTGCTGGCGTCGTGCTTCGCCAATTCCTCGATGACCGGGACATAATCGAGCGGCCGCAATTCGGCACCGTCGAGCGAGCGCGGCAGCAGCAGGCGAAAGAGGCCGCGCTCGACCAGCGCGTCGACGATCGACGCGGGCAGTTCGCGCTGCTCGTCGATCTCGGCGTAAGCCTGGGGTTGCGCGGCCATGATCTCGCGCACCTGCCGGACATAAAAGGCGCTTTGGCCGGGCCCGGCCGGGTCGGGGCCGCCCGGCGCGGCGCCGGCAACCGCCGGCGAGGTCGGCTGTAAACGCGTAACCGGCATTGCTCGCGCCCTCCCGATCGCGCCGCCGGACCGGGCGCGCGCTGGCGCAACTCCACAGACAAGCGCGATTTCTGTCAAGCCGAGCGCCGCGATCACGGCCCGCGCCGGCGATTCTGGGCCGGCCGAGCGAGGCCGCGACGGTTCGGCTCCGCCGCGCGCGCGGACCAAGCCGGCGGCTGCCGAGCGGCTTCTATCGCTGGCTCTCGCTGCCGTAGAGTTGCGCGATGCAGCTGCGCCGGCTTCCGCCTGTCATCGTCGACCGCATCGCGGCCGGCGAAGTCGTCGAGCGTCCCGCCGCGGCGGTCAAGGAATTGGTCGAGAATGCGATCGATGCCGGCGCGTCGCGGATCGACATCGCCTTGCAGGAAGGCGGCCAAGGGCTGATCGCGGTCAGCGACGACGGCGCCGGCATGAGCCCGGAAGAGCTGAGCCTCGCGGTCGAGCGCCACTGCACCTCGAAACTGCCGCAAGACGATTTGTTGCGGATCGCCACCTTGGGTTTTCGCGGCGAGGCGCTGCCGTCGATCGGCGCGGTCAGCCGGATGCGCATCGTGTCGCGCCGGCGCGACGCCGACAGCGCCTGGGAGGTCGTCGTCGAGGCCGGAGAGAAGCGCGATCCGGTTCCGGCGGCGGCGGGTCCGGGCACGAGGGTCGAGGTGCGCGACCTGTTTTTCGCCACCCCGGCGCGGCTCAAATTCCTGAAGACGCTGCGCACCGAACGCGACCAGGCGGTCGATGCCGTGCGCCGGCTCGCAATGGCCTATCCGCGGATCGCCTTTACCGTGACGGCCGATGGCGAGCGCACGGCCATGCGGCTGGCGCCGGCGCCGAGCCGCGAGGCACGGCTCGCCTCGTTGCTCGGGCGCGATTTCGCCGACAACTCGGTGACCGTCGAAGCCGAGCGCGCCGGTTTCCGTCTGACCGGGTCGATCGGTTTGCCGACCCTCAACCGCGCGTTGCCGCGCGACCAGTACCTCGCGGTAAACGGCCGGCCGGTGCGCGACCGGCTGTTGGTCGGCGCCGTCCGGGCGGCCTATCAGGATGTGCTGGCGCGCGACCGCCACCCGATCGTCGCGCTGTTCCTCGACGGGCCGCCGGCCGAGATCGACGTCAACGTGCATCCCGCCAAGACCGAGATCCGGTTTCGCGACGCGGCGCTGGTGCGCGGACTGATCGTCGGCGCGTTGCGCAACGCGCTCGCCGCGGCCGGGCATCGCGCCTCGACCACGGTCGCGAGCGCGGCGCTTGCTGCCTTCCGCGCCGGCGCGGCCGGGGCGGCGGCGCCGAGCGCAGCCGCGCGCTTCGCATTCGCGCCCGCGCCGCCGGCCGGGGTCGCGGCAGCCGGGCTGGCGGAAGCCGCGCGGGATTTCCTCGCGCCATCGACCGCCCGCGATCCGGATCCGGTCCCGCCGGATGCGGCGGAATCGCCGCTCGGCGCGGCGCGCGCGCAATTGCACGGCACCTACATATTGGCGGAAACCGCTGAAGGCATCGTACTCGTCGATCAGCATGCGGCGCATGAACGGCTCGTCTACGAGCGCATCAAGCGCTCGTTGGCCGATCGCGGCGTGGCGCGACAGGCTCTGCTGCTGCCCGAGATCGTCGAATTGGGCGAAGCACCGGCGGCCCGCCTCGCCGAGCGGGCGGCCGAGCTTGCCGAATTCGGCCTCGTGCTCGAAGCCTTCGGACCCGGCGCCGTGATCGTGCGCGAGATTCCCGCTCTGTTGCCCGGCGTCGATGTCCCGGCGCTGGTGCGCGATCTCGCCGACGAACTCGCCGAGTGGGGCGACGCGCTGCGGCTCAAGGAACGGGTCGAGAGCGTGTGCGGCACGATCGCCTGCCATGGCAGCGTGCGCGCCGGCCGCCGGCTGTCGCGCGACGAGATGGACGCGCTGCTGCGCCAGATGGAGGCGACCCCCAATAGCGGCCAATGCAATCACGGCCGCCCGACCTATGTGAGCCTGGCGCTGGCCGACATCGAGCGGCTGTTCGGCCGCCGCTGAGCGCACATCCATTGGGAAAGCTTGCCGGCTCGCACCGCCTTCGGCGGGCCCGGAGGTCGACATTCCCGGAGTTGACATTCCCGGGCACCCGGCGGAGCCTCTGCGGCCGCCGCGTGACCGCCGTTGCGCCGCGTCCGACCCGCTTCGATAAAGGACCCGACGAGCCATGCCGCGAGTGACCTATGTGAGCCAGGACGGCAGCGAGACGACGCTCGACATCGCCGTCGGGACCAGCGTCATGCAGGCGGCCGCCTATAACGGCGTGGACGGTATCGTCGCCGAATGCGGCGGGTCCTGCATGTGCGCGACCTGCCATGTCTATGTGAAGGAAGACCAGCTCGCGCGCACCCCGCCGATGCAGCCCGACGAGGACGCGATGCTCGAAGGCACGGCGAGCGAGCGGCGCCCGAACAGCCGGCTCAGCTGCCAATTGGCGATGACGCCCGAAATGGACGGGCTCGTCGTCTACCTCCCTGAGACGCAGGTTTGAACCAGATCGTCATCCTCGGCGCCGGCCATGGCGGGTTCCAGCTCGCGGCCTCGCTGCGGCAGAACGGGTTCGACGGACGCGTCCTGCTGATTTCCGACGAGCCGGGATTGCCCTACCAGCGGCCGCCGCTGTCGAAGGAATATCTCGAAGGCAAAATCGGCCCCGACCTTCTGCTGATGCGGCCGGAGGCGTTCTATCGCGACCACCGCATCGAACTGATCGCCGACGAGCGGGCGGTGCGGATCGATCCCGCCGCGCGGGAGGTCACGCTCGCTCGCGGCACGCGCCTCGGCTACCACCATCTCGTGCTCGCGACCGGGGCGCGCAACCGAGCGCCGCCGGTCCCGGGGCTCGACCTCGAGGGGGTGTGCTACCTGCGCAGCCGGGCCGAAACCGATGCGCTGCAGACGCAGCTGGCCGAGGCCCAAACCGTCGTGGTGATCGGGGCCGGGTTTATCGGCCTCGAATTCGCCGCCGTTGCGGCCGCCAAGGGCAAGCGCGTCCATATCGTCGAAATCGCCGACCGCGTGATGGGCCGGGTCGTTGCGGTCGAGACCTCCGGATTTTTCGCCGCCAAGCACCGCGAGGCGGGCGTGCAGTTCACCTTCGGCATGCCGGCAGTCGCCATTCTCGGCCAGTCCGGCCGGGTGCGCGCGGTCGAATTGCGCGACGGGACCCGGCTTGCGGCCGATCTCGTGCTGGTCAGCATCGGCGTCGCGCCGAATGCCGAGCTCGCCGCAGAGGCGGGGCTCGCGATCGTCAACGGCGTGCTGGTCGACGATCGCTTGCGAACCGCCGACCCGGCGATCTCGGCGATCGGCGATTGCGCCGCCTTTCCGAGCCGGCATGCGCGGATCGCGCCGGTGCGGCTCGAATCAGTGCAGAACGCGGCCGATCACGCGCGCTGCGTCGCCGACCGGCTGACCGGCAAGGACCGGCCCTATGCGAGCCTGCCCTGGTTCTGGAGCGAGCAGGGTGCGTTGCGGCTGCAGATCGCGGGGCTCACGACCGAGCACGACAGAACCGCGATCCGCGGCCGGATCGAGGACGGGTCGTTCTCGGTGTTCTGTTATGCCGGCCACACCTTGCTCGGCATCGAGTCGATCAACCGCCCGGCCGACCATGCGATCGGCCGTCGCCTGCTCGCCGCCGGCCGCCAGGTGAGCCCGGCCGAGGCGGCGGACGAAAGCTTCGATCTGCGCGCCGCCGCAACCTCGCGCGCCGCGTGACCGGAACGCCGCCGCGGCTAATACAGCCGCGTGCGATAGCCTTCGGCGATCTGGCGCTCCGATTCCTCGACCGTGGTGCCGCCGATCTGGTCCGCCAGGATGCGGCCGAGCGAGGGGAATTCGCCGGGACGCAGGCGCTTTTCCGGGTTCCATAGATCGGAGCGGATCAGCGCCTTGCCGCAGTGGAAATAGACCTCCTCGATCGCGACCAGCATGCCGCTGCGCGGCGCCTTGCCGTTGACCGAAAGCGGCTCGAGCAAGCCCGGGTCGGTGGTGACCGTGCCGCGCCCGTTGACGCGCAAGGTCTCGTTGACCCCCGGCACCAAAAAGATCAGGCCCACCCCCGGGCAGGACATCAGATTGCCGAGCGTATCGACCCGGTTGTTGCCGAGCCGGTCGGGGACTAGCAGGGTCTCGTCGTCGAGCACCGCGACAAAGCCGGGCGCGTCGCCCTTGGGCGAGGCATCGCAGCGCCCCTCGGGATCGCAGGACGCGACCACGATAAACGGCGATCGGGCGATGAACGCGCGGCAATAGCCGTCGAGCCGGCTCAGCTGCTTCTTGACCGCACGCTCCATCGGCGGCCCGTACAGCGCTCGCAATTCGCCGAAATCCTCGATCCGGTCCACCATCGCCTCCCGTCGCTTCGTCGCGCTACTATGGCACGGGCAGGCCGACAACCTCCACAGCCGCGGGAGAGGCGCCAGGGTGAGCATCGTTCTATCGCGCGAGGAACGGCCGGAAGGCGGCCATATCGCGCGCCTCGTCATCGACAATGCGCGCAAGGCGAACAGCTTTAACCGGGCGCTGATGACCGAGCTGGTCGAAACCGTGGCCGGGCTCGCGAACGACCCGGAGCTGCGGCTCGCCGTCGTGACCGGCGCCGGCGGGCGCGCCTTTGTCGGCGGCGCCGATCTGCGCGAGCTCGCCGCTCTCGACCGCGATTCGGCGACCGGGTTCATCACCCTCGTGCATCGCTGCTGCGATGCCTTCCGGCATCTGCCGGTCCCGGTCATCGCGCGCATCGACGGCGCGGCGCTCGGCACCGGGCTGGAGCTTGCGGTCGCGTGCGACTTGCGCGTCGCCAGCACGCGCTCGTCGTTCGGCATGCCGGAGGTGCGGGTCGGCGTCCCATCGGTCGTGGAGGCCGCGCTGCTGCCGCAATTGATCGGGCAGGGCCGCGCGCGCCGCCTGCTGCTGACTGGCGAGACGATCGCGGCCGAGCAGGCGCTCGCCTGGGGATTGGTCGACGCGCTTGCGCCTCCCGAAGCGCTCGATCAAGAGGTCGAGCGCTTCGCCGCGGCGATCCTGTCCGGCGGCCGGCACGCCATTCGCCTGCAGAAGGCCCTGATCCTCGACTGGCAGGAAATGCCGACCGCCGCCGCGATCGAGCGCGGCATTGCGGTTTTCTCCAGCGCCTACGAGACCGACGAGCCGCGGCGAATGGCGGGCGCCGCTCTCGGGGCGCTCGGCGGCGAGCGCGGCCGCAAGCGCAAATGATGGCGGCGAAACCGCCTCGCAACGCGGTCAGGCCGCCGCGCGCCGCCGCCAGCCTCGGCGAGGCGCCGGTCGCGACGCCGCATTTTCACGGCCATCGCAACCGGCTGCGCGAGCGGCTCCTCGCCGCCGGGGCGGAAAGCCTGCCCGATTACGAACTCCTCGAGGTCCTGCTGTTCGCCGGCAACCCGCGCGGCGATGTGAAGCCGCTCGCCAAGGATCTGCTGCAACAATTCGGGTCGCTTGCCGAGGTGCTGAGCGCCGATCCGGAGACCCTGCTTGGGGTGAGCGGGCTCGGGATCGCCGGCGCGGCGGCACTCAAATCGGTGCGCGAAGCCGCCTTGCGGCTGCTCAAGGCCGAGCTGCGCGACAAGCCGGTGATCGGCTCCTGGGACAGGCTGATCGATTACTGCAAGGCGACGATCGCCTACGGCAAGGTCGAGGAGTTTCACCTGCTGTTTCTCGACCGCAGGAATGCGCTGATCGCGCATGAGCGGCAGCAGAAGGGAACCGTCGACCACACGCCCGTCTATACGCGCGAGGTCGTCAAGCGGGCGCTGGAACTCGGCGCCTCGGCGTTGATCCTGGTGCACAACCACCCGTCGGGCGACCCCACCCCGTCCAAGGCCGACATCGCGGTCACCCGCGACATCGCGAAAGCCGCGGCCCCGCTCGGCGTGACGCTGCACGACCATGTCATCATCGGGCGCGGCGCGCATACCAGCTTGCGCGATCTGGGCCTGCTGTAAGCAACCGACGTAACGAACGGAGCCAGGAATGACCGTCACGATCTATCACAATCCGCGTTGCAGCACCTCGCGCAAGACCCTCGCCCTGTTGCGAGACAAGGGAGTGGAGCCGGACATCGTGGAATACCTGCAAGCCCCATACAGCGCGGCCAAGCTGAAGGAGCTTCTCGCGCAATTGAACCTGCCGCCGAGCAAGCTGGTGCGCCGCAAAGAAGCCGCGGCGGCCGGGCTCGACCCGCAGGCGATGTCGGAAGATTCGCTGATCGCGGCGATGGCGGCCGACCCGATCTTGGTCGAGCGCCCGATCGTCGTCGCAAACGGCAAGGCCGCGCTCGGCCGCCCGCCGGAAGCGGTGCTGGAGATCTTGTAGCGCCCTCGGCGGGACGCTTGCGAATCGCGCACAGAACCGTTAGGGTAGTGCAACCTTAAATTAAACGGCGGGCAAGAACTTTGTGCCCGAGGCGCCGCTTCGGCTCCTCTTTCGGCCCGCGCTGCCGCGCTCTGGCCGTTCTCGCTTAAATGTCGACCTGCCCGGCAGAAAAGCGGCCGGCGGCAAGATGCGTGTGATGGTCGAAAGCGATGCTTTTGACGATCGCATAGACGCGACGACCGGGTTCGAGCCGCAAAGCCTCGGCCGAGCGACGCGTCAAGCGGGCGATCAGCGCATCGCCCGCGCAATCGAGCCGAACCTCGATAATCGCGCCGTCCGATCGGCCGATCTCGACGATCGTGCCCGGCAAGGCGTTCAAGGCGCTGGTTGCCTCCGGAGCATGCAGCGCGATCGTCACGTCGCGCGCGCGAATGCGCAGGCGGATTGCCGTGCCGATCGGCAGGTCGAGATGCGGGACGACGAGCTCGCCGGCCGCCGCCCGCAAGGTCGTCAGCTGGTAAGCCGGATCCTGTGCCGCCACGCGCGCCTCGATGACCGCGCCCGCTTCGGCGCGCCCGGTCAGCGGAAACAGATCGATCCGCGCCATGACCGAGGCGGTCGGGCCGGCCGCCGCGACCCGCCCCTCAGACAGCACGACCAGGGTCGTCGCGAGCTGCGTGACCTCGGCGACCGAGTGGCTCACATAAACGATCGGGATCTTCGTCTCGTCGCGCAGGGTCGCGATATAGGGCAGGATCTCCGCCTTGCGCGCCTCGTCGAGCGAGGCGAGCGGCTCGTCCATGACGAGCAGCCGCGGGCCGGCGAGCAAGGCGCGGCCGATTGCGACGCGTTGCTTCTCGCCGCCGGACAGCGTGGCCGGTCGGCGCGGCAGCAAAGGTGCGATGCCGAGCAGCCCGACGATCTCGTCGAGCCTGCTCGGGACCCCGGCGAACCACCTCCCATACAGCAGGTTCTGTCGGACGGTCAGATGCGGAAAGAGCCGGCCTTCCTGGAAGATGTAGCCGACCCGACGGCGGTGTTTGGGGACGAAGCGCCCCGTGGCCGTGTCGGTCAGCGCCTCGCCGTCCACGACGATCTTGCCGAATTGCGGGCGCAGCAGCCCGGCGATGGCATTGGCGAGCGAGGTCTTGCCGGCTCCCGACCGGCCGAACAGCGCCGTCACGCCGCCGCTGCTGGCGAATTGCGCATCGAGCGCAAAGGCGCCGAGCCGATGGCGCACCTCCACCTCCAGCATTTACAACCCGCTCACCCGCCTTGACGCCCGCCGCAGAGCCGCCTCCGAGGCGAGCAGAGCGGCCGTCGAGATGACGATTGCGACGAGGGTCAGCCGCAGCGCTCCCGTTTCGCCGCCGGGCTGCTGGATCAGCGCGTAGGTCAAAGTCGGCAGCGTTTGCGTCTCGCCCGGGATGTTTGAGACGAAGGTGATGGTGGCGCCGAACTCGCCGAGGGCGCGCGCAAACGACAGGATCATGCCGGCGGCGATGCCCGGCAGGGTCAGCGGCAGGGTCACCGTCACGAATACCCAGGCCGCATTCGCGCCGAGGGTCGCCGCCGCGTCTTCGAGCCCGCGATCGACCGCCTCCAATGATAGACGGATCGCACGTACCAGCAGCGGGAAGCCCATGACGGCGCAGGCCAGCGCCGCGCCGGTCCAGCGAAAGGCAAACACAATGCCGAAGCTCTCATAAAGCAGCCGCCCGAGCGGCCCGCGTCTGCCGAACAGAAGCAGCAGCACATAGCCGGTCACCACCGGCGGCAAGACCAACGGCAGGTGCACCAGCGCGTTCAGGAGCGAATGACCCCAAAACCGGGTACGGGCAAGCACCAGGGCCACCGCTATGCCGACCGGCAGGCTTCCCAACATGGCCCAGAAGGCGACACGGAGGCTCAGCCGGATCGCTGTGATCTCGTCGGGCGAGAAGGCCAGCAGCGCGCTCACCGGCTTACGACCTTGCCCGCTGCTTCGCCGAGGGCGCCAGGATAATGGCGTTATATCTCGGCGGGAAGATCCCTCGCTCCGCAGCTGTTCGGCGCCGCTACGAGATCCTGGACGAGCCCGTCGAAATCGGCGTTCGTCGCAGGCATGCTATGCGACATCGGCCAAAGCCGGCAGGAGGAGCCGTGACGGGAACGCATGCGATCGGCCAATCGACCCGGCGACTCGAAGATGCCCGCTTCCTGACCGGGCGGGGCCGGTTTGTCGAGGACATCGCGCTACCCGGCGAATTGCACGGCTATGTGCTGCGCTCGCCCCACGCTCATGCCCAGCTGGAATCGATCGATATGGCCGAGGCGGCCCGGCTCCCGGGCGTCGTCGGGGTCTTCACGGAAGCCGATCTGCGGGCCGATGGCATCGGCGCGCTTCCTTGCACGGTGAAGGTCGCAACGATCGGGCCGATGGTCGTGCCGCCGCGCCGCGCGCTCGCGCGCGACCGGGTGCGGCATGTCGGCGACCCCGTTGCGTTCATCGTGGCGGAAACCCGCGAGGCGGCGCGCGACGGGGCCGAGCAAATTGCCGTGTCGTACCGGCCGCTGTCGGCGGTTGTCGATGCGGCGGCGGCGCTTCAGCCGGGCGCGCCCGTGTTGTGGCAGGAGGCGCCCGACAATGTCGCCTTCCGCTTCGAGAGGGGCGACAGGGCGGCCGTCCGTGCCGCGTTCTCGGCGGCGGCGCATGTCGTCGAGGTCGAGCTCGTCAACAACCGGCTCGTGATCGCCCCCATCGAGCCGCGTGCGGCCATCGGCCGGTACGATCCGGCAACCGAGAGCTTCGATCTGGTCGTGACCGGGCAGGGCGTGCATGCAATTCGGCAGCAGCTCGCCGAGGCCGTTTTTCATGTGCCGACCGAGCGCATTCGGGTCAGCGCCCCCGATGTCGGCGGCGGATTCGGGGTCAAGAACTTCCTCTATCCGGAATGGGTGCTGGTGCTGTGGGCCGCACGGCGCCTCGGGCGCCCGGTCCGATGGGTCGCCGAGCGCGGCGAGGAGTTCGTCAGCGCCGCGCAGGGCCGCGACAACCTGACGCGCGGGCGGCTCGCGCTCGACGCGGCGGGGCGCTTTCTGGCGCTCGAGGTGTCGACCGTCGCCGATATGGGCGCCTATCTCTCGACCAGCGGTCCCGGCTGCGCGACCAATTCGCCGGCCACCGCGATGGGCGGCGTCTACGCGATCCCGGCGGTCTTCATGGAGGTGCGCGGCGTCTTCTCGAACACCGTGCCGACCGACGCCTATCGCGGGGCCGGCAAGCCGGAAGCCAATTATCTGACCGAGCGGCTGGTCGAGCGCGCGGCGCGGCAGCTCGGGGAGGACCCGGTCGCCTTGCGCCGCCGCAACCTGATCCGCGATTTCCCCTATCGCAGCGCGCTCGGCATGACGATCGATTGCGGGCGCTTCGCGGCCAATCTCGACGAGGCGGCGGAGCGGGTGCTGCGCCGGGATTTCGCGCAGCGGCGCCGCGAGGCGGCCGGCCGCGGCCGGCTCCGCGGGCTCGGCGTCGCCTGCTTTCTCGAAACCTCGCGCGGCCAGCCCGGCGAAGCGGCCGAGATTCGCTTCGCGGCGGACGGGAGCGTCGAGCTGGCGCTCGGCACGCAGTCGAATGGCCAGGGGCATGAGACGAGCTTTCCGCAGATCGCCGCCGACCTGCTCGGCTTGCCGATCGACCGCTTCCGCTTTGTGCAGGCCGACACCGCACGGATGCGCAGCGGCGCCGGACATGGCGGCGCGCGCTCGATGCATATGGGAGGCACCGCGCTGGCCGAAGCGGCGCAGGCCGTCGTCGCAAAGGCGCGAGCGGTGGCGGCGATCCTGCTACAGGCCGAGCCGGCCGATATCCAATTCGCCGACGGCCGCTTCACCGTCGCCGGCAACGAGCCCGGCATCGATCTCCTGGCGGTAGCGCGCGCGGCCGTGGATCCTGCCAATCTGCCCGAGGGCATGGCGCCGGGGCTCGACAGCTATGCCTACAATCCCTCCGACCTCGTCACCTTTCCAAGCGGGTGCCATGTCGCGGAGGTCGAGATCGACCCCGATACCGGTCGGGTCACCTTGGAGCATTACGCCGCAACCGACGATTACGGCCGTCTGATCAACCCGATGCTGACGCTGGGGCAGGTCCAGGGCGGGCTCGCGCAAGGGATCGGCCAGGCATTGCTGGAGCGCACGGTCTACGACCCGCTGTCGGGCCAATTGCTGAGCGGGTCGCTATCGGATTACGCCTTGCCGCGGGCCGACGATCTGCCGCTGTTCGACATCGCGTTGCGGGAATTGCCGACCGCCTCGAACCCTCTCGGGGTCAAGGGCTCGGGGCAGGCCGGGTGCATCGGCGCGCCGCAGACGATCGTCCACGCGATCCTCGACGCTCTGGCGCCGCTCGGCATCGAGCATATCGACATGCCGGCCACCCCCGAGCGCATTTGGCGGGCAATCAAGGAGGCGCGCACGCCCTCAGGGTGAGCGCGGCATTCCTGCATCGGCCAGCTCGCTCAGCCGAGCGAGGCAGGCATCGCGGTCCGCGGCGAAGTCGCCATCCTCCCACCAGGACTGCACCGCTTGCAGCAGCGCCCCGACCCGCGGCCCCGGCGCGATACCGAGCGCCGTGACGTCGCGCCCGCCGATCGGAAATCCCGGCGTTCGCCAGCGCCGCGCCAAGTCGAGCAGCTGGCGCAGGCGATCCTCTCCGAGCCGGTTTTCGGCGGCCGCCAGCAGGACGAGATCGCAATAGCGGTCTGCGCCGACCCGGTACAGCGAGCGGCGCTGGGCGCGTGTATCGCCGGCCGGGTCGAGCGGGCTGGGGGCCGCGAGCCCGGCCAGGCGGTCGCGCCATTCCGTCGAAAACCGCAATCGCCGCCCAATCTCGGCCGCACCCGCGCAATCGACCGTGATCAGCGCCGCGAGGCGGCGCAGCGCGTCCGGCTCGGGTTCGAGCGCGATCAGCCGCTGCAGGCGATCGAGCCGGGCCGCTTCCGGCAGGATTGCGGCGAGCACGCCGTCTTCCTGCATCATCCGCACGGCGCGGCTGGGGTCGCGGGCCTGCAATAGCTTGATCAGCTCCTGCGCGACGCGCTCGGCCGACAGGGTCGGCAGCAGCGGAACCGCCGCGCGGCAGGCCGCGCGCGCCGGCGGGTCCCCCGCGCCGCTGCCGAAACGCGCTTCGAACCGGTAGTAGCGCAGCAGCCGCAAGACATCTTCGGCGATGCGCTGCGCCGGGTCGCCGACGAAACGCACCCGACCCGCACGCAAATCCGGCAGGCCGCCGACCGGGTCGTGCAGCGTGCCGTCCGGTGCGAGGTAAAGCGCGTTGATCGTGAAGTCGCGCCGTCTTGCATCAGCCTCCCAATCGGCGTCGAAGGCGACGCGCGCATGGCGCCCGTCGGTTTCGACATCGCGCCGCAGCGTCGTGATCTCGAAGTGTCGCGGCGGCACAATGGCCGTCACGGTGCCGTGCGTCAGGCCGGTCGGCACGACCTTGATGCCGGCCGAAATCAGAGCCTCGCTGACCTGCTCGGGCCGCGCCGGGGTGGCGAGGTCGATATCGCTGGCCGCCGCCGGCTCGACGGAGGGGTCGAGCAGCGTGTCGCGCACGATGCCGCCGACAAAGCGCGCGGCTACGTCCGCCGCGTTCAATGCCGCTATCAGCCGTTGCGTCGCGGGCTCCTGCAGCCAAGGCGGCGACAGTCGCGGGTTCGGCGCGGCGGTCACGGCGTCTTCCCGCCAGCAGGCGGTCCGGCCGGCTCGACGTGACCGGGGACGATCTGCCCGTTGCGCCATTGCGGCGGCACGTAGACGCCCCGCTGCGGCCCGCCGAAATGGACCGTCACGACGAAGAGCACCAGCGCCAGCAGCGCCGCGCCGGCCCCGGCCAGCCAGATCCACGGCATGCGGCGCCACGCGATTGTGCCGGCGCGCGCCGATTGCACGCTCCGCAGCCATAGCAGGTAAAGCGCGGTCGGCAGGACGAGCGGCAGGACGATCGTCAGGATGACCCGGAGCATCTCCGGTCAGCCCGTCAGCACCTCGGCGAGATTGACCAGCATCCCGGCGGTCGCGCCCCAAATATTGCGCCCTTGATAGGGCAGAACGTAGAAGGTCCGGCTGCGCGAGTCGAATTCGCGCGTCACCTGGCGGTGATTGCGCCTGTCGAGGACGTAGTCGAGCGGCACCTCGAAAGCCTCGGCGACCTCGAAGGAATCGATCGCGAGCGGGTAGGGCGCGCGCACCAGACCGACGATCGGGGTGATTTCGAACCCGGTCCCGGTCACATAGGTATCGAGCCGGCCGACCACCCGGACGCGGTCGCGCGGCAGCCCGACTTCCTCCTCGGTCTCGCGCAGCGCGGTCGCGACGGCATCGGGATCCTCCTCCTCCATGCGCCCGCCCGGGAACGAGATCTGCCCGGCATGCGCCGTCAGGTGCGAGGTGCGCTGGGTCAGCAGGACCGACAAGCCTTCGTCGCGATCGATCAGCGGCACCAGCACGGCGGCCGGGCGCAGCGCGGGGCTCGCCGGCGTCATGCCCGGGTTGAGGTCGTGGTCGCCGCGCGTTGCCTGACGCAACGCCGCGGCTTCGGCCGCGTCGGTAGCCCCGCCGAACCCGCGGCGGCCGGGGTCCCGCTCCGCCAAACGCGCGATGACCTGGTCCGGCGTCACCTCGGGCACTCTCTCGCGCTGATGGTGGAGCGGCTTGCGCTCATTCGCCGCCGGGATCGCCGAGATCGAAGAACATTCCGCCGCTCCAGACCCCAAACCGGGTCGCGCCATCGACGCTCTCTTCGCCGGCGAGCTCGACGACCTCGTAGAAGACCGGCCGCGCGAGGCGCGCCTCGAGCCCCGGCCGCACCAGGATATAGGGCGATGGCTCGCCGCTTGCAGCGGTCTCGACCCGCAGCGGATGATCGGGTCCGGCGGCCACAATCTCGTCCAGATTGGTGCGGAAGATCAGCTCCCGAGCGGGCCCGTCGCCCTTGGCAGTCACCTCGACCGCAAGAAACGGCGCGTCCTCGACGGCGATCCGGCCGCGCTCGGCCGGGGTCACGAGCCAGAAGCCGCCATCGGCTTCGCGCCGCAGGACCGAGGCGAAAAGCTTGACGAGCGGCAGCCGCCCGATCGGCGAGCCGCGATAGAACCAGGTCCCGTCGCGCGCGATGCGCATATCGAGATCGCCGCAATCGATCGGGGCTCGCCGCGGCCCGGAGGCGGGAGCGGCGGCGGGGGAAGCGGCGGAACAATTGTCGGGGACGGGGATTTCCATCAGTGTCGGACCCGAATTGCACGTGCAGGCTGGCAGAAGGAACGGACGTTTGACGGCAACGGCACCATTAGGCACCTCGGGCGGCACCGACCTCGTCGCCGAGGTGGAAGCGCTGGGCGAGCGGCTGGCGCTCGTCCGCCAACGCATCGGCGAGGTGATTTTCGGGCAGCGCGAGGTGATCGAGCAAGCGTTGATCACGCTCCTGTCGGGCGGGCACGCGTTGCTGATCGGCGTGCCTGGGCTGGCCAAGACGCGCCTCGTCGAGACGCTCGGCACGATTATCGGCCTCGAAGACAAGCGCATCCAATGCACGCCCGACCTGATGCCGGCCGATATTCTCGGCTCCGAAGTGCTGGAGGAGAGCGAGACCGGGCGTCGCTCGTTCCGGTTCATCCCCGGCCCGGTCTTCTGCCAGTTGCTGATGGCAGACGAAATCAATCGGGCGAGCCCGCGCACCCAATCCGCCCTGCTGCAGGCGATGCAGGAAGGGCGCGTGTCGATCGCCGGGCAATACCACCCGCTGCCGCGCCCGTTTCACGTTCTCGCGACACAGAATCCACTCGAACAGGAGGGCACCTACCCGCTCCCGGAAGCGCAGCTTGACCGGTTCCTGCTGCAAATCGATGTCGATTACCCCGATATCGAGGCCGAACGGCGCATGCTGATCGCCACGACGGGCATCGCCGAGGAGCAGCCCCGTCCGGCGATGACGGTTGCGGAGCTTATCGCGGCGCAGCGGCTGGTGCGACGCATACCGGTCGGCGAGAGCGTGGTCGATGCGATACTGCAGCTGGTCCGCTCCGGGCGTCCGCCGGAACAGAGCGGGGTCGCCGCCGATGAGGCGCGGCGCTTTGTCGCCTGGGGCCCCGGTCCGCGCGCGAGCCAGGCCTTGATGCTCGCCTGTCGGGCGCGGGCGCTGCTGGAGGGCCGGTTCAGCCCGTCGGTCGACGATGTGACGGCCTTGGCGTCGCCGGTGCTGCGGCATCGCATGGCGGTCAGCTTTGCCGGCCGCGCCGAGGGCGTATCGGTGACGCAGATCATCGAGCAGATGGCGGCGCCGCTGCGGTGATCTCGACGGCCCCGCCTTCGTCCGCCCCGTCTTCGACCCGCCGCAGCCGGCTCGCCGGCGCGCTGCCCCGCGCGCGCCCCGAGCCGGGCGGATTGCGGCACCGCGCCGAGCATGCCGCCGCGGTCCTGCCGCCGCTGCTCGTCGCGGCGGAGCGGGTCGCCGCCACCGTCGCGCAGGGGGTGCATGGGCGCCGGCGCGTCGGACAGGGGGAAACCTTCTGGCAATTCCGGCAATACCAGCCGGGCGACGCCGCGGCCCGGATCGACTGGCGCGAAAGCGCGAAGTCGCAGCGGCTTTACGTGCGCGAGACCGAATGGGAGGCGGCGCAAAGCGTCTGGCTGTGGCGCGACGCCTCGGCGTCGATGGAATATTCCTCGCAGGCCGATATCCCCGGCGGCTTCTGGCCGACCAAGCGGGACCGCGCCGAGCTGTTGCTGCTCGCGCTGGCGAGCCTGCTGGTGCGCGGCGGGGAGCGGACCGCGCTGCTCGGCAGCGGCCTCGCACCGACCAGCGGCCGCATCGCCGTGTCGCGCATCGCCGCGACGACCGAGCGGGAGCGGGGCGACGGCGCCAGCCTGCCCGGCTTCGAGCCGCTGCCGCGCTCCGCCCAGCTGGTCCTGATCGGCGATTTTCTGTCGCCGCTCGAGGCGGTCAACGAGATGGTCGGGCGCTTCGCCGCCGCGGGGCTCAAGGGGCACATGCTGCAGGTCGTGGACCCGGCCGAGGAGGATCTGCCCTTCGCCGGGCGGGTCCGGTTCGAGGGCGTAGAGGAGCAGGACGCGATCGTAGTCAGCCGGGTCGAGAGCGTGCGGACGGACTATGCCGACCGCTTCCATCGCCATCGCGAGGGCCTAGCCGCGATCGCCTGGGCGGCGGGATGGAGCTTCGGCTGCCACCGCACCGATCGTCCGCCGCATCTCGCGCTGCTCGGATTGCACGCCGCGCTCTCCGCCGACCGGCGCCGCTGATGCGCTGCGGTAACGCCGAGCTTGGCGCAGCCTTCGCGGCGGGTGCCGAGCGTTAGATGCTCGCGCTCGGCTCGCTCGCTTTCGCCTCGCCGTGGCTGCTGGCCGCGCTCGCCGGGCTGCCGGTCATCTGGTGGCTGCTGCGAGTGACGCCGCCGGCGCCGCGCCGCATCGCGTTTCCGGCGATCCGGCTGCTGCTCGGGCTGGTGCCTCGGGAGGAGACCCCGGCGCGCACGCCGCTGTGGCTGATCGTGTTACGGATGGCGATCGCGGCGCTGGTAATCGTCGCCTTGGCGCATCCGGTGGCGAACCCGCAATCGCGGCTTCGAGCGGGCGGCCCGATCGTGTTGGTCGTGGATGATGGGTGGGCCGCCGCGCCGGATTGGTCGCGACGCCAGGCGGCCGCGACCGACCTGTTGGCCGAGGCCGAGCGCGAAGATTTGCAAATCGTGCTGGTGACGACGGCGCCGCCCGCCAGCGACCAGCCGCCCGCGCCGCTTGCGCCGGTGCGCGCCGTCGACGCGCGTGCCGCGATCCAAGCGCTGCGCCCGAAACCTTGGCCGGTGGACCGCAAAGCCGCGCTCGCCCGGCTGCAAGCAATGCCGCTCTCCAACGGCGTCGCGACGATTTGGATCTCGGACGGGGTGGCGGAGGGCGGCGCCGCCGGGCTCGCAGCTTATCTCGCGGATCACGGCAGCTTGCGCTATCTCACCGCGGAGCCTGACGAGGCGCCGCGGCTGCTCGCGATGGGCGACGCGTCTCGCGACCTCGGCGTGACATTGCGCACCTTGCCCGCGGCGGTGCCGCGGCTCCTGCAGGTGCGCGCGAGCGGCGATGACGGCCGCCTGCTCGGGCGCGAGGCGGCGACGATCGATCCCGGCGCGGCCGGCGCGGCGGTGCGCTTCGCATTGCCGACCGAGCTGCGCAACCGGATCGCGCGGATCGAGATCGAGGGTGAGGAATCGGCGGGCTCGGTGCTGCTGCTCGATGAGCGCTGGCGGCGCCGGCCGGTCGGCATCGCCGCGGCCGCGAATGCGACGGGGCAGCCGCTGCTGAGCGAGACCTACTACCTCGATCGCGCCCTCGCGCCCTTCACCGAGATCCGCCGAGGCCGGGCGACCGACTTGCTGAAACGCGAGCTGGCCGTCCTGGTCTTTGCCGATGCCGGCCCGGATTCGCCGGCCGAGGAGGGGGCGATCCGCAAATGGGTCGAGGCCGGCGGGCTGCTGCTGCGCTTTGCCGGGCCGCGCCTTGCGGAGCAGAGCGATCACCTGCTCCCGGTACGGCTGCGGCGCGGCGGCCGCACGATCGGCGGCGCCCTATCCTGGGAGCAGCCGGCAAAGCTTGCGCCGTTCGCGCCGGAAAGCCCGTTTGCCGGCTTGTCCGTGCCGGAGGACGTGACGGTCTCGCGCCAGGTGCTCGCCGAGCCCGATCTCGACCTCGCCGGCAAGACCTGGGCCCGGCTCGCCGACGGCACCCCGCTCGTCACGGCCGAGAAACGCGGCGAAGGGTGGGTCGTGCTGGTGCACACGACGGCCAATGCCGATTGGTCCAGCCTGGCGCTCTCCGGGCTGTTCGTGGACATGCTGCGACGCCTGGTCGGGATGAGCCAGGGCGTCGCAGAAACCGGGGATGCCACCTTGCCGCCGCTCGAAACGCTCGACGGATTCGGCCGGCTGCAGCGGGCGCCGCCCACCGCCCGGCCGATCGCGGCCAAGGAGCTCGCGGGAGCGGTCGCTTCGCCACTGCACCCGCCGGGCTTTTACGGGACCCAGGATGCCCGGCGCGCGCTCAACCTCTCGGCCGGCATTGCCGAGCTGAAGCCGATCGAGAACCTGCCCGACGGCACGGTGCGCGCAAGCTTTGCGAAGAGCGCCGAAATCGATATCCGCCCGCCGCTGTTGACCGCGGCGCTGCTGCTCGCGCTTGCCGATCTGCTGATCGCCTATGGCCTGCGCGGATTGTTGCGGCGCCGGGCGGCGCCCACCATGCTGTCGCTGACGCTCTTTCTGCTCTGCGGCGCCGGCGGGCTCGGAGCCGCCCGGGCCGATGACGATTTTGTCGTGCGTGCGACCTCGGAATTGCGCCTCGCTTACGTCCAGACCGGGGCGGCGGATGTCGATGCGGTCAGCCGCGCCGGGTTGATCGGGCTGACCCAGGTGCTGAACCGTCGCACCGCGGTCGAAACCGCCGAGCCGCTCGCCGTCGATCCGGAGCGCGACGACCTGATCTTCTTTCCGCTGCTTTACTGGCCGGTGACGGCCGAACAAGCGCCGCCCTCGCCGCAGGCGGTCGAGCGCATCAACCGCTATCTCGATACCGGCGGCACGATACTGTTCGATACTCGCGACGCCGGCGAGCAGACGCCCGGCGTCTACGGCACCGCGGCGCTTTCGGCGCAGCTGCTGCGGCGGGTCGTCGGCGGCGCCAAGATCCCGCCGCTCGTCCCGGTGCCGCCCGACCACGTCCTGACCAAGTCGTTCTATCTGATGCACGACTTTCCGGGCCGCTGGTCGAGCGGGCAATTGTGGATCGAGCCGGTCGAGGACCGCGTCAATGACGGGGTCGCGAGCGTGATCGTCGGCGGCAACGACTGGGCGGCCGCCTGGGCGGTCGACGAGCAGGGCCGTCCGGCCTACGCCGTGGTGCCGGGCGGCGAGCCGCAGCGCGAGATGGCCTTCCGCTTCGGCGTCAACCTCGTCATGTACGTCCTGACCGGCAACTACAAGACCGACCAGGTGCACGTGCCGGCGATCCTCGAGCGGCTCGGTCAATGAACGCGCAGGCGGCGGTGCTAGCGCGATGAGCTTCAACGCCTACACGATTGCGGCGGCGCCGCTGGTGCCTTGGTGGGCGCTGGCGGCGCTGACTGGCGCTGCGGCGCTGGTCGTCGCTCTCGGGCTGTGGCGGCGGGCGCGCGGCGTGTTTTGGCGCCTCGCGGCCGTCGCGATGCTGCTCGCGGCGCTGGTGAACCCGTCCCTCGTCGAGGAGAAGCGTTCGCCGCTGCGCGACGTGGCGATCATCGTGGTCGACGAATCGCCGAGCCAGGCGATCGGCAACCGCACGCAGGCCAGCGAAGCCGCTCTCGCCGCCTTGCAGCAGCAGCTGTCGCGCGAGCCGGATCTCGACCTGCGGATCGTGCGCGCAGGCAAGCCGCAGCCGGGGGCCGGCGATGACGGGACCCGGCTCTTCACGGCGCTCGGCCGGGCCATGTCGGATGTGCCGCGGCAGCGGCTCGCCGGCGTGATCATGCTGACCGACGGGCAGGTGCACGATGTTCCGACCGGGGATGCCAACGAGCTACTCGGCGCGCCGCTGCACGTCCTGCTGTCGGGCCAGCCGAATGAAGGCGACCGTCGGCTCGTGGTGGCGCAGGCGCCGAGCTTCGGCCTGGTCGGCAAGGAGGCGGCGCTGACCGTGCGGGTCGAGGATCTGCCGCAGAGCAAGGCCGGCAGCCAGGGCCAGGCTCGTCTGACCTGGCGCAAGGATGGCGGCGGCCCCCACCAGGTGTCGGTCCCGACCGGCCGCGACGTGCCGCTTTCGGTCCCGATCGATCACGGCGGTCCCAACGTGCTCGAGCTCGAGGTCGAGGCGGGGCCCCAGGAATTGACATTGGCGAACAACCGCGCCGCGGTGGTGGTCAACGGGGTGCGCGATCGCCTGCGGGTATTGCTGGTCTCCGGCGAGCCGCATGCCGGCGAGCGGGTGTGGCGCAACATCCTCAAATCCGACCCCTCGGTCGACCTCGTGCATTTCACGATCCTGCGCCCGCCGGAGAAGCAGGACGGGACCCCGATCCGCGAATTGTCCCTGATCGCCTTCCCGATCCGCGAATTGTTCGACGTGAAGCTCGACGAATTCGACCTGATCATCTTCGACCGCTACAGCCGGCGCGGCGTGATCCCGCAAGCCTATATCGAGAATGTCGTGCGCTATGTGCGCAACGGCGGCGCCTTCCTCGAAGCCGCCGGACCGAGTTTCGGGACGCCGATGAGCCTCTTTCGCACCCCGCTCGGCGAGATCCTGCCCACCGAGCCCACGGGCAATGTGTTCGAGGAAGGCTACAAGCCCGAACTGACCGACCTCGGCCGCCGGCATCCGGTCACGGCGGACCTGCCGGGCGCCGGCAAGCCGGGCGAGCAGCCGGGCTGGGGGCGCTGGTTCCGGCAGGTCGAGGCACGCGCGCATCACGGCAACACGGTCATGAACGGCGAGCATGGCGAGCCGCTGCTTGTGCTCGACCGGGTCGGCAAGGGCCGGGTTGCGCAATTGCTGTCGGACCAGATGTGGCTGTGGGCGCGCGGCTTCGAGGGCGGTGGGCCGCAGGCCGAGTTGCTGCGCCGGCTCGCCTATTGGCTGATGAAGGAGCCCGACCTCGAAGAGAACGATCTACGGGCGATGGTCGAGGGCGACCGACTGGTTGTCACCCGGCAGTCGCTGGAGCCGGATAACCGCCCGGTCACCGTGACCGCGCCCGATGGGTCGACCCAGAGCCTCACGCTCGCGGCGGAGAGCGGCGGCCGCAGCGTCGGGACGCTGGCGATCGCCCAGATGGGCCTCTATCGGGTGACGGACGGCACCCGCACCGCGTTGGCTGCAGCCGGGCCGCTGAACCCGGTCGAGCTCGCCGATGTGCGCACGACGCCCGACAAACTGGCGCCGGTCGTTGCGGCGACCGGCGGCGGCATGTTCTGGGCCGGCAATGGCGCGATCCCGGAACTCCGCCGGGTCTCGCCCGGCCGCTCGACCGTGGGCCATGGCTGGATCGGGCTGCGCCAGAACGGCGATTACGTCGTGACCGGCTTCGCCGAGACCCCGCTATTGCCCGGCATCGCCGCGCTGCTGCTCACCCTCGGGACCCTGCTGGCCGCGTGGCGTCGCGAAGGCCGCTAAGCCCCGCAACGCCGTTCCTGCCCCCGAACTTCCCCGCGCGTAGACGGAGAGCGCGCGACGATGATCGAGATGCCCGGCCGGCCCCAACCCTTTGCGGCTATTCCCTACACCGGTATTTTGGCGGCGTCAGGCGATCTTCGCCAGAACCGACGTCGATAGAGCGCGTGCGGCGCAGGCGCCTGTCTGGCTAACTGCAGGGCGTGCACCAGCAGCGCTAGCCGTAAGGACCGCAGACCCAATAGCTGCCCTCGGACAATGCTCGTCGGGCTGACCCTCACAACTCGCCTGGCGGATTGGCGAAAAGGAGCCGGCCGGCACGAGCGTCGCAGCGCCCTGCCAGCTTGCGGCGTCGGTCTTCGACATCGGCGAAGCGACCAGAAAGATCGCGGCCGCGATCGCTACAACCCCCGATATGGCGCGCGGCAGCGACCGCCCAGTCGTCAAACCGGCGCTTCTTCCTTCAACTGAAGCCGCAGCGTGTCGAGCACGACCGACACCGCACGTCGCAGCGGCAGCTGCCGCATGCGCAGCGCAGCGATGCGCACCGCCGGCAGGGGTTCGCTGATCGGGACATGACGCACGGCGTGGCCGTCATAGGTCGATGACGAGCGAGGCTGGGCGTTGAGCAGCCCGTAGGCGAGACCCCTGCCCGCGAGCGATCTGACCATCTCGAACGAGCGGGCGCGGTGCTTTATCCGCGGCTCGATGCCGAGATTGAGGAACAAGGACAGGAAATAGTCCCGGCTGTGCGGCAGGTCCAAGAGGACGTAGGGCTCGTCCGCCAGCTCGACCAGGCTAACAGTTGGGCGCGATGCCAGCGGGTGGCCTTCGGCCAGCACCGCCTGCGGCGCCAGTTCGAGCAGGACCTCCGTCGCGAAAGCGTCGCCGATCGCATACCCATAGGTGAAGGCGATCTCGCTGTGACCGGAGCCGAGCGCCTCGAAGATCTCCTGCTGGTTCAGTTCGTCGATCGCAAGCCGCAGGCCGGGGCGCTCGCGCGCGATCCGGTCCAGCAGCCCCGGCACGATGAAGGGGGCGATCGTGGTGAAGCAGCTGATCGAGACCTCGCCCTGCTCGTCGCCCGACAACGCGCCGGCATTCGCCTCGAACTCGCGGGCATGCAGGAGGAGCGCCCTGGCTTCGTTGAGCAACCGCTCCCCGGCCGCGGTGACGCTCAATCCGCGCGCATGGTGCCGAAGAAAGATCTGGATCCCGAAACCCGCCTCGATCTGGGCGACCGCCGTCGAAACCGAGGATTGTGACACTCCGAGCGTGCGGGCGGCTTCGGTCACGCTTCCCTTGTCGGCCGCCGCCACGAGATAGCGCAGGAAGCGCAGCGAGGGTTGCATCGGATCAGCCGATCTTTCAAAACGGAAAACACGACTTTATCCGAGCACCGGCGCTGCTACTGTCGCCGGCTCTAACGCGATCGGAGCGGCCGAATGATTCGAACGGGGGCGGAGTATCGCGCCGGACTGCGCAATGGCCGCGAGATATGGATCGATGGCGAGAGGGTCGCCGACGTCACGGCTCATCCCGCGTTCAAGCCCGTCGTCGACGCCAAGGCGCGCATGTACGACATGGCGCATGAGGCCGCTCTCGCCGATGTCATGTCGTTTTCCGACGGCAACGAGCGGTACTCGATCCTGCTGCGCCCGCCGACCGAGAAGGAGCATTGGCGCGAGAAGTGGCGCGCCATCGACGCCTACCTGAACGACATCCGCGGCGTCGTCACCCGCGTCGGCGACGAGACCGTCGGCGAGATGTGGTCGCTGTTCGACGGACGCACCGTGCTGAACGAGATCGACCCGCGCTTCGGCGACAATATCGATCGCCATATTCGGCGCGTGCTCGAACAGGACCTCTTTCACGTCTCGGCCAACACCGACCCGAAAGGCGACCGCTCCAAGCGCCCGCAGGACCAAGACCCGGACATGATGGTGCATGTCTCGAAGGAAACCGACGCCGGCATCGTCCTGCGCGGCGCCAAATACGAGACGGCCGCCGCCTATGCCGATCAAGCCTTTCTGAAGCCGACGGTCGGCGCCTGGACGGACGAGAAGCTTTCGGACTACGCCGTCGGGTGCATCGTCCGGATGGATGCCCCGGGGGTCAAGCACATCTGCCGGTCCGGTTTCGCTGGCCGCGGCAGTGCCGCCGACTACCCGCTGTCGAACCGCTTCGACGAGATCGATACGCTGGTCGTGTTCGACGACGTGCTGATCCCGTGGGAGGACGTGTTCTTCTACCGTCATACGCGCGCTGCGTCCTATATCCGCGGCACGCTGCACCGTTATTCCGCCTTCCCCTATGTCCTGCGCATCCTCTACATGGCCGACATGATGATCGGCGCGGCGTTGTGGAACGCGCGCCAGACCGGCCTCGACAAGCTGCAGGCCGTCCGCGAGAAGCTTGCCGACATCGTCTGCTACCGCGAGGGGATCAACGCGCATCTGGTCGCGGCCATCGCCGAAGCGCAGCCCAGCCCCGGCGGGCTGCTGATGCCGCATCAATCGCTGCTGTATGCCGGGCGCGTCCATGCCTGCGCGAACCTGCCGCAGATGATGCACATCGCGCGCGAATTGTGCGGCGGTCAGATCTGCGTCACCCCGAACGCCGCCGCCTTCGAGACCGCCGGCCCCGGCGAATGGCTGAACAAGTTCTACACGCTGAACGCCAATTGGGAAGCCGAGGACCGCCGCAAGCTGCTGGCCTTTGCGCGCGACCTGCTCAATTCGGACTATGCCGGGCACCGGCTGACCTTCGTCCAGTTCGCCCAGGCGCCGCATTTCAATCACCTGAATGCGGTCTACAACGCCTTCGACTTTTCCGGCCCGCTCGATTTCGTCAAGAAGGCGGCCGATCTGTCGGACCGCATCGACGGGAGGGACGCCTGAACGATGGCGCACCAGCGGCTCCGAAAATTCAACACGCGCGATGTCTGGCAAGGCCAGGACATCGACAACGATCTGTGCATGGCGGTGCGGGCCGGGCCGTTCGTGTTTCTGCGCGGACAGACCGGCATGGATCTCGACGGCAAGATCCACGGCGTCGGCGACCCGGCGGCGCAGGCCGAGGTCGCGATGTCCTGCGCCAAGACCTTGCTCGAGGAAGCCGGGGCGCGGCTCGACGACATCTGCAAGATCGTCATCTACGTCACCGACCGCGCCCATCGCGAGCCGGTTTACCGCGTCGTCGGGAAATGGCTGAAGGGCGTCCACCCGGTCTCGACCGGGTTGATCGTCCAGGGGCTCGCCCGGCCCGAGCTGCTGATGGAAATCGACATCTGGGCGGTCGTGGCGGACTGACCGGCGGCCCCCGCCGGCCTGTGCGACGGATTTGAACCGCCGCCGGGGTTAAAAGCCGGGAGCCGCGGCGGGATCGAGAGCGCGGGCAAGATAATCCGGCAGCTGTTTTTCGTATTCGGTCCACGTCCGGCGCAGCTCGCCGATCGGGTCCTCGTGCCAGTCCACCCGCAAATCCACCACCGGCCAGGTGAAGTGGCGATAGATCTCCAGCCCGGCGGAACGCTCGTCCTTGGTCTCGCCGCCCGCGTTCAGCCCGGCTTCGAGCGCCACCAAAAGCCGTTCCGGAAATTCGCGGTCCGCCGATGACCCGAACGCGTCGATCATCGCCGCGGGCACGCTCGCATCGGCGAGGATATTGCCGATCGCGACGCAATTCGGGCCGGCGGCCTGGCCGACCTGCGGCGTCGCGTTGCCGCCGGAGTGATGCGCCGTTTCGCCGTACCGGTCGACGACGGCCAATTGCCGGAACGCCGCATGCCGCGTCGAGGCGGTCAGCGCGGCGAGCACGCCCGGCGCCCCCATGCCTTGCTTCAGCAGCGCGAGCCCGAGCACGCCCAGTTGCGGGTCCGTGATGTTCTGGGTCAGGACCGCGCCATGGGGCGACATCCACGCGCACCGGCTGGCGACGCAAATGCTGGAGGATGTGATGGCGATCCCGAAGGCGTTGGTTTGGGGGCAGCGGGCGGCGATCGAATAGGTCATCGGAGGCGTCCTTCCCCGGGTTGCGGCTCGTCCGTCAATACGATCACATCGGCCGGGTCGAACCCGAGCGCGACCGGTGCGCCGACCGCAATTTCGGGCATGCCGCCCTGGTTCGCCGCGGCGACCTTGAAAATGGTGCCGTCACCGAGACGCACCCGGACCAGGATCTGTCCGCCGAGATACGCCGCATGCTCGATCGTGCCCGTCAGCCGCGCGGTCTCGGACGAGGGTTCGGCGCCCAGCCGCAGGCGCTCCGGCCGGAACGACAACAGGATGTCGCCGGTCGGCGCCTTCCCGTGGTCCGGCAGCAGAAAGGTTTCGCCGCTCGGGATGCGGCAATGCAGCCGATCGGCATCGAGCCGCTCCGCGGTCGCGGCGAGGATGTTGGACTGGCCCATGAAGCGGGCCACGAACAGGCTGCTCGGGCGTTCGTAGAGATCGGCGCCGGCCCCGATCTGGCGTATCGCGCCATGCTGCATGATGGCGATGCGATCGGCGAGCGACAGCGCCTCTTCCTGGTCATGGGTGACGAAAATTGTCGTGATGCCGATGCGCCGTTGCAACTGCCGCAACTCGACCTGCATCTCCTCGCGCAACTTCTTGTCCAGCGCCCCGAGCGGCTCGTCGAGCAACAGCAGGCTCGGGTTGATCGCGATCGCGCGGGCCAGCGCGACGCGTTGCTGCTGCCCGCCCGAGATCTGCCCGGGATACCGCTCCGCGAGGCCGTCGAGCTGCAGCAGCGCAAGCATTTCCTCGACTCGAGAGGCGAGGGCTGCGCGCGGAGTTTTCCGCATCTTGAGCCCGAAGCCGATATTCTCGCGAACCGTCTTGTGCGGAAACAGCGCGTAATCCTGGAAAACGATGCCGATATTGCGGCGATGCGCCGGCCGGTCGTCGACGGATCGGCCGTCGAACAGCACGCTGCCCCGATACGGAACGAAGCCTGCGATGACCCGCAGCAGGGTCGTCTTGCCGCAGCCGCTTGGGCCAAGCAGCGCCAGGAACTCGCCGGGCTCGACCGTCAGCGAAAGGCGGTCGAGAGCGAGGACGTCGCGATAGCGCACCTCGATGTCGCGCAACTCGATGCGGTGCACGACCCGTGCTCAACGATGCGACAGTGCGTCGAGACCGATGACGCGATTGGAAATCGTTATCGCGAACGCGACGGTCAGGACGACGAGAGCCGAAATCGCCGCGCCAGTCGGGTCGTTTTCGGTCTGTATGTAATTGAAGATTTCGACCGGCAGGGTCGAGCGGTTCCAGACGAGAAACGCCGTGGCGGTGAAGTTCTCGAACGACGCGACGAAGGCGAAAATGGACGCCGCGAGCATGCCCGATCGGATCGCCGGCAGCGTGATCGTCACAAACGCCTTGACGGGATAGGCGCCCAGCGACCGCGCCGCCTCCTCGATCGAGATGTTGAAGCGGGCGAGGCTCGAAACGATCACGCGCACCGTGAACGGCAGCGCGAGCGTAACATGCAGGATCAGGATTACGGCAAACGAGCTGTGCACCCCGAGCGCGGTGAAGGTGACCAGAAACGACAGCCCGATGACGACTTGCGGCACGATCAGCGGCGACATCAGCGCGGTCAGCAGCAGGTCGCGGCCGGGAACCCGGAAGCGCACGATCCCAATCGCGGCAAGGGTGCCAATCGTCAGGCTCACAACCGTCGTCAGCACGGCCAATTCGAGACTGAACGGGATCGCGTCGAGGAAACCGCTGCGGCTGAACACGTTGGCGAACCAGCGCAGCGAGATCCCACGCGGCGGAAACACCTGCTGCGCACCGGCATTGAGGGCGACGCCGAACAGGATGATCAGCGGCGCGCATAGCAGCGCCACGATCAGGATGCTGGCCGCGCTGACGGCGACGTGCCGGTCGCGCCGTCTCACCGTTCGGCGCCCCGGATCGTCCTGCGAAACCCGCTCTGCAGCAGATAGACGATGATCAGCGTCAACAGCAGCGAAACCATCGCCGCGGCCGAGGCAAAAGGATAGTCCTGGGTGTTCATCGCGCGGTCGAAGATCAGGTTGGCGATCATGTCGACATGACCGCCGCCGAGCAGGCTGGGCGTGATGAAAGCGGTGAGGTTGAACAGGTACACGATCACGACCCCGGCGGCGACCCCGGGCAGGCTGAGCGGCAATACGATTTCGCGGAACACGGCGGCAGGTGTCGCGCCGAGCGATCCCGCCGCGGCGCGCAGATTGGGTGAAATGCCGGCGATGCTGCCGTAAACCGGAAACACCATGAACGGAACGGCCACGAGAACGAGGCCGGCGGCGACCGCGAACTCGGTGAATAACAGCTTTGCCGGAACTGAAATCACGCCAAGCGCGATCAGGCCGTTATTGACGATCCCGTACCGTCCGAGCGCCAGGACGATTGCATAGGTCCGGATCACGTAAGAGGTGAAAAACTGGACCAGCAGAATGATGGTGATGATCAGCCGCATGCGAGGGCCGCACACCGTCATGTGATAGGCCACCACATAGCCGAGTACGAGAACGACGGCTGTCGTGTAGGTGGCGATCCACAGGGAGCGCCACAGATAGGCCAGGTTGAACGGATCGCGAAAAAACGCGGCGTAGCTCTCCAGCGTGAAGCCGGAGCCCATTTGCGCCATCCCGAGCCGCGGCCTGAAGCTGTATCCGGCGAGGGTCGCGAGGCACGCGACAAAGATCAGCAGGACCGCGCAGGCCGGTGCCGCAGCCCGCACGAAGGGCCCCAATTTCTCCACCGCGGCGATCGGCGACGACCGGCGCCGCCGCGTTACTGGGTCTGGATCTCCTTGTTCCAGCGGTCGTTCCAGGCGGGGTAGTTGGCGTTCACCACGTTCCAGTCGACGTGGTAGACATCGGTCAGCGGCAGTGGCGGGATGACCTTGGCGAGGGTCTCGGGCAATTTCGCCTTGGGGTTTGCCGGCACCTGACCGAAGCGGCTGGTGACCCATTCCTGCGATTCAGGCGACAGCAGGAAATCGAGGAACTGGAAGGCGACCTTCTCGCGCTCGGCGCCGCGCCCCTTGACGACAGCGCCTGGGATCGAGGCGAGGAATTTCGGTTTCGGCGGCATGACGAATTTGACGTCCGAGCTTTCGCCCTGCATCTTCAGGTAGAAATTCGCGAGGATCGCATAGCCGATCACGGCGAAATCGCCCGATTCGAGAAACTTCACCGATTCCTGGTCGGTCTTGAAAAAGCCGGCCAGGTTCGGCTTCAGCGCCTTCATCTTTTCGAAGCCCGGGTCGATGTTCTTTTCGCTGCCGCCGGCGAGCAGGGCGGCCATGATCACCGGGGTGCCGGTATCGATCACGAAGGACATGCCGATTTTGCCCTTCAGCCGCGGGTCCCACAGATCGGTCCAGTCCTTTATTTCGAACGGAACCAGATCGGTGCGGTATGCGATGCCGCGCGGCGACAGCGTCATCACCACAGTTTGCTTGCCGATATAGCCTTTCGGCAGGGCGGCCAGGTTCGGCATCAAATCGGGTCGCAGGTCGGAGAGGAGCCCGGCCTGCTCGGCCTCCGCGGCGGTGCTCTCGATCGACAGCCAGACATCGACTTGCGGATCGTCCTTCTGGGCCATGATTTTGGTCAGCCCGTCCTTGGCGCCGCTCATGACGACGATGTTTACCTTGTTGCCGGTCTGCTTGGCGAATTTCTCGACCAGCGGGTTGTAGGTGTCGAGGTAATGCCCGCCCCAGGTCATGAAATTGATCTCGGTCGCGGCTGCCTGACCGGCCCAGAAGCAGATGCCGAGAATGGCGGCCCCGATCGCAGCGACTATCCGCATGATCCGTCCCCTGTTCGCTCGGTGTGAAGGCGCCTAACGTCCCGCCCCGGGCTGTCCGCCATACTGCTCGCTGACCGGCAATGCGCTATTATGGAAGACGTTGCGCGCCCGCTTGCCGATCGTGCGCTCCCATCGGGCGAGTTCCTCCGGACCCGCTTCGGTCCGCGCCGGTTCGTCCGCGTCGTAATTGTGGAACCGGTCGGCGCCGCGCACCAGCATCGCCGAATCGCGGAACGCCCGCTCCTCGACGCTGGTCGGCATCATCTCGACCAGCAACATGACGCGGCGCTCGCCCGAGCGGTTCTCGCGCGAGCCGTGCACGCAGCCGGCGTTGAACAAGCCGATTTCGCCCGGTTGCAACGTCAGGTCGACGGCGCTGGAGGTGTCGAGCTCGGCGCTGATGTATTGCCCCCGCGCCAGAATGCTGTCCGGATCCGGCGTTTCGGCGTGCGGCAGGATCCCGTTGCGGTGCGAGCCGGGGATCACCGACAGGCAGCCCTGCTCGCGGCCGCACGGCCCGAGCGCCAACGCGCCGATCACCAGTATCGGCCGAATCGGGCTGTACGCCGTGTCCTGATGCCAGCCCGCAAAGGTGCGCCCGTCGGCGTTCTTCACGCGGAACGCCATGCTGTAGCACAGGATGTCCGGTCCGATCAGATCCTCGTAGACGTCGAGGATGCGCGGATGGCGGGCGATCTCGTCGACCCAGGGGCAGAGCAGGTGCGCCTTGCTCTTCAGCTTTTTCACATGCTCGGGATGAGCCGCTTCGAAGGCTTCCAGCCGGTCGCGGAAGTAGGCGACCTCGGCCGGGGACAAGACCGGTATTGCGGGAAGCAGGCCGTCGTCGCGGAACCGTTGGACCTGCGCCTCGCTCAGAACTTTCGGCATTGGCGTCCTCCTGTCGGGCGGCCTATCAGCGCGCCCGGTCGAGTTCCGGCTGGCCCCATGCGGTCTGCCAGTCCGGGAATGCATAGCGCGGCCCGTTCGCCGGCGGCACCCCACCGCGGATCACGCGCTTTTCCGAGCGTCCCCAGAGAACGCGAGCCCCCGGCGGCAAGCTCCGGTTCTCGGGCGTGGACAGCCACAGCCGATACAGCAATCGATCGCGCCCGGGGGTCTCCTCGTCCTCGTATCCCGTGCGGGAATGATAGGTCACATGATTGTTCAGCAATTGGATGTCGCCCGGTTCGAGCGCCATCGTCAGGCAGAGCTCTTCCGCGATTTCGGCCAGCAGATCGAGCGCCTCGTTCTGGGCCGCGGTGATGCGCGGCACCTCCGCAAAGCGCTGCGCAGACTCGACGAACGAACGCGAGTACTGGCTGCTGAACTGCCCGTCATGGAACCCGAATACTGGCTTCGCGTACCAGGGCTGTTCGCCCGGCGCCTCCTCGCCCTGCCGGCTGTGGTAGTAGTCCTCGTACAGAAGCCGCAGCAGGTCCGGACGCCGGCGCATGATCTCGTTGTGGATCGCGACCGAGCTGACCACGCGGCTGAGCCCGCCGGCGCGCGCCTTTCGCACGCAGAGCAGCAGCACGATATCGGCAAGGTCGGTGTGGAAGCGGAGGTGCTCGTTGCTGCGGTAGCCGCGCGCGGTCGGCGCGCCGAGCCGCACGCCGAGGTCGCGCACTTCTCCGAGCAGTTCGCCGTTCTTGCTTTGCGACACCGGCACGCCGAGATGGGCGCCGATGCCCCACACGATAAACCGCGTCTCGTCATCAGGATATTGCTCGACCGGAAGCCCTCTCAGCAAAACGAAGCCGCGCCCATATTCGAGTTCGCGGGCGATATGGCCGAGCCGTTCCGACAAGGTCGGCAATGCGAAATCGGCGCGCCGGACCCGGTGCAGCGGGACGCCCAGCTGCTTGACGCGCCACATTGCGTCCTGCACTTCCGCGATTTCTGGAGCGGTTAATGTCTCGATCCAGGCGGTCGATTGCTGCAGGTCTTTGCCGCTCCAGCAGAACGGACCTTCAAGCGGGGCGGCCGGGATCGCCGGAGAGTCGGCCAGGGCGCTCATGCAGCAACTCGCCATAGAAAAAGCGACGGCAACGTTACCCAGTGCGGTATATCCGGGAAAATAGAAAAATCAGCTACGCGAGTTCGGATTCGCCGATGCGCGCGGCGGCATAATCCCAAGATGGCGCCGTCGTAGAACTCGCAAATCGTGGAAGCGGTCGGCGTCAGGTAGCCAGAGGGGCGCTGACATTCTGCCCGAAATAGGCGTGCTCCAGCCGGTTCGGCAGATCCAGCTCGCCGGTACCGGCCTGCAATACGATCGACCCGCGCGCCAGCGCATACACCCGGTCGGCAAAGGCCAGCGATTTCTCGATCAGCTGTTCGACCAGCAACACCGCGGTTCCGGCCTCGCGCAGCCGCGCAGCGACCGCCAGCACGCGGTCGACCAGCACCGGCGACAGGCCGGCCGAGGGCTCGTCCAGCATCAGCAGCAACGGCCGGCGTACCAGGCCCTGCGCCACCGCCAACATCTGTTGCTGCCCGCCGGACAGGCTGCCGGCGCGGTCGAGCCGCTTTGCCGCGATCTCCGGAAAGAATGACAGTGCCTCCTCCGCGCGCAGCGCGAGCTCGCGACGCGTCAGCCCGTAGCCGGCGAGCAGCAGGTTGTCCATGACGGTCAGCTGCGTGAATACCCGGTGCCCTTCGATCACGTGCACGAGACCGGCGCGCACGGTGTCGCGCGGCGTGGCGCCGGCGAGATCGCGTCCGGCAAAACGGATGCGGCCGGACCAGGGCAGCAGCCCGGAGATCGCACGCAGCAGCGTCGTCTTCCCGGCGCCGTTGGGTCCGAGCAGCGTGACCGCCTCGCCCGCCCCGAGGGTCAGGTCGATCCCGCGCAGCACGCCGATCTTGCCGTAGCCCGCCGACAGGCCGGCAATTTCGAGCAGCGGTTCAGGCGCCGAGATAGGCATTGACGACGTCGCGGTGCGAGCGGATCTCGGCCGGCGTGCCGGCCGCGAGGATCGTGCCGAGATTGAGCACGGTGATGCGGTCGCAGATGTCGAAGATCAGATCGGCGTGATGCTCGACGAGCAGCACGCCTGTGCCCTGCCGGGTGATCGCGACGATCAGCGTCGCGAGGCGCCGGATTTCCTCCGCGGATAGCCCAGCGGCCGGCTCGTCCAGGAGCAGAAACGCCGGACGCAGCATCAACGCCCGCGCGATCTCGAGAAAGCGCAATTCGCTGTGCTGCAGGCGATCGGCGCGGACGGCGGCAAGCTGTTCGAGCCCCACCGCCGACAGTGCGCGCATCGCGGCCTCGCGCAATACCGCCTCGGTCCGCCAATGCCGCGGCAATGCTAGCACCGACTCGGCGAAGCTGCCGCGCCCGTCAATCGTGCCGCCGATCATTACGTTTTCGAGCACCGAGGCGGCGCCGATCAGCCGCGGCGTCTGGAAGGTGCGGGCAATGCGCCGGGCCGCACGAAGGTGCGTCATGCCGGGTGGCAACACCGCCTCGCCTAGCCGCACTGTGCCGAGATCGGGCGCGTTATAGCCGGAAACGACGTTGAGGGTCGTCGTTTTGCCGCTGCCGTTGGGCCCGATCAGCCCATGCACCTCACCCGGCCGGATCTCGAGATCGAGCCCGTCAACCGCCCGCACGCCGCCGAAGGTCACGACGATGCCGTTAAGCGACAGCGTGCCGGGGCGCGCATGGTCTTTGAGGATGCGCCCGAGCAGTTCCGGGCGCGGCGCGAGTTCGCGGTGGCGGCTCAGCGGGCGGCGGTTCTTATAATCGATCAGCTCCGCGATGCCGCCCGGCATCAGCAGAACGATCAGCAGCAGCAGCGCCGCATACAGAAAGGTCGACCAGGCGACGAGCGGCGCCGCGATCTCCGGCAGAACCGTCAGCAGGATCGTCCCGAGCAGCGGACCCAAAATCGAACCGCGGCCGCCGATCAGGATCGAGATGAAGAACAATACCGACAAATCGAAGGTGAAGGCGTCGGGCGTGATGTAGGACTGGAGCGAGGCAAACAGTCCGCCGGCAATCCCCGCAACGGCGCCGCTGAACAGAAACACCGTCACTAGCAGCGCCCGCTTCGAGATGCCGGCCGCTTCCGCCGCGACTTCGGCGTCGCGCACCGCGACCAGCGCGCGCCCGAACCGGCTCGCCGCGATGTTCGCGGTCATCCAGGTGCAGAGGGCCGCGAGGCCGAGGCATAAATAGTAGAAGCCCCAAGGGGTCGAGAACCACCCCGGAAAAACCGGACCGGCGACCCCGACCCCGCCGCCCGTCACGGTGCGCCAGGCCAGCGCGATCTGCGTGACGATCGTCGCGAAGCCGAGGGTTGTCATCGCGAAATAGAAGGTGCGCAGCCGCAGCGCAGGAAGGCCGACAATGACGCCGGACACCGCCCCGGCAACGGCCGAGAGCGCCAGCGCCAGATAGGGCGAGATCTCCGGGACCGCGGTCCCCGCGGTCAGCACGCTCGTCACATAGGCGCCGATCGTCAGCAGCGCGACCCACCCGATCGCGATCTGACCGGCGAACCCGACCACCAGGTTGAGGCCGGAGACCAGCACCCAATAGACGCAGGCGCGGGTCGCGATTATGCCCCAATAGGTGTCGCCGCTCAGGGGTAAGGCCGCAAAAGCGAGCCCGATCCCCAGATAGGGCCACAGCCCCTCGAGCTTGGCCGCCGCCCTCGGCGGCGCCGCCCGGGCCGCGGCGATCGGAGGCGTTGCCGGAGCGTCCGTCATACGCGGCGCGCGCCGGCAGCGCCCGCCAGCCCTTCCGGCCGCGCCAGCAGCACGACGATGAACACGGCGAAGACGGCGACCGAGGCGAAAATGCCGCCGACCAGAAAATTCGCCGCCTGTTGAAACAGCCCCAGCGCGAAGCCGCCGATGACCGCACCCCGGTTGCTGCCCATGCCGCCGAGCGCGACGGGCACGAAGCCGTAGAAATTCAGCATCGGCGCATTGGCAAAAAAGGCGAGCAGCACCTCGCCTCCAGCAAACCCGGCGAGGACCCCGATTGCGCCGGCCAGCCCATAGCTCGCCATGCGCAGCCTCTGCTCCGGCAAACCGAGCGCGCGCGCCGCGTAGCTGTCTTCGGCGATCGCCAAAAAGGCGCGCCCGACCAAAGTCCGGCGGTACAGCAATTCGAGCCCGACGATGGTTGCGGCGCAGGCGAGGACCGGCAGCCAGAATTGCTGATCGAACCAGCCCGGCCCGATATCGAGCAGCCTCGGGAAGGGCTGCGGCTCGGTGCTCCATTCGATCGCCGTGAATTGCTGGATCAGCAGGGCAAAGGCGAGCGTCGACAGCACATACAAATGCTGCTCGATGCTCTTCAGCACCGGCCGGACCGTCACGATCTCGGTCACGATGCCGATCGCCGCGCCGCAGGCTAGGGTCAACACGAGGCCGAGCAGGACCGGCATGCCCAGATTGCGGATGAACAGCGCCCCGAACACGCCGCCAAGCATGCCGAGTACCCCCGCGGTGAAGCTGAACACGCGCGAGGCCGAGAACATCACATTATAGGTGATGCCGATCAGCGCGTAGATCGCGCCCATCGCCAGGCCGTAGGCGACGATCGACTCGATCATCGGGCGATCGGCCGGGCCGGCGCGACCGGAGGGATTCGCGCCGGCCGGATCAGGCGCTGTAGCCGGGGGCCAGCTTGAACGCGCCGTCCTTCAGCGAATTGGCCTGGCACATGACAATTTCGTCGCTGGGGAAGCCGTCATGCTGCTCGGCGGTCCAGGTGATGTCGCCGTAGACGCCGGGCCA
>Ga0213875_10000383_pt1 | contig 39968 bp, 38 predicted proteins | sample BarmaccomBMRX_R8_FD_160105 | JGI IMG/M metagenome (GOLD analysis project Ga0213875, IMG submission 160105) | Root-associated microbial communities from Barbacenia macrantha in rupestrian grasslands, the National Park of Serra do Cipo, Brazil - RX_R8 | ecosystem: Host-associated > Plants > Roots...
TTCCCACTCGATCCAGCTGAATTGGACACAGACCGGCACCGGGCAATGGGCCGCCGAGATGAAGATTCCGGATGCCGTCGGCGGGTTCGACAATACGCTCGACCTCGGGTTCGGCACCGGAGCGGCCGGCACGACCTCCGGCACGATCCAGAGCATGGCCAATGCATCCGGTTCGACTGCCTTCACGGTGCCGACCGGGGCGGCCGCCGCAGCCGGTAAGCCGGCGCAGGCCAGCTTCACCGTCGATTTCGGCTCGGGTCCGCAGACGATCAGCCTGAACCTCGGCACCTTCAATCAAGCGACCGGGCTCACCCAATTCTCGTCGAGCGATCAGCAAGTCGATGTCAGCTCCGTGAACCAGAACGGACTGCCGCAAGGCAACTTCCAGAACGTCAGCATCGACCAGAGCGGAAACGTCGCGATCAATTACAGCAATGGACAGAGCCAGACGGTCTACCAGGTCCCCCTCGCGACCTTCTCCAACCCCGATGGATTACAGGCCGATTCGGGCGGCGTGTGGAGCCAGACCCAGGATAGCGGCACCGCCCATATCGGCAGCGCGGGACTGAACGGCGCGGGCTCGATGCAGAGCGGCGAAACAGAGAATTCGAACGTCGACCTGACGGGCGAGTTCACCAAGATGATCCAGACCCAGCAGGTCTATTCCGCGAACAGCCGCGCGATCACGACCGCCAACCAGATGCTCGAGGACCTGCTCAGCATCGTCCATCCCTAAGTCCACAAACGCGCTGAACAAAGCCAGGTCCAAGGCAGTCTGTCACAATGTCGCTTCTCGACGCCCTCAACATCGCCACGAGCAGCTTGCGCACGACGCAGGCTTCGATCTCGGTCATCTCGGAGAATGTGGCGAATTCGCAGAACGCGAATTACGCCGACCGCTCGCCGATCGTCACCGAGCTGCCGGCCAATGGCGGCGTCGAACTCGCCGGCGTCCAGCGTGCGACCGACCAGGCGTTGCGGCAGCAGACCTTGCAGCAAAGCTCGCAATCCTCCGGCGACGCGGCGCTTTCGTCGCTTTACGGCCAGCTCGACGACGCCACCGGAGCGAGCAGCGGCACTCCGCCGCTCGCCTCGGCGATGGCGCAGCTGCAGACGGCATGGCAATCCTTCGAGGCGACCCCCGAAGACGTGGCGGCGCAGCAATCGGTCATCCAGGCCGGGACCGGTGTGACCCAGGCGATCGGCAATGCCTCGCAGGCGGTTGATCAGCTCGCGACCACCGCCGCCGGCGATGTCGGCACCGACGTCACGACGCTCAATACCGACCTCGCGCAGATCGCGCAGCTGAATCAGCAGATCGTGGCGGCGACCGCGACCAATACGCCGGCTCCCGATCTCGAGGACCAGCGCGACGCGGCCGTGGCAAGCGTCGCGAAGCTCGTCTCGATCAATACGGTCGCGCGCCCGGACGGCAGCCTTTCCGTTTTCACGCCAAACGGCCTCTCGCTGGTCGATAAGGCCGCGATCTCGTTTGCATGGGACGGCACCAACATCACGGCCTCGGGCAGCACGACATCGCTCAATTCCAGCTTTCAAAACGGCAGCATCGGCGCGACGCTCGGCTTTCTGCGCACCGATGGCGCGGCCGTGCAGTCGACCGACCCGCGGCTCGGGGCGCTGCAGAAACTGCGCGACCAGCTGAACGGGTTCGCCAGCAGCCTCTACGACAGGACGGCCACCCCACCGCCCGCCTTCGAAGCCGCGTACGACAACGCGACGACGCAAACCGGCGAGCAGGCGACCGCGTTTTTCACGACATCGGACGGGTCGGCGACGGCCACCAGCTCCAATCTCGTCGTCAATCCGGCGATCCTCAACGGCACGGCGCAGATCAAGCAGGCCGCCGCAACACCGGTCGTCGCGGCGCTGACCGAGACCGACCAGTCGCTCAACGCCGGCGCGCTTGCGGTTACCGGGGTCAGCTACTCACAGCTCGCCAACGCCATCCTCGCCAACACGAGCAGCAACGCCGGGACGATCTCGAGCGCGGCCAAAACCTCGACGGCGACGACCACGGCACTGACCTCCCGGCTCGCCAGCGAGACCGGGGTGAATGTCGACAACGAGATGTCGAACCTGATCGTGCTGCAGAACAGCTACGCGGCGGCGGCTCGCGTCGCGACGACGATCGACTCGATGCTGACCAGCCTGATGGCGATCGGTCAGTAGGAGCCCGGCAGATGAATTACGGCATCAGCGGAGCGGGGATCGTCGGCACGATGACCGCGATCCTGAACAGCAATCAAAGCACTCTGACGAACCTGTCGGAGCAATTGTCGACGGGGCAGAAATCGCAGTCGCTGTCGGGTTATGGCGAGAGCGGTCGGCAATTGCTCGACCTCAACAGCTCGATCGCGGCGGCCAACGCCTATGTCAGCAGCGCCGACACGGTCTCGACCTTTCTCAACGGCTACAACACGACATTGACCCAGCTGGTCAGCGACGCCAACCAGCTGAGCCAGGGGCTCAGCAGCCTGAGCGATGCGACCAACGGGACCGCCGCGGCCTCCTTCGCCTCGCTCGTCAATGGCCTGCAGACCGATGTGTCGGTGACACTGAACACGCCGGCCGGCAACCGCTATCTGTATTCCGGGACCCGCTACAGCACCCCGCCGGTCCAGTCGATCGGGTCGTTGCCGCCGCTGACGAGCCCGGCTCCGTTCACGGCGGTGACCGCGCCGGCGCTGCCCGATTACGACACGGACGCCGGGACCCCCGGCGGCAACGCCGCGGCTTGGGCTCAGCCGAGCGTCACGATCGCGGCCGGCGAGACGATCAGCTACGGGATCAGCAGCAACAACCCGGCAATCCAGCAGCTCGTCTATGCGATCCAGAACGCGCAGGCGGCGACCAACGCCAGCAACCCCGAGCGCAGTCAGTATCTGAGCCTCGCGCAGAATGCGGTGCAGCAGGCGGTGACCGGATTGCAGGCATTGCAGGCCCAGAACGGCTCCAACCTGTCGCAGGTCACGGCCGTCGAGACCGCGCAGAAGCAGTCGGTCACCACCTTGACCAACCTGCTGGGGAATGTGCAGGACGCGGATGCGACCACGGTCAGCGCGCAGATCTCGGCGCTGCAAACCCAGATGGAGGCCTCCTACAAGGTCACCAGCTCGCTGTTGAGCCTGTCGCTCGTGAACTATCTCGGCACCTCGACAGGCTAGGCGGGACGGATGCCGGCAACCGATCGATCCCGCCGCAACGGCCGCCGCTTTACGCGGCCCGGGCGGCCCCGCAAGGCCTCCTTAACCAAACTGCGCGACATTCGAGAGACAGGAAATGAAGCCGCTATTTCAGCCCGACGGGGTGGCTCGATGACGCTGACCGGCACGACGGCGCTGCGGCGCCACGATCGCAGCCCGCCGCAGGCCGGCGCAGGTTTAGCCCGCCGGCTTGCCGCGGCAAAGCCGGCCGGGAGCCCGGCCGACCCGTATCGCCAGTTCGACGGCAAATCGGTGCTCGTCACCGGCGGGAGCGGCTCGTTCGGGCGGCTTTTCGTGCGCAACCTGCTGACCCGCAGCGAGCCGGCGCGGCTGATTGTCTTCTCGCGCGACGAGTTCAAGCAATATGAGATGCAGCAGCAGTTGCAGGGTCCCGAAGCGGCACCGCTGCGCTTCTTCATCGGCGATGTGCGCGACGCCGACCGGCTCGACCTGGCCGCCCGCGAAGTCGATATCATCGTTCATGCGGCCGCGCTGAAGCATGTGCCGGCGGCCGAATACAATCCGTTCGAGTGCATCCGCACCAATGTGACCGGCGCCGAAAATGTGGTACGTGCGGCATTGCGCAACGGCGTCGCGAAGGTGCTCGCCTTGTCGACCGACAAGGCGGCGAGCCCGATCAACCTGTACGGCGCGACCAAGCTCGCCTCTGACAAGATCTTCGTCGCGGCCAACAACCTGGCGGGCTCGCTGGCGAGCCGCTTTGCCGTCGTGCGCTACGGCAATGTGGTCGGGTCGCGCGGCAGCGTCATCCCGTTCTTCCGGCGCCTGATCGCCGAAGGGGCCGACAGCTTGCCGGTGACCGATCTGCGCATGACGCGGTTCTGGATCACGCTGCAGCAGGGCGTCGATTTCGTCGCCTCCTCGCTGCAAATGATGCAGGGCGGCGAGCTCTTCGTGCCGAAGATCCCCAGCATGCGGGTCACCGATCTGGCGCGGACGATGGCCCCCAACCTGCCGCAGCGCGTCGTCGGCATCCGCCCGGGCGAGAAACTGCACGAGGTCATGATCACCGAGGACGATTCGCGGCAGACGCTCGAACTGCGCGACCGCTATGTGATCGAGCCGGTCTTCAGCTTCTGGGATCGCCAGCCTTACCTGGCGGGCGGCGCCCGCCCGGTGGCGGACGGGTTCCGCTATTCGAGCGACACCAACGCGGCCTGGCTCGAAGGCGACGAACTCGCCCGTATGATCGCGGAGGCGGCGTGATGGACGGGCTGATGCGCGACCCCGCCGCGCGCTTTCTTCCCTACGGCCGGCAGGCGATCGACGAGGCCGACATTGCCGCGGTCGCGGCGGTGTTGCGCAGCCCGTATCTGACGACGGGTCCAGCGGTCGGCGCCTTTGAAAGCGCCCTTGCCGAAACGCTCGACGTTCCCTATGCGGTCAGCTGCGCCAACGGCACCGCGGCCTTGCACCTGGCCTGTCTCGCGCTCGGGCTTGGGCCGGGCGATGCTGCGATCGTGCCCTCGATCACCTTTGTCGCGACGGCCAATGCAGCGCGGATGACCGGCGCCGAGATCGTATTCGCCGATGTCGATCCCGACAGCGGGCTGATGGGCCGCGGTGATTTCGTTGCGGCGCTGGCCCGCGCCGAGGCCGCCGGGCTGCGCGTGCGCGCCGTCTTTCCGGTGCATCTCGCCGGCCAGTGCTGTGCGATGCGCGAGATTGCCGAGATCGCGCGCGAGTGCGGCATCGCCATCGTTGAGGATGCCTGCCACGCGCTCGGCGGCGGGTATGACCCGGGCGGCACCGTCCCGGTCGGGTCCTGCCACGAGTCCGATCTCACTGTGTTTTCCTTCCACCCAGTGAAGAATGTCGCGACCGGAGAGGGGGGTGCCGTCGCGACCCGCGATCCGGCGCTCGCCGGGCGCCTCGCGCGCCTGCGCAGCCATGGCCTGGTGCGCGAACCCGATCTCTTCCAGCGCGCGGAAATGGGCTTCGACCCGAACGGGGTCGCGAACCCCTGGTATTACGAAATGCCCGAGATCGGCTGGAACTATCGCCTCAGCGATATCCAGGCGGCGCTCGGGACGAGCCAGCTCGGCAAATTGGGCCAGTTCGTCGCCGAGCGGTCCCGGCTTGCCGCCCTCTACGACGCGGCACTGGTGCCGCTCGCCGGCGCGGTCGTGCCGATCGCGCGCAACGCGACCTGCCGCTCGGCCTGGCATCTCTATGCCGTGCTGATCGATTTCGCCGGGCTCGGGCTCAGTCGCGCAGCATTGATGCGCCGGCTGCGCGAGGGCGGTGTCGGGACGCAGGTGCATTACATCCCGGTGCACCGGCAGCCCTATTACCGCGAGCGCTATGGCTCAGCCGAGTTGCCCGGCGCCGATCGCTATTACGCGCGCACCCTGTCCTTGCCGCTGTTCGTCGGCATGACCGGGCGCGAGGTCGAGCATGTCGCCGCGACCCTCGCCGAGGCGATCGGCGAACTGGCGGAGTGACGGCGATGACCGCTGCTTGCATCGTCCAGGCCCGCATGGGATCGACCCGGCTGCCGGGGAAGGTCCTCGAGCGGCTGGCCGGGGAAACCGTGCTGGCGCATGTGCTGCGGCGCTGCCGCGCCATCCCCGGCATCGATTGCGTCGTGTGCGCGACGGCGGAAGGGCCGCAGGACGATCCGGTGGCCGATGAGGCGCTGGGTGCCGGCGCAATCGTGTTCCGCGGCTCCGAGCGCGACGTGCTCGGGCGCTATCTTGGCGCTGCGCGAGCGGTCGAGGCCGACCGCGTACTGCGCGTGACCAGCGACTGCCCGCTGATCGATCCGGCGCTGTGCGGCGAAGTACTGGCGTTGTGCGGGCCGCGCGCGGCCGAGTTCGCCAGCAACAACCGGCCGCCCTCTTGGCCGCACGGCCTCGATTGCGAAGCCTTCACGCGCGATCTCCTCGAGCGTGCCGCGGCCGCGGCCAGCTTCCCCTACGAGCGCGAGCACGTCACCCCATGGATGCGGGTCACGCCAGGCATCCGCCGCGCCGACATCGCCGGCCCCGGGGGAGTCGCGCTGGAGCAGCGCTGGACGCTCGACTACCCCGAGGATCTGGCCTTCCTCGAGGCGCTGTTTCCGCTGCTGCCGCCGCCGCCGGCCATCGCATCGACCGCGCAGGTCATGGCGGTGCTGGCGGCCAACCCGGCTGTCGCGCGGATCAACGAACAGCGGAGGGCGGCGTGAGAGCCCGCACCGTTCTCGTCGTCGCGGCGCATCCCGATGACGAGGTGTTGGGTTGCGGCGGCACGATGGCGCGCCATGCCGGCGAAGGCGACCGAGTGATCCCGGTGTTCCTTGCCGACGGCGAGAGCGCGCGGGGCGAGGCCGGCGCGGCCATGATCGGGAACCGTCGCCGCGCCGCAATCCTCGCGGCGGGCCGGCTCGGCGCCGAGACGCCGATTTTCTTCTCCTTCCCGGACAACCGGCTCGACGCCGTGCCGCTGCTCGGCATCGTTCAGACGATTGAGGGCGTCTTGCGCGAGACCTTGCCGCGGATCGTCTACACGCATCACGGCGGCGACCTCAACATCGACCACCGGCGGGTGCATCAAGCTGTGCTGACGGCCTGCCGACCGCTGCCCGGGCAATCGGTCCAGCGTGTTTACGCCTTTGAGGTGCCGTCTTCGAGCGAATGGGGCGGCGCCGCGCTCGGCCCGCCCTTCGAGCCCAACCGCTTTGTCGATATCGGCCGCTGGCTGGACCGCAAGGCGGCTGCGCTCGACGCCTATGCCGGCGAACTGCGCGAGGCGCCGCATCCGCGGTCGCGCGAGGCGATCGCGGCATTGCAAAGCTGGCGCGGCGCAACCGCCGGCATCGGAGCCGCGGAAGCCTTCGCCGTATTGCGCGAGATCGAGCGCTAACCCTTACCACCCAACTCTCCGACCGAGGAACCGCAATGAACCCATACATGAAGCAGCACGAAGCCGCCCTCGAAAGCGCGCCGCAGCAGGCCGAGGCCTGGGCGCTGACCATGGCCGCGCGGCGCCTCGCCGAGGCCAAGAATAGCGGCGAGGCGGCGACGATCCTCGCGGCGGTGCGGCTTAACTGGCGCTTGTGGACGATTTTTCAGGCCAATCTTGCCGGGCCCGATTGCGGCGTTCCCGCCGAGATCCGCGGCAATCTGCTGAACCTCTCTAATTTCGTCGACAAGCGTTCGGTTGCCCTGTTGGTCGACGCGGACCCGGCCAAGCTCGATGCGTTGATCAACATCAACCGGCAGATCGCTTCGGGCCTGCTCGGCGATGCCCGACCGGTTCCGGCGAGCCGCGCGCCGGAAGCAGCTTCGCACGCGACCGCGGCCTGAGCGACGGGAAAGGATCGGTCCGATGGCTCTCCGCATCACGCTCGAACCCGGCAAACGGATCATCGTCAACGGTGCGGTGATCGAAAACACCGGCAGTTCGGCGACGCTCAAGATCCACAACAAGGCGAACATTCTGCGCGGCAGCGAAGTGCTGACCCCCGCGGATGCCAACACCCCGGCCCGCCGCCTCTATCATGCGCTGCAGAGCGCCTATCTGTTCGAAAGCAACCGCACCGAATATCTCGCGCGCTTCGAAGAGTTTCTCGTGGACTATTTGGCCGCGGCGCCGAGCGCGAACGAGATCGCTACCAAGACGCTGAAGGCGATTGCCGCCGGCGATTATTACGGCGCGTTGAAAAGCGCCCGCAAGATCATGCTGCACGAGGAAAGCCGATTGGCTCGACGCGTGTCGGAGCGGGCCGAGGCATAAGCTCTCGTTTGAACCGGTCTTTAATATAGATGATTGGCATCTTAAGATAATACATAAAATGCCGTGTGATTATTTCTTCTATACTTGACATCCCCTGAAGTATCCGTCAGAATAATCCCGGATCGCGAGAGTATTCGTGATCCGGGGGTCAAGAAGGCTCCTCCCATCTCAGCTCAGAAGGAATCAGTACCATGTCGAACGAAGTCACACTTACTGCGTCCGCACGCAACGTCCTGTTGACGTTGCAGAACACGCAGCAGCTTACCGCGACGACGCAGAACGCCCTGGCCACCGGCCAAAAGGTGTCGAGCGTCACCGACAACGCCGTCGCCTATTTCCAGGCGCAGGCGTTGAACAACCGGGCCAATGCCTTCACCAACTACAAGAGCAACATCGATCAGGGTGTCAGCTCGCTGCAGGCTGCCTTGACCGCGACCAGCGGCATCAACAGCATCCTGCAGCAGATGAAGGGCATTGTGCAGGCCGCGGTCAGCGAATCCAGCTCGCAGCGGGCATCCGCGACGGCGCAGTTCAAGCAGCTCGCCTCGCAGGTCTCGCAGCTGGTGCAGGATGCCAGCTACCAGGGTCTCAACCTGCTGTCCTCGTCCTCGAACGACCTGACCGTCCAGTTCAGCGATCGGTCGAGCGCCTCCTACCTGCAGGTGACCGGCTTCGCGCTGGTCAACGGCGCCGCGAGCACGGCCAGCAGCGAGAACCTGTTCACCGACGTTGCCGCCTTCGACTCGACCATGACTTTCCAGTTCTCGGTCGCGGTCACCGACTCGACGGGCACGCACGCCTATAGCGGCTTCGACGCGATGGACGTGACCGATGCTACGTCGGGCGCCAACATCCAGCTTGCCTACAATTACACCGTGACGCGTCTCAACAACGCGATCAGCAACCTGCAAGGCATCTCCGCCTCGCTCGGCACCAATGTCGCGATCCTGCAGACGCGGCTCAGCTTCACCAGCGACTACGTCAATACTCTGACGAACGGCGCCAACAAGCTGACCCTTGCCGACCTCAACGAGGAGGGCGCCAATCTGCAGGCGTTGCAGACGCGGCAGCAGCTCGGCATCCAGGCCCTGTCGATCTCGGGCCAGCAGCAGCAGGCCATCCTGCAGCTGCTCCACTAACACCACCTACCGGCCGGCGCGGCTCCCTCTGGGAGCCCGCGCCGGCCATTTTTTTTGACTCGCAGCCTGTCGAGTCGGGACTAAGGCGAGACGCAGACCGGCTTTGTCTAAGCCAATTGCGCCGCAGCTCAGCAATAATCGGGCCGGCGCTTTTCGCGGAAGGCGGCGACGCCTTCGGCGAAATGGCGGCTGGCGCGGACGCGGTCGCCCAGTTCCTGCTCCAGCGCCTCGCGGCTCCTCACCTCCTGCGCGATCCCAGCGCTGACCTGCTGCTTGACCGCCTGCACCGCGCTCGGGCTGTTGGCGGCGATCGTCTCGGCGGTCTGCGACGCCCAGCCCATCAGCTGCTCGGTGGAAACCACTTGGTTGACAAGCCCGATCCGCTCGGCAACGCCGGCATCGACCAGGCGCCCGGTCAACAGCAGGTCCATCGCCCTGACATGGCCGATCTGCCGGGCCAGTTTCACGGTGGCGCCGCCGAACGGGTAGATCGACCATTTGACTTCGGGTAGCCCGAAACGAGCCTGCGGCGCAGCGGCGCGAATGTCGGTCGAGAGCAGCAATTCGAGGCCGCCGGCCACGCAGTCGCCGTTCACCGCCGCCACGATCGGCTTTGAAAACGGGCTATCCTTGAGCAGCGCGCGGTTGACGAGACGCGCGGTCTCGGCGGAGACGCTGAGGTCGCCCCCGAGATCGGCGCCGGAGCTGAACGCCCTGTCGCCCGCACCGGTCAGGATCACGCAGCGGCACTCCGAACCGTCGAGCCGGTCCCACAATGCCGCGAGATCGGCCATCATTGCGCGCGACAGCGCGTTGCGCCGCGGCTGGTTGTCGATCGTGACCCGCACGATATAGCGCCCCTGGGGCTCGACCCGGATCTCCATGCCTGACCTCGCCTGCGCATTCGCCGCATGCCATGGGCCTCGTATGCGCGGAACGCTTGCCGCCCGATGGCGCGATCCGTGCTACACGCTCGCCCGAGCGCCACCGACGGACCGATCCGATGAGCTTATCCGCCGACGAGTATCGCGAACACCTGCGGTCGACAGCCGACCGCAACGGCTTCGATTTTGGCGACATCGTGCTGCCGCGCGAGGCCAAGGTCCCGGTCGACGCGCTGCACCTGAATTACCTCGATTGGGGCACCGCCGGGCAGCCGCCGATCCTGTTCCTGCATGGCGGCAGCCTGACCGCTCATACCTGGGATATGTGCTGCCTCGCCTTGCGCGACGCGTTCCACTGCGTTGCGCTCGACCAGCGCGGCCACGGCGACAGCGACTGGCCGGCCGAGCTCGACTATTCGGTGGCGGCCCAGAAGGGCGACATCAAGGGCTTTGCCGACCGGCTCGGCTGGACCCGCTTCGCGCTGGTCGGGATGTCGATGGGCGGCCTCAACGGGCTCGCCTTCGCCGAAGCGTACCCGCAGCGGGTAACGGCCCTGGTCATGGTCGATATCGGGCCGGACGCGCACCGCCCCGGCTCGAGCCGCATCCGCGATTTCGTCAACGACGTCGCCGAGCCCGGGCCTTTGCAGGCGATCATCGACCGCGCGCTCGAATTCAACCCGCGCCGCGACCCGGAGATGCTGCGCCGCAGCCTGATGCACAATCTGCGGCAGCAACCGGACGGCAATTGGGCGTGGAAATACGACCGCCGCCGCTACGAATTCATGGACCGAGAGGCGTTTCGGCAGGAACGGCGCGCGCTGGCCGACGGCCTCGCCAAGGTCGCCTGCCCGACCCTCGTGGTGCGCGGCGCGCAAAGCGACGTGTTCCATGAGGAGGATGCCGAACGCCTGATGCGCCGTCTGCCCATGGGCCGCCTCGTCACGATCGAGCGGGCCGGCCACACCGTGCAGGGCGATAACCCGAAGGATCTCGCGGCCGAATTGCGCCGCTTCCTCGGAGCTTCCTGACGCGTATTGGTGGCCGGCGCTATTGGTTCGGCGCTATTCGGCCGGGCCGCGCGCGTCGGCAGGGGCGGGCTCCCGCTTCGCCTGCGGCGCGCGGACCGCATCGAACAAGCGTGTCAGACTCGCCAGAGTGCCGGCCGCGGCGAAACAGGCGGCGAGGATCACCGCCATCCTCGCGCTGGCGCTTCCCGCGCCGACCCCGAACACGAGCGCGACGAGCGCGGCGCCGATCGTCTGTCCGAGCAGCCGCGCGGTGCCCTGGATTGCGCCGGCGCCGCCGCTGCGCTCGCGCGGCGCGCTGCTGATCATGGCCCGGTTGTTCGGCGACTGGAACAAGCCGAAGCCGAAACCGCACACGCCGATGCGCCAGAGAAGATCGGATGTCGTCGGGTGCGCCGGCAGCCACACCAACAGCACAAAGCCGACGCACATCGTGCTGAGGCCGATGCCGCCGAGGATCCCGGCCGGGTAGCGGTCGGCGAGACGGCCCGCGATCGGCGCGACGACGGCGACCGTCACCGGCCACGGCGTCAGCAGCAGCCCGGTCGCGACCTGCGAGATGCCGAGCTCGTCCTGCAGGTAGAAGGGCAGCGACACGAAGGCGATACCCTGGGCGACGAAGCTGCACACCGAGGTCGCGACCGACAGCGAGAACAGCGGGTGCCGGAACAGATCGACCGGGAATAGCGGCATCGGCAGCTCGGCCTGACGACGGACCAGCATCGCCCCGACGGCGAGCGCGCCGACCAGTTCCAGCGTCGCCGCAATCGCGTTCTCGCCATGGCCGATGCCGCTGACGCCACTGACCAACAGCCCGAAGGTCAGCGCCGACAGCCCGGCGCTGACCAGGTCGAAATGGTGGCCGGTCGGCTCGGTATAGGGCAGCCGCATCGAAAGCAGCCAGGTCGCGACCCCGATCGGGACGTTGACTGCGAACAGCCATTGCCAGGACGCGACGCTGAGAATCCCCGCCGCGACGGTCGGTCCGGCGGCCGACGAGGTCGCGACGACCAGCGCGGTCATCGCGATGCCGCGGCCCAATTGCCGCCGCGGATAGGTGTAGCGGATCAGCGCGGTGTTGACGCTCATCAGCCCGGATGCGCCGAGCCCCTGCAAGGCGCGCCCGACGGTCAGCATTGTCAGCGAAGGCGAGAGTGCGCAGAACAGCGACGAGGCAGTAAAGAGGACGATCCCGAAGCGGTACACCCGCCGGTAGCCGAAGATGTCGCCGAACGACGCGAAGGGCAGCAGCGAAACCAACACCGCGAGCTGGTAGGCGTTGACCACCCAGATCGAATCAGACGCGGTCGCCTTCATGTCGTGCGCGATCGTCGGCAGCGCTACGTTGACGATCGCGGTGTCGAGGACCGCCATCGACAAGCCGACCATCAGGGTCAGGATCGCCCAATAGCGCTCCGGCCGGGGAAGCCCGTCTTCGGAAGGGTTCATGGTCTCGCGATATGGCGGCGGCTCGCGCACACTTAAGACCTCGGGTGTCGCGATGCCACACCCGGATGCCGCAGACCGTCGATTTCCGCGGCGAACCGGCCTCGATGCGGCGAGCCGCCGACTACATCGCGTCGTTGCAGGCGGCGAAGCTATTCATCACGGCATCGCTGCCGGACAGCGTCGCCGTCCAATCCGCGGCTGTGGTGCCGGGAAAGGACAGGTAAAGCGACTCCCCCGACCGGAATTCCTCGATGAATTGCGCGAGCTGGTTACGCGAAATCTCGAACTGGAGCCCCGCACTATCCGAAAAATGCATTCCGGTCGCGTTGCCCCTCCACGGCGAGCGTCGATCGACCGTCATCACGATCGGCTGTTTCGCGCCGTCTTCGACCTTCCATTCCGGCGACCCGAGCTGGATCGTGAAGGTGTTGTCGCCCTTGTAATATTTGACACCGAAATAGCGATCGTCCGGCCAGCTGGTCGAGACCCCGCAGACCTGCGTCCCGTCTTGCGACGTGCCCCCGAAGGCCTGCCAAGCCCCGGCGCGTGCGATGACGCTCGTATCGGCATGCGCCGTGCCGGCCGCGAGCGCGACCAGCGTGACGGCGATGCCCGCGGCTTGCCCGAACCTCATGAGCCCATTCTCCTCCAATGTGCACCTGGCGGTTTTGCTTCCGCCGGGTCGGTGACCGGTGGTTAGATCGCTGGTCGCGACATGCGAATGGCGGGCCCGAAACCGGCTCAACCCAGGCCGAGGCCGAGCAGGCGCCGAGCTAGGGTCAGATGCGGCCGGTCGATCATCTTGCCGTCAAGCGCGAGGGTGCCGGCATCGGGGTTCGCTGCAAACGCCGCGACGACCTGCTGCGCCCAGTCGCGCTCCGCATCCGAAACGGCGAAGGTCTCGTTGATGACCGCCAGTTGCGCCGGGTGGATCGCCATTTTGCCCGTAAAACCGGAGCGACGCGACGCGACGCATTCGGCGCGCAGCCCGGCCTCGTCGCGAAAGTCGGTGTAGATCGTGTCAAGCGGGGCGACGGCCGCGGCGCCCGCCGCGAGCAGGCATAGCGAGCGCGCCAGGCGGTAGACGTCATCATAGGTTCCGTCCGCGCGGCGGTTATTGCCGCCGAGACAGGCGGAGAGGTCCTCGGCACCCCAGGTGATCCCTTCGAGCCGGGGCGACACCCCGGCATAGCCGCCGAGCGCAAACATCGCGGCCGGTGTCTCGGTCGCGATCGCGATGATGCGGATCGTGCCGGGAGAGATCCCTGAGGCGGTTTCGAGAGCCGCCAAATAGTGGTCGAGGGTGCGCACCTCGTCGGGCACGCATTTGGGAAGCAGGATGCCGTCGGGCCGCCCCGGCACAACGGCGGCAAGATCGTCGAGCGCGACGCCGCTCGCGAGCGGATTGACCCTGACATAGCGGCGGAACCCGGCAGGACCGCTGTTCTGCAGAAATTCGCAGGCGAGCCGGCGTGCGGTCGGCCGGTTGGTCGGCGCGACCGAATCCTCGAGGTCGAGGATCAGCGCGTCGGCCCCCGATTCGGCGCCGCGGGCGAGCTTGCGCTCGCTGTCCGCCGGCACGAAAAGCAGCGACCTCATACTAGCCCCTGCCCGCCCCGCGGCCGGCATTTCATGAAGGCGGCTCGGCGGCAGATCGCGACCGTGTCGCCGTGCTGGTTGAGGCCGCAATGCTCGAACTCGACGACCCCGGCATCGCCGCGCGACCGGCTCTGCCGCTTGGTGATGACGACCGTGCGCGCCCGCACCGTGTCGCCGTGGAACACCGGCTTCGGAAAGCGCACATCGCTCATGCCGAGATTGGCGATCGTCGTGCCCAGCGTCGTGTCGCCGACCGTGAGCCCGATCACCAGCCCGAGGGTGAAGATGCTGTTGACCAGCGGCCGGCCGAATTCGGTCGTGCGGGCGAATTCGGCGTCGAGATGCAACGGCTGAGGGTTCATCGTCAGGGTCGTGAACAGCACATTGTCCATCTCTGTCACGGTCCGGGTCGTCGCGTGCTCGAACACCTGCCCCTCGGCGAACTCCTCGAAGTAGAGCCCGGGCATCGTCCTATTGCCCCTTGAAGACCGGCCGGCGCTTCTCGACGAAGGCGGCGACCGCTTCCTTGTGGTCTTCGGTGAAGGCGCAGCGCGCCTGATGCTCGGCTTCGAGGTCGAGGACGGTCTGGAAGCTCTCGGTCTCCGCCGCGAACAGATTGCGCTTCATATAGCCGAGCGCGATCCGCGGCCCGTCGGCAATGCGGCGCGCCAACGCCTCCGTCTCGGCGCGCAAGTCGTCGTCCGCGACGACGCGGTTGACGATGCCGAGCTCGGCCGCCCGGTCGGCATCGATGATGTCGGCGAGGAAATAGAGCTCGCGCGCCTTGGCGGTCCCGACCAGCCGGGTCAGCGCCCAGGAGCCGCCGTAATCGCCGGAATAGCCGATCCGCGCAAAGGCGGTGCCGAAGCGCGCCGCTTTCCCGGCGATGCGCAGGTCGCAGGCCAAGGCCAGCCCCAGCCCGGCGCCGGCGACCGGGCCGTTGATCATGCCGATGATCACCTTCGGCAGTGTCCGCATCAGCAGCGGCAGCCGATGCGCGCGGCGCAGGCCTTCGGCGCGGTCCTCGATGGTCTGTCCGGCGCCGCGGCTCTCCATCGTCTTCACGTCGCCGCCGGCGCACCATCCCCGCCCGGCGCCGGCAATCACGATGGCGCCGATCGTCCGATCGGTCGCGAGACGCTGCAACGCCTCGGTCAAACCCTCGGTCATCGCCGGCGACAGCGCGTTCAGCCGCTCCGGCCGGTTCAAGGTCAGCCACGCGACGCCGTTCTCGGCGGTTTCCAGCAGATCCGTCATCGCTCTCTCCTCCGCATGCTGCGGCCGATCATACCGCGCTTGCGCGTCGCCGCAGCAGCAGAGGCGCTGTTGGCCGGAAGAGCGGACTTACCGAGCGCGGCCGATCAGGGTCCAGGCGAGATAGCCGAGCCCGAGACCTGCCAATAACAGCAAGAGCTGGTGGCGGTGCGTGTCGCTCAGGACATAGGGCTTTGCGGAGGCGGCGTGTCGCGGCTGGCCCGACCCGGACGAGATCGCGGCAAGCACGGCATCTCCCTCGTCCATCTCGCCCGGGCGGGTGGCGGCGGCGCGGTCCTTCGCCGGCGCCGGATCGAGCGGTGCGTCCGTCATGCCTAGTCTCCTCCCCGGAAGACGGCGCGCAGCGCGCCGACCCTTGAGACAACAGCGTGCGAGGAGCGATCGTTTCGAGAGGAGCGGGCCGCCGGTTGACGCGATGGCCGGCCGGCCCCTAGCCTCGCGCGAGAACGGCAGGCGGGCCGATCGGAGAAGGGCGGGCGCTATGAAGATTCGGCATGTTCACGTTCTTGCGTTCGCGACGGCTTGCCTGCTTTGGGGGGCGGCCTCGGGCCATGCCGCCGAGCTGCGTGCCGCGATGCGGCAGGCGACCCCGGCCGGACCCGGCGAGGATTTGGGCACGGTCACGATTGCCGACGGCGCCGACGGTGCCGTCTTCCGCACCCAGCTCAAGGGGCTGCCGCCGGGACCGCACGGGTTTCATGTGCATGAGAACGGCTCATGCGCGCCGTCGCAGGCGAACGGCCAGCCGGTCCCGGCCGGCGGCGCCGGCGGCCATCTCGACCCCGAGCACACCGGCAAGCATGAGGGGCCGGCAGGCAACGGGCATCTGGGCGATCTTCCGGTGCTCGTGGTGATGCCGGACGGCACCGCGAACCAGACCCTGACGGCGTCGCACATCAAAGATGCCGGCGCATTGCGCGGCAAGGCATTGATGATCCATGCGGGCGGCGACAATTTCAGCGATCAGCCGCAGCCGCTCGGCGGCGGCGGCGCCCGCATCGCCTGCGGGGTCATCGAATAGGCCGAGCCTTCCCCGTCACATTGTCGGTTGTCCCCGGGCGCCCGCTGAGGCGCCGCTCGCGCTCCAGGCCGCGACCTCGAGGAAGGTGCTCTGGTAGGTGGCGCCGTCGCCGAGATCGGTGTAGCGGTCGGAGCACAGCATGTTGACCGTGCCGGACACCGCCTCGTCATCAGGGCGCTGGCCCGGCACCAGCACGACGCCGGGCGGCACCTCATCGCCGACCCGCAATCTGAGCCCGACAGCACCGCGCTGGTTGTAAAGGCGCACCCGGTCGCCATCGGCGAGCGCGCGGCGCTGCGCCTCCTCCGGATGCAGGATGCAGAATGGCTCGCCTTCGCGTTTGCGCAGGAAGCCGACGCCGGAAAAGGCGGTGTGGCTCTGGAAATAACCGGGCGCCGTCAACAGGCGCAACGGCCAGCGCGCCGCCTCCGCCTCCTCGTCCGGGTCGGGCTGCCAATCGGGCATCGCGGCAAGCCCCTGCGCCGCGAGTTGCGCGGAATAGAATTCGAGCTTGCCCGAGGGTGTCTTGAAGCGCTGCCCCGCTTCCGGCGGAAGCCGGATTGGCCCGCCCGCGAGCACCCGCTCCGGGTCGAGCATTGCCGCCGTGCCGGTCGCGCCGCGGAACAGATCGGCCACGATCTCCGCGGGCGATTTGCGGAATACCGGATCGGCGAGCCCCATGCGCTGCGCGAGCGCCTGTGCCAGCCGCGCATTGGACCACGCTTCGCCTTGCGGCGCCACGGCCCGCGGCGCGTATTGCAGGTAATAAGTGCCATAGGCCCGATAGAAATCCTCGGTCTCCAGATAGGTTGCCGCCGGCAATACGATGTCGGCGTAGCGCGCCGTCACCGACAGGAACGGGTCATGCACGACCGTGAACAAATCCTCGCGCGCGAGGCCTTGCCGCACCTTGGCGACCTCCGGGCAGGTGACCGCCGGGTTGTTGGCCGCAATGAACAACGCTCGAATCGGCGGGTCGGCCATCGTCAGCAGCGCGTCGCCGAGCCGCAGGTGGTTGACCATCCGGCTGGTCGCCGGACCGGACGGCTTGCGAACGGCATTGTAGTCGAGCTCGCAGGAGGCTGCCGTCAGCAGTAGGGCGCCGCCGCCGCGCCTGCCATAGGCCCCCGTCACCCCCGGCAATAGCGCGACCGCCCGCAACGCCTCGCCGCCGCGAGCGAGGCGGGTCATCCCTTCGCCGAGCCGGATGAAGGAACGCGGGGCCGCGCCATACATTGCCGCCAGGCGCTCGATATCGGCAGCGGCGAGCCCGGTGATCGCGGCGACGCGCTGCGGCGCAAAGCGCGGCAGCACCTCGGCTTCGAGCCGGTCGAACCCGACCGTGTGCGCTGCGAGGTAGGCACGGTCGCACAGCCCGTCGCGCACCAGAATGTGCATCAGCCCGAGCGCAAGCGCCGCGTCGGTGCCGATCCGGATCGGCAAGTGCCAATCGGCGAGCCGCGCGGTGCGGCTCCGGCGGGGGTCGATGACGACGACCGGGACCGCGCGCCGTTTGCGCGCTTCCTCGACCTTGGCCCAGAAATGCACGTTGGTGGCGACCAGATCGGCGCCCCAGGCAATGACGAGGTCGGAATCGAGGACCGATTCCGGGTCCGCGCCGCCGACCGGTCCGATGGTCATGTCCCAGGCCGTCTCGCAGCAGGTATCGCACACCGTGCCGCCGATCAGGCGGCTGGTGCCGAGCGCGTGGAACAGGCCGTTGACGAGACCGCGATTGATCTGTCCCTGATGCGCGCTGTAGGCGTAGCCGAGGATCGCCAGCGGCCCGTACTCGGCGATGATCGCCTGCCAGCGCCCGACAATCTCGTCGAGCGCCTCGTCCCAGCCGATCGGGGCGAATTCCCCCTCCCCCTTACGCCCGGTGCGCCGCAGCGGCCTCTGCAGACGCTGCGGCGAGTGAACGAGTTCGGCGTCGCGATTGACCTTGGCGCAGGCGAAACCGGCGGTGAAAGGCTGCTCTGGATCACCCGTGACGCGCGCGACCCGCCCGTCCTCGACCTGGACGAGCAGCGAGCACATGTCCGGGCAATCATGCGCGCAAACGACGCGAATTGTTTCCACCGAAAGTCTCCCGGCAATCGAGCCAACCGCGACCGGCCACTGCCAGCATGGCCGCGTCGCGACATAATACCGTAAACGCGCCGAGGCCAACCGCGTGGCCCGCAGCGCAGCGCCGCAAAGACCGGCACGGAAGGCGAGCGCGGCGATGCAACGGCGCGCCCGGTGCCCCATGTCATGGCAAAGCCTGGCGCTCAGGCCATCGCGAGAGGTGACCCGAATTGACGCCCGCCTTCATGTTCGCGACCGGCATCGAGAACAGCTATCCGACGATCCGCAACGGCGGTCGGCGCATCGATGAGATGGAAAAATGCGGCCATTACCAGCGTTGGCGCGACGATTTCGACTGCGTGCAGCAGCTCGGTATCCGCTTCCTGCGCTATGGGCCGCCGCTGCACCGGACCTTTGCCAGCGCCGGGCGCTACGATTGGGAATTCGCCGACGACACCTTCGCCGAGTTGAAACGCCGCGCGATCATGCCGATCGTCGATCTGTGCCATTTCGGCGTGCCCGACTGGATCGGCAATTTCCAGAACCCCGATTTCCCGGCGCTTTTCGCGGCCTATGCCGGAGCCTTCGCTCGGCGCTTCCCGTGGGTGCAGCTCTACACCCCGGTCAACGAGATGTTCGTCTGCGCATTATTCTCCGGCCGCTACGGCTGGTGGAACGAGCAACTGACCAGCGACACCGGCTTTGTCACGGCGCTGAAGCATATCGTGCGCGCCAATGTGCTGGCCATGCACGCGATCCTGGAGGCCCGGCCCGACGCGATCTTCATCCAGAGCGAGTCGAGCGAATACTTCCACGCCGAAAGCCCGCGCTCGATCAAGCCGGCGGAAATCCGGAATTCCGAACGGTTCCTGTCGCTCGATCTCAATTACGGCCGCCGCGTCGACAGCGAGATGTTCGAATTTCTGATGGATAGCGGCATGACCGCGGAGGAATACCACTTCTTCTTGGAACGCAACCTGATCCACCACTGCATCATGGGGAACGATTATTACATCACCAACGAGCATCTCGTCGCGCCGGATGGCGGGACCCAGCCTTCGGGCGAGATCTTCGGCTATTGCGAGATCACGCGGCAGTATTTCGAGCGCTACCGGCTGCCGATCATGCACACCGAAACAAATCTGAGCGAGGGCGCGACCGGTAAAGAGTCGGCCTGCTGGCTGCGCAAGGAGTGGGCCAACGTGCTGCGCCTGCGCAATGACGGCATCCCGATCGTCGGCTTTACCTGGTATTCGCTGACCGACCAGGTCGATTGGGACATCGCGCTGCGCGACGATGTCGGGACGGTAAACCCGCTTGGGCTGTTCGATCTCGATCGGCATATCCGCCCTGTCGGCGAAACCTACAAACAGCTGATCGCGGACTGGTCCGAGGTCCTGCCGACCCGCAGCCTGTGCCTGACCGTGCCGCTCGACATGCCCGAGGAGGGCACCGCCGGGGGCACGACAGGACACGCCGGGGTGTCCGCTGCGGACAATTTGCGCCGCCATGCGTTGCACGCGCATGCGGGGCGTCAGCGCCGGTCGCGGGTCTGACCGCGCCGCCCGGAGCTTCGCCGAGGAGAGGCCATGAGGTTTGCCGACAAGGTCTGCGTCGTGACCGGCGGCGGCTCCGGCATAGGCCGCGCAACCTGCCGGCGCTTCGCCCGCGAGGGCGCCAAAGTCGCCATTATCGACATCGAGGAACAGCGCGCGGTTGAAACCGCCGGGGCGATCATGGCGGACCGCGGCGCAGCGCTGTCGGCCCGGGCCGACGTGTCGAATTCCGCCGAGATCCGCGACGCGCTTCAGCGCGTGGTGCAGCAATGGGGCCGCATCGACATCGTGGTCAACGACGCCGCGATGATGACTTTCACGCCGATCCTCGATTTGCCGGAGCAGGATTGGGAGCGGGTGATTGCGGTCAATCTCGGTTCCGTCTTCCTGTTCTGCAAATACGCGGTGCCGCACATGCCGCCTGGCGGCGCCATCGTCAATATCAGCTCGGTGCATGCGCACCGGACGACCCCGAACGTGGTGCCCTATGCCGCCTCCAAGGGAGCGATCGAAGCCTTTACCCGCGGGTTCAGCCAGGAACTGGCGGAACGCAAGATCCGCATCAACTGCGTCGCTCCCGGGGCGGTCGACACGCCGATGCTGTGGAACAACCCCAACCGCAAGAGCGGGGCCGAAAAGGACACGGGCGCGATCGGAATGCCCGAGGAGCTGGCGGCAGCGATCTGCTTTCTCGCATCGGACGACGCACATTTCATCACCGGCACGACGCTCGTCGTCGATGGTGGGCGCTTGGGGGCCCTCTGAACCCTCGCCGCCGGCACACGGACTGCACATCGAAAGGAGCAGCAACATGACCGAAAATTCCGACTACATGCCGCCCAAGGTCTGGGCCTGGAACAAGCCGAGCGGCGGCCACTTCGCCAATATCAACCGGCCGACCGCCGGGGCCCAGCACGACAAGGAGCTGCCGGTCGGCAAGCATCCGCTGCAGCTCTACTCGCTGGGTACGCCGAACGGCGTCAAGGTCACGATCCTGCTCGAAGAACTGCTGGCCCGCGGCCATAAGGGCGCGGAATACGATGCCTGGCTGATCAAGATCGGCGACGGCGACCAGTTCGGCAGCGGCTTCGTCGCGATCAATCCGAACTCGAAAATCCCGGCGCTGCTCGACCGCAGCGGGCCGACTCCGATCCGGGTCTTCGAGACCGGCGCGATCCTGATGCATCTGGCCGAAAAGTTCGGTGAGTTCCTGCCGACCGAGCCGGCGGGTAGGGCCGAATGCCTGTCCTGGCTGTTCTGGCAGATGGGCAGCGCACCGTATCTCGGCGGCGGGTTCGGCCATTTCTACGCCTACGCGCCGGTCAAGATCGAATACGCGATCGACCGGTTTGCGATGGAAACCAAGCGGCTGTTGGACGTGCTCGACAAGCGCCTCGGCGAGAGCGAATACGTCGCCGGCCCCGATTACACGATCGCCGACATTGCCTGTTTCCCGTGGTATGGCGGGCTGGCGCGGTTCAACCAATACGGCGCCGCCGAATTCCTGGCCGTGCACGAATACAAGAACGTCCAGCGCTGGATCGACAAGCTCCTGGAACGGCCCGCGGTGCGGCGCGGACGCATGGTCAACCGCCTTTCCGGGGAACCCTCGGAGCAATTGCACGAACGCCACGACGCCAGCGATTTCGAAACGAGGACACAGGACAAGCTCGCGGCGGCTGCGGACTGAGCGAGGGCCAGCGGCATCGGAGCCATCGGGCGGAGCGCACTGCGCTCCGCCGCGCTTGGCCTGAGGCGCGCACCGGCTTTCCGGTCACCGGCGCCGCATCGGCTCTTGTCGGTCCCGCAACGGGATGAAAGCCCGGCCCTTATGCAACGGGAGAGGGCGCGCTAAGCTGCGCCGCAAAGGGGGGCGGGAGACGAGATGATGAGCGACACGCAGCGCAGCGCGATCGTCACCGGGGCGGCGGGCGGGATCGGCCGCGCGATGGTTCGTGGGCTGCTCGGGGCCGGCATCCGGGTTGCCGCGGTCGATCGCGACCGCGCCGGGCTCGAGGCGCTGGCCGGCGCAGCAGCAGCGGGCGACGCGCTAGTGACCGTGCCGGCGGATTTGACCGAAGACGCCGCACCCGACGAGATCATTGCCGCCGCGCGGGGCCGCTTCGGGCGGATCGACATCCTGGTCAACAATGCCGGGATCGGCCAGGGCTCGATCCGCCCCGACAATTGGCGCCGCCCGATCAAGTTCTGGGAGGTGTCGCCGGCCCAGTGGCGGCCGTTTCTCGCGGTGCATGCGGTGGCCCCGCTGGCGCTCGCGCGCGCCCTCGTGCCCGGCATGATCGAGGCGGGGTGGGGCCGCATCGTCAACGTGACGACCAGCCTCGGCACGATGCTGCGCAGCGGCTTTGCGGCCTACGGCCCCTCGAAGGCGGCGCTCGAGGCGATGAGCGCGGTCATGGCCTCGGATCTCACCGGCACCGGGGTGACCGCGAATGTCTTGGTGCCGGGCGGTGTCACCAACACCGGGATGGTGCCGGACGAAGCCGGGTTCCCGCGCGACAGGATGATCCAGCCCGAAATCATGGCCCCGCCGTTGCTGTGGCTGGTCTCGGACGCCGCCGCAGGCGTCACCGGGCGGCGTTTCCTCGCGGTGCATTGGGACCCGGCGCTGCCGCCCGAAGAGGCGGCCGAGAAGGCGGGCGCCCCGGTCGCCTGGACCGCGATCGCGACGCTGCCGATCGAGCCGCGCTGACCGGCCGCGGCAACCGCGGCAGCCGCCCGGCGTTCGCCTGGATGCGGCGAGCGCGCCGGCGGGAAGGCGCGCCGGCGCCGCATCGTGTATGATCGTGCGCGCGGCTTTCGGTCACGGGAGAGACTGGCATGGGCGAATACGAGGACCGCTATCCCGAGGCTTACGGGCGCGGCGAGGAGGTCCCGACCGGCCCCGCCGAAGAGGGCGGTCCGGCGGTCGGCCCGCCGCGGCAGGTGCGCGACACCCGCCTCGATCAGCAGATGATCCGCGAAACCGGGCATGGGCCGCTGCCCGAGCGGCCCGGCGACGCCGCACCGATCAGCGCCCGCGCGGCGTCCCCGGCGCGCCGTGACATGGCGCGGGAGACCGGCCGCGACATGCACGGCCCCTATCGCGGGATCGGCCCGCGCAATTACCGCCGCTCTGCCGAACGCATCCGCGAGGATGTCTGCGACCGCTTGATGGACGACCCGTTCATCGACCCGTCCGGCATCGACGTGCGCGTGAACGGCACCGAGGTCACGCTCGACGGCGTCGTCGAGAACCGCGTATCGCTGCGTCACGCCCAGGGCGTCGCCGAGGACGTGCTCGGGGTGACCGCGGTCCACAACCGGCTGCGCGCCCGAGACCCCGGAGAGCGCCGCGACACCCCGAGCACGGGGGCGGTCAACCGCGCCATCGCCGCGAGCCGCACCCGGCGCTGGTGGTCGTAGAAAGGGGCTTGGAGGAGATCCCAGAAGAAATCGGCCGGTTGGGCTGTCCTAGTGTCCTGAACCAGAAATCCGCATCCTTATTCTCCTCGTCGTTCCGGGCTACCGCTGCACGGCCCCCGGAATGACAACAATATTTAACGAACTTATGGTTCAGGACACTAGAGCGGAAACCGATGAGGTCCGATCGGCGTTGAAAAGAACTCCCCTCCCGCGGGCTCGACCCGCGGGTCCACGTCTTCATCGGCATGCCTGCAAGGAAGACGTGGGTGGCCGGGACAAGCCCGGCCACGGGGCCAAGAGAAGGGATTCGATTTGAGTGGATGCTGCCCCCAGCGGGGCGGCCGAGGCCTCTCAGGGGCCGGCCGATAACGAAACCGACTTACCGCTCGCGAGCGGTCAGCTGAACAGCGGGGCGTGCAGCGGCAGGCGACAGGCTTCGGGGCGGCGGAACGACAGTTCCAGCATCAGATCGATGCAGCGGCGATCGATCCCGGTCTCTTCCATCCGCTTGCCGACCGCCGGGTCCTCGACGAGTTGCGCGAGCGAGAATTCCTTTTGCCGAGTCCACATTGCCGTCTCCATCAATCCGTCGCGTCTCAAATTCGATGAACAGTAAATGGCGTCCGCGGGGATTGTCGCAATTTGTAACAAAGGGCTGGATTCTCCACGCATGTTCCTGTTGTGTTCACTTCTATAGCGCATCGAGCGGCCAGACCGGCCGGCGCACCTTCGTGAACAGCTCGGGGGTGTAGATCTCGGAGCACAGTGCGCCGGTATCGACCAGCACGACCTCGCGGGCGATCGGCTCGAAGGCGGCGCGGAAATGCTGCATCGACTTGACTGCCACGGTCGTGTAGCGGGTCGGGTCGAGGCCGAGCGAGGTGAACTGGCCGAGATCGGTCGCCTGCCCGTTATTGGTGATCAGCACGATGTCGATGCCGCCGACCCGAAACACCATCGAGGGTCCGTAATTGCGCTCGACCCCGCCGCCCATCGGGCCATAGGCGATGAAGCGCCCGTTGCTCAAGCACACGACCTCGCCGGTCAGCGTCAGCGGCCCGCCGCCGAGCGACGGGTCGGTCTTGCCGCCCAGGGTCAAGGTCGCGGTCGCGCCGATTCCGGCCGCCATTCCGGCTTGGATCGCCTCCGGATCGCAGATCGCATGAAAGGCGACGCGCTCGACCCCGCCCTCGACGAGCCCCTTCAGGAATGCGGTCGCATCGCCATACCCGCCGCCGCCGGGATTGTCGGTGTAATCGGCGACGATCAGCGGCTTGTCGCCGGGTTTGCCTTGGCGAGCGCGCGCCACCGCCTCCGCCACCGACAGCATATGCACGCTGCTGTAGCCGCGCGTCGCCCAGGCATGATCCATGAAGGAGTCGGCGATGGCCTGCCCGCGCCCGTTCGCGCCCTCTCCACCCCCGAGATCGACCGTGACGGTGACGGACGGCCCGACATCGCGGATGTCGGCACGGCTGAACCCGGCGCACACGCTGACCGCCAATGCCTCGCCGGCCGCCTCGATCGCATCGGCGCGGGCCAGCAATTCGGCCATCGGGCCGGCTTGGGTGCGGCCATGGTCGAGCCCGTACATCATTGGCCGGCGGGCGATCACCGTCTTCGGCCGCACCTCGCCGCGCATCGCCCGGTCGAGCAGCCGGGCGCCCTGCCAGGCGCGCTCGTACATATCGATATGCGGATAGGTGCGGAAGGCGATCAGCGCGCTGGCGTGGTCGGCCATCGCCCGGGTGACGTTGGCGTGCAGGTCGAGGGTCGCGATGACCGGCACCTGCGGGCCGAGCTTGGCGCGCAGGCGGGCCAGCAGCTCGCCCTCGCCGTCCTCATGGCCGTCGGTCACCATCGCGCCGTGCAGGTGCAGCAGCACGCCGTCGATCGGCCCCTTGTCGTCGACCGCCCCAAGGATCAGGGCGGCAATCGTCTCGAAGGCGTCGTCGGTGACGCGGCCCGAGGGGTTGGCGGAGGCCGAGACCGGGTGGATCAGGGTCCAGCCGAATTCCTCCGCCGCCTCGAAGGTCGCGCCCAAGGCCGAGCGGGTGCCGCGGAACGCCGCAGGGATCTCGTTCTCGCCGTGATAATCGCGCCGGCGGAACGCGGCCATATCGGTCGGCACGCGGCTGAAGGTGTTGGTCTCGTGCATGAACCGGCCGGTCAGGACGCGCTTCAACGGCCGCGCTCCCGGCACCGGTGCTGCCCGAACGGCGATGCTCGGAAGCGCATGTTGCTGCCGCCCCCCAGGGCAGCGACGAGCGTCAGCGGCATTGGCCGGTTAGCGCAGCGGCGAGAACGCCGCGGGCACCACCAGCATGTTCTCCTGCTGGACGAATTGCCCGCGGGTCTGCGGCGGCCACAGCCCCGCCTTCACCGCTTCGGCGCGGGTGGTGAAGCGGTGCGCGGCGTCCTTATACGCCCAGGCATGGATCCACTGGTTGAGCCCGCCCAGTTCGGTGTAGCCGCAGAAGGCGAGCGGCGACATTTTCACGCGCGCCTCGATCCGCTCGCTCCATTTCTCGATGACGGTCGGGTCGGCGCCGGGCAGCATCGTATAGGTGCGGATCTCGTACAAACCGCCGAGCTGGCGCGGTTCCATCTTCGGCGAGAACGGCGCCGGGATGATGATTTTGCTCTCCATCTCCTCGATGAATTCCTGGATGTTCGGCGGCCAAATGCCGAGCCTGATCGCCTCGGCCCGCTTCTTGGTCCGGTCGCCGAGGTCCTCGTAGGGCCAGCAATGGATGATGCGGTTGAGCGGGCCGACCTCGGTATGGAAGAAGGCGCCCAACGGCGAGATCCTCTGGCGCGCTTCGAGCGCCTCGCCGAACCGCTTCTCAGCCTCGGGGATCGATCCCGGCTTCAGGCGGTAGGTGCGCATCTCGATGATCATCGGACATCCTCCTCGCTGGTCACGATGCATTGTAGGGACGAGTCCGCGCCAGGCCCAAGCCGGAAGATTGATTCAGGGCAACGCCGCCAGCCGGTCGGTCAGCAGCGCATAAAAGCCGTCGGCGTCGATGCCGTGCAATACGCGGGCGTTGACCGGCCGCCCGCTGCGGCCGCACCAATCGACGACCGTCATGCCCAAGGTCAGCGGGCTGGCGGTCTCGACGGCGACATTGACCGTGTCGCCGTCGAACAATTCGGGCGCCAGCAGCCAGGCGATCACGCAGGGATCGTGCAGCGGGAGCCCCGGCCCCGCAAATCTCGCACTCCGCTGCGCGGCGCCCGGTCCGAGCAGTTCGGCAACGGCGCGGCCGCAGCGGTTCGGCAAGGCGGCGAGCGGCGCGAGACGGGCCGGGCCGGTCAGCACCTGGTGCGTCAGATCGAGCGGCACCATCGTGACCGGAATGCCGCTCGCCAAGGCGAGATCGGCGGCGTGCGGATCGACATAGATGTTGAACTCGGCGGCGGCGGTCATGTTGCCGAGCGCCCGAGAGGCGCCGCCCATCAGCACGAGTTCCCGCATCCGCCCGGCGATCTCCGGCGCCTTGACGAGCGCCATGCCGATATTGGTGAGCGGCCCCAAGGCGCAGACGGTCACCGTGTGCGGCGGCTCGCGCAAAACCGTGTCGATCAGAAAATCGACCCCGTGTCCCGCGCCGCCGGCAGCGCTCGGCGGCGGCAATAGCAACGATCCGAGGCCGGATGGGCCATGCACATGCTCGGCAGTGACGAGCGCCCTCCCCATCGGCCGGGAGCAGCCGGCGTAAACCGGAATCTCGGGGCGCCCGGCCAGCGCGCACAGGCTGCGCGCGTTGCGCTCGGCCAGCGCGAGCGGGATGTTGCCGGCCACCGCGGCGATCCCGAGCACCTCCAGCTCGGGCGACGCCAAGGCCAACAGGATCGCGACGGCATCGTCGATGCCGGGATCGGTGTCGATGACGATCTTGCGGCTCATCCCTTCACGGCAGCAATTTGCCGGGGTTCAGCAGGCCCGCGGGGTCTAGGGCGTGCTTGATGCGGCGCATCAGGTCGAGTTCGGGGCCGCCGCGCCATTCCGGCATCAGGTAGGGCTTGAGGCGGCCGATGCCGTGCTCGGCCGAGAAGCTGCCGTCGAGTTCGCGCACCACGGCGTTGACCGTGTCCATGATCTCGTGGTCGCGGGCCATGAAGGCGGCGGGGTCGGCGCCTTCCGGCTGCACCAGATTGACATGGATGTTGCCATCGCCCAGATGGCCGAACGGCGCCGCGACGATTCTGGGGATCAGCCGCTCGCAGGCTTCGGTCGCACGCCGGATCAGATCCGGAACGCGGGAGACCGGCACGGACACGTCGTTCTTGACCGAGGCGCCGGCGCGCTTCTGCGCTTCCGAATGCTCCTCGCGCAATTTCCACAATTGCGCCCGCTGCGCGCCGCTCTCGGCGATGACGGCATCCGCGACGATCCCGGCCTCGAAAGCCTCCCCGAGCACCTGCTCGAGGGCGCCGCGCAGATCGGCCCCGAGCCGCGGCGTCGCCAGTTCGACCAGCACGTAATGCCGCGCCGGCTGCGACAGCGGCAACGAGACGCCGGGAATGTAGCGCAGCACCAGATCCATGCCGGCCCCCGACATGTATTCGAAGGCCTGGATGGCAGCTGGATCGTGCTGCTGAAACCGGCTGAACAGGTCGAGCGCCGCTTCGGGCGACGGCACGGCGCACAACGCGGCCTCGATCTCGCGCGGCTGCGGCGCGAGCTTCAGCACCGCCGCGGTGATGATCCCGAGCGTGCCTTCGCTGCCGACGAAGAGCTGGCGAAGACAATAGCCGGTATTGTCCTTGCGCAGCCGCCTCAGGCCGTTCCAAATCTGCCCGTCGGCGAGCACCACTTCGAGCCCGAGCACGAGGTCGCGGGCATTGCCGTAGCGCACCGTGTTGTTGCCGCCGGCATTGGTCGCGAGCACGCCGCCGATCTGGGCCGAACCCTCGGCGCTGATCGAGAGCGGCAGCAGGCACCCCGCCTCCGCCGCCGCCTCCTGCGCCGCCTTCAGGGTGACCCCGGCCTCGATCTCCATGCTCATGTCGGGCCGGTCGATCTCGCGCACCCGGTTCATGCGCGACAGGCTCAGCACGATCTGCGAGCCGTCCCCGCTGACCGCCGCGCCCCCGACCATGCTGGTGTTGCCGCCCTGCGGCACAACCGCGGCGCGGTGCTCGCCGCAGATCCGCAGCGCCGCCGCCGCCTCGGCCGTGCTCGCGGGGCGCAACACCGCCGCTGTGCGGCCGCGGTAGAGCCGCCGCCAATCCTCGCAATAGGGCGCGGTGTCGGAAGGATCGGTCAATATGCCGGAAGCGCCGAGCGCCTGGCGCAGCCGCGACAGCAGCAGGTCGGTTGCGTTCGCATCCTCAGGCATCCCGACCGGCCCTCCGCTCGCGTAAGGTTTCACTCGACACAGCGATATTATCCCGGATGCGGCGAGCCCTGCGCGATGTCCCCGACCGGCCGGGATAAGCGGGGCAGCATACGCAATCCGGCGGCGTCCTGGCTGCGACGTTCGTCAGCCGAACCGATAGAGTCCTGCCCTCGCCCGCGTCGAAGCGGGTTGGCCCGGACGCTACCGTCGGTTATCGTCCCGGTTCGCTTCTCGTCTGCAACGGATTAGCCATGGACGCCTTGCGCACGCTTGCGATCGATATCGGCGGGACCGGGGTCAAGGCCGCTCTTCTCGACCCCTCCGGCCAGATGATCGGGGGGCGCAGCCGGGTTCCGACGCCGCCGACCCCGGTCACGCCGAAGCAGCTGACGCGGGCGATCGATCAGGCGATCGCGCCGCTCGGCGATTTCGACCGCGCCTCGGTCGGCTTTCCCGGCGCCGTTCGCGACGGCCGGGTGCTGACCGCGCCGCATCTCGGGACCGAGGTGTGGGCCGGGTTCGACCTGCAATCGGCCCTGTCCGAGCATTGGGGGAAGCCGGTCCGCGTCATGAACGATGCCGATGTGCAGGGTTTCGGCGCGATCCAGGGCGAAGGGGTCGAGATGGTGCTGACCTTGGGCACCGGTGCCGGCACGGCATTGTTCCATTATGGCCGCATCCTGCCGCATCTCGAGCTGTCGCATCACCCGGTGCGCGGCAACAAGACCTACGACGAGTATCTCGGCCGCGAAGCTCGCGTGAAGAAAGGCAAGAAGGCGTGGAACAAGCGCGTATTGCGCTGCATCGACATCCTGCGAACCGTGGTCAATTTCGATCATCTTTACCTCGGCGGCGGCAACGCCAAGGACATCGAATTCGACCTTCCGCCCGATGTGACGATCGTGCCGAACAGCGACGGCCTGACCGGCGGCATAGCGCTGTGGCTCTCGGAAGAGGCGGCGCGAGAGGGCGACTCGCGCAGCCGCGCCCTCAAGGGCAGCGAGGTCGCATGGGTCGGGCCCGAGACGGCGAACGGTTCGGGCTGAGCATCGGCGTATCGCGCCGTTTCCCTCTCGTCATACCGAAGGCCGGTGTCGGCCGAGGGTCGGGTCGCTCGCGGTCGAGAGCGATGGGGTGAAACCAGGTTTTCTCGCCGGCAGCCAGGCTCGAGACCGCCCGGCGAGTAGAGTTCTGAGAGCTTTTCTGCTAGGATTCGACAATTGTCGCCGCTCCATCGGAGCGGCGAGCCGCGACCTCGTCACTGGACATTCGTATTGGTTGCTGCCGATCTGGCGCTCGCCCGCACCCCGCTATCGGCCCATTTAAAATGGCTTGAAGCCGAGTCGATCGGCATTTTGCGGGAGGTTGCGGCGGAGTTCCGCAGACCCGTGCTGCTCTATTCCATCGGCAAGGATTCGAGCGTTTTGCTGCATTTGGCGCGCAAGGCGTTCTACCCCTCGAAGCTGCCCTTCCCGCTGTTGCACATCGACACGACCTGGAAATTTCGCGAGATGATCGCGTTTCGCGACGAGACGGCGCGCGCGTTCGGGCTCGATTTGATCGTCCATGTCAACACCGAAGGGCTGGCGCGCGGAATCGACCCGATCGCCTCCGGTTCGGCGCTGCACACGCAAATTATGAAGACCGAGGCGCTGAAAGCGGCGCTGACGCGGGAACGGTTCGATGCCGCGATCGGCGGAGCGCGCCGCGACGAAGAGAAGAGCCGGGCCAAGGAGCGGATCTTCTCGCTGCGTTCCGCGGGCCACGCCTGGAACCCGCGCCTGCAGCGCCCGGAGCTTTGGCAACTTTACAACACCCGTCTGCGCGACGGCGAGTCGATGCGGGTCTTCCCGCTCTCGAACTGGACCGAACTCGACGTGTGGCGCTACATCGAAGCCGAGCGCATCCCGGTCGTGCCGCTCTATTTCGCGCAAGAGCGGCCGGTGGTCAGGCGCGGACCGGTGTGGATCATGGTGGATGACGAGCGCCTGCCGCTGGCGCCGGGGGAAAGCCCCGAACTGCGCCGGGTCCGCTTCCGCACCTTGGGATGTTATCCGCTGACCGGCGCCATCGAGTCTGCGGCGGCGACCGTGGCGGACATCGTCGCGGAGCTGCAAAGCGCGCGCAACTCCGAGCGCCAGGGTCGGCTGATCGACGCCGACGAGGATTCCTCGATGGAGCGGAAAAAGCGGGAAGGCTATTTCTGATGCCGGATTCGGGCGCCCTCCCTCCGGCGGAAGCGGGCGACAACGGACTGCTGAGGTTCCTGACCTGCGGCTCGGTCGATGACGGAAAATCGACCCTGATCGGCCGGCTGCTGTTCGAGGCAAACGCGATCCTCGGCGATCAGCTCGACAGCCTGGAGCGGGAATCTCGGCGTTTCGGCACGACCGGCGAGGAGATCGATTTTTCGCTGCTGCTCGACGGGCTGGAAGACGAGCGCCAGCAGCGCATCACGATCGATGTCGCGTACCGTTTCTTCGCCACGCCGCGGCGGTCCTTTATCGTCGCCGATACGCCCGGCCACGAGCAGTACACGCGCAACATGGCGACCGGCGCCTCGACCGCGGATCTCGCGGTGCTGCTCGTCGACGCCCGCAAGGGTGTGGTCTCACAGACGCGGCGGCATTCTCTGATCTGCTCGCTGCTCGGCATCCGGCACCTTGTGCTCGCGGTCAACAAGATCGACCTCGTCGGGTACGACCCCGAAATCGTGGCGCGCATCTCGCAGGATTACGCGCGCTTTGCTGCGGCCGAACTCGGTTTTCGTTCGATCGCCATCATCCCGATCTCGGCGCGCTGCGGCGACAATGTCACCGAGCCGTCACCGCGCACGCCCTGGTATGACGGGCCGACGCTGCTGGAGCGCCTGGAGACCATCGATATCGCCGGCGAGGGGGGCGAGGGGCCGTTGCGCTTTCCGGTGCAATGGATCAACCGCCCTGATGCGGATTTTCGGGGCTTTGCCGGGACCGTCGTGTCGGGCGCGGTCGCGCCGGGCGAGCGCGTCGTCATGGCTGGCACGGGTCAGGTCTCGACCGTAAAGGAAATCGTCACCTTCGACGGGCCTCTGGAGCGGGCGACGGCCGGCGATGCCGTAACCTTGCTGCTCGCGGACGAAATCGACATCTCGCGCGGCGATATGCTGGTCGGCGCGACTGACCGTCCGGAATATGCCGACCAATTCGCCGCCCACATCCTATGGATGCGCGAGGAGAAGCTGGTGCCCGGCCGCTCCTACCTGCTCAAAAGCGGCACGCGCAGCGTACCCGCGACGGTCACCGCGCTAAAGCACCGCCTCCATATCGAGAGCGCCGCCCATGTTGCGGCGAGAAGCCTCGCTCTGAACGAGATCGGCTTCTGCAACGTCTCGACGACTGCGCCTATCGCCTTCGACAGCTATGCCCGCAATCGCCACACCGGCGCCTTTATCCTGATTGATCGGCTCACCAACGAGACCGCCGGCGCCGGCATGATCGATTTTGCCTTGCGGCGGGCCAGCAACATCCATTGGCAGGCGCTGTCGGTGAGCCCGCAGGCGCGCGCCGAGCAAAAGGGCCAGCATGCGGCGGTGCTGTGGTTCACCGGCCTGTCCGGCGCCGGCAAATCGACCGTCGCGGATCTGGTGGAAAAGAAGCTGGTGTCGCTCGGCTGCCACACGATGCTGCTCGACGGCGACAATGTGCGGCACGGGCTGAACCGCGATCTCGGCTTCACCGACGCCGACCGGGTCGAAAACATTCGCCGCCTCGCCGAGGTCGCGAAATTGATGGGAGACGCCGGGCTGATCGTGATCTGCTCGTTCATCTCGCCGTTCCGCGCCGAGCGGCAGATGGCGAGGGAATTGGCGGCTCCGCACGCATTTCTCGAGGTGTTTGTCGACACCCCCCTCGACGAATGCATGCGCCGCGACCCGAAGGGGCTCTACGCCAAGGCGCGCGCCGGAGCGTTGAGCAATTTCACCGGACTCGACTCGCCCTATGAGGCGCCGCAACGCCCGGACGTCCGTCTGCCGACCCTGAATGCCGATCCCGAGCAGCTCGCCGAAATGCTCGTCGAAGAATTGCGGCGCCGCGAGATTCTGCCGCAGCACGGGTGAACATTGCCGAAGGCAGCGGCCGAAGGAGTCAAATAATCGCGCTTAACCGGCGGTAAATCCGGAGGCGAGACGGACCGCCTCTCAACCCCTTGTTAAAGGGTGGCGTCTTATTCCGTGCGAGCGAGGGGTCGGTGCAGCAGGAACCAGCAATGATGGACGACCGGCTTTTCGATCTTGCCCACGCTTTGCTCGATCTCGGCTTTGCCGACCCGGTTGCCTATCTTTTCACGATGCTGCGGGTGGCGGTCGTTTTCGGCGGCTGTTTTTCGTTTGTTGTCCTGCTGCTGATGACCGCCGTCCAGCTCGCGACGCTGATCGGCGAGCGGCGCGCCGCCCTCGGCCATTCGCTGATCACCCGGGTTCGCATGCCGTCCCTGCACGGCATTTCGACATCCGCGCGCCGCGGCGGACGGGGCGGCCCCGCCTCGTAGAGCGGGCCACCGGCCGACACAGGCCGGCCGCAATTTGCTGCTATGCTGACCCATTGTCGGTCGGCAAGCGGAGTGTGCATGCGGGTCGCCGCTATTCTCGGAGCCGTTCTGGGGCTGCTTGCGCTCGCCGTTCCGGCCGCGCGCGCGGGGGCCCCGCCCGAGGCCGCGGATCTGGTGCAAGGGCGCCTGATCCCGGAGCTGACCTCGGCCGCACCGGGCACGACGCTCTGGGTAGACCTGCGGCTGCAAATCAAGCCCGGCTGGCACATCTATTGGCGCAACCCGGGGGATGCCGGGTTGCCGACGACCCTCTCCTGGACCCTCCCGCCGGGTTTCTCCGCCGGCGACATAAGCTGGCCGGTGCCGGAGCATTTTGTGCTCGGCACGGTCGGCGATTACGGCTACCGCGATGCGGTCGATCTGCTGGTTCCGATAGAGGTCGCGGCCGGCGCCGCACCGGGCGAAGGGGTTCGGCTCGCGGCCGAGGTCGGGTGGCTCGCCTGCGCCGATATTTGCATCCCCGGCGAGACCGCGCTTGCCCTGCGTCTGCCCGTCGGGGCAGGGGCGAGCCCTGACCTCGCGGCGGCGCGGATATTCGCCGCCGCCCGCGGCCGCCTGCCGCAGCCCGCCCCGTTCGAAACGCGGTTCACGGAGGACGCGCACACCTACCGTCTTCTCGTACCGGCTCAAGCACTCGACGGGCACGGCCAGGCGAACGCGAGCTTCTACCCTTACACGGGAAGTGCGATCGATCAGGCCGCAGAACCCGAGACGGTGCGCGGCAATGGCAACCTCGAACTGGTGCTGCCAAAACCGGCAACCCCGACTCCAGGGGCTCGTACCGAACCCACCACGTTGGACGGCGTGCTGGTCCTGCGCGGCGAAAACGGCGCGCAGCGAGCCTATGCGATCAGCGCCAACCCGCTTCCGGTCCAGCCCCGCCCCGATGCGGCGGGGGTGCAGTGGTGGCAGGCGGTGCTGCTGGCGTTCGTCGGCGGCCTGATCCTGAACCTGATGCCCTGCGTCTTTCCGATCCTGTCGCTGAAGATCCTGAGCCTTGCCGCGACGAGCGGGGCCGGACGGGCGGAGCGCCACGCGCAGGGGCTCGCCTATGGGGCCGGCGTGGTGGCGAGCTTTGCGCTGCTCGGCGGCGTGCTGGTCGCCTTGCGCGCAGGCGGCGCGGCGGTCGGCTGGGGGTTCCAACTGCAGTCGCCCATTGTCGTCGGGTGCCTGGCCTATCTTCTCTTCGCGATGGGGCTGGGTCTCTCCGGGCTGGCCGAGTTCGGGGCCGGGCTGATGGGGTTCGGGGCGGGGTTCGCGACCCGTTCGGGGACGCTCGGGGCGTTCTGTACCGGGGTGCTGGCGACCGTCGTCGCGACGCCCTGCACCGCGCCGTTCATGGGCACTGCGCTGGGCTTTGCGCTGGTCGCCCCGGTGCCGGCCGCGCTCGCGGTCTTTCTCGCGCTCGGGGCCGGGCTGGCCGCGCCGCTGCTGCTGGCGAGCCTGGTGCCCGGGCTGCACCGGCTGTTCCCGCGACCGGGAGCGTGGATGGTGTTCGTCAAGCAGCTGCTCGCCTTCCCGCTTTACGGCACGGTCGCGTGGCTGATCTGGGTGCTGTTGCAGGAGGTCGCGCCGGAGAGCTCGCTGGGAGCGCTGTTCGGGCTCGTGCTGGTCGGCTTCGCGGTCTGGGCGTATGGCCGCACCCAGCTGGCGGCGCGTCGCACCCGGCTGCGCGGCGGCGGGATCGCCGCCGCGGCGCTCGCCGCCTCTGTCGCGCTCCTGATGGCGCTGCCGCCGGCGGAAGGCCCGGCAGCGGCGCCCTCGACGGGGCGCGACGGGCTTGCCTACGAGCCGTTCACGCCGGCACGGCTCGACGAACTCGCGGCCGAGGGGAAGCCTGCTTTTGTGAATCTGACAGCCGCGTGGTGCATCACCTGCCTGGTCAACGAGCGGATCGCGCTCGACAGCGATGCGGTGCGGCAGGCCTTTGCGGCACGCGGCATCGTGCCGCTCAAGGGCGACTGGACCGGGCAGAGCCCGGAGATCACCCGCTTCCTCGAGCATTTCGGGCGCAGCGGTGTGCCGCTTTACCTGCTCTATGACGGCCGCAGCGCCCCGGTCATGCTGCCGCAAATCCTGACCGAGCGGACCGTTCTCGCCGCCGTCGCCAAGCTGTAGGCGAACGGTTCATCCCTGGTTTTGCAAGGCCTGGGTCACGGCCCCGCCGGTGGCGGTGCGGCCGCCATCGACGACGTATTGCGCGCCGGTGATGTTGCCCGCGAGGTCCGAGCAGAGGAAGAGCACGACATTGGCGATCTCCTCCGGGGTCGTGTAGCGGCCGGAGGGCATCGCAGACTGGTAGCGCCGGCCGACCGAGGCGGGGTCGTCCGGATTGAGCTGCTGCTCGAGCGAATGGATCATGCGCGTATCGACCGGCCCCGGGCAGACCGCGTTGACGCGCACGCCCTGCCGCGCGACTTCTCCGGCGGCGGCCTTGGTGAGGCCGATTACGGCGTGTTTCGAGGCGACATAGGCCGGCATTCCGGGGGTGGCGACCAGGCCCGCGACGGAGGCCGTATTGACCACCGCGCCCGATTTCTGCTGCAGCATGACCGGCAGGACGTGGCGCAATCCGAGAAAGACGCCTTTGACGTTGACCGCCATGATTTGGTCGAACATGGCCTCGTCGTATTCGGCGGTGTGCGCAACCCTGCCCTCGATCCCGGCATTGTTGAAGAAGCAGTCGATGGCGCCATAGGCGTCGAGCGCCGCCTTGACGTAGGACTGCACCTCGGCGGTTTTGGTCACATCCGCCTGCACGAAGCTCGCCTGCGCGCCCTGCTGCCGGATGATCCCGGCCGTCGCTTCGCCGCCGCCGGCGTCGCGGTCGACCACGACGACCTTGGCCCCGCCCTTGGCGAAGGCAAGCGCAGCCGCGCGCCCGATGCCGTTTCCCGCGCCGGTAATCAGCGCCACCTTGCCGGCGAAATCCATTCGTCTCCTCCGGTGTTCTCTGGCGTTACTTCTTTTGTGCGATCCGATCGGTCCAGCGCTGGAGCGCGGTCATCAGGTCGCGGATCAGATTGCGCGCGGTCTCGTCGGTCAGCCGGCCCTCGGCGTCGAATTTGCTCTGCGCCTGCCCGATCAAGATTTCGGGTTTGTTGAGCGGGTGCATGTCGAGAAAGACGCAGCTTTGCCGCAGATGGTGCTGCGCCCGCGCCGACCCGGCCATACCGGCCGCGGCGCCGAGGATGGCAACCGGTTTCCCCGCAAAGGGCTGATCGGGCGGGCGCGAGGCCCAGTCGATCGCGTTCTTCAGCACCCCGGACATCGAGTAATTGTATTCCGGGCAGGCGAAGAGCAGCGCATCCGCGGCGGCGATCTGCCGCCGCAGAGTCTCGACCGGCGGCGGAAAGCCCTGTGCTCGGACATCCTCATTATAAAACGGGATTGCCGAGAGGTCGGCGACCTCGACACTCATCCCAGGCGGCTTGACCTCGATGGCGGTGCGCAATGCGGCCATGTTGAACGAGCCCTGGCGCAGGCTGCCGCAAAGGCCGAGCACGGAAAGGCTCTTGGCGTCGCTCATCGGATCGTCCCCATTATGGTGCAAGCCGCCGCGGTGAGCGTAATCCGAGGCGCGCAGGCCAGACAAGGCCATCCGGCGGAGATCAGGGATCGGGAGGAGCGATGTTCAAATTGGAGCCGGCCGGAGAGCCCGCCGCGCTCTCGGTCTGGCGCGCCGCCCTCGCCGGATTGTGCGCCACTCTGGTCGGAGGCGGGCTGGCGCGTTTCGCCTATGGCCCGTTGATCCCGGCGCTGATCGAGGCCGGCTGGTTCTCCCCCGCGCAGGCCGGATATCTGGCCGCTATCAACCTCGTCGGCTATGTCTTCGGCGCCGCCTTTGCGCGCCGCCTCGGAGAGCGGCTCGAGATCCGGACCATGCTACGGGGTCTGATGCTCGCCGCCGCGGCGAGCTTGCTGCTCTGCGGCTTTCCGCCGGCAACGGTGCCGGGCGGCTTCTGGTGGTTTGCACTGTTGCGGCTCGCGGCGGGAGTCAGCGCGGGCGGGATCATGATCCTGTCCGCTCCGGCCGTGCTGGCCGCGGCCGAACCGGCGCGCCGCGGGCTCGTGAGCGGCATCATCTTTACCGGCGTCGGGCTCGGGATTGCGGTCTCGGCCGCGCTGATCCCGATCGTGCTCGAACTGGGCTTGCCCTCGGCGTGGTGGGCCCTCGCCGGCGCATCGCTATTGCTGACGGGTCTAGCCTGGAACGGCTGGCCCGCCCACACGCCTGTCCCGGCGCCAATACGACCGCGCCGCACCGTGCCGGTCGCGCTCGACCGCCGCGTCGTCGTGCTGGTCGTCAGCTACGGCCTCAACGCCTTCGCACTCGTGCCGCATATGGTGTTCCTGGTCGATTATGTGGCGCGCGGCCTGGGCCGCGGCTTGGCCGCCGGCGGGTTCTACTGGGTCGTGTTCGGGGCCGGCGCGGCCGTCGGGCCGCTCGTCGCTGGCTTCGTCGGCGGCCGGGTCGGCTTCGCCCGCACGGCGCGGTTAGGGCTCCCCTTGCAAGCCGGGCTGGTGTTGCTGCCGGTTCTGTCGCCGACCCCGGTTGCGATCGCGATTTCGGCGCTGCTCGTCGGCGCCTTCGCGCCCGGCACGATCCCGATGGCGCTCGGCCGCGCGATGGATCTGGTTGGAACGGCCGGCCAGGGGCGCGTGTGGAGCTGGCTGACCACCGGCTGGGCGCTGATGCAGACCGTCGGGGCCTATGCGATGTCCTACCTCTACGGACACGGCGCCGATTACGCCGTCCTGTTCGAAACCGGGAGCGCGGCGCTTCTGCTCGCCTTTGCGATCGAATTCGCCGGTACGCGCCGGACGGCATCGGCCCGTCCTCAAACCTAGAGTGCGGCGGGTGCCAATCAGGGACCGGAAGCCTCGACGAAAATGGCCGCCAGCCGCTCATGGTCCGCCAGCCACGCCCACGGATAACGGCGCGCGATGTCCAACGCGTGGCGGAGTTCGATCAGCCCGTAAGGGCGTCCGAACACGTGGGCATGCACCGTGAGGTCGAGGCAGCCCGGCCGATTGCCGATCTGGGGCCAGCCGGCAACGATGCGCTCGAACACCCGAGAAAACGCCTCGGGCTCGCTGCCATACCGTACGTAAAGCGGCATGTCGTTCACCTCCATCGTGAACGGCATTGCGACGATCGGTCCGGACCCGGTGTCGAGCCGGTATGGCAGGTCGGCGTCGAAGATGTCCGCGTGCCAGCGGAACCCGGCCGCGGCGAGCAGGCCGCTGGTCCGCGGGCTCGGCGTGCAGCGCGGGCTCAACCATCCTCGCGGCGGACTCCCCGAGGCGGCGCGGAGGCTCGCGATGCAGCGGCCCAGATCGGCGGCTTCCTCTTCAGCGGTCTGGTATGCCGGCAGCACGTTCTGCGCCCAGCTATGGCCGGCAACCGGATGCCCGGCCTCGGCGATGGCCGCGACTAGCGCGGGATAGCGCTCGGCCAACAATCCGCTGACATACCAGACCGCGCGCGCCTGCGCTGCGACCAGGAGGTCGAGGATATGCCATGCCCCGGTTTTCGGGCCGTATTCCGCCCAAGAGCGAGCCTGCAGATCGAGCACCCCGGGTTTCAACGGGTTCCCCATCGGCCCGATGCCGGGCGCCGACTCGTCGGTCCAGCCCTCGAGCATCACATTGACCGATATCGCCAACGGGCGTTGGTCCGGCCATCCCGCCGGCATCGTCCTCGCCGCCATCGTCCTCGCCGCCATCGTCCTCGTCGCCATCGCTTCCTCCGCTGCGCGCCTAGCCGGCGCATCCTGGCGCGGGTAAGGAGCGCGCACTAGCATGCGACCGGTTCAGTAGGCGCGCTTGAGCCCCTGCCGCAAAGGCGCCATGCTGAAGTTGTTGTCAGCCGAGACCGCGAGTTCGGGGGGAAGCGCTAATGTCAGAGAGGCCCGGCGGCGCGCAAGGCGCGGACGCCTCGCCATCGCTCAGGCCTGCAGGCCGATGGCAGCCGGCCGAATGTTATCCCGACCCCGCCGTCGAGACGCTCGATCCGCGTTTCGAGCGCCTGCGGCCGCCGATGAACGCCGCGGTCGAGCGCCTTGCGGTCGGGTGCCGGTGGAGCGAGGGCCCGGTATGGTTCGGCGACATGCGCTCGCTGATGTGGAGCGACATCCCGAACAACCGCATGCTGCGATGGGACGAGGAGACCGGCGCCGTCGGCGTGTTCCGCAAGCCGTCCAACTATGCCAACGGCAACACCCGCGACCGGCAAGGTCGGCTCGTCACCTGCGAGCACGGCGCTCGCCGGGTGACCCGAACCGAGCAAGACGGCAGCATCACGGTCATCCTCGATCGCTTCGAGGGCAAGAGGCTAAATTCGCCGAACGATATCGTCGTCAAATCCGACGGGTCGATCTGGTTCACCGACCCGGCGTTCGGCATCTTGAGCAATTACGAAGGCGGCAAGGCGCCCCCGGAACTGCCGACCAACGTGTACCGGGTCGATGCCCGAACGGGACGGGCCGCGGTCGTAGCGGGCGACATCAACGGCCCGAACGGTCTCTGCTTTTCGCCGGACGAGCGGCGGCTCTACGTGGTCGAGTCGGCGGCGCGTCCGCGTCTGATCCGGGTGTTCGATGTGGTCGAGGACGGG
>Ga0213875_10000385_pt1 | contig 39638 bp, 36 predicted proteins | sample BarmaccomBMRX_R8_FD_160105 | JGI IMG/M metagenome (GOLD analysis project Ga0213875, IMG submission 160105) | Root-associated microbial communities from Barbacenia macrantha in rupestrian grasslands, the National Park of Serra do Cipo, Brazil - RX_R8 | ecosystem: Host-associated > Plants > Roots...
TGTCGTCACCTGGTCTGCAAAGATACCCAGGGTGTCAGTCATGTTGTTGATGGTATCAGCTAACTCAGCCACTTCACCCTTAGCTTCTAAGACCAACTTCTGCTTAAGGTCACCGTTCGCTACTGCCGTCACCACTTGAGCAATGCCTCGCACCTGGGTGGTCAGGTTGCCCGCCATGACGTTGACGCTGTCAGTCAAGTCTTTCCAGGTGCCTGCCACGTTGGGCACGACCGCTTGTCCACCGAGGATACCTTCAGTGCCCACTTCTTTAGCCACACGCGTGACTTCACCAGCGAACGTGCCCAGACTATCAACCATCTGGTTAATCACGTCTTTAATCTGGAGAATCTCGCCTTTAACATCTACTGTAATCTTCTGGCCTAAGTCGCCGTTGGCAATAGCGGTAGCGACCTTTGACACGTCACGCAACTGGACGGTCAGGTTGCCTGCCAGCAGGTTTACATTGTCTGTCAAGTCTTTCCACGTTCCAGCCACGCCCGGCACTGTCGCTTGCCCACCCAGGACGCCTTCGGTACCGACTTCGCGGGCCACACGGGTGACTTCACCGGCGAAAATCGAGAGCCGATCCACCATCGAGTTGATCACATCTTTAATTTGGAGGATTTCGCCACCAGCTTCGACCGTAATCTTGCGTGTCAGGTCGCCGTTAGCGATAGCCGTTGCCACCGCTGACACGTCGCGTAGCTGCACGGTGAGGTTGCCAGCCAGTTGGTTCACATTATCCGTCAGGTCTTTCCAGGTGCCTCCCACGCCTTCTACCTTGGCTTGGCCACCTAACTTACCTTCGGTGCCGACTTCTTTCGCCACACGGGTGACTTCCGAAGCAAAAGCACCGAGTTTGTCCACCATCGTATTGATGGTGTCCTTCAATTCCAGCATTTCACCCTTAACGTCTACAGTCACTTTCTGCGACAGATCGCCATTCGCCACTGCTGTCGTCACAAGGGCGATATTACGCACCTGATCGGTCAAGTTTTTGGCTAAGCCGTTCACATTGTCGGTCAAGTCTTTCCAGGTGCCCGATACGCCCTTCACTTCGGCCTGGCCGCCCAATCGCCCTTCGGTACCGACTTCGCGGGCCACGCGGGTAACTTCTGCCGCAAAGGAGCTAAGCTGGTCCACCATCGTGTTCACGGCAGTACCAATGCGCAGGAACTCACCTTTAACGGGAGTGCCCTCAATTTCTAGGGCCATCTTCTGCGAGAGGTCGCCTTCGGCCACCGCTGTAATAACGCGGGCCACTTCCGTCGTCGGTCGGGCAAGGTCTTCAATGAGCGTGTTAATGGAATCTACGCTGACGGCCCAGGAGCCGGAAGCTCCTTTGAGATTAGCGCGTTCTGTCATGCGCCCCTCGCGGCCTACGATGCGCCCGACGCGCACGATCTCGTTGGCCATTTTCTCGTTGATGCCGATAACGTCATTAAAGGCTTTCGATATTTCGCTCAAAATCCCATTTCTGGGAGCGGGGAGGCGAACCGAAAAGTCGCCCGCTTGAGCGGCTTGCAAAGCTTCTAACAGCGGTTGTAACTGTTTCGCTGTATAGGTCGCTTCGGAATCGAAAGTCGCTGCGCGTTTAAGAGCCATACAATGCTTTCTCCTTCACGTTCCACGTCGGAACCAATGTAACTTATTGAACGCCAGAATTGCTGATAAATTCGAGGTGAATTAAGGTTGCTATATTGGAATCGTGCCAAACGACACAACACCCGCACCGGATTAATAAATTTGGGCGGGAATCTCAGGGAATCAGTTTAATACGTGAAGCACACTTAGCAAAGGGAACAGACCCAGCCATTAAGTCATGCTATCGAAATCTCTGCTGCAAGGTCTCTGCCTATTGACCGGGCTGCTAAGAAGTGTAAAGTGCTTTACGAGCGAGTTCTGTGCCAAGTGGCAGGGGGTAACAAGGTCAATAAAGCCAGGCTGAGACGCCTGAATTAACGACTGAAGCCTTGAGGTGGCCGGTGTCCCTGGCGTTGTTGACCCGCATTATTGGCTAATTCTTGCATTTCTTCGAGGGCGAGGGGTGGGCGCAGGGGTATTTCAAAGATAAAGCTGGAGCCTTTGCCTGGTTCGCTTTCGAGCCAGACGCGGCCTTCATGACGCTCCACCAGGTGTTTAACCAAATAAAGCCCGATCCCCGTGCCCCCGGCCTGACGCGTGTCAGCGTTATCAATGCGCTCGAACTTTTCAAAGATACGTGCCGCTTTCTCGGCGGGAATACCAATGCCTTGATCGCGCACCGCGACCCGCAGAAATTCATCAACTTTGCCAACTTCCACGATAATATCGCCACCAGAAGGCGAATATTTAATGGCATTGGAGATCAGATTAGTCATGATCTGGTCGAGCTTATCCGCATCGCCCAGGATTTCCGGTACATCGCCAATGGCAAGCAGCTTAATTTGATGTTTGTCCGTGTAAGAATGCTGTGCCTGAATCACTCGCTCGAAGATGGGGCAGGGATCGAAAGTTGACCAATTCATCTGGAGGGCACGCCCGGATTCAATGCGGGATACGTTTAAGAGGTCTTCAATCAAACGCCGCAAGCGATCACACTCGCTATCAATAATTTCGTAGAATTCGGTGCGGGTGGCTTTATCGTAGTAATCATCCGGGTCTTGCAACAGGGTCGAGATAAAGCCCTTAATTGAAGTCAATGGGGTGCGTAGTTCATGTGAAACAGTTGAGACAAAAGCGGTTTTCATCCGCTCCACATTACGGATTTCAGTAATGTCATTAAAAACTGCCACGACTCCAATCACGGCGCTGTTTTCGCCATCGGCGTGAACCATTGTCGTCTGTCCCTGGTAGATGCGTGGCTCTGGCCCCCATTCAGGAATGGTGATTTCGAGTTCTTCTTGCGTTTCCGTCCCATCTTTCAAGGCCAGACGGAGCATTTCAACAATAGCCTGCCGGGTTACGACTTCATCATAGCGATGCCCAATGACATCCTCACGGTGCAAATCACAAATTTCGCGGGCCACGGGGTTAATGAGCGAGATTTCGCCACTCGACTCAACCATAAGGACGCCCGCCATCAGACTATGCAGTGTCGCCTGTAACTGCTCCCGTTCTTGATTCAGCGCCAGATAGACCTGGGCGCTGGCCAGCACTGCTGTTACCTGGCGGGCCATCACCGATAATAAGCGCAGGTCATCCTGGTTAAAAGAGGCTTTGCCGCGCTTGTTCATGACGTGCAACACGCCCAATGTGACGCGATCCATCACCCGCTCTTGCTCGTCGCGTCGTTCCATCACAAGAGGGTAGGCAATCAAGCTGCGCACGTCCAGCCGCTTCATCCATGCCTGGTCTACTGGCAAGCCCATTTTCGCGTCTTGCACAATCACAGGTTCGCCGGACGCGAAAGCGGCACCCGTGACGCCGCGGTCTACGGGCAAGCGTAAGGTGCGCACCTGGTTAAGATTAAGCCCTAATGCGGGAGGCCGCGCCACCAACTCGTTACGCTCGCGGTCGTGTAGCAGAAAAACGCATCGTTCGGCCTGCAACAGCATGGCGACGCGATGCACCAGGCGTTGTAAAGTTTGCTCAAGTTCCGCTTTAGTAGGTAAGCCCTGCGTAAGATCAGCCCCAGCCGTCAGAGAAGAAGTGCCCGCAATAGGAGGCGAAGTGGTCAGGTCATTGGAAGTCGTAGCCGAGGGGGAGGAGACACCGTTCGCCGAATCGTGACTGGCACTGGAGTTTGAGCTGTTATTCATTGCAAAACTCTGTGAGTGGATAGAGGACGGCAACGAGTTCGGCATGTGCAAATAAGACAGTTTTAAAAAGGCAAATGTAAAATTAGCAAAGCAAGTAGGTAACATGAATAGTATTGCTACTATTTTGCCTTTTACATTTTTACTTTTAGCTTATATTAAGAACTGGCGGAAGAATCTTCCGAATGGGTTTCTTCGCCAGCCCCCGGCCTGCGTCGTTCCTCGGCACTAGTGCGGATGCGGTTGCTATGCGGTTCATCCACTGCGCCGGTGCTGCGCTGTTCCAGGTTGCGTTCACCGGTTCGGCCATTGGCATTAGATTCGATTTCTTTAGGTTGCGCTTTGCTGCGGCTTAACTCACTGACTCGCTCAATTTCGCGCAAATCGCAGTGGAATTCCAGCACTTCCACATCCGAAATTGGGGCTTTATCGAGGAATTGGTCGCGTTCCGCCTCTGTCATATCATTACGCACCGGTTCCAGAATACTCCAGTCCCAGCGGTTTTCTGCGACAAAGGCTTCCCCTAAACGCTTGCAACGTCGGCAACGGAATTTGACATAGACATACTCGCGCCCACTCGAACGTTCGTAGAGGTCGGTGCGCAACACCTCTTTAGCCAACACTTGATGCCCACAGCGACAGCGAACAATTGCTTTACTCATCAGCTTTTACGACCCCCACAGCAAAGTATAGGCTAGTGGGGATAGCAAGCACAATGCTACCACTTTAAAGCGCACCCGTTAATGCCCGCTACTGTGTCATAACGATGTCTCACTCAATTACATAGTGTACAGTTAATAGACACTTATGGATTGTCTTCTCAGGACTTGAGAATTATGTTATCCCATAAGTGATGATGTATTCTGGTGCGGTTAGAAGCATCAACAATTTACCTGAGCTTAACTTCGATTTAACTTTTCTAACATTCAACTTCGGCATAATTAAACGTGTTAATAAATTTACAATATTCACCTGTGACGTTAATTTAAATTTAGGAGTCATTATTATGCAAAGTCTGTGGCACCATCGCAGTAAGCACCGTCGTAAGCATCGCACAACTGGCTTTACCCTGATCGAACTGTTAGTCGTCATAGCCATCATTGCAATTCTGGCTGCTATCCTCTTCCCCGTTTTTGGCCGTGCTCGTGAGAATGCCCGACGCGCAGCCTGTCAGAGCAACTTGAAGCAGATTGGCTTGGCTATTGAACAGTATAAGCAGGACTATGATTCATTTTACCCAGGGGCACAAAACACTGTAGGCAGCGTCACATATTCATGGCCAACCATCATTTTTCCTTACGTTAAGAATGAACAAGTCTTCGTGTGCCCATCCGGTGAGGATAGTCCGATAACACCTACTGTGGTAACGCCTCAAACGAGTGTTGTTGGTATCACCGATAGTAATGCGTCCCCCAATAAATTTTCTTTAGATGGTGATGGCACGACCCTCGGTTCGGGTATGGTGCATAAACTATCTTACGGACGCAACCTTATCCCCATTAATGCCTGGACTACAACGGGCTTTAATAGCACCAGCGCGAGTAGCCCCGGCCCCTTGGGATTTAAAACTGGCTTTATCAAGCTAAATAGTACTAGCACTGTGGCTGCTCTCCCTGAAGCTGGTGTGGGAGATGCGGCTGGTACCATTCACATTGTAGATGCCTGGGCTGATTTTAATTATGACGGCAGTTCGATGCGTGGTATTCAACGGGAAAACAAGACGGACCATGATCCCTCATGGCAATCTTCTAAAGTAGCAAGCCGACATTTTGATGGCTTCAATGCTCTCTATGGCGATGGTCATGTTAAGTTTGTAAAGTGGGGTAAGACTACAGCGTGTGACTGGAGTATTCAGAGTGATACTTGCTAGTGGCATGAGTTGTGGTCTATGAGCGTGTCGTAAATTGCTGCCCCCTCCGTTACTTCGTGAGGGGGCACTGCACTTTTTAAGGCATACCATAATTTAACGTAGGAGCCAGTTAAGGTTATAAACTTTCAGTTATGAAACGTATATTTGTTGTATCTATACTCTGTCTGTTTTTAAAGTCTCTCCCTGCCAATGCGTGGTGGCCACAGGGACATAGCACTCTGGCAGCAGCAGCTTTAAAAGCATTGCCCGATGATGTGCCCGGTTACTTTCGCAATGACCCCGGCCAGGTAGCTCATTGTGCGCAAGACCCGGATGTTGCCAAAACCCCGGTGCTGCCGTTTACCACTGCCCACGAAGACCCGGAGCATTATATTGATTATGAACTGCTCAAGGGCAAGCCTTTGCCATCTACGCGGGATGCCTATTACACCATGTTGGTGAACATGAAACTCTCGCCCAAAGAGGTGGGAGTCGTCCCTTACACCGTGGCGGAATGGACGGAGCGACTCACTATCACCTTTGCGGAACAGCGTAAGTGGCCCAACAATCCCTATATCCAAAACAAATCTTTAGTCTATGCCGGACTCTTAGCCCATTATGCGGGTGACATCTGTATGCCTCTCCATGTCACCAACGATTATGATGGCCGTGCCAATGCCGATGGCACCTCACCTCACACGGGTATCCATGCAAAAGTAGATTCGTTGATCGAAAAAGTTGGCCTCAAGCCGGAAGATTTGGCCAGAGCGCAGAAAATTGATGTCATCAGCCCCCAGGTACCCGCGAAATGGCAGGCATTAGCGGAACAAATGGCACAGGATAAGGATCAGCGGCGGTCTATCATTCGCGGCTTATTTCCGGCGGTATTAGATGAAATGGAGCGCAGCCGTACCTTCATTAACCGCACGTATGCCCTGGAACCGCAGTTGCCCCCAGCCCAGGGCGATTGGACGCCCTCTGCCGAAGTTATAGCCTTTACGACCGAACGTGGTCGTGAAGCCACGCATTTTATTGCTACCCTTTATCTCACGGCCTGGCGTCGTTCGGCGGCCATCCAGTTACCAAAATGGTTAGTGCGAGAAAATGAGCCAGCAAATGACGGAGTTGCCGCCACTGTTAAATAATTGAGAATGCCAAATGTAGATTATGCTTTATCCTGAGCATTGGGTTGCGGGTTAGCAGCATTACTTTCAGCCGCCGCTTTGGCTTCTTCTTTCTGCTCCACTGTACATTCAATCTGCTGGATCAATTCTTCAGGTTTTGTGGCCTGTTCCATGACTTCCACCTCGGTTTCTTGATCCAGGCCGATACCTTGTTTTTCACACAGCATTCGCAACAGTCGCAAGATTTCAGTGTTTTCTTGTTCTGAAAGAAGATTGATTTGTAGGTCGAGGTGATTGCGCCGCTCATCTAAACGTGCCTGGCGGTTCTGGCTCATCATGATAATCGGGCTGGCATAAGCGGCTTGGAACGAGAGCGCCAGGTTGAGCAGGATGAACGGGTAGGGGTCCCAGTGCTTAATCCAGGCAAAGACATTAAAGGCAATCCAGACCCCTAAAACAATGCTTTGTCCAATGATAAAGGGCCAACTACCGATAGTCGCGGCAAACCAATCCGCCACCTTTTCACCTAACGTGCGGTGTTCGTAAGTGGCTTTTTCCAGCAAAGCAATCGTTTCAACGTTTTTCTGAGTGAGTTCACCAACTGTTTTTGCTCTTCTCATAGTTACCCTTTATGCTGTGTGGTAGAGGCACGACTTGAATATATTCTAGCGTGATGTATTATGCCGTGTCTAATAACCTCTCTAAAATCATTGAAGCCGATAAAAGATGGGAATTGATGAATTCTTAATGCGCTAAAACCGGAATAATCCGGGGTGTAGGGCTACTGGCACTATATTCGCAAGGCCGTTCCACGAGCAAGCTACTCGTTAGCGGAATTTTACAGGCTTGGGCAGGGCACAAGTTAAGCCTCTATAATCACGCAATCATCTGCCATATACGCAAGTAGTTGGCCTTCAAGAGACAACACAAGGGGAGAAAAGCCGTGACGATGCTGTCCAGAATCCTGCGCTTTGAACTGGTGGACGCGCAGCAGCAGCGGGCTAAATTGCGTGACCTTGGCACCGCTGTTTTAGACAGTGAGTATCCCGCTATCACCTGCCTCCTCTTCCGCAACCAGGACAATCAAGACACTGCCTTAGCCTGGGAGCATGTCCGCTCTTTTGATCTGCGAGCAGGCCGCATCACCGTTGACGATCTTCAGCAGGGGCAGCCCGTGCTAGCTGATGCGCAGCAGGGTATTGTATGGCTCTGCCGTGACATTTTAGATGCCCTCGTGATTGATCTGCAAAATCGCCGCGCCACCAGAGCCAATGATCTCTGGCTGGAACAGGAAGATGGACAATTATGCCTTAAAGGTGCTGATACCAGTGCGCGGGCTATCTTGCGGCGTTTGAGTCGCGGGCGCTTTGGCCTGGTGCGCAAAAGCGGCATTTACGACTGGAAGTATATTGAGTTTCTGCGTGGCGACCCCCACGCGAGGCAATCTGGTACCGGTGAACACCTACGCATCCAACGCTTACCCGTTGGTGAAATTGCGCGCTTAACCGATCCCTTACCGTATCTTCATGCTGCCGAGCTATTAACGTTATTGCCCGACAAAATCGCCGCCGACACACTCGAAATCATGTCGCCCGAACGCCAGTTGCAAGTCTTTGAAGAACTGGATGAAGCGCAAGCCTTACGCCTATTAGAGTTAATGGCCCCCGACATCGCGGCGGACTTAGTCGGTCGCTTAGAGCCAGACACGGCCCGCCGTTACCTCAACCATTTATCCCGCAAGCAGAGCGAGCGCATTGTGGAACTGCTGCGCTACCCCGAAACCACGGTGGGCGGTATCATGACCAACGATGTTGTGAGTATCGCGGCAGATATGACGGTTGCCCAGGCACGCCGGGTGCTGTGTGATCGCTTGAAGGAGCCGGATTTCGTCCATTTTATCTACGTGGTAGCGGACGAGACATCGCGCAAGCTGCGTGGCGTGGTGAGCCTGCGCGAAATTTTCATCGCTGAAGAAACGCGCAAAGTCGAAGACCTGATGAACCCTTACGTGGTGAGCCTGCAACCTTTGGGTGCCGCGCGCGAAGCGGCTTATCAAGTCATTACCAGTGGTCTGGCGGCCTTGCCAGTCATCGGCAGTGAGGCGCGTTTGATTGGGGCGGTGACGGTGGATGCGGCAGTGGCTCTGGCGGCGCCAGCTACCTGGGGTTCCCAAGCGCCAAGGATATTTTCATAATGCAAGAAACGACACCGCATGGACTTGAACCGCTGGAAGAGTTAGACCTTAGCACTCTGCCAGTCCGTCCCCGCACGGTTTCAACCAGTCTACGGCTCAATATCCGAGGCCGCAGCGTGCGCTTGCGCGGTCTGCGTCAACCACCTACTGGCTTGCTGGGTTGGCTGCTCATCCTTGGTCCTGGCTTGATTGCAACTTCGGCGGGTAACGACGCCGGGGGCATTGCGACTTATAGCCAAGCCGGAGCGCAATATGGCTATGATCTGATCTGGGTCATGCTGATGATTACGCTCTCGCTGGCAATTATCCAGGAGATGTGCGCCCGTTTAGGCGCGGCCACCGGACGCGGGCTGCTGGATTTGATTCGAGAACGCTTTGGGCTAGGCTGGGCACTCTTTGCTGTCATCATTATTCTCATCGCCAATGGTGGCTTAGTGGTGAGCGAGTTTGTGGGCATTGGCGCGGCAATGGAATTATTGGGATTTGATAAATTCTTTGTGATTCCCCTCAGTGCGGTTGTCCTGTGGTATCTGGTTATTTTCGGCTCCTATGGCTGGGTTGAGAAAATTTTCATTTTAATGACCCTCGTTTTCTTTGCTTATCCGGTGGCCGCTATTATGGGACATCCCCACTGGAATCAGGTAGCACATGGCGCTTTCGTGCCAACCATCCATAAAGACAATGATTATATCTTTATGCTGGTTGGTTTGATGGGCACCACCATTACCCCTTATATGCAGCTTTTTCAGCAAAGCTCATTGGTCGAAAAAGGGGTCGCTCGCCGTCATTATGGGCCAGAGCGTATTGATGCTTATGTCGGCTCGATCTTCTCGAACTTAATGTCCATCTTTATGATTATCGCTACTGCCGCCACGCTGCATGTGGCGGGAAAAACGCAGATTGACACGGCTGCTGACGCTGCTAAAGCTTTAGAACCAGTGGTTGGCCATGCCGCTAAGTCGCTCTTCGCGGTGGGGCTTTTAGGCGCTTCTCTATTAGCGGGGGCCGTGCTGCCGTTAGCGACTTCCTATGCTATCAGCGAAGCGTTTGGCGTGCCCAAAGGGGTTAATCTCGATTTTCGCCGCGCCCGCATTTTCTTCGGCCTCTTCTCAGCCCTTATTGTGATCGGGGCTGGCTTAGCCATGATTCCCGGCTTACCAGTCATTCAATTATTGGTTGGGATTCAGGTGCTTAATGGCGTCTTAATACCGGTTATCCTCGTCTTTATCCTGCTGCTGATCAACGATGAGCGTTTGATGGGCAATCTCAAGAATACCCGCACCTATAACTTTTTAGGATGGGGCACCTGTGCCGTGATTACCCTCGCTGTGCTAGCCATGTTGGGAGGACAATTGCTGCAACATTTTGGAGTTATTGGCAGCAAGTGAGAATGAGGCTTAGGCAGCAGATGATGGTGCCTACCTGGGACAGCCTTGGACAATGGATTCGTTGCGTTTCAACTATTGTAGGCACTATAGAACACAACCTGATCCTCAGATGCGAAGCAGGTGGCGACAACCCTGTTGCTAAAGCTCATAGTTGTCTTGGTTTACTTTACCCCAGCCTTATGTAAGTTCTAAAATAGGACAGTTTTGTGAGGAATGCCATTAGTGATAAGGCATAATAAGCAGTAACAATAAATGGAACAGGAAATTATGAAGACATTATGTGTCCTCGCAAGTAGCCTGGTAACTCTCTTGATGAACATGCCAGCTTTTGCGCAGCCAAAAGCTGTGCTGTCGGCAAAGGCTATTCCGGCAACTTTAACGGTGACTCCCGGCGCAAAAACAACCTTGAAGGTGCAGTTAACTATTCAGTCGCCCTATCATGTTAACGCCAATCCTGCCTCCATGCGCTTTTTAATCCCGACTGTTATCACGCTTGACAAAGCTCAAGGTATGAGCGTCGGTAAACCGCTGTATCCCAAAGGCACGCTCAAGAAATTTACTTTCTTTCCTACACCCTTAGCGGTTTACCAGGGCAATACCGTTGTAAGTGTGCCCTTAAGCGCAGCTAAGACACTCAGCGCGGGGCCACATCAATTAACCGGGCTGGTAAAATATCAGGCGTGCAATGACCGCGTTTGCCTGGCTCCGACCACCGCTAAGTTTGCTGTCACTTTACAGGTCGCTAAGGGCCATCATTGATGGCGCGGCAAATTCTTCTTGCATCTAAGAGGCACCCGTTGATGAAATTTTTTCGGTTTGGCTGTTGGCTGCTGGTGTGGACGCTTTTTGCGTTGCCTGCCCTGTCCGCGCCAGACCGCGCCACCTGGAGCGCACGCCTGGAACCGGCTGAGGTGAGAGCAGGGGAAAGTGCCCAGGTGGTGGTGGTGGCGAAGCTTGAAGCACCCTGGCATGTTTATTCGACCACTCAGCCCAAGGGTGGGCCGATTAAAACTACGATCAACCTGCTGTCGCCATCCCCCTTAATTGCCACCGGAGCGGTGGTGCAGCCCCCGCCAATTCAGCAACTTGATCCTGGCTTTCATATTACTGTTGAGTTCTATGAAGGCGCAGTCGCCTTTGGCATTCCAGTTAAGGTCGTAGCGGGTCAGAGTGGAGCGCAAAAGGCGACGGTGCAAGTGCGCTTTATGATGTGTAAGGAAGGCTTATGCCTGGCTCCTAAGACCATCACACTCCCTGTTTCCTTCACAATTGCTTCTGGTGCGGCGCGACCTGACCACCTGGCGGCAATAACAAGCGTTCCCCCGCAGCCGCCTGGTGCTAAAAATGGGGTAGGGGCAGCAACAAGCGCGGCTGATAATCCTGATTTATTCTCTTCTGGTGCGGCTACGGGTTCTGGTGCCCAGTCTACGCCTCCCAATAGTGAGGGGGACATCGCTCATCGTGTGCAGAGCGCCCAGAATGCAGGACTGGGGCCATTTTTATGGTGCGCTCTCTCCGCTGGTTTCTTAGCTCTTTTAACCCCCTGTGTATTTCCAATGATTCCCATTACGGTCAGCTTTTTTGCCAAGCAGCAAGAGGGCGCAGGAGCCAGCCGTATTGCCGGGCCAGTCGCCTATTGTTGCGGCATCATTGGCACTTTCACGGGAATTGGCTTGCTGATTTCTGCTATCTTCGGGGCCAGTGGCATTACCAAATTTGCGGCTAATCCGTGGATTAATCTTGGCATGGCCGCGCTCTTTATCTTGCTCGCCTTGAACCTCTTCGGGGTTTATGAAGTGGTGGTGCCGCCTGCCTTATTGAGCCGGATTCAACCTCAAAGGATTGATACATCGCCTGGAGCCAAACGGCGCGGCAACCTGGCAGCACCCATGTTAATGGGCTTAGCCTTTACCCTCACTTCTTTCACTTGCACAGTGCCGTTTGTGGGTACTCTTTTAGTAGCGACGGCCAAAGGTGGGGCGTTGTGGCCTTTCCTGGGTATGTTAGCCTTTAGCACTGCCTTTGCCTCACCGTTCTTCTTGCTCGCGCTTTTTCCGCAATGGTTGGCGCGCTTGCCCAAGGCAGGTAGCTGGCTCGTTTCCGTCAAAGCTTATATGGGCTTTCTGGAATTGGCAGCCGCCTTAAAGTTCCTCTCGAATGCGGACTATGTCTGGCAGAAAGGCTGGCTGACGCGGCCTGTTTTTCTTTCCGTATGGTCTACCCTGGCATTAGTGGCGAGTTTCTATTTATTGCGTTGGTTGCGTCTGCCCCACGATGCCGATACTAGTAAACCGGGCATCTTTCGCCGCACCTTGGGAGTGGCAACAGCGGGCGTTGGCATCTATCTGTTAGCAACCATTGGGGGCGCCTCGTTGGGTGAGTTTGATGCTTACCTGCCACCGCGTGATTATGGCATAGGCGGGGCGTATGCAGCCACCGTTAGTGGACAACCTGGCAGTGTGCAGTGGATCAAGGATGATTATGAGAAAGCTGTCGCACTTTCTAAATCCAGCAACAAGCCAATATTAATTAACTTCACTGGTTATGCCTGCACGAATTGTCGCCTCATGGAAGAGCATGTCTTGCCACGCCCGGAAGTGGCGGCCAGGATTACCGACTTTGTCGCCGTGGAACTGCACACGGATGGACAGGATAAGGCATCGCAGCGCAACTTAAAATTAGAGCAAGAAAAATTCGGCACGGTGGCCCTGCCGCTATATGTGGTTGTTGCCCCAGGCGGAAAAGAGCTTGCTCGGTTGGAAGGTCTCAATCGTGATCCGCAAGCGTTTGTGGCTTTCTTGCAGAAGTCGGGGACTTCAGATCGTCTGGCTTTGACTCGCTAAGCCGGGCCTGTAAAAGACCCGGCAGGAAGGCTAAAGCCGACCGTCCTCGCGGACGGTACTCTCATTCAGATTCTATCCTCTGGCGTCCAACGGACGCTTGGCAGCAAAGCTGCCTTCCTGCCGGGTCTTTTATAGGCCCGGCTATCAGACAATCCCTACGCGCACTTTATAGCTCCAGCACCAGGGTTTTTGCTCATCGCCCAGGGTGCGGTTAAGGACAGCTTTCAGTTCGTTTAAACCAATGTCGCTTTCGTTGAAGCCATGCTTTAGCACTGTGGCGACACCTCCCTGGCTTAGGGCCAAACCGATTAACCGCTCGGCGTTGCCCTTTTCCCAGTGATGCACGCCAAGTTCCTTGGTATAACGGAAACAGCCACTCGCTTGCATACGAGATAGATGTTCCTCCTTGGCCCACTTTTGCAGGCCCTCTGAGAGATTGTTTGCTTGCTCGATTTGATGAACCCCATCAATAAAAGCTCTATAAGCCGTCTCCGCTTCCCAATGAGACGTAGTGGGCGGCCAGTCACAATCATAAGCCACAAAGACTCCGCCTGGACGCAGAATGCGGGCGGCTTCCTCAAAGGTCGGCTGTGGGGCCATCCAGTGTAATGCCTGGGAACAGGTCACAATATCAGCGCAGGCATTGGACAGGCCCGTCTGATGCGAAAAGCCTGACTGATAAGTGATGTTGGCTGCCCCGGTCTGCTCTGCTGCCTGCTGGCGCATATCGTCGGTCGGCTCGATGCCTATTATTTGCTTCGCCCGTTCGGCCCAGAAGCGCGTGGAAAGACCAGTGCCACAACCTAAGTCTACTAATAGATTTGGCATGGTTATCTGGGCCGCTTGCGTCAGCAAGTCGAGCAGCACTGGCGGCGGTTGGGGACGGAAGGTGTTATAAAGCCCGGCAAACCCGCTGAAACGTTCAATATTGGCTGTAAAATCGGCAGACTGACTCATTTGTAAAATCTGTGTTTAACAGTCTCCATTAAAATTAAGCTGAGTGTAAACAGAAGAGTTGTCATGCTGAACGCAGTGAAGCATCTGGTGAGCGTGTTCCTAGAGTGGCGCTTAAACTTGCAACTCTATAGCTCCGCAGAGTAGATGCTTCACTGCGTTCAGCATGACATTGGCGCTTCAATTCTCGCTCAAGTTCAATTCGAGCAAAGTCTTAAGTTACAACGCCAATAGTGAGCAGCAGGTTGGCGTAAATGCGCTGCTCTGCCGTGACAATGGTGAGAGCGACATCGGATGCTTCGGCTATATCGTAAAACGCGAACCGGCTATGCTCGGTTAGCTCAATTTCAGAGCGATCAAAGGTGGTGGCATTTTTTAACAGCTCTCGGAATTCTAAAAAAATCTCTGGCTCCGGCCCCTCGTCGGGCACCATAACCTCGGCGGCTTCGATGGGAATAGAAGCCACCAGGACTTTTAACACATCGGTGACGTTGACAAGGCCAGGGGCCAAGTTGAGATTAACTTGCGTGGCGTGTGGGCCGAGTTTGGTGCTGGCGGGGTAGTTGCCATCGGCCAGTAAAACCTTCGAGCCATGACCAGCGCGGCCTAATGCTTCCAAAATCTGCGGGTGCAGCAAGGGCGTTTTGAGCATTCACATTCCTTGAGAGCGTGCAGCCTAAATTTGATTGTCTGCCAGGCGACTAAAGTCACGGCAACACAACGCGAAGTCGCCCTGCGGCGACTACAAGGAGTCCGCGCAGGCGGACTTTGTGCTGTTGTAGGCGCGGTTTTAACCGCCTGCCTGGTAGCAATTACGGCTCAACAGGTGGCGAAGTTGGCGGCGTGGGTTCCTTGTTTAAATCTTCTTGCAGTTGCTTTTGAGCTTCCTGTGCCGCGCTCCGGCCCTGGGCCACGGCGTCGCTGATGATGGGGCCAGCAGTTTCGGCAGTGGTTTGAGCGACTTCTTTGGCGCGTCCCGCCAGCGACTTAACACGCTGAGAGAGGTTATTTAAACGGGCCATGAGCTGCTGTGCTTTACCCGAATCTTTAGCGCCACCACCCGTTATGCCTTCTAACACGGCATCTTCGTTGCTGCTACCGGGCAGTATTGGCCCCTTCTGGCTTTGCCAGTAGAAGACGGCACCTGCACCCAACGCCGCGCCAAAAAGCACAAACTTGATGGCTGTTCCGAAACTGGGGCCAGCGACGATGATAACCTTTTCGGGCTGCAATTGCTTGAGTTCTTTATTTAAAGAGGCCAAGTAAACCCCTCCTCTTTGGTTTTTCCGTGATAACGACTTCTTTCTCTTTACGACCACCCACCGCACGCGCCCCGGCAGCCAGGCCAGTGACTAATCCGACAGTCCGCACTAAAGGTGATTCCAAACGACCCGAAACCGAACTGACAACGTGCGATACTCGGTTCACGGTGCCCGTGACGTTATGCACGGCAGAGGTGGCATCGTCGCTCATCGTCTTCACGTTTTTCAAGGTGCCAGAGATGCTGGGCAGCATATCGCGCCGCACATCCTCGGATACCATGTTTTGCACTTCTTGCAGAATGGATATAATCTGGCCCACCATTTTAACCATAATACCCGCGATAATAATCATGGCCAGGGCGAACACGATTTGAGAAAGGGCCACAACATACATTGTCCAGGCGGGAAAATTAGTAACTGTGACTTCTTGCATTTAATTAATAGCTCCTCTTAAATTTCTGGTGTGGCGTATGTCATGACCTTACTGTCTCTGCGCGGCGCACATGCGCAAATAACGCGCCGATAGGAAAATTAAATGGGACGCCAAACTCCGTTACGCTATGCCTACGGCAACGCAATCTTACGCTATAAGAAAAATGGCGTTTCAATAGCGCATGAAATTAGCGTAGCGCAGCTTTGCGTCCCATTTAGATAAAGTCAACTGGCGGAAGTGCATAGGAATCGAACCTACCGGCCCGCGTCAAGCGGACACAACGGTTTTGAAGACCGCGCAGCTCACCAGAGCCGATGCACCTCCGAATGAGCCGCAATGAGCGTGCCGACTCGACAATGGCGCAAGTTTAACCTAAAAGTTGAAGCTGTGGCGGCCCAGCGGCGACTTGCCCGATAACAGCCCCTAAAGTGTCGCGTTGCTCTAACTCTCGGAGTAATGCATCAACGTGGGAAGCGGCTACGGCAATGAGCAGCCCACCAGAAGTTTGCGGATCAAATAGGACATGACGTAGATGATTGGGCAACACTGGCGGCCATTCAATAAAACCTTGTAAATGTTCCTGATTGCGTCCACCGCCACCGGTTATATAACGAACATCCTGCGCCAACTCCGCTACACCGGGCAGGAGCGGCACGGCAGAAGTTTGGAGTTGTAGGGTGACTCCTGATGCCTTTGCCATTTCTGCGGCGTGGCCCATTAAGCCGAAGCCCGTAATATCGGTGCAGCCATGAATGGCCTCGCCAATGCCCACAGCCAACATTGCCTCACAAGCGGCTCTATTAAGTGTTGCCATTGAATTGATAGCGGCCTCGGCCACCACCTCGGAACACGCTTCCCGCTTGATGGCCGTTGACACGATGCCAGTGCCCAATGCCTTGGTCAAAATCAACACATCACCCGCCTGCGCGCCTGCGTTGGTGGCAATGCGGTTGGGATGCACAATGCCTGTCACAGCCAATCCATAGAGCGGTTCGGCATTCTCCACGGTGTGACCACCCAGAATCGTTGCCCCGGCTTCCTGCACTTTGCTCAAGCCGCCGCGTAGAATCTCCCCTAACACTTCAAACGGCAAAGTCTGGCGGGGGAAAGCCGCGATATTGAGAGCCGTTAAGGGGCGAGCGCCCATCGCATAAATATCGGAAAGCGAATTGGCCGCTGCAATTTGACCATAAGAGAAGGCATCGTCTACGACTGGGGTGAAAATATCCACCGTTTGCACCAGTGCCATATCCTCGGCGATGCGATAGACACCGGCATCGTCGGCTAAGTCAAAACCCACTAATAAATTCGGGTCTGCCTGCTGAGTCACACCACGCAACACTTGCGCGAGGTCCGCCGGACCAATTTTGGACGCTCACCCGGCACAGGATGAGAGCGTGGTGAGACGCAGTTTCTGTTGTTTATCCATGATATATTTGCGCTATGGCCCCAACACACTCATTTAGCTCTTCATCGCGTAAGGTACGGCAATCGAGCCAAAAGGCACCCTCATGAATACGGCCCCAAATACTGGGGTCACTAATGCGCAGGCGATGAGCAAATTCTTCCAATGATAAGTGTGGAGGGGTAGTGGCAATGGCAAAGCTGGGCAATGTCTGTGTTGGCAGTGCCCCGGCCCCGGCTTGTGCTGTGGAAGCGACAGCTTGAAGTTGGGCAGTGGGTGGATTGCCACAGGCATCACGCAAAAGTCGGTGTAATTTCTGTGCTCGCTTTTTAACAGCTTCTAAGGGCGTAGCAATGGCGTTAAGAGTTGGGACTTCGCGCCAGGCTTCGGCTTCATCCCGATAATGGCGCAGGGTGGCTTCGAGTGCGGCCAGAGTGAATTTATCCACCCGCAGGGCGCGCATCAAGCTGTTCTTGCGAATGCGGGCTATTGTCTCGGCGCGACCACACAGAATGCCACATTGCGGGCCGCCTAATAATTTGTCGCCGGAAAAGCATACTACATCGGCTCCCGTTGCCACCGAATCCTGCACACGAGGTTCACCCTGCAAACCAAAGGGTCGCAAATCTACCAATACGCCAGAGCCTAAGTCCTCAATGACAGGCAGGCCACGCTCTTGACCCAACTGAACCAACTCTGCAAGGGTTGCCTCTGCCGTAAAGCCGACGACGCGATAATTGGAAGTATGAACTTTGAGCAAGGCCCCACTTGTCTCGTTGATGGCATCGGCATAATCACTAATGCGCGTTTTATTGGTGCAGCCGACTTCGTGCAAACGGGCACCACTTTGCTGCATCACCTCTGGCATCCGAAACCCGCCGCCAATTTCCACCAGTTCGCCGCGTGCGCAGATCACTTCATGACCCTGCGCCAGAGTGTTGAGGGCGAGCAGAGTAGCCCCGGCGCAGTTGTTGCAAACGGTGGCATCTTCGCAACCCGTAATCTGGCGCAGCAGCGCGGCTACCGCCGTGTCGCGCTGGCCACGTTCACCCGTTTCGACATCCACTTCGAGGGCACAGTGCGACACGGCGACTTGCGTCACGGCTTCGCTGGCGGCACGAGATAACAGCGAACGACCTAAACCCGTGTGGACGATAATTCCGGTGCCGTTAATGACTCGGCGCGGCGTGGAATAGGTTGCGGAGCGCAATATGTCGCGGGCGCGTTGCAAGACTTGTTCTCGGACTTCCGAAACCTCCCCGTCTTCCGAACCGTCCAATAAGCGTTGACGTTGCTCGGCAATGGCCTGCCGTGCTGCCGCTTGGGTTAAAACTCCCCCGGTGTGTGGCGATTCGGCTTTGAGGCGTGCCATAATATCGTCCACACGGGGTAGGAAGCGCAGAGCAGGCGAAGGTTTTGAACCGGGCGCGGTCATGAGATGGAGTTTAGCAAACGGCGGGTTTTATAAGTTTGGGGCATCCATAAATTTAGGTCATGGCACCATGCAGCAATTCGCTACTAATCGAAGTTTGGTGTCAGGGGGCCATGACAGTTAAACTTAATGGAACCGAACGACTGCACCCAACCTCAATTAAATAAAGATTTGTATTATTAAGCCTTTGTAGTTAGCCTGAATGAGAATCTATGAAAAAGAACGCTAATCGTCGCTTTGCTATCGGAACCCTGGTTATCGTAGTCGCGCTTTCTTGCCTGGTGTTGTCCAGTATGCGGGCCAATACCTTCCGCTCGGTGCCGGTGAGTGAATTACGCTCTGCCGATAAGACAGGGCGTTCTTTTGTCGGGCAACGTTTGCGCGTGGTGGGCTTTGTCAGCCAGCAGCCAGTGCAGAAGACCCCGGTGCAAACTCCCGCTGGCCTGGAAACCATTAACCGCTTTGTGGTTGAGGAAAAAGGCGCGACTCTGGAAGTTGAGTATCGGGATGCACTGCCCGATGTTTTCCGTGCGGGTGGCCCGGTGCAGGTGGATGGTGTTTATAAGGAGCCGGGTTTTATTCAGGCTGACCATGTGCTCAGCAAGTGCCCCTCAAAATACGACTCAGAATCCAAGTATAAAGCCACCGATGCCAAAAAGAATGACGGCATGGCTAAAGCCAGTATGAGCGGCGGTTGAAACCGCGTCTCAAGGCGTGCCGCCGACCGTCCCCCTGCGGGGACGGCAAGATTATTATCAAGTGTGCCGTCCCCGCAGGGGGACGGTCGGCCAAAGGCCCGGAGCCGTGACTTTAGTCGCCGGTCTTGAAGCTGTTGCCATTATTTAGAACCTCAATATTATGACTGCTAATTTTGGAGTGTCCTCGCTGGGGCGGCTGTTTCTTATCCTTGCCCTCATTGCCGCCGTTTATAATATTGCAGCTACGGGTGCCGCTTACGGTGTGAGCGAAAAGAAGCGAGTCTTATTTTTAGATTCAGCTTTTAATGCGGCTTTAGCAGTGTGGGGCTTGCTCACTGCTGCTGCCCTCACCCTCGTTTACCTCTTTTTTGCTGACGATTTCTCGATTAACTACGTGTTCGAGCACTCCACCAAGGCGCAGGCTCTGCCCTATAAGTTCTCGGCTTTCTGGGGCGGTCAGGAAGGCTCACTCTTGATGTGGGCGTGGATACTGTCTACTTATGCCCTCTTTGTGGCGTTTTTCTGGCGACGTTCCAAGCTGGAAATCGTGCCCACGGCAGTAGCCATTATTTCCGTTGTCAGCGTGTTTTTTATCGGATTGATTACCTTTATCGCTAATCCCTTCGCGCATGTGGCTGGCGCGGTACCGCCCGATGGACGTGGCCTGAATCCCCTCTTGCAAAACTATTGGATGCAGATTCACCCACCAACGCTGTATGCAGGTTATGTCGGCTGTACGGTTCCCTTCTCCTTTGCGGTGGCTGCCTTGTTGCACCGGCGCTTTGATAATGATTGGGTGGGTATTGTGCGTCGTTGGACGCTGATACCGTGGATCGTCTTAACAATGGGCATCATCATGGGCGGCGCATGGGCCTATGAAACACTTGGTTGGGGCGGCTACTGGGCCTGGGATCCGGTGGAGAATGCCAGTCTGATGCCCTGGCTCGTGGGTACGGCCTTTCTGCATTCGATCATGATTCAGGCGCGACGAGGAATGCTCAAAGCCTGGAATATGACGCTCGTTTCCCTCATGTTCCTGCTGTCGGTTTTCGGCACGTTCTTGACGCGCAGTGGCGTGGTTTCTTCGATTCACTCTTTTGCCGAAAGCGGCATTGGCGGCTATTTTCTGGGGTTTCTGGCCCTTGCCTTAGTTGCCTCCTTTGGTCTCATCATCTGGCGGCGTGATGACCTCGTGAGCACGGCGGAATTCGATTCACCCATCTCCCGCGAAGGTGCTTTCCTGCTCAATAACTGGATTCTTTTGGGAGCCGCTTTCGCTGTTCTGTGGGGCACTGTTTTCCCCTCGATCAGTGAGGCTATCGTCGGCCAGACGGTATCAGTGGGTAAGCCTTATTTTAACCGCGTGATGGTGCCATTAGGTCTTATCCTGCTCGCTCTGACGGGTGTCGGCCCCTTGATGGCGTGGCGGCGCAGTTCTCCTCGCTCCATGTGGAAGACATTCCGTATGCCCATTTTGGCCGCGCTTGTTGCATCACCTTTACTGTGGTGGCTGAGCAGTTGGCAAACCGGGGCCGGAACCGCCTTCTGTCTGTCGGTTTTCGTGGTGTTTGCCATTGTCTCTGAATTTGTACGGGGTGCCCGTGCTCGCCACTCCATGACGGGTGAATCGCTGGGCACTGGGTTTGTGAACCTGCTGTTGAAGAACAAGCAACGCTATGGCGGCTATATTGTGCATCTGGGCATTGTGATGATGTTCGTTGGCATCACTGGGTCATCCGCCTTTAAGATTGAAAAAGACCCCATCACCCTTCAACCCGGCCAGACTATGCAAGTTGGGGAATATACGCTGCGTTTTGATGGTTTGCTGAAACCGACTGATCTTCCCAAAGATATGGAGCAACAGGTCGCCGCCGGTGTTGCCATCTTGCGCAATGGGCAACCTCTGACCAACAGCGATGGCAAACCCTACCAATTGCTGCCTATGGTGGACTTTTACAAGCCAACGGGCATTATGGCCTCTGAGCCGCGCAATGGGCAGGACGGACAGCAAGCGCGTCGCCCTGCCATTATGTCGAATCTGTCCAATGACTTATACCTGGCGCTCACGGAATTCGATGCCGAGAAGAATACCGCAACCATTAAGGCTTATTTGAATCCGTTGGTCAAGTGGATTTGGTTTTCTACTGCTTTTTTCGTTGGGGGCACTGCCCTGGCGATGTGGCCGGAACGCAAGCGCAAGCGTGTCGCCAGTGAAGTCGCGGCACCCGGCAGTGCCTCCGGCACGGGTAGCGGGGTCTTGGGAACGGCCACCGCGCGGCCTCGTGTTATGGCCGCATCTTCCCCACGCTTAGGGTCTACGCCGTATGAGGAGAGGTCGTAATGCGTCATTTGTGGTTAGTATTGTGCTGTCTGTGCTGTTCACTCTGCTGCATCGGTGTGCCAGCCTCAAACGCGGCTTCCGAACCGACTGTATCGGACATTGGGCGTGAATTAATCTGTAGTTGCCCCGATTGTGGCAAACAATCAGTAGAGCAGTGTCCCGCCGGATGTGCCTATGGCAAGAAATATCGTGCGGAAATTGCTGGCCAAATACAGCAGGGCAAGAGCAAGGATCAAATTCTCAATTACTTCGCCGATAAATATGGTGAGCAAATACTGGGCAATCCGCGACCACATGGCGTGGGTCTCGTGGCTCCCCTCGTGCCGTGGTTTGGCGCATTGATAGGATTATTAATTGTGGGCGTAATGATGCGCTCTGGGCAGCGGGCGAAGCGTTCTCGGCGGTCAGGAACGGCAACCGTTACCTCAAGTGCGAATACTCCGACAGGGCCAGAAGACCCGCGCCTGAGTGCCGCTCTGCGGGACTTTGATTATTAAGTCGCTAGACAGCCCGGCCCTCACCCCCGGCCCCTCTCCCAATACTGGTAGAGGGGAGCACGAACTGAGACTTGCTGGTGTTAAATTAGATCAACCGCAGAGACGCAGAGATTGAGAGATTATTGCTGTCTTCCTCTGCGCCCTCAGCGTCTCCGCGGTTTATTTTCTAAAGCGAACAATTTTTCCTTTGACCCCCCCTCTACCAGTTTTGGGAGAGGGGCCGGGGGTGAGGGCCGCGCATTTTTATTATGGTTTTAATCGTAGCCGCTCTTATCTGCATAGCGACGGCGTTGTTTATTAGCGTTCCGTTCTGGGGGCATCGAGTTGAAGGCATCCCCTTGCCACTGATAACCAGAACGCAGGGTGAAGATTTGGGCGTCTTGGTGGAGCAGCGTGACGCACTGTTGCGCGACATGAAGGATTTAGAGTTTGACCTGGAAATGGGGAAAATCGAAGCGGACGATTATGCCCAACTCCGCGCTTCTACTGCCGCCGCCGCTTCCGCCGTATTACAAAAAATAGAAACTATCACCACACCAGCTACCCAGGACACGCGCCGCAAAAAGCGTAAGGGCAGTGCTGCCGGGACAGACTTCATCAGTGAACGCGAACTCCACCACCAAAGCCTTGCTCAACGGGCTGAATTAGAAGCTGAAATCGAAGTGCTTATCACCCGCAAACGGCGTAAGCTGGCGGCTTCCCAGGTGGTTTCCAATGGTCACGCTGCGCCTATTGCAACTTCGGGTTCCTGGCAGTGTGAATCGTGCGGGCGCACTATGAGTGATGCCGACCGTTTCTGCGGTTCCTGTGGGCTGCCACGGAGTTCAACCTAATCCTCGCCCCTTTTATGAAACGTCTTCCTTTTTTATCACTCACGCTCACCTTAATTCTTCTCATAGTTACAACAGCGATAGCGCACCCTGCCACACGTATCGCTGGACAAGTCACCAATGCCACGCATAATGCGCCCGCAACCGGGGCGCCGGTGCAGTTGTTCCGACCCAACGGCAAGGGGCAACCGTGGACACTGATTAAAGCTACCAAGGTCGGTGGCAATGGCCGCTTTGATTTTGGCCCTTTAGAGTTAGCCGCCGATGACCTGCTGATAGCACGAGTCGAGTGGCAAGGCTATCCCTATGAAGTTCCGGCCTACGATGGGGCGGGGCGGCTTAAACAGCTTGATCCTGACATTAGCATCCATCCTGCTGACTTGATACTACAAGTCTTTGATTCGACCACTCAGCCACCGCCGTTAACGTCTAAATGGCATCAGGTAGCGATTGAAGCAAAAGATCGTGACCTCAAATGCAGCGAGCGCGTCGTTATCGAAAACCCCAGTCGCCAAACCTTTCTGGGTGAGGGGCCGCAGCATATTACGGTGCGCTTGCATCTGCCTGCTGGCGCCCATGATGTGGAACTTGACCCGGAAATTAAAGACGCTACTTTAACCCATACCGGCGACACAGTCGAGATAGCCAAGCCCATCACCCCGGCGGCTTATAATAACGAAAACTCCATTAGCTTTAGCTATGTCATGTCGTGGCCGCTGTCGTTGCCCTGGAATCGTGCCCTGGATTTATCGCGCAAAATTGATTATCCGACTCGCTTCTTTTTTGTGGCCCGTGCCGAGGGTGATCGCAGCCTGAAAGTCATCGCCCCGCAACTGGGAGCGGATCGCACCATCTCGTTGCCAATGGGAAACGATCAGCAACCGCACATTATGAATTCTATTGGCGCACCGATGGTGCCGCGTGCGGCGGTCGAAGCGGGCACGCAGGTTGCTATAACTATATCACGCGCCACCAATCCTTTGGTTTGGGCTTTCGTTATATTCGTCGTGGCGCTGTGTTTGATGGTTCCCCTGGCGTTAATGCGGGGTGGTCGGGGCCGTAGTGATGAGACCATGACGGTGCAAAATAATGCATCGCACAAAATCACGGAACCCGCCCTGGAAGCAAGCGTTAATGGGGGAATCCCCTCTTATAGCGGGGGGCACGGGCAGGGTAGAGGAGCACTTTCAGACCGTCAATTACCTGCGGCAGCCAAAGAGTTAATTGACAAAATTGCACGCTTAGATGATGAGTGGGACAGCGGCGAAATCGGAGCCGAAGCCTATCAAAATCAGCGGGCCGTATGGAAAGAAAGGCTTATAGAACTGCTCAGTGTCAAGCGCTAAAGGGAGCCATGAGAATAAACGAGCGACAGCCAAAAGCTGCTCTTTAAACTCAAATATAAATCTAGCTCACACGAGCATTCTAAAGAAAAGAGGTGAGGACTATGCCAACCAAAACATCAACCAAGTCGGCGTCCTCGAATTTAAGTAAAGGCGGTAAGCCTGTCACCCGGAAGCCAGTGGAGAAGCCAGCGCGGAGCAAGACTGCTTCGGCCAAAGCTAATGATGCTAAGACCACTGGCCCGCTTCAGGCGCGGCAGGATTTGGATATTGAATACTTCAAGGGTTTGCTCTTAACGGAACGCGCACGCCTCGAAGAAGAGCGCGAACAGATTCGCAGCAGCGCCCTGGATGTAGATGGCGCATTGCCCGATGAGGGTGAAGGCGGCGAAGAAGACACGGCAGACCTGGCATCCTCGATGATGGACAAGGAAATGAACTTGTCGGTCGAAGACGAAATCGAGGACTTGCTGGCCACTGTAGATCGCGCCTTGCAGAAAATTGAAGAGGGCACCTATGGCATCTGTGATATCTCTGGCGAAAAGATTCCCCAATCGCGCCTGGAGATCATTCCCTGGGCCGCCTTAACGGTGGAGTGTCAGGCTCTTTCTGAAGAGTAACACCTTACCTGTCGTTTATACAAACAAAGGCAGCACGAGAATTCTCATGCTGCCTTGTTTTGTGCCCTCACCCCGGCCTGCGGCCACCTCTCTCCCACTGCGTAGGCGAGGGGAGGTCACGCATAAGCTGCTCGCAAAACTAAATAACCGCAGAGACGCAGAGGGCACAAAGAAATAGAGAATCATCCTCTTCTTTCTCTTTTGCCCTCTGCGTCTCTGTGGTTCACTTCCTGACCTGTCGGCTAACGTGATTCAATAATGCTTTGTGCTACCCTCGCCTACGCAGTGGGAGAGAGGTGGCCGCAGGCCGGGGTGAGGGCTAACTCACTGGCACATAAGCATTCCCGCTCTGCACGTTAGCGGGGTCAGTGACATAATGACCGTGCTCCGGCACAGCTATTTGGTCAAAGTCACGAGCGAGGGTATGCAGGGCTGACCGCATCACTTCGCCTTGCATGGCTGGCCCGTGCCCGGTGATAGCTAATTCCGGCTCCAGGGCTGCCAGGCGTTGCACCGAGGCACGGGATTGTTGCCAGTCCTGGGTGTAGTACATGGGCGGGCCATGCATCTCCGGGCTTTGGGTGGCGACTGCGTAGGCCGATTCCTGCTTGGTCGTAATAAAAGCATCAGCAGCGATGATGGTGCGGTCGGCTTCACGCCAGAGCGAAAACTGGCCGGGGGTATGGCCGGGCGTGTGAATCCATTGCCAACCCACCATGCCGGGAACGCTGCCATCGGACGGCAAAGCTTGCAGCCGGGAACTGACATCAATCGGCCCGCGTGGGTAGAACATCGAAAGCCGAGCCATCATACCGCCACCAACAGTTGGGTCGGGTGGAGGATAAGAGGCGCTGCCATTGAGGTAAGGGAACTCTAACTCGTGGGCGTAGATTGGCACATCCCACTGGTCCGCCAGATGTTCCAGGGCGCCGATATGGTCAAAATGGCCGTGGGTGAGGATAATGGCTGCCGGGCGTGAGTTGTCACCAAAACGCTCTGCGGCGGCTTTAGCAATCAAACCAGCCGTGCCAGCTACTCCCGCATCAATTAACACCCACTGGCCGTCGCCTGCACGGGGCACGCCATAGAAGACAACATTCGATATGGCGAGACGTTTATAAGCTAAGTCGGGCGCAATTTCATGCGTGCCATCGTCGCGTATCGCGTCTTGATGGGGATTATCGGCACGCGCCGATGGGTCGAGAGGGATCTGATGTTCCATAAGGTACCTTTGCGATCTATCGTTATGAGTGCCCGCAAAACGAGTCGCAAATAAGATGCCCCGGAAGAAATCTTTCTTAGCAGGAGAGCAGGAAAAGGAGAGGGCAGGAAAGAGGTAAGTTGCAGAGACTCTAATAAAAGAAGCCGAGAAGCAGAGGTCACTCGTCATGTTGAGCGCAGCGAAACATCTCGCACGTAGGAGTCTTTATTCACTCTAAGGAACGAGATGTTTCGCTGCGCTCAACATGACATAAACGCTTACTGTGGCTCTAATCTCATTTCCTGCCCTCCTGTTTTCAGGTTTTCCTGCTAATGCTGATAACCGCAGCAAGGAACAATATTTAAGATGTGACAGGGAAGGACTGAGTCTCTTGAGCGGCCTGCTGAGTAGCGACTTTGGCTCGCTCTTCGCGGGCCGTGCGCTTCTGGTCGTTCCAGTAGAAGTTGCGCGGTGTGGCGCGTGGTTTGGGCGGCAAGCCAAACCCCATAATATAAGCGCGACGGGGCGTATCGGAGCGATTGGGGGCGGTATAGTGCAGCGTGCGGCTCAGGTGAAAGGTCGCTCCGCCTGGTGGCAGCGGACAAACAGTGGGGTTAGCCAGATCAACGACATGATCCACTTCTAAACCGTGGATGCGTGGATCATTATTGATGCAGTGATGGGGCAGCACTTCCAACAGGTGGCTGCCGGGGATGAACTGCATACAGCCATTCTCCAAGGTCGCTTCCTGTAACGGCATCCACACACTGAGGGTGTTGTATTCCAGGTTTGGCCCCCAGTAGGCTTCGTCCTGATGCCAGGGCGTGGCGGCTCCGTGGCGGGCCGGTTTGAAGATGGCATGATCGCCCATGTCCTGTGTGCCTTCGCCTAACAACTGTTTAGCAATAGCGCGAGCGTTGGCGCGGCACAGGGTATCGCGCAATTCCGGCGCATATTTAACAGGGTTGAGAATTTGCGGCAGCGTGGCTTCGCGTCCTTCTTCATCGGTGCCCGCTAAGTCGAATTGGTTGCCCTCTTCGCGCCCGGCACGCTCGGCGAAGATACGGTCATAGGCTTCGCGCATCAGGGCGATTTCTTCTGGCGTGCTGATAGCAGGCACGGCCAGAAAGCCATTGGTGTGGAAAAACTCTATCTGATCCTGGGTCAGTGTCACTGTCGGCTGGGTATCGCTCATGGAACTGGCTCCTGATGTTTGGGAAATGGAACGATGATTAAAGCTGGCCCTGCACCTGGGTTGGTGCGGCCATCACATGCAAGGCGTAACGCTGTTTTAATTCGCCGTTAAGCAGAATCTCAATGTAGATACGCCCTGGCCCTTGCAGCGTCAGGCCGCAGAACATCTGCACGGCAGTAAAGTGGGCATCTATGCCGGATAGCTCGAATTGTATCGGCTGGTCTTGCATCAAGACGTGGTCGTTGTCATCCACAAAGCGCGTCTGCTGGGTATAGCTGCCCGCGCCATTGCACCACTTGTTAATGATGCAACACCCCGGATGCTGCGCCGGAAACTGCGCCACTGCAATCTGCTCGAACAAGCCCAGCAGCATCAGCTTGCCGTTATCCTCGCGCCGCACTTCATCGCAGAGAACAGAATATAAAAGGTCTGGTTCAATCATGGTTTTACTTTATGTTTTAGCCACGGAACCACACGGAAGGACACGGAAAGAAGGAAGAGGTAAGGGGGTGACAGGGTAACAAGGGAATAACAGAAGCTCTCCGTTGTTCTCTCTAAACCATAGACCCTCAACCCCATACCCCACTTTCCGTGTCCTTCCGTGTGGTTCCGTGGCTAAATCAATCTTCCCCAATGCGCAGAATACTCAGGAAGGCTTCCTGCGGGATTTCGACGCTGCCGACTTGCTTCATGCGCTTTTTGCCCTCACGCTGCTTTTCTAAGAGTTTGCGCTTGCGCGATATGTCGCCGCCGTAGCACTTGGCGGTTACGTCTTTGCGCATGGCGGAGAGGTTTTCGCTGGCGATGATCTTCGCGCCAATGGCGGCCTGCACACGAATCTGGAAAAGTTGGCGGGTGAGCGAGTCTTTCAGCTTCTCGCACATGGCTTTGCCGCGCTTATAAGCCTGCTCCTTGTGGCAGATAAAGCTGAGCGCGTCCACGATTTCGCCATTGATGAGGATGTCCACTTTTACGAGGGGAGCCGCTTCCAGGCCCGCGACTTCGTAGTCGAGCGAAGCATAACCCCGCGTGCGGCTCTTGAGTTGATCAAAGAAGTCCATAATCATCTCAGAAAGCGGCAAGATATAAGTGAGGGTGACGCGGCCCCCGGCGGAGGAGTATTCCACGTTCTTAAAGATGCCACGCCGTTCGGTGCATAAGTCGTAGCACGCGCCGATATATTCCTGCGGCACGATAATGGTCGCCGTCACCATTGGCTCTTCGACCCGCTCAATCTCATGCGGGTTGGGCATTTTGGCCGGGTTGTCTATCTCATAAGTCTGGCCATTGCTGCGTGTAATGCGATAGATGACACTGGGCGCAGTAGCAATCAGCGACAGGTTATATTCGCGCTCCAACCGTTCCTGCACAATGTCCATGTGCAATAGCCCCAGGAAACCGCAACGGAAGCCAAAGCCCAACGCCGGGGAAGAATCGGCGATATAGGTGAGGGAGGCATCATTGAGGCGCAGCTTGTCTAAGGCGTCGCGCAGGGCCGGAAAATCATTGGAGTCGGTGGGATAGAGGCCGCAGAACACCATCGGCTTCGGCTCACGGTAGCCCGGCAGGGGTTCGGCGGCGGGCCGGGATGGGTCAGTCACCGTGTCGCCAATGCGTACGTCCGCCACATCCTTGATGCCCGCGATTAAATAGCCCGTCTCGCCTGCCGAGAGTTGATTAACCGCCGTCATCTTGGGCCGGAAGACGCCCAGTTCGATAATCTCGAAGCGATGATCGCCACCCATCAGTTTGACTTGTTGCCCCGCCCGCAAAGTGCCCTCGAAGAGACGGACATAAACGATGATGCCGCGATAGGCATCAAAAGTCGAGTCGAAAATCAGGGCACGCAATGGGGCCTCCAGCGACCCCGCTGGCGGCGGCACTCGCTCCACGATGGCTTCCAGAACCTCGTCCACGCCCGCCCCGGTCTTGCCGCTGACCATCAACACTTCTTCGCCCGGTAAGCCCACAATCTCTTCGACTTCGGTAATCACCCGGTCGGGGTCAGCACTGGGCAGGTCAATTTTATTGAGGACGGGAATAATATGCAGATCGCCTAAGATGGCTAAGTGGGCATTCGCCACCGTTTGCGCTTCGACACCCTGCGAGGCATCCACCACCAGCAACGCGCCTTCACAGGCCGCCAATGCCCGCGAAACCTCATAAGAAAAGTCTACATGGCCGGGGGTATCAATCAGATTGAGGACATAAGTTTTGCCATCGCGCGCGGTATAATTCAGGCGCACGGCGGAGGCTTTAATGGTTATCCCCCGCTCGCGCTCTAAATCCATCGAGTCGAGCACTTGCTCTTTCATGTCGCGCTCGGAAACCGCATTGGTCATTTGCAGCATCCGGTCGGCGAGCGTACTTTTGCCGTGGTCTATATGGGCGATAATCGAAAAATTACGAATCAGTTCTTGTTGCACAGCTAAAGTTTATCAGACAGATGAAGTGAACCACAGAGACACAGAGGCACAGAGAGGGAACGAGGATAGAAGATAGAAAATCGAGGCTATCCACTGCACAGTCGTTAATGCGATCCTCGATACTCCATTCTCGATCCTCTAACTCTTCTCTGTGCCTCTGTGTCTCTGTGGTTCATCAAAATTATAAACGACGACATTTAAGGGCGATGTTATAGGAGAGGCGGCCAGCGGGCAGGAAGAAATCCATTGAGCGTAGGGTGCGCAAGGTGCGATAGTCGTTCCAGTAAGAACGCTGTTTGCTGAAGGCGTCAATCAGGTTCTCAGCACCATAGAGCAGGGGATAGAGGAGGAGACCGCCCAAATAAACCTGTTCCACGGCCCAGCCGCGACCGAGCAAGCTGCGCAGTTGGCTTTCGGTGTAGTGGCGATGAATATTGTAATGAAAATGCTCGTAAAAGCGTCCACCACCGGGCTTGGGAATACGCAGCTTGCGCACGGTGTCCATGCCACGGTTGAGGACATTATCGGGGTCTAAGAAGGCGAATAAGCCGCGATGGGGCGTCGAAAGAATGAGGTAGCCGCCTGGTTTGGTGACGCGATGAATTTCGCTCAGGGTCTGGCGGTCATCCTGGGTGTGCTCCAGGACTTCGGTACACATCACAGCGTTAAAGAACTCATCCTCAAAGGGCAAGGTCTCGCCCCCCGTGGCCACAAATTGCACATCGGGGAATTCACCCTTGGCCCAGGCGAGGTTCGGCACGTTATGATCCATGCCAACGGCGGGTGCCCCTGAATCTTTGGTTTTCTTGGCCAGCCAGGATGTATAAATGCCATTGCCGCAGCCAACATCGAGGACAGGGCCTTGTTCGGGCAGCCATTCAAGCAGCAAAGCGTAGCGATCCATCAATTGTTCGCGGTAGGTTATCGGAGTAGACATTTGAATTGAGAGTGACCCGTGAATCAATTCACGGGCTGCAAAACGAAGTCGCGCTGCGGCAACTGATGGAGTCCGCGTAGGCGGACTTCGCCTTGCAGCCCGTGGTTTTAACCACTGGGTATTTTATAGCCGAACCGCGACCGAGAGAGCAGCTAAAGCACTTTAACAGTAGCTACTTCCTGACGGTCGCGGTTCCAAACGACAAACACTAAATTGAAACGCTAAGTATTAGGATTATCACAGGTGCCCCACGCTGTGCCACCATTATAGAAACCATTGGTGCCAAAAGTCGCGTCATAAAAGCGGGGCGTCCTGGTTTTATCCGCTTTCAAAACCGCCGAATTACTGGTCTGGTTATTATCTAAAGGAAACGCTGAATAGGAATAGAACTTGGCGTGCCCGTCCACCATCAGCAGATTACCGCCATCGTTATGCAGCCGGGTTATGGCATCGGTCGAGGAGGAGGCACTCGAAGCATATAAATAGCCATCGTTAGCCTTGTCTTCATCCACCAGGAGAATAATATCGGTGGCATTCAAGATGGCGGGTTCCGGGATGCCTGCAATCGCACAGTTCATGGAATAAGTAAGGCGTTTCGTCTCGCCATCAGCGTTAGAAGGGCAGACATAAATCCCGGCATTCTTGACATAGGGATAAATAGCCCCACCCTCCACGTTCGCCTTGACGCCGGTGGCTGCGCCGGAAGGAGCCGTGTCAACATTGGCTAAGGCACCAGGATGCCCATTATTATCGCTGTTCTGGCCCATGACCCAATGGCCGCCATTGCCCCATTTCTGGTATTGACCCGCGCCAGGATAGCGTCCATCGTAATCTTGCAGATACTGATGGAAGCCAAGCCCCAACTGCTTTAAGTTGCTCAAGCAGGCGGTTTTGCGGGCGCTCTCCCGCGCTCTGGAGAATGCCGGAAACAGGATAGCGGCCAGGATTGCTATGATGGCTATGACCACCAAAAGTTCAATCAGGGTAAAACCGGGGGAGCGTAAGCCATCGGACTTCCGCCATGTGCCTCTGCCATTAGATAGCTCTATCATCGCAGCACCATCCTAATCGAGAGTAAACGACTTGCGTCTTTAGCACCCAATGATGTGGCTGCTCTAAGCTACCACAGCAGAGCAGACGCACAAATTAAATGACATTAAGCAACCCCGTAAGGAGAACGAATATTAGGTTCAACAGCTTCCTTAGCTTGAAGGGCACCCATGTCGAATAGCTTGATCGGAAGGCACCGATGGGTTATTGGCCGCAGCAGGGCGGAAGCGAAAGCGTGGCATACCTTCTGGCGGGTCGGGCACTGTGCCATTACCTGCACCTTTATTGGTTCTACCTTGGGCAGTCGTACCGTCAAACGTCCATTTATTATCTGGATGGAACTTTACATGGCCATCAACAAAGAGAAGATTACCACCGCCTAAATGTATGGTAGCCAAAGAGTCTGTAGCGTTGGAATCATTGGAAGCCCAGAAAAAGCCATCATTGGTGCTACCATTACCGCTCGCCGCACCATTAGCATCATGCCCTACAGGGCCTTCGTCTACTAAAAGGACAATACTTGACGGTGAGGGAACAATAGATTCTGGCACCCTTACCATCTCGCAATTCATGGAATAAGTAAGGCCCTTATCGCTATCAGGAGCTGATGGACAGACGTAGATTTGAGCACTCTTGACGTAAGGATAGAGAGAACCATCTTGGACATCAGCCTTATCACCCGTCGGTGCAAAGGTTTTATTATCAGCTAGCCCTTCGGTATTTTTGAAACCAGCGACCCAATCACCATTACCTGGCAGCCAGTTCTGATAATTACCACCTTCTGGGTACTTGCTGTCATAGTCCTGCAAATACTGCGCGAAGCCCAAGCCCAACTGCTTCATGTTGCTCTGGCAAGAGGCCCGCCGCGCATTTTCACGAGCACGCGAAAATACCGGAAAAAGGATAGCTGCCAAAATAGCAATAATGGCTATGACAACCAAAAGTTCAATTAAGGTGAATCCAGCGCGCAAGCTGCGTTGGTTTGTTGTGCCTCGACGTTTAATCCGACGATGCTGCAAATTGTGACGTTCTATTAATCTAAACAATGATCTGCTCCACTTGGTCATATTTGCACCTGATCTCAATCATGGTGGCAATGCTATCATTGCAACTCTGATACCTGAGGTGCTGCTGTAATGGTCTTTTAATAAGATAGTGGTAGCGGGAGAAAGTTTCGGTTTTTATGGGGAAAAGCAAAAAGTGCATGGGAAATGAATCCATGCACTTTGCATATCGCTAAATTATAGAACAGCTTAGCAAGCTGTTTTACGTATAACGGATTTTAAGGTATTGGGGCTGCACACGAGTCGTAACCACTGCTGCCAAATAATGCCGGATAAGCTGATCCTTTGGCACCAAATGCTTTATCGTGAAATCGAGGCCAGGCTCCAGGATGACTGACGGTAGGATAGGCGGGATTACCGGGATACCAATACTTATTCTGCTGACCCTGGGGAGAAACGTCTAAGGGAAAGCTAATCGGATTATAATATTTTACATGACCATCTACGAATAATAGGTTGCCACCACCGTTGTGCATTACAGTAAGGGCATCCGTTGACTTACCCGGTGAGCTAGAAGCTTTATCATCAGTAGCGAAGAAGTAACCATCATTGGCGGCCTCTTCATCTACCAAGAGAACAATATCCTGCGGTGCGTCAATCTTGTTAATTCGTAACCCGGCCAGAGCGCAGTTCATCGAGTAAGAAAGGCGTTTGTCCGAACCGTCAGCGTTGGAAGGACAAAAATAGACTTTAGGCTCTTTAACGTACTCGAAGATTGCACCTTTTTCGACTAGTGCTTGTGCGCCAGTCGCTTTGTATGGCGGACTAATATCTGCTAAACATCCAGGAGTCGGGCTGGGACAGATTGGATCGTTTGTGCCTGCCACCCAATGCCCTCCATTGCCCCAAGCTTGGAAGTTCCCAGGGCCGGGATAACGACCATAATCTTGCACATACTGGCGGAAGCCCAAACCCAGTTGTTGCAGGTTATTGGTGCAAGCCACCCGCCGCCCCGTCTCCTTAACTTTTGACATAATAGGCAGGGCAATCGCGGCGAGAAGAGCAATAATGACTATCACAACAAGAATTTCGACAAGGGTAAAGCCCGGCGCGGGATGACGGCGGCACCGTCCCACTGGCCTGCTCATGGGAGCCAGTCTTGAGCGTTGCATGATCTTTTCTCCTTGGTGGAACGACGCCGGTAAGATACACCTATCGGTACTTATTATTTTACCCGATGTCCTGCCATATTAAAACAACTAGGGTATGGCCTTTTATGGCTGGGCTGCTTTATTTTAGCCCATTGGTCTCTCAAAATGACAATTAGAATGTTCATTTTAACTCCCCGCAAACGGAGCAGATGGTGCCGATTATACTAACAGTGGAGAGAATGAAGAAAGGAGAACCGCCATGCAGCATGGATCAAAGACCGCCTTCGCGTTGTTGTGTCTGCTGGGCATTATTGCGATCACTACCGGAGCGTGTCTGGAACTGGTGCGCAAGCGGCGTGGCGAAAGCGTGATTTCGGCGAATCAGTTGCGCCTGCGCATGATGTCTGCCGTTATCTGGCTCATCATTCTGGGGTCGCTGTGTTACGCGGTGCTCTTCTTGTGGCCCGAAGCCGGGAATATGCAGCAGGCCCGGCAGTTTCTCTCAGTCGTCAGCGGCTCGTTTCTCCTTTTTGGTATTGCCCTCCTGCTCTTATTGTATGATGTTTGGCAGGTCAATCGTGCTCGACGACAACACGAAGTGCGTTTTAATCAGCAATTAGCGGCGATGGCGCGTATGGAAGTTGAGCAGATGCAAAAGACACGTAGCTCGCTATCTACTGCTCAATTAGGGACAGAGGGGGAACCTAACCCCCCGTCCCCCTTCCCGAAGCAGGAAGGGGGTGTCTGAGCATAAGTGTTTTGTTGGTCTCCCACCACCAACCTCAAGTAAAATTACATTGGACTTCCATTGTAGTGAGGAAGTTGCACTTTCAAGATGCTGCCTTCTATCTAACACTGATGCTCAGACACCCCCTTCCCGCTTCGGGAAGGGGGACGGGGGTTAGGTCAAACATGAATAACAATCTGTTATCTATGACTTCAATAGGATTGCTCTTGCCTCTAGCTCTATGGGATAGGAGATAGACTACGTGACGCAAGCGAGCAAGAGCAATGAATCGCAAGACCTAAGCCAACTGGATGATATTCGATGGATGCGCGCCGCCCTCGAATGGAGTCATCGTGGGCGGGGCTGGAATTCGCCTCGCCCCTCAGTCGGTTGCGTCCTAGTGCGCGACGGAGCTATTATTGGCGCGGGTCACACCCAACCAGGGCATGGCAATCCTCATGCGGAAGTGATGGCGTTACGGGTGGCAGCCTCGAATGATCAAAAGACGCAAGGGGCTACAGCTTACGTGACTTTGGAGCCGTGTTGCCATACCGCCACCACGCCGCCTTGTACGGATGCGCTGATTCGGGCCGGTATTAAGCGGGTGGTCTGCGGTGTGATTGACCCCAACCCGGCTGTGGATGGACAAGGCTACGAGAAACTTCGTGCGGCAGGCGTTGAAGTTGTCACGGGTGTCTTAGAAAAGGAGTGCATTCGTGCCCAGGATGATTTCTTAAAGCATATTGCGACTCATACACCATTTGTCACGCTCAAATGTGCTGTGTCCCTAGATGGCAAGATTGCCACGCCGACTGGCGAATCGCAGTGGATTACTGGGCAAGAAGCGCGTCGCCGTGCTCATCAATTGCGCCACGAGCATGATTCCGTCTTAGTGGGTATCGAGACCGTGCTGGCTGATGATCCTCAATTGAATGTGCGTTTAGAGGGCCGTTGGAGCCAGCCAGCACGGGTGGTGGTAGATTCGCGGGGGCGATTGCCCCTTAGCGCGCGGGTGTTGCATAACGCGGGGCCAGCGACAGTTTATATTGGCACCACTGAGGCGATGTCGCAGGAGCGCCATGACGCTTTTGTGGCCAGTGGCGCACAGGTGTTACAAACGCCATCGCAAGATGGGCATGTAGATTTGAGGGTGCTGCGCGATTTACTGTACGACCACGGCATTTATAGCATTCTTATTGAAGGCGGCGCGCACATCGCCGGTGCTGCCCTCGCGGCAGGCATTGTAGACAAAATCGTCTTCTTTATCGCCCCAACTATTATCGGTGAGGGCCGTGATGCGGTGGTTGGCGTCCAGGTGGATAAATTAACGGAAGCTTGTCGCTTGTTGGATGTTGAAGTGGAGCGCGTGGGTGATGATGTAATGGTCAGTGGCTATACCCACCCCATTGTGCGTAGGGCTGATGCAGACCCGCCGCTAAAGCACCGGGCTGAGGGGTTAGAAGCCCCCTGAACGGGGCTAAGCAGGACGCGTTCAGCCCGGTTCACCGGGCTTTTTGTGTTCAGCCCGCTGCTTTAGCGGTGGGTGGTGCGTCATTCTAGTTCAAAAGCATTAACTATGTTTACCGGTTTAGTGGAGCGTATTGGCTCCTTAAAAGAGATTGTTGTCGAGGGTGAGGCACGCCGCTTAGTCATTGAGGTGGATGATGACCAGTTTTTGCATGACGTGCAACGGGGCGAGAGCATTAGCGTCAGTGGAGTGTGCCTGACCGTGATTGAGTTCACCGGGCGCACCTTTGAAGCGGTGGCTGTCGAGGAGACCATGCGGCGCACCACATTGGGCTTAAAAGCAACCGGAGCGCGGGTCAATCTGGAGCGGGCGATGCTGGCTTCGGCGCGTTATGGGGGCCATATTGTGCAGGGCCATGTGGATGGCATGGCTACGATTACCGGGGTGCGCAGTGAAGGCGAGGGCTGGTGGGTTACTTTCGAGCCGCCTTTTGACCTGATGCGTTATATTGTGCAGAAAGGCTCCATTTGTGTAGATGGCATCTCGTTAACGGTAGCGAATGTGGCTTATAGCCGATTCAGCGTCGCCCTGATTCCCCATACCCGCGAGGTTACAACTGCCGGAGAGTGGGAGACGGGTGTGCATGTGAATTTAGAAACCGATGTGATCGCTAAATATGTGGAGCGATTGACGCAATGGTCAGCACTGGCTTCGCCCCTGGCGAATGTAGCGTGAGGTAAGACCACCCATAATTATGAAGGTACCTTTTTGCACTATTGAAGAAGCTCTGGCCGATTTCCGTGCCGGGAAGTTCCTGATTGTCACCGACGATGAATCGCGGGAAAATGAGGGCGACCTAATTATGGCGGCGGAGTTTGTAGACGCTCGCGCCATCAATTTCATGCTGCGCCGCACCAGTGGCATTATCTGCGTGCCGATGGAAGGCACCCGGCTTGATGAACTGCAACTTGCCCCTATGACCCCGGTCAACACGGATCGCCGCCAGACAGCTTATACCGTCAGTGTAGATGCTCGTCACGGTACGACCACCGGGGTGCCAGCTTCCGACCGGGCACTTACCGTCCAAGTGTTAATTGATCCTAAGTCCAAGCCGAGTGATCTGGCCCGCCCCGGCCATGTATTTCCTCTGCGCGCCCGTGAAGGTGGCGTTTTAGTGCGCGCTGGCCACACCGAAGCGGCGGTGGATTTGTGCCGTTTAAGTGGACTTTACCCGGCCGCCGTCATTTGCGAAATCATGGATGATGAAGGCGAATCGGCGCGTGGCGCAGACCTTGAAGCCTTAGCCAATGAGCAGGGCATCAAGATGATTACCATTGAGGAATTGATTCGCTATCGCCGTGTCAATGAGAAGCTGGTGCGCCGCGTCGCTGAAGCGCGTCTACCGACTACCTTTGGCGAGTTCCGCGCTATCGCTTATGAGAGCGTTTTAGATGGCACCCCATACATCGCTCTCGTGAAAGGCGAAATTAAACCGGATGAGCCAACCTTAGTGCGTGTCCATTCCGGCTGTTTGACGGGCGATGCCATGTTCTCTCTACGTTGCGATTGCGGCGAGCAGTTGCATACGGCAATGCAGCGGATTAATGATGCAGGACAGGGCGTTTTGCTCTACATTGACCATCACGAGGGACGTGGCATTGGCATTCTGAATAAACTGCGCGCCTATGCTCTGCAAGACCAGGGACAAGACACCCAGGAGGCTAATCTCGCACTGGGCTTCGCCTCGGATTTGCGGGAGTATGGCACGGGTGCGCAAGTTCTCTTTGATCTCGGCGTGCGTAAGATGCGCCTGCTCACCAATAATCCCGCCAAGCGCGTGGGATTGGAAGGTTATGGCTTGCAAATTGTCGAGCGGGTGCCGTTGCGCCCCACTGTGACTCCTGAAAATAAATTTTATTTGCAGACCAAACGCGACAAAATGGGCCACCTGTTAGATGATCAGACTGACCTTACTGATGGCGCATCATCGAATGGACAAAATGGCTCAAGCACAAAACCTGAAACACCTCTAGAACGGGTGGATGAACAGGATCAGGAGATCGAACTGTAAGATAGAAAGGTAGCGAAATAGCTTGTCATGCTTCACGCAGCGAAGAATCTTGTAGCAGTGTCCATAGAGTGCTAATTAATACTCTATAACTCTGCAAAATAGATTCTTCGCTGCGTGAAGCATCACACAAAGGTAACATTGTGCAGGTCGTTCAGTTTATAAACCAACATGATAACTCACGAAGGAAATTTACTGGCGTCGGGCTTGAAGATTGGCATCGTTGTTTCGCGGTTTAACGATTTAATTACCGGGAAACTTTTAGCCGGGGCATTAGATGTACTGCGGCGGCATGGGGGCGATGAGACGCAAGTGGAAGTGGCCTGGGTGCCGGGAGCCTTTGAGATGCCGCTCGTGGCTCAAACGATGGCTCAGAGTGGCCGTTTTGCCGCTGTGGTGTGTTTGGGTTGTGTCATTAAAGGGGCAACGGATCACTATGATTACGTCTGTTCCCAGGCCGCGTCAGGAACGCTTCAAGCCGGGTTGAAAACTGGTGTGCCAGTGCTTTTCGGTGTCTTAACAACCGATAACTTAGAGCAGGCATTAGAACGTGCTGGCAGTAAAGCGGGCAACAAAGGCGCGGATGCGATGCTCGCCGCGATTGAAATGGCGAACCTGTTGGGACAACTGACCTCGAACAAAAAAGAGGATGGCTAAGGCAGCCATCCTCTTTTGCTTCTAACTGTTAAATTATTGGGTTGGGGTACGCTTACCAACAGGAGTATATTCTGGGTCTTGGCAGAGGAAGAATTGATCCACACAGATCCCCGTCTCGCGGTTCTTTAGTACCACCGTGTTGACCCCTGGCTTAAGGGCAACCCGCACCGCACCGCCGACCCAGTGCCACTTGTTGTAAGTGCCATCCTCACCCAGAATCTTGGGTTCGCCACCGTTCACCGCAACGGCAATGGAGTTGCCGCAACCGTTAGCCCAAAACGTGCGTGCCCACAAATAATAAACGCCAGGCGTTTTGACGTTCACGCGGTAACTGGCTTGCCCAACTCCCTTTGATTTATTCTTATCCCAGGGAATCTCGATGTAGCCCTTCCCAGAATAGCCAGGCCGGAGGGCATCATTCTTGTCCACCTTAGGCACCGGGGGAACTTTAACGAGTGGCGCTTGCATGGTGACAGGCTTCTCCCCTTCCCAGCAAATCTTAGCAGTTCCCGCCGCGCTTGCTCCCACAGCCATCAGGCCCGTCGTGGCCACGGCGATGGTCGCCAGCCATTGTGTTTTAACCTTCATTTCTATCATAGCCTCCAAAACTGAGTTGTAATTAAGTTCGGTATATACGACATCAGACGCCGCTTGAGGTTGCACTGTTCATGCTTGTTGCCGGGTATTGATGATCTTTGACAATCTAATCCGTTAGTGTCATACCTTAACTTGAGGTGATGACCCATGCGACAACGCACATTGGATTTAGCCGTGTCTGAACGCGCTGCCTTAGAGCATATCCGC